>Ga0308414_1001498_pt1 | contig 15268 bp, 14 predicted proteins | sample HotsprSampleOS50_FD_205667 | JGI IMG/M metagenome (GOLD analysis project Ga0308414, IMG submission 205667) | Hot spring phototrophic mat microbial communities from Octopus Spring, Yellowstone National Park, Wyoming, United States - 20090730_OS50 ... | reverse complement strand
GGAAAAACCGACATTGCCACCGGTGGTCACAGATACCGCGAATAGGCACAATCTTGGTCAGGATTCATCTTCCAGGTTATCCCCTTCGCCATGATGGGAGCACACGGCGATATGACACGATACCCCAGCCTGCAAATCACAGGTGTCATCTGTGGAAAAATACGAGCCTTCCTAAAAAAGGCAAGCGTTCTCACAACGGCCCTCGTTCTGTTGCTTGGATCAACCACTCATGCTGATGCCGGGCAGTCACGGCCACTCGAGGCGCTCCGCGAAGAATTTCAGCGACGAGCAGCCGGGACCAATGTGAGTCACACCAATCTGGGATGGATTTCAGGCGTTATCGCTGTTGTAATCGGCGTAATAATACTCGGATCATGGGTAGTTAATCATTTTCAACAACGTCGGCCTTACTTTAGTTACACACTCCTTTTCCTCGAATTGAGCTGGGTTCATAAGTTGAAACTCAAAGACGTTCTCTTCCTGTGGAGATGGACGTCACAGGAAAGAATTCGTCCACGGGCACAAATCTTTGTGGACCCGGGGCTTTGGCAGGAGAAGATCAACCCGATCCTGGCAGCCGCCGGTTCTGCCGTTCATCAAACGGAATGGGACCGCCTTTATGTCCGATTGTTCGGGACGTTGGTCCTTTGCAACGACCTGGCAGAGTCAGCCGGGACATCGGCAGTAAATCCGCCGGGCGAATCATGAGATCCGCGATTGGATTTGAATCATTCGGTTTGAAAGAGGCACAGAATGAATTTGCGTCCTGAATTATCGGCCCTGTCAGTACGCTTTGGTCTGGCCGGGGATGGCACACGGGTAGATCCCGTCTGGCCCAGGTTTCGGTTGAGGCACACTGTCCCAGGTGTAGCCAGACGGTGAGAGATCCAACTCCGACTTCATTGCCTCATCCCAGGTGACAATCTGACCGGAATAAGTGGCCATCCGCCCGAGAATCGCTGTCATTGTGCCCAGGATGGTGGCATCGACCTCATTGTAAGGTTGTCCTGCCATGTGGGCCTGGAGGAAATCGTTCCACTCCAATTGATGTCCATCTGGCCCCCGCTCCACCCGCACAGGGTCTTTTCCCTGAACGTGGATCACTGCATGGCCATGACCCTCGATGCTGACGTATCCCTTCGTTCCGTGGGCATGTTCGGAAAAGCTATCCCAGCAACCGGGAATATGACGACAGTAGCTGTACGCCCGAGTGCCGTCTTCATAAGTAAATTCCACGGCATGATGATCGTAGATTTCGCCGTAGTCTTTGCCGATACGGAATTGTCGGCCACCCGTTCCTTGAGCGGTGACCGGATGCTTGTCGCCCATCATCCAGTTGAGGACGTCCAGGTCGTGAACGTGCTGTTCGACGATATGATCGCCGCTAAGCCAGGTGAAGTAATACCAGTTATTGACCTGATACTGCATTTCGGTCTGCTCGGGTTTACGAGGCCGAACCCAAACACCACTCGAGTTGAAATAGGCCCGCAGATACATGATCTGACCGATTTCTCCATCCCAGATTCGCCGGATCATTTCTTTGTGTTTGATCTCGTGCCTGAGGTGGTGTCCCACAGCCACACGGAGGCCTTTTTTCTTGGCTTCTTCGTTTGTGGCCAGGATGCGGCGTACACCTGGGGCATCGACGGCCAAGGGCTTTTCCATAAAGACGTGCTTTCCCGCTTTAACAGCCGCCTCATAGTGCATGGGACGGAATCCCGGCGGACTGCACAAAAGGACGATGTCGGCGTCGGTCTCCATCAGTCTGAGATACCCATCGAGACCGGTGAACTGTCGCTCCGGTGGGACATCGGCCTGGTCGCCAAAACGCCCTTTCAGTGCATGCAAACTGGCATCCACCCGTTCCTTGAATGCATCGTGAATCGCGACGAGCTGAATCTTGGCCCCGACTTTATTGACCATGGCATCGCTGACGGCACCAGTTCCCCGTCCACCGCATCCAGAAAGGGCGATCTTAATCACGTCGCTTCCTGCGGCATGAACAAACCGTGTCCACGGCCAGGTCAGGGCAGCACCACTGACCGCTGCAGCTTGGAGAAAATCTCGGCGGGTGGCATCGGATGGCGTCACTTTCTGGGTCATGGCGTAATCTCCTCACTGAATAAAGTCTAATGTATCTGGTTGAGTGCCAGCTTTCTCAAGAACGTTCCATGAGGTCTTGGTTAGATCACTATCAACACATCATGTAGCCTTTTCGCGCCAAGCAAGGGACGGTTTTCGATCCTCAACGCCGACCTTGACACAATGTGCCTACGTTTTACCAAGGGATGGGAACTGAATCAAACCCCCAGTTAAGATATTTCCACCAAGCCGAGCAAACTGGAGGGACGTATTTGTCGTGCCCGTTCGGAGGGGCACGCCTGTCGTGCCCGCGGAAGTGGGATGGATAATCAAACGTAATGCACCGGACGCGACAAGCGCGTCCCTCCGAGGCGTGAACCTGACAAGCAGGTCCCTCCGAGGACGAAATCGGAGGCGAATCGCTTGGGCTATCCATTCCTCATCACGATGAATCGATCCAACCACCGCCAAGCAAGCGATCCCCCTGATAGCAGACAACTGCCTGGCCCGGGGCAACGCCGTAGCATGGCCTTTCGAATCGAACGTGGAAACGATCCGGTGCCAGAATCGTCACCCTAGCGGGCACAGCGGCGGTTCTGTAACGAATTTTTGCCTGACAGGAAAACGACTCCCGCGGCGTGTCAATTAACCAGTTTGCACCAGAAGCCGTCAGTTCCCACCTGGCCAGTTCTGACCGTGTGCCAATGACGACGCGGCGGGTCTCCGCTTCGATCCGAACCACATAGTGTGGCTCGCCCAACGCAATTCCCAAACCTTTCCGCTGCCCGATGGTGAATCGCTCCAAACCGCCATGGTGTCCCACGACCTTTCCATCCGTGGTCACGATTTCCCCCGAAGTATCGACCTCCGGACGATATTCTCTGACAAACCGTGGATGATCGTTATCTGCCACGAAGCAGATCTCCTGGCTGTCGGGTTTGTCGGCCACGCGGAGGCCGATCTCGGCAGCAATCTTGCGGATCTCAGCCTTGGTGTGTTCACCCACAGGGAAGAGGAGCCGTGACAGATCCCCGCGGCGAATCCCAAAGAGGACGTAAGACTGATCTTTGTTTGTATCACGGCCACAAAACAGCCCGTAAGCACCATCGTCAGTCAAAAGGACACGCGCATAGTGGCCTGTAGCAACGAAGTCGGCCTTGACCGAAAAGGCGTAATCGAAGAGCTTGCCGAATTTCAGACGATTATTACAGACAATGCAGGGGTTCGGCGTTCGACCGCGGATGTATTCATCAACAAAATATTCCACGATTTGCTGGAACTCTTCCTCGAAGTTCAGCACATAAAGTGGAATTGCCAAGCGATCGGCAACGCGTTGTGCGTCCTCTGCATCGGCGACGCTACAACATCCCTGTTTTGCCTTCTGAAGTACTGTCAGAGATCGTTCAAGCTTGCGCTTCTCAAAACCAACAGGCGTACGGATGCCGTGGCGCATAAAGACGCCGACGACATCGTACCCCTGCTCTTTGAGGAGATAGGCCGAGACGCTGCTATCAACGCCGCCAGACATGGCGACCAGAACGCGCTTCATGAAATGGTCTTTCCTTAAATCTCCGCAATCACAACCGGCCTTTTTTCGTTTCCCTGCGCTGCCTGCTTTAATTGTACCGCCAACACGCAAAGGGCTACGATTGATGGCGATAATCGGTTACCCTTCTGCCCAATCTTCCGCTCAGGAAGAGAAAAACTCACGAATGGCGGCTACCACACGGTCAAGGTCGTCCTGGTCATAACGAAAATCGGCATGAAGGAAGAGGGTTCGCCGCGCCAGAGCGACGGCCTGGGAATCGTTCGACATGTGCGGATGTTCAGGCCACAGGACGGCGGGATACATCGACCGCTCGATAAGGTGCTTTTGCAGGCTGTCCCGGACCCTTTCATCAGGACAACGCAGAAGAACGCCAAATGGGCAATGATCCCGTGTTACTGTCGGATTAAGGACCTCCAACCCTTTTGTTCCTGCCAACTGGTGAATCAGATAGCCAGCGTTGGAAGCCCGCATCTCGCGCCAACGTTTCCAGGGGAATCGTTCCAAAAGATAGGGTGTCAAGGCAATCGGCGCGGAGATAGTCTTTGCCGTGAGCCGTTTCTCGCCTTCGACCTGGAGTGAACGAAAAAGCTCCTTCTCAATCGCTCTTCCAGCAAGATACTCGGCCTTGAGGAACATGGCGGAAAGTTTTCCCAGGGCCGCGTGCTGATGACAAGGATCCTCACTTGGAGGTGAATCGAGGGGATACCTTTTGGGCGACCAGGCAGCACCACCGTCGGGAAGAGGTAACGTCTTACGAAGTGAGATGATGCAATAGTCGGCGGGCGAATGAGTGGCCCAATGGCTCCACGGATCATGGGTATGGTCTTCGATCAGTCCTGCCGGTGTTTCTAAGACCCGATGAGAAATCTCCGGCAATCGCCACCCAAAGTGATTGACAACCAACACACAATCCGACGGTCTGAGTCCTTCCCACTTTGGTGGCTCGGTCGAGATTGGACAATCCGGATAAGGCAGGCACTCCAATCCCGCCTCCAGGATGGCCTCGACAACACTCTGACAGATGTAGGTGGGTACAAGGCACCGTCGCCAGCCTCGATTTGTGGCACCGGATTTGAGGACGGCAACGAGGGCCTGTCGTCCACTGCCAAAGAGTACCGTTCCCTGGGGGAGAATCGGCTCCTGGTACGGTACACTTAATGGTTCAACCCAGGCAAACTCACTCCCGTATTCCCAGCGATGGGAATCCTTCCCCCTGGCCGCCTCTCGCTGCTCATCACTGATGAATTGTTTACTCGAATCATTCACGCCACAACTCAGCTCGATCAATAACCTCTACGATTAGCAGATGATGCCACGGATTCGCGCTGCTTGTCTGGCCCACGACAGATATCGCGGTGACCTGACAGGATCCAACCCATGAGCTGTTGGCCGCATGGCTACCACAACATCAGCAAACCCCAGGAGATCCCACACGACGGATGCCGGGACATAGCCACGAAGGAGTAACCCTGCCAGGGCATAAAACGGCAACAGGATGACACGCCTCCAGAGGAACCGTCGGCCCAGGTGGTGAATTTCCAGTCCAGCGTTTGACAGAATCGTCACAATGTCGTGCACTGAGACCAGTGCCTTGTGTGTCGGATCATCATAGAAGTTCAAACAGCCTCGAATTCCTAACCATCCGTCTCGCGCTCGGGGTAATCGGAGGCTCCGGGACGACGGGACTTCGACATAAATGACGCCACCTGCCCGCAGCTTCGTAACAAGCCTTTCCAAGACTTGCTGCGGCTGACTGATGTGTTCCAGCACATGGGAACAAAAAATGACATCGTACCCATCCTTGGGAACGCGGATCAACTCATGGGGCTTTTCGAGGTCGATCGCGTAAAACTCGTCCATGACGGCATCATCGTCCTGGTTGCGATTCCATCGCTCGCGATCAACTCCCGCATAGTGACAGCGGGGATAATACCGTTTGGTCAGACTGGGGCTGTGATTGCCACATCCTACGTCGAGAATCCTGACCCCTGGCCGAGACAGAATGTGTCTCAGCGCATGAAAGCGATGGGGGAACTCGAACCACCGATAGATTCGTTCGAGCAGACTCATGTCACGGCCTCGCAAATGGGCAGCTCAGAACAATATTCCGAGATGAGCCATGTCCGCAGTTCGGTTAAATCTGCGATTTCACGGTCCGGCGGATATCCTGGGGCATGGGGACGTTGCCGAAAGTAACCATCTGGCCGATAAATTCGTACCGCCGTCATACCAAGTTGAGCAGCTCCCCGAATATCGCGGATGGGATGATCACCAACAAAGATCACCTTTTCAGGGCGAACGTTCAAGCCACGACAGGCCGTCAGGAAAGGGAGAGAATCCGGCTTCCAGAACCGTCGTCCGAAATCATCGGATGTGACGATGACATCCACCATCCGGTGCACACCCAGCGCTCGGATTTTCCGCCATTGAACTTCCCGATGACCATCTGTCACAATTCCCAAGCGGAAGTGATGACATAGCGCTGCAAGAACTCTTTGCGTTTCTGTCGGCAAATGAAGCGTAGGGTCATGGCGACGATATATTCGAACAAGCTCCGGGATCCAGGCTTCAGGGAAACCAAGGTTTTTCGCGACAAATTGAAACACGCGATCCCGATCCACGTGCCAGTGGCAATACTCCATCAGTGCCACTGTCTCCGCAGGGGGACCAAAACCTCGATCTGCCAGGATCTCCGCCACGACACGAAAACCGCTCCGCACGTAGTCGATTTCCGGGTAAAGCGTGTCATCGAGGTCGAAGAGAATGGCTTTCATCATGGTCTTTCTGTGTCATGGATTTTCAACGTCCTGTCTTGCTTCCGTTTCATGTGGTCATGAAAATGCGGCCCGATGGGTTGCGAGGGTTTCTCAGTCGGAGATTCCTCCTCCCCCGTGCCCTTCGAGACGGAGGGAACCTGCGGATAGACACCAAGAACCCGATCGTCCTGGTAAAAGACTTCACCCAGGAATCGCCAGAGTTGCAACCCAACGCGGTAATCAGTGGGGTCGCCCCAGACGGTCTCGCCCACGGCTTCACGCAACATCCCTTCAAATAACCGACCATCGGTCGCCTGGTTGGAAAGAAGCGATGCAGAACCCAACCGCGGATTGACGTCAATCACCCCCAGCTTATCCCCACGAATGATCTGGACATTGATCGGGCCACGATGCCCCTCTGCTGCCAGTGCCTCGATCGTTCGATACGCCACATGAAAGACCTCAGGTTCCTGAACGGTGCGGGAACGATAGGCCTCACCGCCCACAACCTTCTCGCGGACCCGAACCACACACACGGTACATGTCCCCGCCCGATTCACGTATCCGTCGGCACTGTATTCCGTTCCTGAGAGGTATTCCTCAAAGACCAGGTCCGCACGTTCTTTTTCAGCTTGTCGGGCCTCATCCACCGTGCGACAGATCTTGGCCCCGATCGAGCCAAAACCGCGTGCCGGCTTGGCAAACAGGGGATATGTGGCGGCATCCAGGGCCATACTATCGATCATTTTGGGTACCGGAATTCCCCTTTTTTCTGCCCAGCGAGAAAAACACCGCTTGTCAAAGCACAGTTCGGCAATGTGGGCTGGCGGACCGACCAGGGCGACATCCTCAGCAACAAAAAGCTCCCGACTAGCCGTCAGTCGCTGAACGTCGATATCAATCAAGGGGACGAGAATCTTCACATCGTGGTTCCGGCAAATGCGGACCAATTCCTGCGGATAGGCAGCGTCCGCAATCGCCGGGACTTGAAAACTTCCATCGGCAAACTGACCGGCGGGCGTGACCGGCTGGCAATCAGCCACGAAGACCTTCGCCCCTCGCAGGGTGTCGATCCGTTGAGTCACCTCACGAAGCTGCAAAATGTGCCCCACCCATTTGCCGCCACAGGTGACCAGGATATTGCGTCTTTCTCGTTTCATTATCGAGATCTCATGCAGCAGGTCGTTTTCTGGCGTCCGATATGTGATCAGAGGGCTGGATCGTTTCCCCGGGCAGAGCGGAAAGCTTCCAGGTGAGAGTTTCGACGCCCGGATGAAGCCCAAGATCATCAACGACCCTCACGTCCTGTCCGGCGCCATCAAACAGGATCCCCGTGGGGACCTTCCAGATCGTCAGCAAAATGATCTTCAAGTCCATCAGCAAACTGAAATGATCAACGTAATGGACGTCATAAGCAAGGCGCTCACTGAACTTGATCGCATTGCGTCCCATAATCTGGGCAAGCCCGGTAATACCCGGCCGCATCTCGTGCCGACGCGCCTGCTCCGGCGTGTAACGGGCGAGATATTCGACAAGCAACGGTCGCGGTCCAACCAGGCTCATATCACCCTTAAGGACGTTCCACAATTCCGGAAGCTCGTCGATACTGAAGCGTCGCAACCATCGACCAAGGGGTGTGAGTCGCTCAGCGTCAGGAAGTGGTTGACCGTCTGCGGCAAACGCATTCCGCATGGTTCGAAACTTGTACAGGGTGAAAAGCCTGCCACGGTAGCCCGGTCGCACCTGACGGAAGATGATTGGTCGCCCCAGTGTCACCCAGATGACAAGGGCTGTGACGGCCAACAGAGGAGAGAGAAGAATCAACCCGACGATCGCGCCCACAATATCAATTCCGCGTTTGATCGCTAGTTGGATCCTCCGTGATCTCGAACTCATCGAGGTGGTCCTCCCTTCTCCTTTGCGGCTCTCCCAATGTCAGAGATGCAAACTCACCGGGAAACAAAGCAGCTTGCCCAACTTATTGCCTGCTTCAATACGAAAGACCTAATCCATAGTCATACTTTCGGACGGTCGCCGTACATCCCGGGAAGACCTAAGATTAGAAATACCAAGCTTTTGGATCAAGACGAATTTATGGCAGTCACAATTTGAAGAAGTGTTTCTGGGGGCAAGCCGTCTCATTAATCAGCGGAAAACGAGGCGCGTTCTAGGACCATTCTCGTTTATTTCGAATCGGATAAGGGTTCCTGGTAAACCTATCTTGCCCGGATTCTCTGGGTTGCCGATTTGCCATTGACTCGTGTCGCTCGGTTCCGGTATATCGTCCTCCCATCGTTGCCTGTGAAGAGGGGAGGTGTGCGTCAGCTCATTAGGCGGGGTTACGAGCAAATCGGAGGGGTACGTTTATCGTGCCCATATCGGAGGGGCACGCTCGTCGTGCCCGCCGAAGTGGAATGGATGATCCAATGTTGCGCAACGGACGCGACAAGCGCGTCCCTCCAAACGGCGGACCCGACGAGCGGGTCCCTCCAAAGGTCGGAGCACGGGCAATCGGAAAGGTGGTTCTCGATGGAGCGGTGTGTGCTCCGCCGGTTACGGCTCATCCTTTTGATCGCCGTTTTGGCGATGACCTCGGGGTGCGCGCTTCACCATGCTGGGCATGTGCGGCCCTGGGCAAAGCCCAGTCTGTTCCTGCGCCCCCGGTTCGTTGGACAGTCACCCACATCGTTAACCCAGCGGACTGTGCAGTTTCTCCGCCAGCACAACCTCGATTCATCGCTTAATGAAGACCCTCGCACACTTTTGCAAAAAGTCCAGAAAGTCATTCGCGAGGAACCTCAGGCGGACAATGTGTACGCCTATGCCGAGATCAGCTACGTCCTCGCCAAGCGAGTCGAACGAAGTCAACCCCGGTTGGCCCTTGACTTCTACAGTGGCACGGTCTTAAAGGCCTATCAGTACCTCTTTGACCCGAAATTTGCTTCCACGAGAAATCCTTACGATCCGCGTTTTCGGGGTGCCTGCGACCTGTATAACGACGCTCTGGAGGCTGCCCTCCGCATTGTCCGCGCCAATCAATCGCTCCAGCCGGGAACGGCCTTTTCGGTTCGCACAGCCGATGGCTACTGGACGCTCACGTGCACAATTTGCGACAGACGCTGGCAGGCCGAAGATTTTGGTGCGTTTGAATTTGTTTCTGACTATCGTATCACGGGTCTTCGCAATCACCATGTCTATTACGGACTGGGAGTGCCTATGATCGCCGTGCGAAAAAACTATCCTGGGGAACCTCCGGCAGCCCGATACTATCCACCCGATTTGAGCTTCCCCGTTACCGTATTCTTACGGCCCGAGATCCCCTCAGATGCCGCAACGGAGGGCGAAGACCGGTATTACGAGGGCCGCCTCGAACTTTATGACCCTGTTGCCACTACGCATATTCAGATCGGAGAATCTGCAGTCCCCCTACAGGCCGACCTGACCACGCCCCTTGCCGCGTTTCTCTCCAATCCGGCCCTGGGATCGTCGCTGGCCACTGTGGGCTTGCTCCGACCAGAAAAACTCCTCACATTGCAACCAGGCCTGAACAAGCCCTTGACCGGCCTCTACATGGTTCAACCCTACGAGCCGAACAAAATCCCCGTAATCATGATCCACGGTTGGTGGTCCAGCCCCATGACCTGGATCCAAATGTTCAATGACCTACGGAGTGACCCTGAAATCCGCCGCCGCTACCAATTCTGGTTTTATCTTTATCCAACGGGTCAGCCGTTCTGGATCTCCGCCGCCCAATTTCGCCGTGACCTCCGCGAATTACGGCAGACCCTCGACCCCGACCACCGCCAGATCGCCCTCGATCAAATCGTGCTCATCGGCCACAGTATGGGGGGACTGATCGCTGAACTCCAGGCTATCGATAGTGGTCAGGACTTCTGGAAACTCGTCAGCGAACACCCGTTCGAAGAAGTCCGTACTGATCCCATATCGCGGCAAGAATTACGGGAGATCTTCTTCTTCCAACCCAATCCATCGATTCGGCGGGTCATCACCATCGCCACACCCCATGCCGGATCCCATTTTTCCAATCAAATGACGCAACGACTTGCCTCACGACTCATTGCCGTTCCCAAAGAGTTGCTTCAATCCCAAACGCAATTCTTCAAGGAAAACCAGGACCTTCTCCTCCCCAACAATCTCCTGCAGATTACCGACAGCGTGGATGCCCTCGATCCCGATTGCCCGATCTTCGCAGTGATGAAAACGGCCCAGCGGGCAAGTTGGGTGACTCACCATAATATCGTTGGAGTCTCCCTCGAAGATCGGCTTTGGGGACGCCTCACGGGTACCAGTGACGGGGTGATCTCCTGGGAAAGCGCCCACTCCGACAAAGCCGACTCGGAAATCTCCGTGCCGGCCGAACACACGGCCATTCAAGCTCATCCGCTGACGATTCTCGAAGTCAAAAGAATCCTCCTGGAACACCTGACCGAGCTTCGCCGCGAGGATACATTGCTCAGTAACGAGCCGCCGATTCCCGAAATTCTCACTCCGTGCCCCATACGGTTGCCGCCGGTTGACATTCCCTAATCGCCGTCTGGAGTTTACGCTGGGAAGAAGGCCCTGTGCGACGGTAATGGATCCCCACTCAGGACCGCCATTTTCTCTGGCGATCACGTGTCGCAGTTCTCCCGGCGGTCGGTGGGCATATCAGATTTCCATGTGAGTCGCAAGAACAGAAGCACGAACCAAACGTTGCAAAGGAGCGATGACATCAAAAGATGGAGGGGCGCGTTTATCGTGCCCGTTCGGAGGGGCGTACCTGTCACGCCCGCTGAAGCGGAATGGATTATCAAACACAATGCCTCGGACCCGACAAGCGGGTCCCTCCGAGGGTCGAGGGGCACGCTTGTCGTGCCCGATGAATCGAAATGGATAATCCAACGTTGTGCAACGGACGTGACAAGCACGTCCCTCCAATAAACGGACCTGACAAGCAGGTCCCTCCGAGCGGACGCAACCAGCGGGAAAGAGATGGACGCCAATCGCGCTAAAGGCAAAAGGCTCGGCCACAAAACAAGACACAGATACCAAAAAACAGGTACCGATAAGCTAAGGAGTTCGAATCGACATGTCACAATCCTACCGCATTGAAATTGATTCCATGGGCGAAGTTCGCTTGCCTGCCACCGCCTACTTTGGTGCGCAAACACAACGGGCAACGGAAAATTTTCCCATCTCTGGACAGACGCTGCCGCCTGAATTGATTCACGCTCTCGGACTAGTCAAATGGGCAGCCGCCCAGGCCAACTCCGATCTGGGACGTCTCACGAAAGGTCCACGGGGTCTAAATCAAGCTCAGGTCAAAGCCCTGCTGCAAGCCTGCCAGGAGGTCGCCGAGGGACGCTTCGACAGCGAGTTTCCCGTGGATGTGTATCAGACAGGCTCGGGAACATCGAGCAATATGAACGTCAACGAGGTCATCGCCAATCGGGCAATCGAACTCTCCGGTGGGGACCGTTTTCAGCCCGAAAAAGCCATCCACCCTAACGATCACGTCAACATGGGGCAAAGCACCAATGACATTTTTCCAACGGCCATCCACGTCGCCATGGCATTGGCCATTAAGCAGGACCTGGTGCCGGCCTTGGAAGAGGCCAAGGAAGTCCTGGAAGAAAAGGCCCGACAGTGGGCCGACGTCATCAAGATCGGCCGCACTCATCTGGCCGATGCAACACCACTAACCCTTGGCCAGGAAATCGGTGGTCTCGCCCGCATGATGGAACTTTCCGCCCAGCGGGCACGCCGCGGCATGGACGCTCTCATGGAACTTCCGGCCGGGGGAACAGCCGTCGGGACCGGAATCAACACCCATCCCGATTTCGGACGAAGAGTCGCCGCACTCTTGGCCGAAAAGACCGGTCTGCCCTTCCGTGAGGCGGCAAACCATTTCGAGGCCAACGCCCAACGCGATGCCCTGGTCGAATGTCATGGACAAATCCGCAGCGTGGCCGTCAGTGTCTTTAATGTGGCCAACAACATTCGCTGGCTCTCTTCTGGGCCACGTTGTGGGTTTTACGAGATTATCCTCCCGGAGCTTCAGCCGGGCAGCTCCATCATGCCGGAAAAAGTCAACCCCGTTTTGTGCGAGAGTCTAATGCAAATCGCCGCGCGGGTGATCGGCAATGATCAGACCATCGCCTTCGCCGGAGCAAGCGGTGGACAATTTCAGCTCAACATCATGATGCCCGTGATGGCCCATGCTGCCCTGGAATCTGTGCGACTTCTGTCGCGAGGCTTACGGGTGTTTACAGAAAAGGCCCTGCGCGGCCTGCAGGCTAACCGGCAGGCGTGCGAATCGGCCGTCGAAAAGAGCCTGGCCCTGGTGACAAGCCTCAATCCCATCATTGGGTACCAGCAGGCGGCGGCCATTGCTAAGGAGGCTTTCCAAACTGGCAAAACGATACGCGAGGTCTGTTTAGCAAAAGGTATCTTGTCGCCCGAACAACTGGCTGAGGCCCTTGATCCGCGAAGAATGCTGAACCCTCAATAGAAACATGGTCAACCACTCCGAAGGTATCAACACAACGGAAATCGGGCCAAGCCCAATCTGACCCAATCTCACAATCTCACAAACACCAGCTTTGATACCTTGCGAACATCCTTGGCAAGGGATAAAATGCATTCGTTAAGCCGGTTTGTCCGCAGGAGGGACAGTAACAGCGAACGGATGGGCGGCTAGCTCAGTTGGTTAGAGCGCGATCCTCACACGGTCGAGGTCACTGGTTCGAATCCAGTGCCGCCCACTAGCTTATGCACTAGAACGAAGTTACGACAAGAAAACGGTTGCGAAAGCGGGCTGTTCTCAGGCACTTCCGGGGCGATCTTGGATCTCCTTCTACCTGGCACGTTTTCTCATTTTGACTCGCAGTGCAGACATTGTTGCGCTAACTGTTCTTGTGTTCACTCGTGTTCAATCACGCGCTCCGCGGGTTCTTGTTGACATGGCAAAATCGGATGAGCGTGCTTTGTCATGCCCGCGGAATCTGGATAAATCATCCAACGTTGTGCAGCGGACGCGACAAGCGCGTCTCTCCGAGAGCCGGAGGGGCATGCCTGTCATGCCCGCGAAAGTGGAATAGATTATCAAACGTAATGCAGCGGACCTGACAAGCAGGTCCCTCCAAAGTGAGGATTCGGAGGGGCACGCTTGTCGTGCCCGATGAATCGCGATGGATAATCCATCGTTGGCCGCTGGCCTTACTCCCGGCTGCACAGTCGACGGCCTTCAAAAGAGTGGTTTGCCATCTTTGATAGCCTGATGGGCCTCTGGCGTATCTAAAGGAATGCCCGGGTCTTTCTGCTCGGTTAACCAGCGGTCGAGTTCCTGCGACAATCGGGCCTTCACATCGGCCAACTCTGCACGGTCAACAAGGTTGGTCATCTCGAAAGGATCGCTCGCTGTGTCATACAGTTCTTCCGCCGGTCGCAAAACATAGCGCTTCACCAGGTGATAAACCGCGGGTCTGTTCCAGGAATGGGCAATCCACGTTGGCCAGTAAGCATTGTGCGGAGCGCTCCCGCCAAGCATGCCCATCAGGTGTTTCTCGATGTACATCTCATTTGGCGTCAAATTGCGGATATAGTGCCAGCGGCCATCCGTAACCGAGCGAATCGGGTACGGGGGACCTTCGGGAAAGTTATTGTGGGCGAAATAGGCAAACGTGCGGTGAGTATCTTTCTGGCCGAAAAGGACCTCGACGAAGCTCGTGCCATCGAAATTGCCCATTGTTGTCGGCCGTCCACCGGCCAGCTCGATCAGGGTCGGTGCGACATCGACGTATTCCACAAGGGCTGAGGTTCGGCGGCCCGCAGGTACACGACCAGGCCAGCGGGCAATCAAGCCCGTATGCACGCCAAGATCCCAGTTCGTCCACTTGCAGCCGGGGAATTGTGATCCCTGTTCGGAGGTGAACAAGACAAGCGTGTTATCTCGCAGTCCGGCCTCGTCAAGAACTGCCAGGATTTCCCCGACCTGACCATCCATATATGTGATTTCCGCCAGATAGGCGGCAAAATCTTCTCGCGTCTTGGGTGTGTCGGCAATGTGGGGCGGAAGTTGGAGTTTTTTCACGGGATAACGCGACCGATCACCCATCACCCAGGGGACATGCGGCTCAACCAGTGCCACGACCAGGCAAAAGGGTTGGTCCTTCTCCCGCGTCATGAACTGCCGGATGCCGTCGAGATTATGGGGTGGCGTTGGGTCGGCCACACAATTGGCAGCGAATCCCGGGACATCTTCAAAGGGGAAAACATCCTTTGGCTCGACGTGAACTTTGCCCGCAAGCCCCACGCGGTAGCCCAAACGCCCCAGGTAATGCGGCAAACTCTGCACGCCGGGGCGGGATGCCGAATGATTCCAACAGCAGCCATTTCGCATAGGAAAAAGCCCCGTGTAAAGTTCCGCCCGACACGGCTGACACATGGCCATTGTCAAATAGGCCCGGTCGAACACGAGGCCCTCCTTTGCCAGACGATCGATATTGGGCGTGTACGCGTTCTGGCCACCATAAACAGGCAGATCGTTGTAGGTACAATCATCTGCCATGATGATCAGGACATTCGGACGCTCAGCAGCTAACGTGGTGGACACAGTGCTGCTAAACCATGAGACACACGCAAATCCGAACAGCAACAATGATAGACGCACGGTAGCCTCCCACAGCTTTTGTGACAAAAACGGAAAGCCAAGCATTGTCCTACGATATTCCTCTCAGACTCACAGATCAAGTATGCCAAAAGAGGTGAAAGCGTTCGAGTCGCCGTTGTCTCACACGAGCGGTAAGTATTTCGTGGACCCGACAGGCGGGTCCCTCCGAGGTGGAGGGGCATGCCTGTCATGCCCGCGGAAGCGCGATGG
>Ga0308414_1001495_pt1 | contig 15289 bp, 18 predicted proteins | sample HotsprSampleOS50_FD_205667 | JGI IMG/M metagenome (GOLD analysis project Ga0308414, IMG submission 205667) | Hot spring phototrophic mat microbial communities from Octopus Spring, Yellowstone National Park, Wyoming, United States - 20090730_OS50 ... | reverse complement strand
CCTGCAGAAACGCAGTGTTATTGACTATCTGCGTGATGCGTGCCGGTGTCATTTAAACGGTATTCCGGTTCCATCGTTAATAAAAACTTCAGACGATTTACAAAAATCCGCCTGAACGCTTACAAAGGTAAAAGTAAAAAGTCAAACGTGTGGAATCCGCCTTATGGCGGATGCTGAATGTATCTGAAAAACTACTTGATTAAGGGAGATGACCCATGGCGGCGAAAAACGAAATTTATAAATGCGGTCTTTGCGGCAATATCGTAGCGGTGCTGCACGGCGGCGACGGCGAATTGGTCTGCTGCGGCGAGAAAATGAAAAAACTGGTCGAAAACACCACCGATGCGGCCAAGGAAAAACACGTTCCGGTCATTGAAAAACTGGACGGCGGCGGCTTTAAGGTCAAAATCGGCAGCGTCGCCCATCCGATGGAAGAAAAACATTATATCGAGTGGATCGAGCTGATTGCCGACGGCAAATCCTATCGGCAGTTTTTGGCTCCCGGCCAGGCGCCGGAAGCGACCTTCTGCTGCATCAAAGCCGACAAGGTGATTGCGCGGGAGTATTGCAACCTGCATGGACTGTGGAAAGCGTGAAAACGGAAGTCAGGAGTCAGAAGACAGAAGTCAGAATAAAAAGGAATTTTTATGATTAACAAAAAGATTGAAAAGGCGTTTAACGGCCAAATCAATGCCGAGACGTATTCGTCGTATCTGTACTGGTCAATGTCGTCGGCGTTGATGGAGATGAATCTGCCGGGGTTTGCCAACTGGATGCGGGTGCAGGCGATGGAAGAGATGACCCATGCCGAAAAGTTCTTCAATTATACCATCGAACGCGGCGGACGGGTCAAACTGACGGCTATCGAAGCCCCCCAGACGGACTGGAAGGATGTGGAGGCGATTTTCAAGCACGTCCAGCAGCACGAAGCGCATGTTACCGGCCTGATTAATGGCTTGATGGATTTGGCGCTGGCCGAGAAAGACCACGCCGCCGCCATGTTTTTGCAGTGGTTCGTCAATGAGCAGGTTGAGGAAGAGGCCAATGCCGCCGAAATCCTCGGCAAGCTCAAAGTCGCCGGTACAACCTCGGCGGCGCTGTATATGCTCGACAAAGAAATGGCGACGCGAACGTTTGTTCCGCCGACCGCCGGACAGCAACCCTAAAACAACAGGAGAATGGTATGGCAATTGCATTCAATGCGGATGAAATCTTCGAAATGGCCGAACAAATCGAGCGCAACGGCGCGATATTTTATCGTGAGGCCGCCGACAAAACAACGGATAAGTCGCTCAAGACGATGCTGATGGAACTGTCGGCGATGGAAGACGGGCATCAGAAGACCTTTGCCCAGATGCGCAAAGAACTGACCGCCGCCGAAAAAGAACCGACGACCTACGACCCGCACAACGAAGTGGCGATGTACCTGCGGACAATGGCCGATTTTCACGGCACCGAAGGCAAGGCCGGCCCCAACGAAAAACTGACCGGTAAAGAGTCGATGGAAGAAGTGCTCAAAATCGCGCTCCAGGCCGAAAAAAATTCCATCGCGTTCTATGTGGGCATCAAGGATTTGGTGCCGGGCAAATCCGCAAAGGATAGGATTCACGGTATCATCATTGAAGAAATGACGCATGTATCGACGTTGGGCGCAAAACTGCATGCGCTGAAGTAAACAGGGGTCAGAAGACAGAAGTCAGGTTGTTTTGACAGGCGGCTTCTGAACTCTGGCTTCTGGCCGCCGATTCTTATGGCCAATAGTTCAACTCAGTCCACAACCCTGCTGCGCAAGCAGCCGGCGATGCGCAAGGTCTTGCTGGGGCTTATTCCCTGTGCGGCCGGCAGCGTGTATTATTTCGGTTGGCGATCGCTGGCGATGATTTTGTTTTGCTGCGCGGTCGGCTTTTTGACCGAGTGGCTCTTTTGCCGCGCCCGCAAAGAGCCGGTCACCGAGGCGGTGTTTGTAACCAGCGTGTTGTTTGCCCTGATTATGCCGCCGGGCGTCGGCTGGCATGTACTGGCGATCGGTACGGCATTCGGGGTGGCGTTTTCCAAAGAGGTTTTCGGCGGATTCGGACGCAATATATTCAATCCGGCGATGGCAGGGCGGTGTTTTGTCTATATTTGTTTTCCGGTCGCGCTGACCGGCGTCTGGCAGCCGGCGGCGACGGCGCCATGGGGCGCTTTGAATCGCTGGACGACGGCGGTGGCTGCGGACGGTTCGACGGCGGTTACCAGCGCTACGCCGCTGGCGCTTATGAAGGCCGGCCAAATCGACCTGACCTATGACCGGAACGCGGCCAAAGAGGTTCCTTTTGTAATTGCCGACGGACAAAAACTGGCCGTGTACAATCGCGCTTTCTATAAGATGCTCTTTTTCGGCAACATCAGCGGCACCATGGGTGTTACCAGCGCGTTGCTGATTTTGATTGGTGGGATCTATCTGTTCTGGACAAAAACAGCCAGCCGAACGACGATTTTGTCGGTGATTATTCCGTATGCGATACTGAATTTTGTTTTGTATCGATTGGGGGTTAAGCCGATAGAGGGGGCGATGCCGGCGCTGCTGGGCGGCGGGTTCTTGCTGGGGGCGTTTTTTATGGCGACTGATCCGGTCAGTTCGCCCAAAACCGAACCGGGACGTATTTTCTATGGGTTGATTATCGCCGTCGGAACGCTGGTTATTCGCAATTTTTCTATCTTTAACGGCGGGTTGATGTTTTCAGTCTTGCTGGGCAATATGTTCGCGCCAATCATCGATTACGGCGTGAAGGCCTGGCAGGAGCGCGGCAAGGGGCGTGCAGCGGAGGCGGCCAAATGAAGAACAAACCTTGGTTTCCTGTCCTTTATATGTTTGTCGTTACCGCGGTGTTCAGCTCGGTGCTGATTGGTTTTGCGCAAATGACGCGGCCGCGTGTGCTGGCCAACGAGCGGTTGGCGTTTGAGCGGGCGACGCTGGAGGCGTTTCCGGAGATTACCGTACCGCCGTCGCCGCAGATTCATTCGTTGTTCAATACGTTATTTGAAAAAAGCGAGGATGCTGCAGGCGCTTATGTCTATCGCAAAGACGGGCGGCTGGTCGGCTACGCCGTGCCGGTAGCGGGCAAGGGTTTTTGGGCTCCCATTCGCGGCGTGGTTGGCGTATCGGCAGACTTGACGATGATTACCGGTATCTCGTTTTATGACCAGAATGAAACGCCCGGCTTGGGGGCGCGGATTGTAGAGCCGAGCTTTCGCGGACAGTTTGAAGGACTTCGTGTCGGCGCGATTGAAAAGCCGATTGGGATTCGTCCGGTTTCGGAAGCCCTGCGCGACAATGAAGTCCACGCTCTTACCGGCGCAACGCAAACCTGTGTGCGGCTGGATGTGCTGATTAATGAGCGGCTTTCGGAATGGCTGGCGGCGATGCGTCAGAAAGGAGGCGGCCAATGAGTCCAACGCCGATTAAACCGCGCCAGATTATGCTCAACGGTCTGTGGCGCGACAATCCGATCTTTCGACAGATTCTGGGGATTTGCAGCACGCTGGCCGTAACCAACGTGGTGCTGAATACGGCGGTGATGTGTGTTTCGCTGACGCTGGTAACGGCGCTGAGCTGCTGGACGGTTTCGCTGTTGCGGAATTGGACGCCGCGCAATATCCGGATGATGGTCCAGACGCTGATTATCGCGTTTTATGTCATCATCGTGGACTTGATTTTAAAGGCCTACTGGCCGGAAATGAGCCGTAACTTGGGGCCGTATGTCGGGCTGATTATTACCAACTGCATCGTGATGGGACGCTGCGAGGCGTTTGCCGGTTCCAATCCGCCGCGGCTGTCGTTTATAGACGGGCTGTTCAGCGGGTTGGGGTATTCGTTTGTTTTGCTGGCCATTTCGGTTGTGCGTGAGTTATTGGGCATGGGGACATTTCTGGGCATACCGATGCCGTATTTTTCCGGCGCGTATTGGGACAAGTGGATTATTATGGTAATGCCGCCCGGGGCTTTTTTTGCACTGGCTTCGGCGTTGTGGATTTGCCGTTCCATCGGCGCAAAGGAGGTCAAAAAATGACGTCAATCGGCCATGAAGTATGGATGGCGGTCGTAACGTGTTTTGCGGCGATTTTTACCCAGAACATCTTATTGACGACGTTTTTGGGGATGTGTCCGTTTACCAGCGTGTCGCGCGAGGTTAAGACCGCCGCAGGACTGGGCGCAGCGGTGGTTTTTGTAATGACCTGTACGACCGTGCTGAATTGGCTGGCGTACCAGTATGTCCTGATTCCGCTGGGGCTGGAGTTTTTTCGGTTTATTCTGTTTATCATCATCATCGCCGCGTTTGTGCAATTGGTGGAAATGATTATCGATCGGTATTCGCCGACGCTGTATCAGGCATTGGGTATTTTTCTGCCGCTGATTACGGTCAATTGCGCCATTTTGGGCGCATCGCTGTTTATGGTGATTCGCGGGTATTCGCTGATTGTGACGGTCGGCTATGGCTTCGGCAGCGGCGTGGGCTGGCTGTTGGCGATTTTGGCGATGGCGGGCATTCGTCAGAAGTTCAACGAAGCCAAAGTCCCCAAGGGTCTTCAGGGGCCGGGAATTACGCTGATTATCGCCGGACTGATGGCGTTGGCGTTTGTCGGGTTTACGGGCGTGTTGAGCTAAAGGTCGGCATCGATGGGAATTCTTGCGACAGTTCTAATCGTCAGCGGCATCGCTGCAGGGCTTGCGCTGCTGCTGGTAACAGCCGAGCGGTACATCGGCGATTACGGCCCGTGCAAAATCAACATCAACGGCAAACGCGAAATCGTCGTCAAGGGCGGAAAGCCTTTGCTGTCGGCGCTGCGCGAGGAAAAGATTTTTATCCCCAGCGCATGTGGCGGGCGCGGCACCTGCGGCGTTTGCAAGGTCAAGGTGCTCAGCGGCGCCGGAGCGACCCTGCCGACCGAAACGCCGTTTATGACCCAACAGGAACTGGCCAATAATATCCGCCTGTCCTGTCAGGTCAAAGTTCGCAATGACCTGTCGATTGAAATCCCCGAACATCTGTTCAACGTGCGGGAGTTTATAACACGGTGCATCAGGATTGAGGAATTGACTTATGATATGCGGCGATTTCGGTTTGAACTGAAAGATCCGCCGACGATTGACTATATCCCCGGCCAGTATATGCAGTTGTTGTGTCCGCGGTACAAGGGCAGCAGCGAAGAGGTCTATCGGGCATACTCGATTGCGTCTGATCCGAAAGAAAAGAATATTGTCGATTTGATTATCCGCCGTGTGCCGAACGGGATTTGTACGACGTGGTGCTTTGACTTCCTCAAAGAAGGCGACTCGGTGCAGATGAACGGCCCGTATGGAGAGTTCTGTTTGAGCAAAACCGATGCGCCGATGGTGTTCGTGGCTGGCGGCAGCGGGATTGCGCCGTTTGTCTCGCTACTGCATACGATGAAAAATCAGGGAATCGGGCGCAAAACGGTATTTTTCTTCGGCGGCAACACGGTGCGCGATTTGTGTTTGGCCGACGAAATGAAGGCGTTTGAAGCGGCCTTGCCGAACTTTACGTTTGTGCCGGTGGTTGCACGTCCGCAGGACGGGGACGGCTGGCAGGGCGAAACCGGATTGGTCACAGAGGCGGTCAAACGCCGCTATACCGATTTGAGCGGACATGAGGGGTATTTGTGCGGCAGTCCGGGGATGATTGACGCCGCGGCCAAGGTCTTCACCTCGCTGGGGATGCCGGACGATAAGATTTATTATGATAAGTTTGCGTAGGAGGTGCTGTTATGAAGCAGTCGCCGCAGGACAAAAAACTGGAGGAATTGTTGCGTTCGTCGGCGCTGGTGGCCGGCGGTTTTATGGGCGACGACACGCGCAGCGTCGCCGAAGTCATTGAGGCCGACCGTGCCGTATTGCACAAACTGGGCGCGAACACGGCGATGCTGGCGCAGCGGATGCGTGAACTGACGAAGCTGGCCGAAACGGGGTTGGGAACATGGGTGGAAGCATCCGGCGGCCGGCGGGTGATGGTGGAGGACTACAAGGGCAATCTGACCTGTCCATGGCCGCACGCCGGACAGTACCACAAGCGCGTTACAACGCTTGAAAATACCAAGACCCAACAAACCCTGATGTGGACAGACTTGAATGTGCATTTGATTGAGGCACACGGATTTTTCGAAGGCAAAGGGTCGGCGTTTCGCATCGAGCCGGAGGCGGCGGTAAAAATTCTTTTTGAAAAATAAGCAATCAACGCTTGACGTTTTGAACGAATTCCGCATAATAACCATAAGCTTTAATTGCAGCGAAAGGAAAACCGAATGAAGAAATACCGATGTACATTGTGTGGTTATATTTACGATCCGGCGCAGGGCGATCCTGATAACGGGATTGACCCCGGAACAGCATTTGAGGATTTGCCGGATAGCTGGGTATGCCCAGATTGCGGCGCCGGCAAGGAGGATTTTGAACCGGCGAATGCCTAACGGAGTGCAGACGGCCCCGGCGCTTGCGAAAGTGTCGGGGCTTTTTTACAATGTAAAAGGGCAAAAGGATAAATTAAGGAATTTTTGGTTTGTGATAGTATTTTATCCTTTATCCTGCGGGAAATTCTATGCAGCGGATTGAGGCGGTCATTCAAAAGCAGGAAATGCTGTGCATTGAGGCGACGGCCGGACCGTGCGGATTTGTGGTCTTCGGAGCGTCCGGCGATTTGGCGCATCGCAAACTCTTTGCCAGTCTCTATGAATTGTACCGCAAAGAACTCATCAGCAGGCAATTTTATTGCATCGGGTGCGGACGGTCGGTGTATTCGGATGATGCTTTTCGCGACAAAGTCCGCACATCGCTTCAGGCCGTTTTTCAGATTGAACAAGATGCGACATTAGAGGCGTTCTTAAGGCAGACTTATTATGTCGCGGGCGATTATGTCGACGCCGGGCTGTATCAGCGCATTTGTCGGCGCATAACCGAACTGGACTCGATTCACAACGTTGAGGGCGTGCGGATTTTTTACTTGTCTGTGCCGCCGTTTTTGTACCCCGACATTGTCGAGAATATCGGTCGGATGCGGCTGATGTGTCCGGCGGCTACGGGGCGTATGCAGCAGGTACGGCTGGTGGTCGAAAAGCCGTTCGGGCGAGATTTGCAGTCGGCCAAAGAGTTGGACGCCGTGCTGGGGCGGCACTTCAAGGAGTCGCAAATCTACCGTATCGACCACTATTTAGGAAAAGAAACGGTTCAAAATATCCTGGATTTTCGCTTTGCCAACAGCTTGTTTGAGCCGGTCTGGAATCGCAATTATATTGACAGCGTGCAAATTACCATTGCCGAGACGCTGGGCATTGAGCATCGTGCCGATTATTATGACAAGACCGGCGCCCTGCGGGATATGTTCCAAAACCATATTTTGCAGATTCTTGCGCTGGTGGCGATGGAACCGCCGGTGTCGTTTGAGGCCGACTGCGTCCGTGATGAAAAGGTCAAACTGCTCCGTGCGCTGCGTCCGATTCCGCACGATCAAGCGCCTCGGTTTTTTGTGCGGGGACAATACACAGAAGGCATCATTGACGGAAAACCCGTCTTGGGCTATCGGCAGGAACCGGGCGTCGCCGACGGTTCGAACACGGAAACCTTTGTGGCCGCGAAACTGTTTGTGGATAACTGGCGGTGGAAAGGCGTGCCGTTTTATCTGCGCACCGGCAAACGCCTGCGCCGCAAGCTGACCGAGGTGGCGATTACCTTCAAGCAGATTCCGCATTCGATGTTCCGTACCGGCGGCATCGAGGAAATGCCCCCGAATGTGCTGCGTTTCCAAATCCAGCCCAACGAAGGGATGTTTTTGAGCTTGCAGGCCAAACGCCCCGGCTCCAAGTTGTGTATGAGTACGCTGGAAATGGATGTGGATTATCAGCAGGTCTTTGGCATTCGGATGCCGGAGGCCTATCAGCGGCTGCTGCTGGATTGTATGCTCGGCGACCAGACGCTGTTTACGCGGCACGACAGCATCCTGGCGTCGTGGGAGTTTTTGATGCCTGTGCTGGACTATTGGCAGTCCCGTGCGGATGCGATTGAGTTTTATCCGGCCGGCAGCGAGACGACCCCAGCCGGCAGGGCGATGATTGAAGACGACGGCAGACAATGGAATCCGCTTTGACAGAGTGTGTTTTTTGAGAACGTTGAAATGAAAAGGATTGCAGTGATTATTTGTGCCGCCGGAGCCGGAGCGCGATTCGGCGGCGACCGTAAAAAACCCTTCGTTGAGGTCGGCGGGCGAGCGGCCTTTTTGCGCAGCGTGGAGTATTTTTCCGCCCGCGACGACGTTAAGCAGATTCTGCTGGCCATCGCGCCCGAGGATGAGGAATTGGTCAAAATCAAGTGGGGGGCAATGCTGAGCTTTCACAATGTCAAGCTCTGCTACGGCGGGAAAGAACGGTTTGAGACCGTCGCCAATGCCCTGGCCAAGGTCGGCGATGAAGCCGAGTTGATTGCCGTACATGACTCGGTGCGGTGCTGTCTGACCCGCGAATGGCTGGATGCGGTCTTTGCTAAGGCTGGCCAGACCGGTGCGGCCATATTGGCCTGTCCTGTCGTGGCCACGCTCAAAAAAGTGCAAAACGGCCAAATCATCGAAACCGTCGAACGCGCAAATCTCTACGAGGCGCAAACGCCGCAGGTCTTTGAAGCCAAACTGCTCAAGCAGGCCTACGCCAGTTTGAACAGCTTGGACAAATCCAAAATCACCGACGACGCCCAACTGGTCGAGATGCTCGGTCATCCGGTGGCGATTGTCGAGACCGACCATTCGAATCTGAAAATCACCCGTAAAAATGATGTACCGATCGCCGAGGCCATCATCAATTCCCGTCCCAAACCCAAGCCCGACGGCCCCATCGGCCCTTATATTGAAGCCCAGTGGTAAGGGTTGGTTAATTTATGATTATTGTGGTAACCGGACTGGTAGGGGTTGACAAAAAGCCGTATTTGGCGCAGGTCTGTGAGCTGGCCAAATCGCGCGGCCGCAATGTCCTGCTGTGCAATGTCGGCGAGTTGATGTATGCCGAAGCGCCCGACATCGCGCCGGGGCGGATTTTGGATATCTCTCTTCAGCGGCTGCATTCGCTGCGGCGGAGCGTCTTTAAGGACATCATCGCCAAAGCCCGGCAGCATGAGCATGTCATCGTCAATACGCATGCGACGTTCCGTTGGCGGCATGGGCTGTTTCCCGCGTTTGATTTTTACCAGATGCGTCAGCTTGACCCCGATTTGTTCATTTGTCTGTCCGACGGCATCGAACCGCTGCACCTGCGGCTGACCCGTCAGCACCATATCCGCCACACGCTCAAAGACCTCATCGTCTGGCGTGAGGAAGAAACGCTGGCCACGCAAATGATGCAGCAGGGGACCAATGAGGCGGCGCCGTTTTATACGCTGGCACGCGGCGTCGAGCAAAGCACTGTCGAGGCCTTCTATCGGTTGGCGTTTGAGCCGATGCGAAAGAAGGCCTACCTGAGTTTTCCGATGACCCATGTGGCCGGTATGCCGCAGGTTCTTGCCGCCATTGATCAATTTCGTGCGCAAATGAAACAGCATTTGGTCTGCTTTGACCCCGGCGATTTGGAGGAGGCGTATCTGCCGTACTACGCCCAGCAGGCCAAGGCACAGGGCAAACCGTATGTAGAGGTGCGGGTACTGGGCGAAACCGTCCGGCTGGATGTCGAGCAGGTGCGTCAGATTGAAACCGACATCAACAGCCAGATTTATGCTCGCGATTTTGCCCTGATCGATCAGGCAGATATGATTGTCAGTTTTATCCCCGAACTGCCTGACGGCCGCCCAGCCCTGTCCAGCGGCGTGGAACGTGAACTCCAGCACGCCCACGAGGCCGCCAAGCAGGTCTATGTCATCTGGATGCCGAAAAAAGAGCCGTCGGTTTTTATCACCCAGACGGCCAACAAGGTCTTTCGCTGCCCCGATGAGGCGATGGCCTATTTCACGACACAATACCCCTACAAAAGCGACCGGCTGTTTGACTAAAAATCTTTTATTTGAGTAAATATATATTAAATACCTTGATATGTATATTTAACGATAAAAATTTTTGAAAATTCAAAAGATTTTTATTGTTTTGTGAACAGAAATTTCGTAGATTTTGCAACCTGTTTGAAATTTTTAACACACATTTTGAAAGGGATTGGCAATGCCTGCAAAAGTAGATAAAGGGACATGCACGGGCTGTGAGAGCTGCGTTGATGCTTGTCCGAGCGAAGCGATTGAAATGAAAGACGGCAAAGCGTTTATAGTTGCCGATAAGTGCGTCGATTGCGGCGTGTGCATTGACGAATGCCCCGTCGAAGCGATCGCGATGGATTAAATCGCGATACCGGCCCCATCGTCTAGAGGCCTAGGACACCGGGTTTTCAACCCGGCGACAGGGGTTCGAATCCCCTTGGGGCTATTATCCTGAAAGCTGGAGTTCAACGTCCAGATCGCCTTTTTTCCAATTCCACCCATTCCATCAGATGGGCTTTTAGTTGCGGGGCGGTCATTTGTTCGACGTGGCCGTCCCAAAAGGCGGTGTTGGCTTTGTGGTCATGGCGATAGGCAGCGGTACCGTAGGTCTCCATCATCAGCCATTCTTCGCCGTATTGTGTGTAAATGTCGCAATTCCAGCAGTTAAACCACCAATCCATTGCATCGGCCATCGCGAGGATGCTGCCGCTTTGGCTGTTAAGCCGCATTTTGATATAATCCTCGAAGTAATAAACATGCGAATTAAGGCCATAGCTGCGATTCATCGCATAAAGCCCCTCCTCGGCCGAATCGAGGGCGACTTTGGCCGACGGGCAGATATATTTTTTGGGGTACGAGGGTTTGTATTCCTGCCACTGTCCCCAATGACGTACCTTGTATTCTTCCGAAAGAAGCGGCAAATCCAACAGAGAGCGGTAGTCATCCAGCACATACCACGGACGCATTTCGTTATTGTCTCTTTTGAGCTGGGTGGAAATAGGCAGCAACCGCTTATGAAGCGTGTAATACATATAATGCACGGCGGTCAGCCCGCGCAGGGTCGATTTACAAACCGCCACACGCCCGGCCTCTTTGGCGCGGCGAAGGGCGGGCGTCAAAACAGACAATAGAAGGCCGATAATTGCGACAACAACCAGCAGCTCGACCAAAGTAAACGCTTTTTGTCTGGATTTTGAAAACATAAGACCTACATATTTTAGAACCTAATCACAAGTATTACTACAACGATTGGCCGGATAGGTTTATTTTTTGTGTCGAAAAAAATTGAGGACGGCCTTTTTTTATGCATAAAGATATACGCTTGCGAATTGTCTGGATAGGGGCTACACTTTTGCCGATAAGGAAAGATATTTGCTGTCTTTTTTCGGACGAAATGAATAGACATTTGTACATTCAAGGATACCGTCTATGGATCGTGTGTTGATAAAGCCGGCCGGAACGATTGGAAAACAGTTCATCCCTGCCGAATACCTCCAGCCCGGCCAAGATGAATATACGCTCCGCGACTTCCAAAATCCACAGCCGTTGCCGGTTTGGCGGCATCTGCACGCCGACGAGCTGCAAATCCTTGTGCGCAACGGCAATATCGCTGACGACTGGGATGATGTTTGGGTGATGGACGAATTTGACCCCGGTCAGGTCAAAAACAGCAAGTTTTTCGGACGTGTGCGAATCGGCCGGCTGCGCAGCGCCGTGCTGGAGCATCACGACCTGACGCTGCCGACGGGCATCTGGAACAGTATGATCGTCGCCTGCGATATCGGTAACGACGCGGCGATTCATAATGTCGGCTATCTGGCGCACTATATCATTGGCCACCGGTGTATGCTGGCCAACATCGACGAGATGCATACAACCAACCACGCCAAGTTCGGCAACGGCATTCTGAAAATCGGCGAGGACGAATCGGTTCGCGTCTGGATGGATTTGATGAATGAAAACGGCGGACGCAAAGTGATGCCCTTTGACGGAATGATTGCCGCCGACGCCTATTTGTGGGCCAAATACCGCGACGATAAGGCGATGCTCGACCGACTCAAAACAATCACACAAAATCAATTTGACTCGCGCCGCGGTTATTACGGCACAGTCGGCGATTATTGTGTGATTAAAAATTCCCGCATCCTTAAAGACGTCAAGATCGGCGCTAACGCTTATATTAAGGGCGCCAACAAACTCAAAAACCTGACGATTAATTCGTCGGCGCAGGAACCGACGCAGATCGGCGAGGGCGTCGAACTGGTCAACGGCATCATCGGCTACGGCTGCCATATCTTTTACGGCTGTAAGGCGGTGCGATTTGTGCTAAGCGACCACTCCAACCTCAAATACGGCGCACGGCTGATTGACTCGTTCCTCGGCGACAATTCAACCATCTCCTGCTGTGAAGCGCTTAACAACCTGATCTTTCCGGCGCACGAACAGCATCACAACAACTCATTTTTGATTGCCTCGGTGGTGCTGGGGCAAAGCAATATGGCCGCCGGCGCGACCATCGGCTCCAACCACAACAGCCGCGCCAATGATAACGAGGTGCAGGCCGGACGCGGCTTTTGGCCGGGGCTTTGCACCAGCGTCAAGCATTCCAGTCGGTTTGCCTCGTTTGTGCTGCTGGCCAAAGGTGATTATCCGGCGGAGCTGAACATTCCGCTGCCGTTTTCGCTGCTGAACAACAACACCGCCAAAGACCAACTGGAGGTCATTCCGGCCTATTGGTGGTTGTATAATATGTACGCGCTGGCACGCAATAGCTGGAAGTTTCAAAGCCGCGACAAACGGCTCAACAAAGTCCAGCATATCGAGTTCGATCCGTTGGCGCCGGACACCGTCGAAGAGATTATCGCTGCGCGGCGGCTGCTGGAACGATGGACGGGCAAGGCGGATGCACGTCGCACCGGCCAATCGGCCGCAGCGATGGATGAGGCGGCGTTGATCGAACGCGGACGTGTGTTGCTGGGCGGCGATTCGGCGGCTATGAACGGGCTGGAGGTCGTGGGCGAGGGAATGGAAAAATCGCACCGCACCGTAGTAATTCAAAAGCCCCGACAGGCATACGCTGCTTATGAACAGATGCTGTACTATTACGCCGTGCGGAATCTGATGGACTGGCGACAGGCCAACTCGCAGGCGGATATGGCGACGCTAAGCGGGGCGCGCATCTGCGAATGGGTCAATCTGGGAGGCCAACTCGTCCCGTCGGCGGACGTCGATGCGCTGCGCAAGGACATTGGTTTGGGCGCGTTGAATTCGTGGCAGGCGATTCACCGCCGCTATGACCAGCTTTGGGATGCCTATCCGCTGCAAAAACAAAAACACGCTTATGCCGTCCTGTGCGTCCTGTACGGTGTGGACACGCTCCGACAAGATCAGTGGCACGACGCCCTCAGGAAAGCCGCGGCCATTCAGGACTATATTTGCAGCCAGGTGTATATCTCGCGTAAGAAGGATTTTGACAACCCCTTCCGTCAGGCCACCTTCCGCAACGCCGAGGAAATGGCCGCAACCGTCGGTACAATTGACGACAACAGTTTTGTCAAACAGGTACGGCAGGAGACCGAACAGTTTAAACAGCGAATCAATGCGCTGCTGAAATAAACAAGTATCCGTGTTGTCTATGGACGCGGCGGATGCGCGGTGGTTTGGGCTTCAAAGAGTTTGCAGGGCAGCATCACGCGCAGCAAGGGGCTGGACGGATGCCGCACGCGCCCAATCAGTCGCCGCAGCGCTTCGGCGCCGACTTTTTGAGCCGCAATAGATACGCTGGTCAGGCGAGGGCAACCCAGCGTGTTATCTTCACTGTTGTCAAATCCGACAATCGAAACATCTTTGGGGATTTGATACCCCCTGTCCATCAGGTTGCGGCATAGCAGGTAGCCCACCCAGTCGTTGGCGCAGACCCACGCCCGCACACCGTTTTGTATCTGTTTAAGCGCCGGTTCAAGATGACCGGTTAGGTTCATCTCTTTGTCTTCCAGATGTGCCGCCGCCAGTCCGATTGAATAGGTCGGCTCAAACGGCAGACCCAGCCGATACATCGCGCTGACATACGCGGCAAATCGGGAGCGGGCAATATCGACCTGCGGACAATGGCCGAAAAAGCCAATGCGCCGATGTCCGAGGCCGTATAAATGGTCGCACAGCGCGTCAATGCCGTGGGCTTCATCGACCCCGACCCAGTCAAGCGGCGTTTTGTAAGTGTGCTGAACGCTGACACAGGGGTGTTTGGCGGCCAGTTCGGCCACGATTTCTTCCGGCCAGCGGTTGACCAGAATCAATCCCGACAGTTCCCCTTTACGCATCGCCGGCGGCTGATGCGCAGGATTTAAAATCTCCCCGCAGGCGTCTTCTCCGACATAATGTAAAACAAGTGATACATTCAACTTAGCGCATTTTTCGCTCATGCCGGCAAAATATGCCGTGTGCTGCCACTCGTGAAGTTTGCGTAAAATGAGCACCCCGACCCAGAGAGAAGCGGTTTCCTCGGCGATGGCTTGCTGGTGATGCGTGCCGTGCATATAGCCCATTTGGCTGGCCATATTGACCACACGGGCGCGCGTCTCCATATTGATGTCCGAATAGTCCCCTCGAAGTGCCTTGGACACTGTCGCAACCGACAGACTCAAGCTTTCGGCAATGTCTTTTTGGTTGATTTTCCGTTTCGACATTCTCGCTACAATAACTGAAGTTTCGAAAAAAATCAAGCAAAAAATACGAAATATTTCGCTCTTGCCCACATTTTTTGAAACACGATTGACTTTTCAGTCAAAAACGATTAGCAATAATAGCTCAATAAATACCCACTATATTGAAACAAAGGAGTATATAACAATGGCATCAAGAATTATTGACAAGCCGCGTCAGATTTGTATTGTTACCGTAACCGGAAAGGATAAAGTCGGTATCATTGCCAAGATAAGCGTGGCGATGGCCAAAGGAAATGTTAATATTATCGATGTTAGCCAGCGGATTATGGAGGATTATTTTGTAATGACAATGGCCTGCGATATCACCGAGGCGACCGAGGATATGGACAAGCTGCAGAAACGGTTGTCCAAAATTGCCAAAGAGATGGAACTGAATATCACCTTCCAGCACGAAAATATCTTCAAAATGATGCATCGCGTTTAGCTCTGTTTCAAGGATAATTTGTAATGGGTATTTTGGACATTGTGGTGTTCGTGAACTTTCGCACTTTTTAGGCGACAAAATTTAATTGGAATTTATCAAAAACATATCGACCAGCCGATGTCTTTAGTACAGATAAAATTAAGACAG
>Ga0308414_1001493_pt1 | contig 15300 bp, 14 predicted proteins | sample HotsprSampleOS50_FD_205667 | JGI IMG/M metagenome (GOLD analysis project Ga0308414, IMG submission 205667) | Hot spring phototrophic mat microbial communities from Octopus Spring, Yellowstone National Park, Wyoming, United States - 20090730_OS50 ... | reverse complement strand
GGTGGTTGAGCAGGACGTATCTCTCAGCGAGGTCCAGCAGCGCGGCGATGTAGGGCGGCTCCAGGCCTTCGACAGCGAGGAGGTGTCGGAAGGGATAGGGCATGGCGTGAGTTTACGCTCCTGGACCGAGATTCGGCCAGAGCGCCCGCCGCAGCTCCCGCGCGGCCTCCTCGGCATAGTGCGCGGCGGTGCCCTTCCTGTGCCGCGAAGCGGCGGCCGTCCCGCAGGAACAGCCTGGCGCGGAAATACGGGTCACCATCGCTGTCGGTGGTTTCCTCGACGGTCACGGCAGCGATGTCTGCCGCGGCCAGGCGCAGACGGTCCCGGCGCAGCGGGAAGGCCTGCGTCACCAGCACCGTCCCGCCCGGCTGGACCGCCGCGGCGATGCGTGGCTTCCGCCAGGCCCATCGCGCCACGCCGATCCCGCCCAGCCAGAAAAAGCCGAGCAGCAGGGCGGACCACGCCGCCGAGAGTCCGCCGGGCGGCCCGTTGCGCAGCACCAGCCAGGTGGCCACCCGCAGCCCGGTCCACCAGACCCCGACGAGCCCCCAGGCGAAGCAGGCGACCTCGTTGCGCAGCCTCATCGCCCGCCCGCCGTCGCGTCCAGCGCCGCCTGCAGCATGCAGCATGTAGGCCGCCGCGGCGCGGTCTACCGCCACGGCGCGCCTGGCGCGGGTGAGGTCGGGTTCGCGCACCAGCATGCGATTCATCGCGGCGGAGGAGAGGCGTTCGTCGAAGGGCGCGACATCGATGCCGGTGGCGTCCGACAGGGACCTTGCCCAGTCCTTCGCGGCCTGCGCCGCCGGGCCCATGGTCCTGTCCATCGACAGCGGCAGGCCGACCACGCCGCCGGCGTCTTCCTTGCGGGCGATGGCGGTGATCTCGGCGTCGTTGACCGACAGCCTGCCGCGTCTGATCGCGCCATAGGGGCCGGCCAGCATCAGCGTCACGTCCGACAGCGCCACGCCGATCACCTTCGCCCCGGGGTCGAGACCGATCACTGGTAGGCCGCCTGTGTGGCGGTTGAGGACAACGCCGCGCCATTGCCGGAGCACACATGCTGGTAGGCCGCCTGTGCGGCGGTTGAGCGAAGACGGCAAATCGTAGAGGCGAGTGGCAAGACGCGCGTTGTGTGTGAAGCCGTTGGGAAGCGACTGGCGGATGCTGTCGGCGGCTGTGTCGATCTTGGGCCGCCTCTTCTTGTCCGTCCGGGCCAGAGCCCGCAGAAGGGTCTCGGCGACCTCTTGGACGGTGAGTCGTCCGTCCGTCTCGGAGGCCTCCAAGCGTGGCAGATCGGTTTCAGATTTTTTCTCTGTCTTCGCTGCCTTGCCAGGAGACTTTGCCATGAAGATGCTCTCTTCTGGGGTGTCTGCGTCGCACTGGATTGCCCGATGGGATTTCGGCAGGGAGACTAGGTGGCGGATCGGCGTCGGCAAGCGGTCCCATCGGCCGTCGTTGATATCCTAAGAGGGCCTGCCGGCAGACAATGACCAGAGGCGGTCGAAACCGCGGCGGACCGCGGCGGAGGCGGCCTGAACGGGGGAGATGTCGGGCGGCAGGCGATCGGGCATGGCGCCGAAGGCAGTGAGGTCGGCGGGGGGGCATTCGAGATCGGCCTGATGCAGCAGGCGCGCCACCTCGAGGCGGCGCTCCTCGGAGAAGAGGATCGCCCGTCCCCGGCCGAGCGCCATGGACAGGGTCGTTGCGTCTGGACGGACGGGAGGGCCGGCGGCCCGGAGGCGTCCTTGGTCGATGCGCAGGCGCTGCATCCACATCCCCTGGCCGCCGAGGGGACGGAGATCCGTGTCGCAGAGCAGCAAGAGGGCATCGCCGTCGGCGAGCTGGTCCTCGGGAGCGAGGAGGGCGACGGCGGCGATGCGGGCAGCGGCTTCGGGGGCGAGCGCGCCGTGGCCGGGCGGCAGGAGGGCAGCGATGTCGGCGAGCGCCTCCTGCAGCGCGTCGCGGATCCGGGAGGCGCTCCGTCCGGAGAGGCGGCGCCGGGGATCGGGGACGAGCATGGCGAGCGCGGCCGCGGCGTCGGCGGCCAGTGCCTGGAGAGGGGCTATCGTCTCGCCGCGCGGCGCGCCGGCGAGGGCGCGGGCTGTGTCGCGCACGTCGTCGCGGCGGCCCTCCCAGGGGCGTTCCTGCGCGTCGGGCCGCCAGGCCGGCGGGAGGTCGCGCAGGAGGGCCTGCTGGATCCGGCGCAGCCGCCAGCCACCGGGCGCGGTGGTTATGCGGTGGAGGAGGTGGCGCAGCTGCAGCTCCGCCAAATCCCGCAGGCCCACCTTGGCGATCCGGCGCGCGAGCGCCTCGCCGGGGGCCTGCGCGTCGATGGCCGCCGCGATCGCGGCGGCGACCGCATGGGGGCCGGCGGGGGGACGCAGCGCCCCCAGGGCCGCCTGGGCCTCCGGCAGCCGCCCGAGATGGAGGACCGCCGGAGCGCGTGCGATCTCGGGATCGGCGGCGGCCGCGCGCATCCCCGCTGCTGAGAGGACGAGCAGCGGGATGCCGGGCTCGGGCGGCGTCGGGGCGAGATCCGGCAGGGAGACACCGACGAGGACGCGGCCGCCGTCGGCGTCGGTGAGCAGGAGGCGGATCCGCCGGGGCATCATCCGCAGGCTGGGCCGCCGAGGGGGGCGAGATCGACCGCGAAGGCCTCGCGGTGACGCGGCCACGTCCCAGAGACCACGCCGACGACGCGGCCTTGCCCGTCGACGATGGGGCCGCCGGAGAAGCCGAGCGGGATCTCGCCTTGGAAGACGAAGCCGCGGCTCTCGCGTCCATCGACGGTGGTCTGGACGCCGGTGCGCGCGACCATCCCGAAGACGCGGTAGGGCGCGACCCCGCCCAGCGCCACGACCGGGTCGCCGGGGCGCGGGCAAGAGCCGGGCATCAGGGCGGCGGGTCCAGTCCCTTCGAGCAGCGCAAGGTCGCCGGCCTGGCGCACGAGGCGCGCCTCGGTCCAGCGTCCGTCGGGGAGGCCGAGGCGCAGGCGCCCCGAGGGGCCGACGACGTGGGTGGCCGTCACGAGACCGATCCCCTCGACGGTGGCGACCGTGCCGCGCCCGCCGTCCGGGTCGATGGCGACGGCCGCGGGCTGCGGCCCGAGGATCCCGATGGCGGCCATCGCCGCGTCGGCCCGCCGCGCCTCGACATGTCCGTCCGAGACGAGGCGCTGAACGCTGGGCTCCGGGGCGCGCTCGGCAGCGGGGGCGCAGGCGACCAGCGCCAGGAGGACGAGGAGGGGGGCTCTCACGGGCGGGGCCCGGCGGAGTCGGGCGCGCGCCCGCCGTCGGGCAGCGGGGCCGGGGGCGCCGCGCCAGGCGGCAGCAGCGGCTCCGCCGCGACGCGCGCGCGGGGGGCGGCACGCGGCGGCGTCGGCTCGCCTTGGGGCGGAAGGTCCTCGGCGTAGTGCGCGACGGCGCGGATCCGGGTCAGGCCCTCGCCGCGGGGGGAGACGATGAACTCGATGCGTCCCCGTCGGGCTGGCAGCGTCAGGCGGTCGGATCCGTCGGCGGCATGGCGGAAGCGCACACCCTGGGCATCGCGGGCTTCGAGCAGGAAGGGGCCGTCGGCCTCGATCGCGAGCGTGATCGCATGGGCCGCGCGGGGGTGCTCGACGTCGATGGCCCCCGCCGCCCCCCCGTCGAGGTCGGTGCGGCGGAGGTCGAAGAGCAGCGCCTCGCCATGCAGGCCGCCGACGAAGACGGCCTCGTTGCGTACCGGCTCGAAGGCGGGCGCCTGGCCGGCCAGGGGGGCGGGGCGCGCGCCGGCGCAGGCGGCGAGCGCGAGCGCGGCGAGAAGGAGGATGGGTCGCATGGTTCGGGTCTCCATGCCGAAGGAGAAGGGGTCGCGGGTCCTGGTTGCGAAGCCGAAATGGCGGCGGGGATCAAGCGGATGCGATCCAGCGCAGGAAGGGATCGTCGTGGGGAAGGCCGAGCCGCTCTGCGAGGGCATGGATCGCCTGGAGGCGGCGATGGCGCGATCGGGGGGGGCAGGGGGCACACGACGAGGGGGGGCGCCCTCGTGCGCCATCTCGAGACGCAGCAGGGCGGGAGGGATGTCCCGCCACTCGATCCGGGCGCGCCGGGTTCCGCCGTCCCAGATCTCGGCCGTTCCTCTTCCGGGGACGGGCCGGAGGCCGGCGAAGACCGATCCGGGCCGCGCGACCGAGGGGATCTGGACGATCGCCTCGCCTTCGGCAGCGGCGTACAGCAGGGCGTAGAGGTCCTGGCGGCGGCGCACGAGGATCTCTGTGGGGAAGAGCGCGGCGAGCGCCGTGCGCAGCGCCCGCGTCTCGGCCGCGCGTGCCGGCGCGGCCCGCCATCCGGTACGCAGGCGAACCATCGCCGGACGCCCGGCGGCCCCTTGGGCTGTCAGGCGCCAGAGAGTCGGTCTGCCCGGGGTCGCGGCCAGCACGTACGGTCCCTCCCAGTGGCGGGGCAGCGGCCAAGCCAGAGATTGTCGGCGCCTTTGCCTTGGAGACAGCGCCTCAGGCGCCGCCGAGGCGCCGCAGGAGGAGATTGTCGGGCGCCAGCCCCAGGCGTCTGGCCACGGCGGCCAGCGCGGCGAGGCGGACATGGGCCGAGGTGGCCTCGGCCTCGCCCCGCGCGGTCCGTCCGCCGTCCCCGTGCAGGCCTGGCACAAGGCGGCAGGCGAGGGCGTGCGGGATCTCGTTCCCGTGCAGCCAGTCGCCGCCGCCCTGCGCGCGCACGATCGAGAGGACATGCTGCCCACGGCGCGGACGGAGACAGGCGAAGGAGGGCACGGGCTGACGGCGGAGGCCGGCGTGGAAGAGCACCGATCCCCCTGCGGCCTCGGCAAGGAGGCGCAGCAGGTCCTGCTGGACGCGCCGCGCGTCGGGGAGCGGGAAGATCGGCGTCAGCGCCGTCCGCAGCGCCCGCGCGGGCCAAGGGCCTGTCGGGGCCGGGGGCCGCGGGGCGGCGGAGAGGAGGGCGGCGGGGCGCGGGGCCGGGCGGCGGCTGCTGCCGGCGAGGAGCCACAGGGAGGGTCCGCCGCGGGTGCGCGCGAGCAGGAAGACGCCGTCGGGATGCCGCGGGAGGCGCCAGACCTGGCCGAGCGCAAGCGCGCGGCGCAGGCGCAGCGGCATGGGCGGCACGCGCCGCGGGCGCCAGGGCGTCAGGCGCAGCGGCGTCGGCGGGCTGCGGATCGGCCCGTCGAGGACGTATCGCAAGGTGCGCCGATGGCGCAAGCGGAGGATCCTCATCGGACCTCGAGGGCGTCGAGGACGCCTTGGCCGTGGCGGCGGCGCAGCCGATCCTGCGCCGCGAGCCGCGCGTGGGCCGATCGGTCGGCGGGGCGGGCGGAGAGGAAGATCTGGGGGGCCAGGCCGTAGTCGTCGGCGATCTCGCCCGGATCGGCGCGCAGCAGGCGCGCCAGCGCCAGCGGCAGGGCGGAGAGGGGGATTGTCCGGCGGGGGACGTCGAGCAGGAGCATGTCCTCCGACGGGTAGGGGCGGTGGCGGAGGATCCCCGTGCCGAGGGCAGGACGGCGGCCGGCGACGACGCAGGCATCCTCCGACCCCGTGGCGCGGGCGATGTCGAGGAGGAGGGCGACTTGGCGCCGGCGCAGGCACGGCCCCTCCGGACCGAGGATCCGCGCGAGGAGCCGAACCAGGGCGGGGCAGCGGCGGGGCGGCAGCGCGGGGCCGTCGCCGAAGGCGCCGCGCGGGCGCAGGCTCCGCCGGCGCCCGACGTCGTGGGGGACGGCCTGCCACAGCGACGCGCCGGGGCCGTCGAGGGCAAGCACGAAGAAAGGGTTGGGACCGTCGCCGAGGGGATCGGTGTGGCGATGGCCGACGATCCGCCACAGGCGCCCGCGCCTTGCGGCGCGGGCGAGAGCAGGCGCGGGCAGCAGCGGCGCGCCGGCGGCGCGCCGCGGGAGGCGGGCGAGCGGGACGAGCCTCAGAAGCGGCGCCACAACGCGACGATGCCCCCCGTCTCGGCGCCGTAGTTCCGGCCCGCGACGGTGGTGTAGGCGCCGGCCTGGATCGACCAGCCTGGGGCGATCTCGCGCACCGCCGAGATCTGCAGCTTCGACTGCCACCCCGAGGCGCCGTCCTGGACGAGGTTGAAGGACTGGGCGAGGAGCGTCCAGCGCTCGGACGGGCGCACGCCCACGGTGAGGTCGCCGCGCCACTCGTTCGGGCGGTCGGCGTAGTGGCGGTAGCCGGCCTCCGTGACGAAGAAGCCCGGAGTCTGGCCGAAGGAGACATTGCGGCCGTAGATGACGCGCCAGTCGCTGCCGAGGCCCGTGTCGCCGAAGCGCGACTGGGTGGCGGGCAGGCGGAGAAGGCCCTGGACGGAAAGGGCGGCGCGATCGTCGCTCCAGAGGCGTACGCGGGCGCCGACGTCGGTGGAGTCGAGACCGCCCTGAGTGGCCTGGTCGCCCCAGCCGAGCTGGAGGCGCGGCTGGACGATGCCCGTCAGCCACGGCGTGATCCCGTAGGCGACGTAGGGGGAGAACTCGAGGACGGTGTTGCTGGGGCCGCTCGCGCGCCGGCCGGATCCGGTGTAGGTCTGCGACAGATCCTTCAGCGTCATGGTGCCGATGAAGAGGCCCTGCCCTTCGGGCTGGGTCCAGGCGGCGGCCGGGGCGGCCGCGGCTGCCGACAGGCCGAGGGCGAGGGTGGTGGCGAGGGCGAGGCGGGTCATGGGGGATCCCTGAGAAAGGCATCGAGGATGTGGGTTGACAGAACTGCGGGGGCAGTCCGAGGAAAAGGAAACGGGTTTATAACCCAAACAAAGGTTCAAACCGGACCCATTCCGCTGGCGCAGCGGACGCCCTAGAAGCGCTTTTCGATTTCCTTGGAAAGGCAGATCAGGGCGACGCGATACTCGTCCTTGGTCTTCGTCTCGTCGTCCCACGCGAAGGCGTAGGTGCCGTCATTCGTCGCGCGGTAACGGAGGATGAGCACCTTGTCGTAGATCTTCGGGTCTATAACCCAAACAAAGGGAACCATGGCCTGAGATCGGCCTCCGGCCCGGGGTTCCCGATGGTACTGCCAGAATGGCGGAGATGTCAGTCGAATCGCCGGGAAATCGGCCTCGCGGGCCGATCTACGCCCGCTCAACCTTTGTTTGGGTTATAAGTCCGAAAAATCGCGCCTCCGTGTGCGCCTTTGCAGCAGCTACCACAGGAGCGGGCCAGCCAGGAGGAGGGTCCAGATCCGGCCGGTCCCGTCCCGGCAGGAGCCAGCAGTGGGCACCGGCGTCCTTGAAGGCACCGGCGGTGGCCGTCTCCTGGCGGATCCGGAGTGCTCCGGCCGGGATCTCTCCGGCAGGATCGCGGGCGAGGAGGGAGCCCCCAGGAGGGTCATCCGCTTCAGGGTCGGCGTCGAGGTGTCCGTCTGCCTGTCCTCCGCCGGAAATGGGCAGGACGCAGGGGATCCCGTCCGTCGGGCTCTGGGGCGCGGCGCGGCCTGCGGCCTTTCCGCTCATGGATCGTCGTGACGGATCCGGCGTTGGCGCGGGGGGCGGGCCTGCGGGAGGGATGTCCGCCTGGGCCGCCGTCTGGGAGGCAGGAGCCTCCGCGAGGAGATCGCGCAGCACGCGGCGGACCTGCTTCGGATCGAGGTCCCTCAGGGCTTGGCTCCTGCGGAGGCGGCGGGCGAGGGCATCGAGATCCGCGCGGTTCGCTTCGAGGGCGGCCTGGCCCCTGACGCGCAGCTCGCGCTCCTCCCAGGCCCGCTCCAGGAGGGGCGGGTTCAGGGCGTCGCGGCCGAGCCGTCGGAGCCAGGGAAGAGAGGAGGGGAGGTTGTCGAGGGAGGCCCGGAAGAAGCGCTTCTGGACGCCGCGTCCGCGGGCATGGGCCTTGTAGATGTCCCGGTGCGCGCCGTCGGTCAGGACGCACCAGGCGACGTCTTGGGTGTTGGCGTAACCGGTGGTCTGGTCGATCCAGGCGATGTCTTCGAGGCGTTCGCCAAGCGGCTTGGCCTCAACGAGGAGGGCGGGCGCTTGACGGGGTCCGGGGAAGAGCGCGTAGTCGACGGGGTTGCCGCGCCCGCGCTCGTCGCCGCGCCACTCGCGCGAGACGGCGTCCGGATCTGCGACATCCCGGCCGAGGGCGGAGAGCACCGGCCCGATGAGGATCCCCTTCGTGTTGGCCTCGTTTGCGCCCTGGGGATGGGCGCGCAGGCGCGCCAGGCTTCAAGCGGCGTTGCCGAGCGGGATCGCGAGGGCGGCGGCGTCTGGCATGGGGCGAACCTAGGCCCGAGCCCATCTGCCCTCCATGCGTCGCCGCGCCCTCCTCGCCGCGCTGCCCCTGCTGCCGATCCTGGGCCGGACGGCGCGCGCCTCCACGCTCGTCTGGGGGGCGAACCTCGTGGAGGCGGCGGGCGCGCCCTACGGGTCGGCAGCCTGCGGGGCGGTGCTCTCGGAGACGGCCGAGGCCGGGCTGGCCGAGGTCGTCCCTGTCGTCTTCCGCTGGCAGGCGGCCGAGACGTCCGTGGTCCCGGAGGCGGGGAGCCTGGCCCTTGACCGTCTGGCCGCCGTGATCCGCCAGGCCCGGGCGGCGGGGCTGGCGGCCTGGCCGAAGGTCCATCTCTGGATCCCGGAGCGCTGGGCCGGGGCCGCGCGACCGCCGGATCCGGAGGCCTGGCTCGCTGCCTGGGCCGATCTGCTCCGGCCCGTCGCCGAGGTCGCCGCGGCCGAGGGGGCGGCAGGCCTGGTGGTGGGGACGGAGCTCGCGGGCCTCGACGCCGCAAGCGGCTGGCCGTCGCTTGCCGCCGCCGTCCGCACGCGCTTCCCGGGCCCGCTCGCCTACGCGGCGCATGGCGCGGCGGGGGTCGCGCGGTTCCGGGGGTGGGAGGCGATGGACGAGGCCTCGGTCTCGCTTTGGCCGCCGCTCGGCGACGATCCGCGTCCCGCGGCGCTGCGGGCGGGCATGCGGGCGGCGCTGGTCGACGTCGCCGCGGCAGCGCCGCCTGGCCGTCGAGTCTGGATCGCGGAGGTGGGGATGCGCTCCAAGCACGGCGCGCAGGCCGAGCCGTGGCGCTCGCCCGAGGAGCGCGCGGGATCGCCCGACGAGGCGCTGCAGGCCCGCGCGATCGCGCTCTGGGACGCCGAGGCCAGGCGCGCGGGGGCGGCGCGGGCGTGGTGGTGGTGTATCTACAGCGACCCGGCGTCGGGCGGCGTGCGCGACACGGACTTCACGCCGCAGGGCAAGCTCGGCTGGCGGACGCTCTCGGACGCGGCGCGGGGCCTCAGGCCGGATCTCGGGGGACGCTAGCCGTCCTCAGGAACGGGTCCGGACGAGGAGCCGTCCGCCCCGCCTCCGGCGGCCGGCGGCTCCCGACAGGCGTGCCTGGCGGTCTATCCTCCTCCGGAGGAAGGAGGGTCTGCCATGCCCGATCGTCGGGCTGTCGCGCTGCTGGGATTGGGGCTCGCTGCAGGCGGGCTCGGGGTGTGGTTCTCGCGCCAGGGCCTGTTGCGCGGGCCGGCGCCGGAGCCGGCCGTCCTGGTGGGGACGGCCTGGCCGGGGGAGGAGGGACGGGCGCTGACGCAGGGCCTCCTCGCCGTGACGGGGGGACGGGCCATTCTCTGGGCCTGGGCGTCGTGGTGCCCGCACTGCCGCGCGAGCGCGCCGGCGCTGCGGGCGGTGGCGGCGGCGGGGATGCCGATCTGGGGCCTGCTCTCCTAGGACGACCCGGCCCGGGCGGTCGTCGCGCTGCGCGGGTGGGGCGTGCCATACGACCGGATCGCGGTGGATCGCGACGGATGCCTCGCGCGCGCCGCGGGCGCGCGCGGCGTGCTCCACGGGGTGCTGCTCGACCCGGACGGCGTGGAGATCCGGCGGATCCCCGGCCGTCTCGACGTCGCCCGGGCGCGGACCGAAGGGCTGCTCTGAGCGCCGATCAGCCGCCGGTGCGCCGGATCAGGCGGCGCCTCCCGTCGTCGAGCGCCGTCTCGTAGCCCGGCGGCGGGCCGAGGACGAGCGCGGGGTTGGCGTGGCCAAGGCGCGAGACGGTCCGGCGGGGATCGCGCACGATCGCCTGGGGCGCCTCCCAGCGCCGGGCCTCGGCGGCGCGGAACGCCTCCGACCCGGGCGGCAGGATCCGCCCCGGCGGGGCGAAGGCGGCGAGGGGGGCGTCGGCCGGCTCGAGGAGCGTGGGCGCGGCGGCGATGGCCGTGCGCCAGGGGGCGTCGGCGGGCGCAGCCCCCGCCAGGGCCAGCTCCACAGGCGCGAGCGCGGGGGGAGGCGCCAGGAGCGCGGGCGCGAGGCTGCCGATGATCGCTGCGGCGAGGCCAAGGCGGCGGACCGGCAGGGAGACGTCGCGCAGGCCCGCCAGCAGCAGCGCGCCTGGCAGGACGAGGGCCGGGATGGTCCAGGCCGTGCCCAGCCCGAGCAGGGGCGCCACGGTGGCGGCGATCGCCAGCGCGAGGGCGGCGAGGCGCGCGGCCCGGCTCAGGCGCGTGCGGCTCCGCCGCGGCCACAGCAGGAGCGGCAGGCAGGCCGCGGCCAGCAGGGCTGCGACGCCGGGGGCGAGGGCCTGGGGCGGCAGGACGGGGACGAGGTGGACGAGCGCCGCCATCCCCGAACCGCCGAGGGCCCAGGCGGTGTAGGCGATGCCGACGGGGGTGGTGGCCAGCGGGAAGGCAACGAGGAAGGCGGCGGCGACGGGGGTCTCGCGGCGCATCGGCCCGTGCGTGGCGGTCCAGCCGGCGAGCACGAGGAGGGGCAGCGCCGGTAGGATCGCCTGCTCGAGGAAGGGCGCGAGCGCCAGCGATATGCCGTAGAGAGAGAGGGTGCCCGCGCCGGGGCGACCCAAGCAGGCGAGCACGCGCATCGGCAGCATGCCCGCGAGCAATGTCCATCCAAGGTTGGGGGCGGCGATCAGCACGGGGGAGAGGCTGAGGAGAAGGCCCCAGAGGGCGGGACGGCGGGCGCCGAGGATCTGCAGGGTCTGCGCCGCGGTCCCCGCCGCCAGCGCCGCGGCGAGGGCGGCAGGCAGGAGCACCGCCCAGACGGTGGGCAGGAGGTGGGCCAGCCCCTGGGCGAGGAGCGCGGGCAGGGACGGCCAGCCGGGCGCGGGCGGGACGGCCGCCCCGGCCGCGGCCATCGCCGCGCGTCCCGCCGCATCGAGGGTGGCGGGGTCGGCGTGGCCGAGGAGGGCGGCCGCAAGGACGGGGATCTGGGCGAGGAGGGCCGCGGCGGCGGCGATGCGGAACGGGGTCATCCCTGGTTGGTCTTCGCGAGCTCGGCGGCGGTGTGGGCGGAGATGCCATGCGGCGTCTTCTCCCAGTGGTGGGGCTTGTCGATGAGCTGCAGCACGCCGCGCCAGCAGGCGATGGAGGCGAGCATCCAGTAGGCGGGCGCCAGCAGGCCCCACAGCGCGATGGCGCGCAGGTTTGGTCGCTTCATCGGCGCCAGCACCGCCATGTAGACGAACAAGGTGTTGCCGACGAGCAGGCCCGCGAGGTTGATGGGCAGCACGATCCCCGGGTAGAGCGGATCGAGGATCTTCGTTCCCGTGACGAGCCAGGTCAGGTAGAGGAGCCACAGCACGGGGCTGAGGAGGCAGGAGAGCACCGTGCCGCCGACGAAGGCCTGGAAGCCGAGGAATCCCTTCCAGCCGCAGGAGCGCCAGAGGTGGACGGGCTTGCGCATGTGGACGAGCCAGGTCTGGGCATAGCCCTTCATCCAGCGCGAGCGCTGCCTGATCCAGGGCCGCACCCTCGAACAGGCCTCCTCCCAGGTCGTCGAGTTCACGACGCCGACGCGGAAGCCCTTCTGGGTGATGCGTACCCCGAGGTCCGCGTCCTCCGTGACGTTGTGGGGATCCCAGCCGCCGAGCGCGCGCAGGAGGTCAGTGCGGAAGTGGTTGGAGGTGCCTCCCAGCGGGATGGGGATCCCGAGCCGGTCGAGGGCGGGGAGGCAGTGGTCGAACCACAGCGCGTAGTCGAGGGCGAAGAGGCGGGTGAGCGTGTTCTCGTGGGCGTTGAAGTAGTTGAGGCGCGCCTGGACGCAGGCGACCTCCTTCCCGCCCTTGCGGAAGGCGGCGACGACCTTGCGCAGCTGGTCGGGCTCGGGCTTGTCTTCGGCGTCGTAGATGACGCAGAACTCGCCGCGGGCGAGCGCGAGGGCGTAGTTGCAGGCCTTGGGCTTGGTGCGGGGCTGCGACGGCGGCACGCGCACGATCTGGAAGACGCCCTCAAGGCCGAGGCGGCGGGCCGCCTCGATGGTCTCGGCGTCGTCCTCCTCGAGCACGAGCTTGATGTCGAGCTTCGAGATCGGGTAGTCGAGCCGGCGCAGGGCGCCTGCCAGGATCGGCAGGACGTCGGGCTCCTTGTACATCGGCACCAGGATCGTGAAGGTCGGCAGATCCTTGTCCGGGATCGCGCGGGCCTCGGCGTCCGTGACGGCGATGTCGATCCCCTTGGTCGCGGCCCCCATGAGGCAGAGGAAGCCCTTGAAGGCGACGATCCCGAGGAAGATCAGGGTGAGGGCGATCGACAGGACGACCGCGGTCCAGAGCGGCGCGAGCGCGAAGGCGCCAAGCAGGATCGCGGCCCCGCCGCTGGCGACCGCCTTCTGCTGCGGGGTCATCACGACCTTGGCCGAGAGGGTCGGGTCGCGCTGCCACAGCGCGTCGACCGCCTCGGCGGTCATCTCGGCGCGGAAGCGCTCTTGCAACGCCAGCGACAGGTCGAGGCTGGTGGTGACCGCCATCGCCCAGGGGATATCGATTCCTTCACTCCGCAGCGCCGCCTCCGTCGCCTGCGGATCCGAGGAGACGAACCACAGCGTCCCGTCTTTGCCCATCCGCCATGGGATGGCGCGGGCGCGGACATAGTCGGGCAGGTCGGCGGCCGAGAGCAGGGCCGGATCAGGGGGCTCGGCGCGCAGATCCACGAAGGGCAGGCCGAGGTGGTCGGCGAGCGCCTTCTGGACGTCGATGGGCCGGGCGAAGCCCTTGGCGGTCACGACGTCGCCCAGACGCATGTGCCAGCGTCGTCCGAGTTCGAGCGCCTCCTCGAGGCGCTCGGGCGTGAGAAGGCCCTGGCGGACCAGAGCCTCGCCGAGGGTGCCGCTCATCTTAGATCCGGTGGCGCCAAGCGAAGGCGGCGAGGCCGCCGAGCACGAGGCCGCCCAGGCCGAAGGCCAGGCGCATCAGCCACGACGCCCAGGACGCGGCGACCGCTGCGGGCGCGTCGGCGGGCGGTGGCAGGGGCGCAACGCGCGGGTCGGCGTCGGCCCGCGCCACCATCCCGCGGGCGTCGAAGGCCGCCGCCGCCTCGCGGTGGATCCGCCCCTCGGCAGGGCGGAACGCCTCGCGGGCGGGGAGGATCTCGAGGACGCCGTTGGCCAGCACCTGCATCCCGGCCGGCACGGGCACGCCGTCGAGGGAGAGGCGGGAGGCGTCTGGGCCGACAATGCGTGCGATTCCGGCGTCGGGGCGCAGGTCCAGGCGGCGCGCGGTCTCGGCGGGGGCCCGGCCGAGGTGGATCGCGGCTTGCCCCTCGGTTGCCGCTGGCGGCACGACGGGGCGCAGCATGTCGCGCAGAACGAAGGTGGCCGCAGCCAGCGCTGGTGCGGGCCGTGCGAGGGATTCCGGGGAGACGGCCATGGAGGGCGCGTCGTGCAGCGCCGCGAAGGTCGCTGCGTCTGCGGCCTGGGCGGGGGCGTCCTCGAGGCGCAGCAGGCTGTCGGCGCGCCACTGGAAGAGCGCCGGCACGGGCAGGGTTCGGCACGCGTCCGACGGCGCCTCGCGCTGCAGTGTCAGGCGCAGCTGGTTCGACACGCCAACCGCCTCGCGCGGAAGGCGGAACAGCAGGCGTTGCTCGCCGCCTTGATCGCCGAGTGGGCGCACGCCGGCGAGCACGCCATTGATGTGCAGGTAGGCCAGCGTCGGCGCCGCTCCCTGGCGCGGGGGCGCCACGAGGGAGATCTCGACCGCCTCGGGCCAGCGCCCGGCGGGGAGGTCGCGCAGGTGGAAGGGCTGGGTGAGGGAGCCCTCTTCGAGGACCCGGATTTCGCGGTCGAAGAGGCCGAGATCGGCGAAGCGCCGTCCGCCGGTCCCGGCCAGGGCCTCGCGCACGCCGAAGGCCGGCGTGCCGCCGAGGCGCCGTCCGAGGGCCGTCAGCGCGCCCGGGGCGGCGCCTCCGGCGCCGACGAGCACGACGCCGTCGATGGCCGCGATCCCTTCCGCGCCCATCGCGCCGAAGGCGCGGTCGATGGCGTCGGGCGCCCCGATGCGCCCAGCCTGCGCCGCGACCGCGACATGGGCGCCTGCCACATGCCCCTCCTGGAAGGCCACGCGGTGGCCGGCGCGCTCGAGCAGGATGGCCACGGCCGTGGCCGCGCGCATCTCCGTCTCCGTCGCCGGCGCCGGCACCGCCAGGCGGACGTCGCGCGGCAGGGCTTCGAGATGGGCGCCGACGTCGCGCGGGGCCGCATGCCGCGCCTCGAGGCCGCCCTCGCCGTCGATGTGCACGAAGCCGCGGGCGAAGCGCTCGTCGAAGCACCAGTCCTCGCCGAGGCCGCCGCGTAGATGCATCACGACCCGCAGGCCCTCGGTGCGGAGATCCCGGGCCGTCAGCGGCACCTCGAAGACGCCCGAGCCGCCCGCCGCCTCGATCCGCCACGCCCCCGCAGGCCGGCCGTTGAGGAACACCGAGACCGTCGCGATCCGGTAACCCGGCAGCTGCGCCCGCCAGGGAAGCCGCAGACGGGCATCCTGGAGCGTCAGGCGCTGGGGCAGCGGCAGCCAGACCTCCTGGATGTCGTCCGCGCCCACGAGCGTGATGCCGTCCTGCGCTCCGCCGAAGGCCAGGGTCCGGATCCAGGTGGGCGTCCAGGCCGGGGCGGGCGCAGCCTCGGCGGCGGGCGCCGGCTGGGCCGGGGCGGGCGCGGCTGGCATGGTCCGAGGCGCGCTCGGGCGCGGGGTCTGGGCCGCCGCGGTCGCGGCGAGGAGGACGGCGGCGGAGCCGAGCAGGAGCGGTCGGAGGGCCATGGCGGGCGTTTCCCTGGAAGCGTCGGTTCCCCAGGATATTAGACTTCGGGTCTATAAACCAAACGAGTCTATAACCCAAACAAAGGGAGCCATGGCCTGAGGTCGGCCTCTGGCCTGGGAATCCCAGTGGTACTGCCGGACTGGCGGAGACGTCGGCCGAATCGCCGGGAGATCGGCCTCGCAGGCCGATCTCCGCTCGCCCGACCTTTGTTTGGGTTATAGACCCGAAGAAGGGGATCCGGATCCCGCCGGCCTCGGGGGCGAGGATCCCGTCGGTCCGGGGGTCTCGGCGCTGGAGGGCAGGCCGCGCCGGGCGAGGGCGTTAG
>Ga0308414_1001490_pt1 | contig 15322 bp, 11 predicted proteins | sample HotsprSampleOS50_FD_205667 | JGI IMG/M metagenome (GOLD analysis project Ga0308414, IMG submission 205667) | Hot spring phototrophic mat microbial communities from Octopus Spring, Yellowstone National Park, Wyoming, United States - 20090730_OS50 ... | reverse complement strand
CAGCACATTCGCCCCGACCGACCGCGCCCGACGCTCCAACCCCTGCCACGCCCACCATAGCCGCCCCAAGGCCGACTCGGCCTCGGGCACATCGACGATGGCCAGTCGCTCATCGTACGGCAGGACCACTCGTCGTTGGGCCGCGGGCGACGCGAACACCGTCACCCGCCCGACCGACTCGTGGGCCAGCGCCGCGGCCAGCACCTCGGCCAACACCACGGCCGTCCCACCATACTTGTTGCCCACCGCATCGAGCAAAAGATGCAGGCGGGGCGATTCGGCCGCTGCCGTTTTCGAATCGTTTTGCCGCTTGGTCATTGCGCGAACGGCCTTGTCCGATTTGCGTCGTTAACCTCGGCGGCTTGTTGTGGCGGCATGAGAGCCGTCCACGGCGCGGCGGTGCGCGGGCCGCTTTCGAACACCCAGCGTACGGCCGCGATCAAGTATTCGGCCACGGCCTCTCCCGAGATCGCCGAAGCCGACCACCGCCGGATGGCCGCACGGGTTTCGGGCGCGATCGGTCCGGCCGCGATTCGCCGCTTCAAAGCGTCGCACAATTGATCGACCCGATTCCAGCGATACACGTCGCCGCGAAGATCGCCGTCGAGCAAGTCGCGCGCCCCGCAGCGGTCGCTGCACACCACCGGCGTGCCCAGCATCAACGCCTCGTTGACCACCGCCCCCCACCCGTCGAAGCGGCTCGGCAACACCAGCAGATCGGCCGCGGCGATCCGTGCCCGAGCCTCGGCATTGCTCACGTTGCCGGTGAAGGCGACTTGCGAGGAGCAGCCGCAGCGGGCGATGATTCGATCAAGGGCGCCGCGCAACGGCCCGTCGCCGACGAACGTCAGCCGCGCATCGTCGCGGCCGAGCCGCCCGAAGGCCTCGGCCAGCAGGTCCACGCCCTTGCGAACGATCAGACTGCCGACGAAGACGATTTGAAATCGACCGTCCGGCCGCGACGGCAGCGACGGCGGCTCGAACCGCTCGACCGTATAGGCGAACGGCAAGATGCGATCGGCAGGGAAAAAGCACCGGCGATACCAGCGCACGCCGTTTTCGCCCATGGCCATGATGATTTCCGCTCGGCGGCCGCGGCGCACGCCCTCCCACGAGTAGATCAATCGACGCAGCAGGCCCTTGAGCCCGCGAACATCGGCCCCTTCGGCCAGAAAACCCAGGCGACGCCGCTGCCGGCCCTGCTGCCGCCAGGCCCATCGGGCGGTATTCGCCCCGCGAAAGCCGGTGAGCAGATGCACGGTGTCTTCCGGCCGATCATCCCAGATGGCCCGGCACTGCCGCTCGTCGGGGGCGACGACGACCTCGATGCCCGCGGTGTCGGGCGCGGTCCAGCCCATCTGCTTCCGATCAGGCGAGTCGGCGGCATCGACCACCCATCGGCAAGAGTGCCCCCGAGCGACCAGCGCGCGGAGGCAGGCCGACTGATGCATCGACACCTGATTCTGCCAGAAAACGAAGTGCATCAATGGAAAGTCGTTTGAACTCGCAGGCCGCGGGGCAGCCGCGATGTCGCTTACAACGGCTGGAACAGTACGGCGGCGGCTTGCAGGAGGATCGTTCAGCCGCGCATGGGGAATCAGGTTGCGGATGGGGTAGCGGGTTTGACGATTTGGATGACCAACGGACCGGTGCGGACCAGCAAGGCCCTTGCCGGCGTCGGATAGTTGAGGCATCGGTCGCCGCGCGAGCGGAACCAGAGGATCGCCTCGAACGGGTCCATGCTGTTCAGCGCGTCGGAATTCAGGGAAAGATTATTCCGCGTCTCATTTTCCTATTCGTTTGACCATCATTCCTTGTTGAACGAAAAATTGAGTTGGTGCCAAGTCCGTAAAGTAGCACACCTCACACGCACTTCGCGACGCAAATTCCAGAAGCAACATCTCTGATTGCCGACAGTCGCTATTACTATCATCAGGATTGTTGTCCGAATTGTCCAGATAAATAATGCCCCCTTCGGCAAGCAGGCCAAGCGCATTCACAATGCACTCCGCGCGATAGTTCCCATCAACCATTATGAGATCGAACGGTTCTTTCGCATCGTTTCCGAAACGGGTATATTCTTGTCTATTGACGGCGAGTCTGTAATGCACGTTATTTTAAGCGTATTTCTCGCAACAACTCTTAATTCTGGAAAACCAGGCCTCGTTGTCTTCCACAGAGTAGACTGTTCCAGCATGAAGCGCATACCAAATGGTTGACATCCCCGATCCGAACTCCAGCACCCGTGATGTCGGTCGCAAGTGCGACTGAATTGCCCTGATAGCATCATACGATATCCAAGGGAGGATCGGGCGAATATCGAAGGCAATCCGTAACAGCCCTGTTACCAAGGCTCGCGATCCATTGCGAATCAAACGGCTCCAACCACAAAAGTTCCCTTTAGCATCTCGCCATCTCGGATACCTCGGTCGCTGTCCTCGCCAAAGGCGTGACACAATACCCATGAACATAACTGTCCTTTCTCAGTTTGTTACCGTTGACAAAGCGCGTATGTCTATTTATTCATTGTGAGTTTATCCTCGCAAGTCCTCACGCCTCCATGAGGAGTGAGATTGTAATCCGTAAACAAGCGCTCTGAAGTCATCGAACCGTCGCGGCCGGGCAGCCCCGCGCGACAGCCGACAGGTAGGCCGCCATGCGCTCGCCCTGGCGCCGCCAGGTCTTGTTGAGTTTCATGTAGCGGCGGCCGGCCTCGGCCCGAGCCTGCCGCTCGGCAAAAGGCGTTTGGCGAACCTGCTGGATCAAGTCGGCCAGCGCCTCGGGCGTCTCGTCGCGGAGCACGTAGGCAAACGGGCCGTATTCTTCGGCCGCATGGGCCATCGCGGTGGTAATCACGGTTCGGCCCATTGCCAGGTACTCGAGCAGCTTCGAGGCAAACAGGTACGATTTACCGACGTTCTGCGTCAACTCTAAATTTACTAGCACGTCGGACTTCCGATAGACTTCGAGCAACCCATCGTACGCAATCAGACCATGGTAGCGAATGCGGCCGTCGCGACGGGCCGCCTCGCGAACCAGATCGGCAAGCGGGCCACGACCGGTGATGTTTAGCCGCAGCGAGGGATCGTCGAGCAGCTGGAAAGCTTCGAGCATTAGTTCCTGGCCCTTGAACTTCACTAGGCTGCCCGCCATGCAGAGCACGAACTCATCGCGCGGCGCCGGCAGCGGCCAATCGGGGATGACCGCCTCGTCCACCCCCCCATCGACGTGCAGCCCGTGTGCGCCCGGCGCGTAGTCGTCGAGGATCGCGCGGGTGATGACGATTCGCCCGTCGAGCCGCCGCACCAGACGCCGGGCGAAGAAGTCATCGACGCGATACCAGAACATATGATCGATCTTCACCGGCGGCGTGCCGATGTCGTAGAGCATGGCGGCATACTTGCTGCCGGTGAGCCGCGCGGCCAGATAGATGAACACGGCCGGCGGGCGCGTGAGATTGTATTGCAGGATGACCCGCGGGCGGCCGCGATTGCGCCATGCCCATCGCAACAGGGCGAAAAACGCGGATAGCCCCAGATGAATCTGTTTCCACAGCGGCAGGTTCAGATGCGGCAAGAGTTGCGTAAAGCAGCCGGGAAACAGCTCGACGGTGCGCCGCGGCATCCAAAGACGTTTTCCGCGGGGAAAGGCGGGCATCGGTTGGTAAGAAAAAACGCCCGTGAACTCCAGCCCGGCGGCGATCATCTCGCGCAGCGAATGGAGCACCGCGTTGTTGCCCGCCTGGGCGAAACCCTCGGTGCGGAACTCGGGCACGTCGGGCACGACCGCACTGACCAGCGCGGCTGCGGGACGGGTCTCGGTTTCGAGAACGCGCGGTGCTTCGCTTGGTGAGACGCCCGACATCTTTTTGGATCGCTCTGTCAGATGTGGCGCGGAAGTCGCTTCCGCAGTATGCGGCATGGGGCTATGCTCGCGCCGGCGCCGCCGGCCGCCATTGCGGCCCGCGCGCCGAAACCGCGGACCGGGCGGCATGACCGGTAAGGATCATCACGGCCCCGATGAGATAGCCCATGTAGTGCGGGAAATCGCCCCCAATCCACATATAACTCAAATTCAGCGAAGCATACAGACAGAAAGCGACGATCAGACTTCCCGGGTCGAAGTGGACGAGAAATCGCCGGGTCATCCAGCCGCAGATCAAACCCAGCAGCATCATAAATATTGGCGCGCCGACGAAGCCAAACATCACCAACAGCCAGCCGAAGACCGACGGCCAAGCCGATAGCGGCAGGCCGGCATCTTCGACCCACATCTTAGCAATTTCACGTGTCGGCGGGATGTACGTGGGATCGAACCTGTTGATCTGATCGAGGATTCGGCCGCCGGCGAGAAACTCGGGATAGAACGCCAGCGGGCGGCAACGCTGCATGAAGGCGTCGGTGAATTCGAGTTGGTGCGTGCCGTAATACACCAATTGCAGCGCAGCCCCCAACTCGCGCTTGCCGATGTCGAACCGTTCAATGTCGAACTTGCTCTGTTGAATCCAACGATCGGCGATCGTCTTCAGGCCGCGTTCTTCGTGCCGCATCATCGCGATGAAGAATATATAAACAATTGCAATCACAATGAATGCGGCCACGAGCAGACGCTGCAACAAATACCGCCTCTGCCAAAGCAGCGTGCGAACCCGCTCGCCCTTGACGAAGACGTAATAGAAAACGATATACGTCAGCACCCAGAAGAAGTTCCCGCGATGCACGGCCAAGAAGGCGTTGAAGCACAACAGGCCCAAGCTGCCCCATGCCGTAAGGTGGGCCAGGGGATTCATCGACGACCGCAGCGCGGAAAAATAGAAATAGAGCGCCAGTCCGGCGAACAGGAAGGAGTAGGGCACCACGCTGATCGTCGTTACCCAAGTGGTGGCGGCGACAGACTCGCTGCGAACGAACTGGGTTTCGGTCAGCGTTTTCGCCACGCTGCCTGCACCCGAGTAGAGACGATCGGCCACAAAGCCGACGCATCCGATGAATCCCAAGGTGAGAAAAACGTACATCAGCAATTTGGCCGTCTGATGCTGCGCGGCCAAGCGTTGGGCGCTCATGCCTGCGGTTTGCGGCACGCGGCCCACGGCCAGTCGATAACAAAGGCAGAACCCGAAAAAGCTGACGGCCAAATAGATGTACGTGCCCGGGCTGAGCCACGGCAGATTCAACGGCCCGAAATGGTAGAGGAAGAAGCTCGAAATCCAAAAGACGATGAACGGCAGCACCGGGAACCAGATGCGCAGCCGGGTGATCTGGAAGAAGCTGTCGGTCGGCTGACCGTTGCCGTTGCCCATGCGTATGGCGGGAGAGTATGCCGTGTTCATCGGATGGTTCCGTGTGTTTCGATGGCTGCCTAAAGAGCGCCGGCCGGCGGCTGCGTCGGATGCCTGCTGCGCGAAAGCGCCGAAAACGGAGAACGCTGGAGTCGCGGACAGTGCGCAACGGGCCGCTTCGCTTTTCCGACGGCTGCTTTCCTTATTCTGCGGGTGATTCTGCGAACCTGTAATTCAATTCGAGGCCGCCGGCTTCCCTTTGGCCAGCCATTGCGCCAGTGCGTCCGAAAGGCGCCGCCGCCATTGGCCCCACTTAAACAGTACCTTCCAGCCGACGTTTCGCCAGGTGGTGGTGTTCGAGTAGAACTCAATCTGCAAATACCGTTGGTAACGAAGATCGGGGCTCAGCTCCGGCGGCAAGCGCAACAAGCCCGGTTCGAAAGGGTAGAGCTTGCGGAAGCAAAATCTTCCGGTGGTGGTGTGCGTGGCGCCCTGCCCCGCCCCGATGTTCTGCACCTGGTTGCGATACGGGAACGCGCACAATCCGCGTTTCTTGAATTGTAGGAACCAAAATTGAATATCCCAGGTGCTTTCCGTATGCGTGGAAATCCACTGGAAGCACTTCCGCCAGGCATCGGGCAGGAAGCCGGGGATGCTGCCGTCGCGGCCGATTTCGTCGATGAAGTCGGGCGTCCACCCGCGAAGCTCGCGGTCGTAGCCCTCCCAGGCCCGTGCCCAGGTGGCCCACCCCCAAATGCACGGGAAATGGGTAAACCCGACATCGAACGGCCCGGCCTTCCGCCCGAGAAAATACGTTCCGGTGATGCTCGTTACCCGCGGTTCATCGGCATAGCGTTCGAGCAGTTCGGCACAGTAGGGGAAGAATGTGGGGGCGGGCAGGCAGTCGTCTTCGACGATGATCGCCCGACCGTAACGCGATAGCGCCCGCTCGATCCCGCTGGACACTCGCCGGCCGCAGCCCAGGTTTTCCGGGGCGTAGTCGGTATCGATCTGGGCGGGCCAGTCGATCATCGCCTCGATATCGCGGCGCAGTTGGGCCACCAAGGCAGCCTCGCCGGGCACGTGCGCCCGGGGCCCATCGCTGACCAGCACCACCCGTTTCGGCCGAGCAGCGCGAATCTGTTCGAACACTCGCCGCGCATGCACGGGGCGATTGAAAAACAGGAAGACGACAGGTGCGTCCGACGTAAATAAATGCGTCACTTGCCCTCCAAGGCCTTGCTTAAGAACAAGTAGCTTCTTTCGCGCAGACGACCAAGATGGCCATGCACGTACTCCCAGTCGATACCCGCTCTCACTAACTCACCGACGGCCTGATGATTGAATTCACTAATGATCCTGGATTGCAGTCCGAGCAACGTCAGCAAACTAAGCACCCGATCATTGCGCCCCGATGCCCCACCCGACCTTTGCAAGACGGCGAATGGGCGCTGATAGAGAATTGCGAATGCCATGGCGTGGTACGAATCGGTAAGCACGAAATCAGCCTGTCGGATACAAGTCAACCACCCCGCAACACCCGGATACCTGGCACGTCCTTTCCCAAGAAGCCACGTCAATGGGAACAAGCAAGTCGTTCTGCCCTTCAGCGTCGCCTTGATCGTCCGCAGCACGGGAACGTACAGCGACGGTTCCGATCCAATGATAAATGTCACCAGTCCGCTCGATGCATCTGTTTTGCTCCCCCGGCCGGCCAATACGGCGAAGTCGCTCGGTTCAAGCAGGAGGGTGGGGTCCACGACCTGCGTCACCTCACGCCCGATCAGTTGCCGGACGATGCCGACCGCGCTGGATTCGCGTACGCTGACATATTTCAATCTTTTCAAGTGGGGTTGAATTTGTTCGGCGAATCCCGATGGCAGCACCGCTCTGCCGAAACTCGAAGCGTAAGAACAACGTAAGGCGTCAGTCGGTCCGAAATCGAGAAAATAGGCCGAGTCGAAACTGCCTTTCGTTTCAAACTCCCACGGATTCCAAATCTGATCGCTGCCAGAAAGAAACATGTCGCACTTCGGAGGAACCGCCCTCAGCTCCTCCAGTGAGGAGTAAGTCTCCTCCGTTTCTCTCAGGAACTTGCCAGCGAACTGCGAAACTACGCGTTGCGCGTATCGCTCGATCCCTCGCAGGTACAGAGCACTCGGCGTCCGGCATCGCAGATAGTCCCGCACTCTAGTCGCTGGAGGCCACTGTTTACGGTACTTGATCAGCGGCACATCGTGTCCACACCGTGTCAGGTATTGCTGAAGCGCATAGGCTTGCAGTGTCGCGCCGAAGCTCCCATTGTTGTAGTAGGTTATCAGCCCAATTCGCATCTCTAGCGAGATCCTGCTAAACTGCCCATGCACGTCGTATGTGTCGCGCTGGTTCGCACGTGTACCTTGCGCTTGTTTCCTTAGAACCTTTCCACACGCTATGCCCTTTTCAGTAGCGCCACGACATTGCCCGCAGCACCGAGTACGTACCTTCGCTCGCTGCGATCCATACCGATGAACACACAGGTAAATAACAGCACAGCACTTGAGGCAACAAATGAAAGACTCAGCCGGCCCACCGACGGCTCCATCAGTGTTTGAATGTAAGCCACTGCCCCCGCCGGAAGAACGATAGCCGCAGCACATCGCACCAAGACGGAACACAACCAGCGTCGTACCGGCACACCCAAGAGCCGTTTGACCCAAAGCACTCGCTCCAAGGAGCAAAGGCTTCGCACGGCCAGAATGCCCGCTCCTATTGCCCATACCACCCCGCCCCCCGACGCGAACACCGCCCACGCGATAAGCGGACCGGCGATCATGGTGCTGCCCATCGTAATTTGATAGCCTGCGATTCGTCCGTGAGCGGACACCGCCACCATGTACCCCACCGTGATCTGATCGGCGAGAAACGCAAGCAGAACGACTCGGCAGAGCGCAGGAGCGAACATCGGTACTTCGCCAAGCCAAACAGTAAGGAGGGTTTCAGTTTCGAAAAGGACCGGCAGCAGAAGGAAACAGACCAGCAAGACCGACCATTTGCTCATTCGCAACGCCAAGGCGATCATTCGATCGCGGTCGCCGCTTCCCTCCGACGACGTAATCTCTGGCGCCATCGCATTAAACAGACCCTGCGAGATACTCGCCACCTGTCCCGACACTTGAGCGGCAATGCCGTACGACGCATTAACTCTGGGGCCATAGAACATGTTTATAAGGAAAGCCATGATCTGGGTGTTCGCAATGTATCCCGCCGTGCCGAACACAGTCCAACCAGCAAAATAGATCAACTCGCGTACTCGCCACCATTCCGACCTCCACGTCGCAACTCTAAGACGGCACTCTTGGAAACCCACCAAGCATCGCACAGACTGAGCACAGCTTACAGCTACTGCAATTAACATCACCCCGATTGCGTAAGCGAGCAGCCGATCTAAAGGAATGTAGATGAGAGAATAAGCGAGCAGAAACGTAAGTATCGTTTGCGTAAGCTGGTAGATGGTTAGTTCGATGATGCGTTGCTTAGCCGTCAACATCCCTGCAAAGGGCGTCGTCACGATTTGCGTCAAGACCGATATGAGCGTACATGCAAAGACGATATGACAGGCGCTCAACCGATCCGCAGGAATGTTCAGAACTCCATTGAGCATCGCTAAGCCAAAAGGCACGCCCACAATTGACATTAGCAGCGCCAACACAATGTGGAGCAGCAATGAGGCATTGAACCAACCGCCGACGGCCTGTGCATCGCCTTCCCCAATCGAATAGGCAAAATGCCGTTGAGCGCTGCTCGCCAAAGCGCCCGTCAGGAAACTGAGAAAGGCCATGATCCCAGCGACCACAGCATAGAGCCCGAAATCCGTCTCTCCCAGCCCGGATAGAATCCATCGGCTGCTCAGCAACGCCAGACCAGCAGAAAGAACCAATCGAACATACGAGGCAACGGTATTGGCGATGAGCAAATGTGTCCCAAACTGTCGATTCATTGAATTGTACGGTTCTTGTGCATCGTCTTACACCTGTTCTGTTCTCGTGAATGCTGATCGATTCCTTTCGGAGCATTGCTCGCGGTTCAAGACAAGCTGAATCGCATCAACTGAGAAGACTGCTGCTGCGCGCTGGACCGATAAGCCAACACTTCTTCCTTCGGCTACGAGTAACAAGGGCGACGGCTCTTAAATGTGCCTGCTATCTTGTTCGATAGAGATAATCGTGATATGTCATCTGTTCGACAAGTTCGTAGTGGGGCTGCAAGTGGGCGTTAACTTCGTCGAAGAATCGGGCTTCGACGAGAATGTACTTCGGACGATAGCGATCGAGATCAAGGCCTTTTAGTACGGGCAGCTCGTAGCCTTCCACGTCTAGCGAGAAGAAATCGATCGGCGGAGGTTGCACTTCGTCAAGGATTGACGTAAGAGTTCTTCCCGGCACCTCGACAGTGTACGAGTCATTTTCAGGAAAAAACTGCATCTGCAACCCGCTGCGGATTTGTTCCCTTTGCGCCTCGGGTGTCTTCAAGGCGCCTTCGACGACCGACATGAGATTCGCAAAGTGCATGCTTACCGTGGGCTGCACCGAAGCATCGGCCACCAAAGCGCAGTGAAACACCTTCGACCTTTTGCGGCGCTTGCGGCACCGCTGGTATAGTTCGGGAATCGCTTCGACCAGTACGCCGCGCCAGCCGAGCTTCTTTTCCAGGTAGTAGGTATTGCTCTGCGCGTAGCCGTCGTTGGCGCCAGCCTCGATGAAGAACCCGTTTCGGAAGTTGAGGTACTTGGCAAGCTTCTTGTCGAGTTCGTATTCGGCCGGTTGCGCCCCGCGTCGTATGCGTGTCAAGACGGCGTGGAGGATCCGCTTCAAACGCAACTTCATGCGATCACCTCATCAACTGCGACGGGTTGGGTATTATCCTTCGAAAGCGACTGGAAATTGCGGCAGCGGTACACGAACCCGTACACGCACATCAACCAGAGGGCCTTGCCGAGCATCGATGCGCCGACCACGCCGGCTAGCCCCCAACCGCACCAGAGAGCCCCGGCGGCCGCCGCCAGGAAAGCGCCCATGCCGACAATCGCCGCGACATTTTGGGCGACGATCTTGCCCATCGCTCGCAGAATATAGAACGGCAGCTCCAAGGCGGCCAGCGGCAGATAGAGCAGCATCAACTGCATACAGGGGACGGCCGCGACATATTTGGGCATCAACAGCCCGATCACCCAAGGCAGCAGGGCGTAGGCCACTGCCGCGAGAGCCAAAGCCCCGGCAAGATTCAACAGCATCGGGCGTCGGGCCAACGCCCAACAGGCACTCGCGCTGCCGGTGCGCCCGAAATGCTCTTCGATTCGCGGGATGTAAACGGTTGTTCCCCCCAGGGGAATCTGTCGGGCCGCCTCCATCACCATCAGGCTCATCGACCAAAGCCCCAACGCCTCGGGGCCGACAAACCGCAGGATCAACGTTCCCTCGACCGTCAGCCATCCGACGGCCTGCACGTAATACGCCGAGAAGATCGGAATCCCTTCGCCGACGAGCGATCGCCACTCGGACCACGAGAACCGCCAACGAATCCGCAATGGGCGACGCAGGTGTTGATACGCCGTTTGCGCCAGGCTCACCAGACCTGCCCGAGCGCACATCGCCCAGTAGGGCCAAAAAGGGAACAACGGCAGGGTGAGCAAGCTGGTGACGCTCGCCATCAGCGACGATTTGGCCACATCGCGGAACTGGTGATTGGTGCGATAGGTTACGCCCAAGTAGTTGCCGTAAACCATCCACAAATACATGGCGATTTGCACCAGCCAAGCGCCCATCGCATACAGGTTGCCCGCGGCAAGACAATACGCTGCCGCCGCGGCATATCCAGCGCCGACGATCCAACAAAGCGTCAGACTCCAGGCCCGGGTAACTTCCGCCGCCGCCAGGGCCGCCGCGCGCTCGTCGCGTCCGACGAGAATCGGATAGCGCCGCTGCAAGGCTTCGAGCGTGCCCAGTTGGAGGAAATAGAGATAACCCGTGGCGATCGTGAACCCGCGGAAATAGCCCAAGTCGTCGGGCCGAACGAAATTTGCTTGCACCAGAGCGCCGACGGCGTGGACCAGCGTGGCGATAAGGTTGCTGCCGGCCAGGCCCGCGACCACCCAAACCGTCGGCGAGCGGTAGAGGCGCGCCGCGAAGGCCTTGAGGCGTTCTGCCGGTTGCGGCCGTTCGACCGCCGTGGAGCCGCTCGGATCGGCCGCAGGAGGCTCGATCGCCTCGACGGCCTGTTTCTCGCCGTGGGACATTAGCGAACAAAAGGCTCAGTTCTTCGGCGGGACGCAATAGGCCTCGAACTCGACAACATGGAAGCACGGGTCGAGATTGTGCTTCAAACCGATCACACGAACCGCCTTGACCGGCCGCGGCGGAAACTTGATTTCCTGCCAGCTCGATCGATCCTCTTGGCTGTAATCGACCAATGGCGCGAAGTTCACCCCGTCCGCCGACGCTTCGATGCGATAGCGATACTTGCGATCCTTGTCGTCAAGCAGCAACATCCGTATCAGTTGTAGCCGATAAACCCGATCAAAGGTGATCGTCCACTGACATGGAATCATCGAGTAGGCAAAACCCCTGCTCTTATTCGGGGGCACTTGCGTTTGCCCGTCGAGCATATCTGTCGCCAAGTGAAGCTCTTTATCCGAAACCACGGTTGTGCCGTTGGTTGCCAGGGCGACGTTGCCGGGCTTGATCACCCCGGCGCCGGCTTGCAGTGTTTCGTCGCCCGCGGCGATGGCGTCGGCAATCCGCTTTTCCACGCGGGTTTTTTCCAGCCCGGTGAGCTTCGGCAGGGCCTTTTCGTACAGGCTGACGGCGTGGGCCTCGATGGCTGATCGCTGGGCCTTGACCGTTTCGCGTTCGGCCGCCTGCCACCACTGGTCGGCCGCGGCCACCAGGTCTTTCGGCTCGGTCGGGCCCGACAGTTCGAGCTTGGCCGCATCGGCCCAACGCTTGTCGCCCGACTTGACCAAATAGGGCAGCCCCTTCTCCCACTGCCGTTTGGTCAGGCAGTACCAGAGGCCGACAATCTTGTTCGCCTCGGCATCGTCGGGCTGCTCAGAGAGCGTCTGTATCGCTTTTTGGACGGCCGAGAACCGCAGCTTCAACCGATCGATCTCGCGCTCGCGCAGCGCCACGGCTTGTTCGGCCTGCCGATCGCGACTCTTCTTGGCGGCGGCCAGGGCCGTCCGGCTCAGTTTCTGCGCCGCGTCGAAATCGTCGGCCGCGATGGCGGCATCGACCAACGGCAAAGCAGCCATGAAGACCGCCGTGCCGTTGTCCAACGCGCGATTCTTCACCGATTCATCCAGCAAGGCCAACTTCACATTCAACGGCGTGATGGTGAAATGGCCGCCCATCTCATCGATCGCCGCAAACGCCTTTTGATATTCGCCCGCCTCGATCAACAGCCCAATCGCCAGCCGATAAAGCATAAATCGTTGCTCTGGGGTGTTGTCGGACTGTCGGGCTTGGCCAAGCAGCGTTTCCGCCAAGGCGGCTCGCCCTTCGGAGTTTTTCGCCTCGGCGAACTCTTTCTTGAACACCTCGCGGATTTGGCGTTCGGCGGCTTGCTGGGCGGCGGCATCAGGCACGGCCGCCTTGCCGTCAGCGGCGGGCGCGGCGACCGGCGTTGTAGAATCTTCCGACGGCGGCTCCGGCTTCGGCTCGTCGGCCGGTTCGCCCTTCTTCGGTTCGCCCGAGCCGTCCGTCGCGGCGGGCGGCTTTGGCTCGGCCGTTGGGCCGGCGGACGGGTCGAGAAGGTCTTCGAGCGTCCGCGGCTGGGGCGATTGCGCCACCGCACTCGACGCATCGCCGGGCGAACCGTTCACCTCGCCCGCCTTCCGGCCGCCGTTGACTTTTGCGTTGCCCGCAGGCTGCAAGCGGGCGCCGTTCGCCTTTACCGCATCGTCGCCGGCTGCGGGCACTTGTTCTATCTTGATGCCGGCTTGGGCCGATGGGCGTGCGCTTTCACCTCTGCCGCCGAAGGCCCACACCCCCAGCGCTGCAACGCCCACCAACAACAACGCGACCGAGCCGATCAGAACGGGCTTCATCCAAACAGGCCGGACCGAACCATCGTTCTGCGCCGATGCCGCCACACTGGCCGACGCAGTGCCACCGCCCGCCGACGTTTTCGCCGCTTTTGCACCATTGCCGCGGCGAACTGCACCGGTGCGCCGGCCCGGTTCGATGTCGATCTTGATCTCGGGAAGCTTGTTTTCGGGCAACGCCGGCGCTTTCGCCGGGGCCAGCGGTTTCTGCGGAGTACCGGCTCCCAAGGTTCGTCGCAACTCCGCGTCGTAGGCCGCCCGTTTTTCTGGATGCAGCAAGCACAGCCGGGCCGCCGCCACCTCGTTGAGCAACTGCTGCGAGTAGGCCGAGTACGGCCCGTTCTGAAACTGCTTCAGCAGCGCCATTCGACCATCGGCGGCGGTGGCAATCACTTCGCTATCCGACTCGAAGGGCACCAACCCCAGCAGTCGATAGTGGTGCGGGGGCTGCTCGTCGGGCGGTATCCCCAGCCACTTGCGATAGGGATCGAACTGCTCGCTCATCGCTCGCCTCTGCCGGCTGACTGACGCAGGTTGCATACACCCCCTATTTTGTCAGTGCAAGGCGATGAATGCAACCGTGACGACGGCAACGCGGCAGAAATCCCCCTTCGAAAAGTCCCGACCAACCGACCCGGACCACCGGCGCAAAACGTCGGCGGCAGACAGGGCGCGGCTCGGGTGTAGGCGGCTTCGGCGGCACTCAGACGGCGCCATTCGATTCGTAGAAACAGCGAACGGCCTCGACGACCGATTCCGCTTGCACGTCGCTCAGTTCGGGATAGATCGGCAGGGCCAAGGTTTCGCGGGCGGCCGCCTCGCTGGCAGGGAACTCGCCCGGCCGGTGCCCCAAATAGGCGAAGCACTCTTGCAAATGCAGCGGCACCGGATAGTAGATTTCCACTCCGATGTTCCGCTTCCGCAAGTAGGCAATCAACTCGTCGCGCCGCGCCGCGCGGATCACGAACTGGTTGTAAATGTGGCGTCGGTCCGGCGCCTCGACGGGCAACCGAATCCGGTCTTCGCCGATCAGGCCGGCCTCGGCAAACAAGCGCCGATATCGGGCCGCGTTGGCCTGACGCATCTGCGACCATCGATCCAAATGCGGCAGTTTGGCGTTGATCACGGCCGCTTGAATCGCGTCGAATCGGAAATTGCCCCCGATCAGCGAATGGTAGTATTTCGGCTTCGATCCGTGCACGCGGAGCACCTGCAACAGCTCGGCCGTTTCGGCGTCGCCGCACGTGACCATGCCGCCGTCGCCGGCACAGCCAAGGTTCTTCGACGGGAAGAAGCTGAAGCAGCCGTACTTGCCCATCGAACCGGCGCGGCGACCGCGATACTCGGCGCCGATCGCCTGCGCGGCATCTTCAATCACCACGAGCGAATGCCGGCACGCGATCTCGTTGATTGCGTCCATGTCGGCGCATTGGCCGTAAAGATGAACGGGAATAATGGCTTTCGTCGCCGCAGTGATCTTCGCTTCGATCTGCGACGGATCGATGTTGAATGTATCGGGCAGGATATCGACGAATACGGGCTTGGCGCCCACCCGGGCAATCGAACCGGCCGTGGCAAAAAACGTGTAGGGCGTGGTGATCACTTCGTCGCCCGGTCCGATTCGTTCGGCCATCAGAGCCAACAGCAGGGCGTCGGTGCCCGACGATACCCCCACCCCATACCGGCACCCGCAATACTCGGCAATCCGCGTTTCGCACTCGGCAACCACCGGACCAAGGATGAACTGCTGGCTTTCCAGCACCGCCGTTACGGCCGAAATGATGTCGTCGCGGATCGGAGCGAACTGGGCTTTCAGGTCGAGCAAGGGCACGGGAACCGAACGAACCTGAGACGACGACGGTGCGACAACGGTGGCCATAATCATTTCCTTCAGCACGCTGCGCCGCGACGGCGCGGCGCTAGTTTCCGATAAAACGCCAAGGGCGACTCCAACACCCAAACTT
>Ga0308414_1001488_pt1 | contig 15327 bp, 13 predicted proteins | sample HotsprSampleOS50_FD_205667 | JGI IMG/M metagenome (GOLD analysis project Ga0308414, IMG submission 205667) | Hot spring phototrophic mat microbial communities from Octopus Spring, Yellowstone National Park, Wyoming, United States - 20090730_OS50 ... | reverse complement strand
CTCGTTGCCGTTCCATCGGGCATCCGCTCCTTGTTTCTCGTGGGAACCTGGGGTTACTTGTTTTCTTTACTTCGGATGCCCATTTTCTCATTTTCCCACTTCTGCCACAACTTTTTTTGTAGAGCCGTGGTGTGATCGACAAATAGCTTTTTGTGTGATATAATATTGCCATGTACATTGATATTGTTCCCAATCGGAAGCCCCGGCCCGCGGTGTTCCTGCGCGAGAGCTACCGCGAAAACGGCACGGTCAAGAAACGTACCATCCTGAATCCGGCGACTAGCGCAGAACCACCCCACAAGTCCCGATTCATCAGTATGATAGATTTCGATACACTGACAGGCAGGGGGCAACGAGTGTACACCGCGGAAGCTGTGCTTCCGCTCGAAAAAGCGGCAGCTTCGCTGCGCGCCCCGCGGAGCGGGGCAAGCACTCTCCACAGCTAGTCGCCGGGTCCAGGCCATCGCCAATCTTTCGGATGTGCCGATGCACATGTGAGGGTCTTGCGCGATATGCTCAAAGGCGGCCAGTGGGCGCCGTTCGGCACAGCGGTTGCCATTGAGCGCTCGTTGCCGCATGGCGCCGTGCGCGCCTTTTTGGCCGTGCTGGCGCGCACCGGGCTCGTCACCGCGCTGGCGGCGCGCCGCACACGCACGTCCATGAGCGATGCGGAGCTGGGCCAAGAAGTGGGGCGCATCATCAACAAATGGAACATGGCCAAGGATGTGGTGACCACGATACGGGCGGGGAAGCTGGCGTGGTCGTGGAACCGGGAACGCATTGCGCGGGAACAAGCGCTGGACGGGCTGTACATCGTGCGCACCAGCGTGCCGGCGGAGCAGCTGCCGCCGGCGGACGTGGTGCGCGGGTACGAGCGCCTGGCGCAGGTGGAGCGCGCGTTTCGCAGCATGAAAGGCATGAACAACCGTGTGCGCCCCATCCATCACCGCACACCAGACGGCGTGCGGGCACACATCTTTCTGTGCATGCTGGCATATTATGTGGAATGGGACCTGCGCGACGCGCTCAAGGAGTATCTGTTTGACGATGAGGAGCTGGGTGAGGCGCGCGACAGGCGCGCTGCCGTGGCGCCGGCCACGCCCAGCCGCCGCGTGCGCGCCAAGAAGACCCGCGCGGCCGCGGAACTACAGGCGGTGCACAGTCTGAGCACCTTATTCGAGGAAGTCAATAGCCTCTGCCGCAACACCTGCCGGGTTAGCGTGCAGGGCGAGACGATTCGCTACACGGTAGACACGGAACCGACAGCGTGGCAGGCGGCGGTGTTGGCGAAGGTGGCAGGGGAGGCGCGTACCCAGTAAGATGTTCAGCCAGGGTGCGGCGCAGGGCGAAGTAGGCCGGTTTAGGCAGGTAGTTTTCGTCGAAGAGAAGGGCGGCGCCTTCGTTGGTAAAAAACGACGGCACCCATGAGTGTGCGTCGCTGATGCCCCAGGTGAGCACGGTTGTGCAACGTGGTGCGCGCAGACAAGCGCTGACAATGTCGCGATAGGCCTATGCCTGGCGCTGCAGTTTTTCGGGTGTTACAGGGAGATCAATCCGAAGAGCGAGCTCAGTGAGGTGAATCTGGCGGCCGAGCGCGGCGAGACGTGTGATGTTAGACACGACGTCATTGAGCGGTGGGTAGTCATTGTATTTCCAATGGCACTGCAGGCCGACGCCGTGGATGGGAATGCCGCGCGCTTTCATGCTGCGCACCAGCGTGTAGACGGCATCGGATTTTGGATTGAGACCCTCGGCGGAGTAATCGTTGTAGAACAAGAGCGCATCGGGATCGGCGGCGTGGGCGCATTGGAAGGCGAGATCAATATACTCCGGGCCGATGACGTTGAACCACGCGAGGTGCGCAAGGCGCCGTTGTCATCGAAGGCTTCGTTGACGACGTCCAAGCGTAGACGCGGCCTTTATGATGGCGCATGACGGTAGTGATGTGTGAGTGCAAGATGTCGAGCAGCTTTGCGCGTGACCATGAGGTGGTTTCGAGCCAGCTCGGCGGCATGAAGTGCCATATCAGTGTGTGGCCGCGCATGCGCTGGGCGTGCTGTTGGGCGAAGAGCAGCAGGGTGTCGGCGCGGGAGAAGGTGAAGATGCCGTGGTGTGGCTGCAGGTGTTTCATCTTCATATGATTTTCGGCGACGAGGACGGTGCAGTTGCGGGCGAGCAACGCGGCGTAACGCCGCGCGCGCGCAAGCGGGCCAGGGCCGGCCGCCGCGCCGAAATCCACGCGCGCACGCATGGCCAGTTCACGCAGAGACGCATTCGTATTCACGGCGGGGTTTTTCTGTGGAGGATGAACGTTGCGAGCAGACACAAGCAGCAGGGCAGAGAATGCAAGAGATACGTGATGGCGTGTGAGGTGCACGATCACTCCATGACAGTGAAGCCAAGTGCGCGCAGAATGGCGGCAGCTTCTGGTGCTGCGCCGTGCACACGCGTGTGCTGGAATTCGAGGCGCACGGGATACGTTTTGCGCAGATAGTCAAAGTAAGCGCCGTGCTCGGCTGGCGGTTTGAGGAGCAGTTGGCGCATGCGCGTGTCGTCGGCGAGGAGATCATAGGCACTGGAGACGGCGGCGGCAAGTTGTGCAGCAGTGGATTGATGCGAAGCAAGTTTCAACGAGGGGAAGGACATGCCTTGAGGCAATGGCGGCGGCGTCCAGGATGGTGGGACGCGGAGAAAGGCGCAGGCGGCTTCGTAGATGATCTGCGTGGCGTTGATTTTGCTGGGCCAGGAATAGCCGGCGATGTGGGGCGTGGCGATGGCGGCGCGCGCGAGCAGTGCGGGATCGGCGTGGGGCTCGTTCTCCCACACATCAAGGACGCAGTGCAGAGAACGGCCAGCGGCAAGCAGTGTGAGCAGGGCGCGTGTGTCAACGACTTCACCGCGCGAGGCCTGCAGCAGCCATGTGCCGGGCTTGAGTGCTGCGAGACGCTGTTCATTGAGCAGATGAAATGTAGCATCTTCGCCCGCGTGGGTGAGCGGTGTGTGCAACGTCACAATGTCGGCGTGCAGGGCTTCATCGAGCGGGACGTGAGGGAAGTCTGCTTCAGCGCGCGCGCGGGGCGGGTCGCACAGAATTGGCCGCAAGCCGAGCGCGCGGGCTTTGGCGAGGACGAGGCGGCCGACGTGGCCGACGCCGATGATGGCGATCGAGCGGCCGGCCAGCGGCAGGCCGGTGCGTTGCGAGAGAATCAACAGCGCAGCGTTGATGTATTCTGCGACAGACTCGGCGTTGGAGCCGATGGCATCGCAGAACGTGATGCCAGCGCGGTGCAGATAGTCTTTGTCAATGTGATCGCTGCCGCTGGTGGCTGTGGCAACGAAACGCACGCGGCTGCCGTCGAGCAAGGCGGCATTGACCGGCGTGACGGAGCGCACGAAGAGCATGTCCACATCGCGCACCATGGCGGAGGTGATGGCGCGGCCGGGGCAGGAAGACACGTTGCCGAGCGTGCTGAAGGCTTCGTGACCGCAGGGGATGTTTTCGTCGTAGAGAATCTTCATTGGTTTGTTGGAATCGAGGAGATGACGGATGTTGAATGATGGCGTGCCAGATGGGCGTGAAAGGCGGCGGCGGCGCCGTTGGTATCGCCAAGGTCGAGCAGATCGTAGGCCAGGCGGTGATGGACGTCGGGGTGAAGCGGCTGGAGGGAAAGAACAATGTACCAATCGTTCGTGGCATCCGGCCAGCGGCGCAGAGCGGAGAAGACGGCGGCGCGCATGAAGCGGGGTTCGGGTGCGCGGGGGGCGGCAGCTACGGCAGCGTTGGCCCAGAACAAGGCCTGGGTCATGTTGTGGTGAGCATATTCGTTTTGCGCGAGGAGGGTGAAGACACGGAAATCGTGCTGGCGTTGAGCGACGTGCTGGAGTGCGAGGACGGCGTGGTTGGTGTGGCCGGCCTGGAACAAGGCGATGGCGTGATGTTTGTGTGCGAGGAGCAGGTCTGGTTGCATACGCAGTGTGTATGACCACAAAGTTAGGTCATCATGCCAGATGCGCGCGTAGGAATGCGCTGCCAGAGCCCACGTGGCGAGTATGACAATGGCTGCTGCGCGCGGGATGAGGGAGGAAGAGCGTACGCGCCATGACTGCCACAGCCAGGCCGCGGCGCAGATCAATCCCACGCTGGGCAGGTAAAAGAAGCGATCGGCGGCCAGAATGTTGAGCCCTGCGGGGATGAGTTGGAGTGTGGGCAGGCAGATGATGACGTACCACACAAGGCCTACGCTGACGAGCGGCGCGCGGCGGCGCGTCCAGACGATCAAGGCTCCGAGAGCTACGGCGCCAATCAGCCAGAAGGCCATGCGGGGTGTCACGTTGCCGCGTGGATACACCGGCGACAAGTGAACGGGCACGAGGAATTTTTCCACATACCACCACAGCCCGCGCGTGGCAATGCCAAGATTTTCCGCCCAGACAGGGAGTGTGGCATGCGTGACGGCGCCGTGCGCGCGTTGCAGATACACAGTTGCCAGCCCTGTGGCGCAGGCGCACGCAAGCAGCGGGAGTTGCGCGCAGAACGCCGGCCACAAGCGCAGGCGCTGATACCACACATCATAGGCGAGCAACGCCAGGGGCAGAGAGACGGCGGCAGGTTTGCTGAGCAACGCGCAGATACCGGCCAGCAGGCCGCCGAGATATGCACGTGAATTGTGAGAGCGGCGCCAGCGCAGGTGCAGCAGGAGCGAGAGGAGAAAAAAGACGCCACAGAGGACGTTCTTGCGTTGAGCCACCCAAGCGACGGACTCCACTTGCAACGGATGAATGGCAAACACGGCCGCGCCGATCCACGCGGCGACAGGCGCGAGGCGCAGGGCGCGCAGAACACGCCAGACAAGCAGAACAGCGATGATGTGCAGTGCAAGATTCGTGCTGTGAAACACGCGGGGCTCGGCGCCGGCGAAGCGATATTCAATCGCCGCGCTGAGTTCCGTGAGCGGCACATACAGGCCGAAGGCATGCGGGCCGAACAGCGGGCGCAGGCGGAAGAGATCGGCAGTGTGTGCCACGGAGAGGCGGTGCATGCGATAGTTGTGCGTGATAAAGGCGGCATCGTCCCAGAGCAAGAGGCGGGCGGAGAAGACGGGCGCGTAAACCGCCACGGTGAGGACCGCGAGCGCGACGCCGGCGAGCATGCCGCGAATACGGCGCGGCATGAGCGCGAGGATATGTGCATACAGCGTGCTCATCCAGATAATAGTAGCAAAAACGGCGCGAATGTGCGCGGTGTGAGCTGGAGGTAGCATGTCGGCTCACTGCGCGGCGCGGCCTTGTGGGTGCCGTTGCCAAAAGTGAAGGTACAATCGTTCAACGGTTGTTCCCCGGATCCGGCGACTATGGAGGACGTCTGGCCTCGGCGGCCTGATGCGCGCGTAGCACGAGGGCAACGAGGCCGTTGCCCCTCCCATCATTGGTATCGAAATCATTATGAAGACACGCGGGCACCGGCGGCCTGATGCCTGCAGGGTACACGGGCAGCGAGGCCGCTGCCCCTCCACGCCTATGTTGCCAGTCGCCGGATGCAGGGTTCATTGCTGATGGACAATCGGCGGCAATTCGTGTATAATTATCGAACTATGGGATATGAGATCAAGCATTTATGGGCGCCGTGGCGGGTGGGGTATATTCTGGGCCCCAAGCCGGAAGGGTGTGTGTTTTGCGCGAAGGCCAACGCGCCGGCAACAGATGACGCGGCGAATTTGGTGTTGGCGCGCGGTGCGGAATGTTTTGTGGTGATGAACACGTTTCCATACAATCCGGGGCATCTGTTGGTATTGCCGTATGCGCATGTAGCGCAGCTGGAAGAGATGAGTGTGGCAGGGCGCGCGGAGCTGTGGGAGATGGTGTTGGCGTGGAAGCAACGGCTGCACAGCGTGATGCGCGCGCAGGGGTTTAATATAGGATTAAATTTAGGCCATGTAGCGGGCGCGGGCATCACGGAACACGTGCATGCACACATCGTGCCGCGGTGGAACGGCGACACCAATTTTATGAGTGTGGTGGGCGAGATGCGCGTGGTATCGCAATCGCTGCACGAGCTATACGGACAGTTGATTAATGCAGGGCAAGGAGAGAGACATGCAGGCGGCGCAGATCAAGTATCTTGAAGAATTGTTGAATGCCCCGAGTCCATCGGGCTATGAGGACCAGGCGCGGGAAGTATGGCGGCGGGAGATGCGCGAGGTGGCGGAGCGGGTGTATGGCGACACGCATGGGAACAGCTTTGCGGTGTTGAACGAAACAGGGATGCCGCGGGTGATGCTGGCGGGGCACATAGATGAAATTGGTTTTCAGATCAGCTATATTAGTGAAGAAGGGTACTTGGGGTTTGGCGCGATCGGCGGGTTTGATGAACAGATCATACCGGGGCGGCGGGTGGTGATCCACACGGCGAACGGGCCGGTAAAGGGGGTAATCGGCAAGAAAGCGATTCACCTGATGAAGAAGGAAGAACGCGACCGCAAGATGACGATAGACGATTTGTGGATAGACATTGGTGTGGAGAGCGGCAAGAAAGCGAAGAAGCTGGTGGAGATAGGTGATCCGGTGACATATGCGGATGGGTGTGAACATCTGACGGGCGATGTGTACATCAGCCGTGGAGTGGACGACCGGATTGGGGCATTCATCGTGGGGGAAGTGCTGCGGTATTTGAAAGGCAAGAGTTGTGCGGCGGCGGTGTATGCGGTGGCGACGGTACAGGAAGAGATTGGGCTGCGCGGGGCGCAGACCAGCGCGTTCGGAGTCAATCCGGATGTGGGGTTTGCGGTGGATGTGACGCATGCCATGTCGCCGGAGGTGAGCAAGAAATTAGTGGGCGAGATCCGGATGGGGAAGGGACCGGTGGTGAGCCGCGGGCCGAATTTCAATCCGAAATTATTTGCGCAGATCATGCAGGTGGCGAAGAAAAAGAAGATCGAAGTGCAGGTGGACGCGGCGCCGCGCGGCACGGGGACGGATGCGAACGCGATGCAGTTAACACGGGCGGGGGTGGCCACGGCGCTGATCAGCGTGCCGAACCGCTACATGCACACGCCGGTCGAAATGTTCAACCTCAAGGACGTTGAGCAGATCATCAAGTTGATTGCGGAGACGATCATGAGCTTCACGGCGAAAACAGATTTTGTGATTTGATGAGCGGGGCGTGTCATGAAATTCCGCTGTCGCGGCCGGACGTGACAGAACACGAAATTAGGGCGGTGACCGCAGTGCTGCGGACACCGCACTTAAGCTTGGGGCCGCGGTTGCCAGCGTTTGAGCAGTGTGTGGCGGCGCGCGTGGGGACGCGCTATGCGGTGGCCGTCAACAGCGGCACATCGGCACTGCACTTGTGTGTGCGCGCGCTGGGCATCGGCCCGGGCGACGAAGTGATCACCACGCCGTTTTCGTTTGTGGCGTCTGCCAATTGTGTGCTGTGTGAAGGCGCGCGGCCGGTGTTTGTGGACATAGACCCGCTGACACTGAACATTGATGCGGGGCGCATTGCGGCGGCCATCACACCACGCACGAAAGCGATTCTGCCGGTGCATGTGTTTGGGCTGCCGGCGGCGATGGATGAGATTCTGGCGCTGGCGCGGGAGCATAATGTGGCGGTGATTGAGGATGCGTGCGAGGCGCTGGGCGCATGTTATCGGGGGCGCCATGCCGGTGCGATCGGCGATTGCGGCACGTTTGGGTTTTATCCGAACAAGCAAATAACGACGGGCGAAGGCGGCATTGTGGTGACGGATCGCGAGGACATTGCCAAGCTGGCCGCCTCGATGCGCAACCAAGGCCGCGATGATGGCATGGGCTGGCTGAGCCACACGCGGCTGGGCTACAATTACCGGTTGAGCGACATCAATTGTGCGCTGGGCATCGCACAGATGGAACGGCTGGATGAGATTCTTGCGGCGCGGGCGCGCGTGGCGGCGTGGTATGATGAACTGATGGCGGAACATGCGCCGGCGATGGTGCGGCCGTGCGCGCCGCCGGCGGGGAGTACGCGCAGCTGGTTTGTGTATGTTGTGCAGTTGCCGCCGGGGAGCAGCGAAGCGCAGCGCAACGCGCTGATAGCGCATTTGCGCGCGCGGGGCATCGGCTGCAATCACTATTTTCCGTGCATCCACTTGCAGCCGTTTTACCGCAGTCAATTTGGCTATGCACCGGGCGATTTTCCGGTGACCGAAGAGGTCAGCGCGCGCAGTGTGGCGCTGCCGTTTTACAACCGGCTGACACGCGATGAAATCGTGGCCGTCGCGCGTGAAGTGGGCGCATGGTTGCAGGGGCGGTAAAGCGGCTGCATAAGGAGGTGCGGGCGGGCTGAACGGCGATGTTGGCGACGTAATTGTATATAATGTGCAACTGTGAATAAGGAACAGAGCGAGGAGATACACACAAGCGGGTGGCGCGCAGCGGTGCAGCGGCACGGCGTGTGGCTGGTGCTGGTGCTGGCGGCGTGTGTGCGTGCGCTGGTACTGCTCGTGTTGCCGTATGTGATTACGACGGACGGCGTACGGTATGTAGCGCGCGCGGAACAATTGGCGGCGGGCGACTGGGCCACGGCGTTTGCAGGAGCGGATTTCAATCTGTTTCCACTGCTGATGGCATGGGTGCACACGCTGTTGTCGCGTGCTGTGCCGCTGACGTTCGAGCAGGCTGGACTGGCGTTGAACGTGGTCTGTGGCATCGTGCTGATCTACTATGCCTACACGATAGCTGAGCAGTATTTTGGCAGGGAGGCGGCACTGGTAGCGGGAGTGTATCTTGCGCTGTTGCCAGAGCTAGTCAGCGTGAGTTGTTCGGTTGTGCGGGAAGCGCCGTATTTGTGCGTGCTGCTGGCGGCGTGCTATCTGGTGTTAAGCGCGGTGCGCGAGCACGATGTGGGAAGATGGAACGTGTGGCGGTTGAGTGGAGCGGGTGCGTTATTTGTAATCGCGGCGTTGCTGCGCCTGGAGGCGCTGGGGATATTGCTGTGTGCGGGGCTGACCGTGTGTGTGGCGCATCTGGACGCGGGCTGGCGCGCGGGGCGGCGGGTGCGCGCGCTGGCGGCGTTGTTCGTGCTGGTACCGGTGGTAGCGGTGGCGTGTTTGGGGAGTGTACGCGCGGTGAGCGGGCAATGGTATTTTGCGCGGCTTGACAAGCTGCACCGGGGATATTCGCTGGGCAAGCGCCGCGTGGCGTTGCAGGATGCGCTGTACATTACGAAAACTTCAGCGTACCGCGAGGACGGGAGTGTGGACGTGCCGGCGCTGGTGCGGATCAATTTTTTCAAGATGGCGAAGCGCAACCGTGAAGTGCTGTGCGTGTCGGAAATTGTGACGGGGCTGGCGCGTGCGCTGCAGCTGGCTGGCGTGGTGCTGCTGGGCGGGCTGGCATGGCGCCTGCGGTTGGCGCCGTGGCGTGTGTGGCTGCAGCCGGTGAGCGTGTTGTGTGTGAGTGCAACGGTGTTGCTGGGCGCCGTGTTTATGCGTTATGTGCTGAACAATTATGTATTTTCGCCGCGGTATGCACTGACGCTGATTGCGCTGTGGTGTATTCCCATGGGTGCAGGGTGGCAGGCATGTGGTGCGTTATGCGGATGGAAGAAATGGCTGAGAGCGGCCGCAGTGAGCGTGGCGGTCGTATGGCTGCTGGTTGAAGTGTTTCAGCCGAAAGCCGCGCGCTACCTGCCGATGAAGACGGCGGGTGCGGTGTTGCAGAAGCTGCTGCCGGCGGACGCGCGCATCGTGGCAGCGCCGTCATTACAGCAGGTTGCGTATTATGCGCGGCGGGCGTTCGTGACGCTGCCGGCGCGCGGCCGCGCGGGCTTGCCGGCCTACCTTGCGGCGACAAACGGCTATCTGCTGCTGAACACGCGGGATCCGTGGCAGGCCGGGCATTACAGCGAACTGACCAGCGGCTTGCGGCGTGTTGATATCGAGCTGCCGGGCAACACGAAATTTCAGTTTAGCCTGCATCGTGTGGCCGGTGAAGGGAAATGATCACACGTACCGTTCAGTCATGGTTTGGGCCGCGCGGGACGCGCCTGTGGTGGCTGTTGGCCGCTGATATTGCGTTGACGGTCGCGTCCTATGGGGCGATGATACTGGTGCACGCGCTAATCCGCGATGAGTTTGACGCGCGGCACTGGAACACGTTCATTTACGCGCTGCCGCTGCTGGTGCCGCTGCGTATTGTGTTTTTCGGACATTTCGGCATGTACCGCAGCGGCTGGCGCTATGCGGGGCTGCGCGATTGTCTGAACATCATTCAGGCGGTGACGTTCAGCACGATTGTATTCTTCGTGTGTATTGTGCTGACGCATGGGTATTTCCGCACATATCTCAAGACGACGTACTGGCCGAGTGTGATTTTGGGTGACTGGCTGCTGCTGGGGGTGTTGCTGACGCTGACGCGTTTTTCGCTGCGGATAAAAAAAGAGCTGCTGGCGTGGCGGCGGGCCGGCAAGCGCAATGTGTTAATCGTAGGGGCGGGCAGCGCGGGCGTGATGCTGATGCGGGAGCTGGTGAACAATCCGAACATGGATTACAGCGTGCGGGGATTTGTGGACGACGATCCGGGAAAGCAGGGCATGCTGATTCAGGGCGTGCCGGTGCTGGGCACGCGGGCCGAGCTCTCCACGCTGGTGCACACGCTGTTTATTGAAGAAGTGTTAATCGCCATTCCGTCTGCTTCCGGCAAGGCCATTCGTGAGATCATCGAAACCTGTACCGCACTGGGCGTACGCTTCAAGACGTTGCCGTCGGTCTCGGAGATTGTAGATGGCACGGTACAGATTTCCGATTTGCGCGCGGTGGACATTATGGACGTGCTGCGGCGCGAACCGATCGAGCTTGACACGACGCGCATTCGCGAGAACGTGCGCGGGCGCACCGTGCTGGTGACGGGCGGCGGCGGCTCGATCGGCAGCGAGTTGTGCCGGCAACTTGCGCTGTATCATCCGCGCGAACTGGTGCTCGTAGAATTGTCGGAATTCAACCTGTATCAGATTGACCGTGAGTTGCGGCGCAAGCATCCGGAACTGACCATTTTCCCGTACATTGCCGACATCAAAAACGAGCACCGCCTGCGCTGGATTTTCGAGCAGCACAAGCCGTCGCTAGTGTTCCACGCCGCGGCCTACAAACATGTGCCGATCATGGAGCGCAACCCTGTGGAGGCTGTGTTGAACAATGTCAAAGGCACGATGAATGTGGCCAATGCGGCCGACCGCACGGGCTGTGCCGAATGTGTGATGATTTCGACCGACAAGGCCGTGCGTCCGTCGAGCATCATGGGGGCGACAAAGCGCGTGGCGGAATTGTACGTGCAAAGCTTCAACGCGATCAGCCGCACGAATTTCATCTCGGTGCGCTTTGGGAATGTGCTGGATTCGTCGGGCAGCGTGCTGCCGCTCTTCAAAGAGCAAATTATGCACGGCGGGCCGGTGACGGTGACACATCCGGAAGTCACGCGTTATTTCATGCTGATTCCGGAAGCGGCGCAGCTAGTGCTGCAGGCGGCCACGCTGGGCTGCGGCGGGGAAATTTTCATTCTTGACATGGGCGAGCCCGTGCGCATTCTGGACTTGGCACGCAACTTAATTCAATTAATGGGCAAGCAGCCGGGGGTGGACATCGAGATCACCTTCACCGGCCTGCGCCCGGGCGAGAAACTGCACGAAGAGCTGGTGTATGAAGGCACGGAGCAGCCCACCAAATCGCAGAAGATCATGGTAGCGCGTTCGGCGCCCGCGGTATGGGATGAGCTGCACGAGCGCGTGTCGGATTTAATTGCCGTGGCCTCGGTGAATAATGTTGAACGCATCTACGAATGTTTGCATGAACTTGTGCCGGAGTACGGGCCGCAGAATGAGGTGTGACGGCGCCGGCGGAGGTGTATGATGATCTATCATGTGGTTCTGACAATTGTATTTACGCTGGCGGTGGATGCGTTTGTATTGTGGCGTGTGTTGCGCTGGCCGTGGCTGCGCGCGGCGGGCGTCAGCGTGTTGATCAACGTGGCAGCGGTGATTGCGTCGGCGTTTGCGTATGAGGTGGTAGCGTCGCGCATGCCGCTGGAGTGGTCGCTGTTGCATGTGTGGGTACGATATCATTTGGCGATTAAAGCACTGTTTTTCGGCGTGGCGTATGCGGCGACGTTGGCAGCGGAGTATCTGATTGTGCGGCAGTGGGAGCGCGCACGCACTCCGTGGCAGTTGCTGGGCGTGGTGGCAGCAATGAATCTGGTGACGATGCTGCCCGGCGCAATTGAGAGTGCGGTGGCGGGCCGCCCGCGTGTGGCAGCCACGTTTGAGTTGACGCCAAACACGCCGTGGCTGCAGGGCGACCGCACGCGGCTGTACTTTTTTGACTACACGACGCGGACGTTGAAGGTGCGCGCGCTGGGCGGGCAGGAAGCGCAGGTGATCAGCGGCGCGCTGCCTGTGTTTGGCTATCGTGTCGGAGCTGATCAGCGCATGTGTGTGCTGGGTGTGACGAATACCGCCGTGTTGAGCTGGAACAGTGCGACGGGGCGGTGTGCCGCCACGGTGCCGCTGGCATTGACGAATATTCTGCATGTGGAGTGCGCGCCGGATGGCGCGTGGTACGCCGTGGCAGCCGGCGGGCAGGTACGTATGTATGCGTTGCCCGGAAACACGTTGACGGCATCGGTGAATGTTGCGAATGTCACGCACATCACGGCGGCGTCACAACCAGCAGGTGTGGCATGGAACGGAACAGAATCATCAGGCGTGCTGGCACTGGATGGCACAACCAATACGGTGTCCGTGCCGCAGCCGTTTTGGTGCTGGCCGCCATATGAACAACCCGTGGCCACGGCCGTCTTTACGCGCGGAGATGTTACGATTAGGGTGCGCAACGGCTATGGTATTGATATCATGACGCCGTCATATACGGACACATTCGTGGCGGTGCGCGGGGGAAGCTATCGCGGGCTTGATTTCACGCCGGACGGGCGCTCGTTTGTGTTTGTGCTGGGCTCGGAAATTCTGGCGTTGGAGATTGAGACGCGGCGCGCCGGGCATGTGTGTCTTGGCGCGGCAGCGGTGCTGACGACAGAACGGGGGCGGCGGCAGTGAGGCACCGGTGTGAGGTTCGGCAGCAGACGTTGGACAGTCCTCGGGCGTGTGATAGGTTGCCAGGGGGCCGGGTGATGTGGTATAATACGGAGCCAGTGATAGAATTGCAGGCACAACTGAACGCGTACCTTGCGGAACGCGCAAGTGCAGGGCTGTTGCGGCGTCTGCGGTGTGTAACGGCGCGTGCGGGCGTGGAGTGTATGATTGACGGGCGTGCGTGCGTCAATTTTGCCAGCAATGATTATCTTGGGTTTGCGGATGATCCGGTGACGCGGGAAGGGGCGCTGCAGGCGGTGCGCGACTGGGGCACGGGGGCGGGCGCGGCGCGGCTGATTAGTGGAGATTACGCGTTAGTGCGGGAGCTGGAAGAGCTGCTGGCGGCATGGAAGGGGGTGGAAGCGGCTTTAGTGTTTCCCAGCGGCTACATGGCCAATGTGGGCGCCATCGCGGCGTTGGCGGGGCCGGATGACACTGTGGTGGTGGACCGGCTGGCACATGCGTCGCTGATAGACGGGGCGCGGCTGTCAGGCGCGACGGTGCGGGTGTTTCCGCACAACGACGCGGGGCGGCTGGATGAAATCCTGCGGCGGCCGCGCAGCGGCAGCGTGCTTGTAGCGACGGAGTCGGTCTTTTCAATGGACGGCGATTGTGCGCCGTTGGCGGAATTGGTAGCGTGTTGCCGGCGGCATGGCGCGATGCTGTTGGTGGATGAAGCGCATGCGCTGGGCGTGTATGGCGGCGGGCGCGGCTGTGTGGCTGCGGCGGGCTTGACGGGAGCGGTTGACATTGTGGTGGGGACGTTAAGCAAGGCGCTGGGGAGCCAGGGGGGGTTTGTGGCCGGAACGCGCGTGCTGATCGAGACGCTGGTGAACCGGGCGCGTGCGTTTGTGTATACGACGGGGATCGCGCCGGCGGCTGTGGGGGCGGCGCGGGCGGCGCTGCAGGAGTTGATGCGTAGCAGCGTGCGGGTGGAGCGGCTGTGGGAGAATGTGCGGCGGTGGCGGGCAGCGGTGGCGGATGTGCCGGTGCGTGGGAGCGGTCCGATTTGCCCGGTGATAACGGGCAGTGCGGGAGCGGCGGAGGCGCTGGCGGAGCGGCTGGGAGCGGCGGGGTATTATGCGCCGGCGATCCGGCCGCCGACGGTGCCACGCGGGGAAGCGCGGGTGCGAATAACCGTAAGCGCGGTGCACACAGGTGCGCAGGTAGATGGAATGGCGGCAGTGCTGCGCAATGCGCAGGCAGCGCTGGCGGATGAGAATAACGCGATGGACATACATGATTGATGCTGATTTACACATGACGCAGGAGGGGGCTGCACGGCGGCGGCGCGCGCCGTGGTACGACGGGGCGGCCAAGTTTCTGCGCATGCGCGTGATCAACTACTACTTGTTTGAAACAGTGCTGACGACCTTTGCGATGGCGCTGCTGGTCGTGACGTTCATGATGTTGATGGGCAGCTTGGTGCAGATCATCGCCCTGATTTTCAAGAATGTCAGTGTGATGTTGATCGTGCAATTGCTGGCGATTTCGCTGCCGTCGGTGATCTGCTATGCGCTGCCGTTTTCGATGGCGGCGGCGACGCTGCTGGTGTACAGCAGGTTGTCGGCGGACGGGGAGATCACGGCGATGAAAGCCACGGGGATCAGCGTGTACCGCATAGCGGCGCCGGCGATAGTGTTGAGCGTGCTTGTGGCGTTGGTTTCGGTTCCGGCGGCCAACAATTTGTTGCCATGGGCGCACTTCAAGCGCTCGAATGTGCTGGCCAGCTACAGCCAGGCAGACGCGAGTGCGCTGATTGAAACGGGCGTGTGGACGCCGATTGGCAAATACCGTTTTTTTGCCAATTACAAAGAAGGCGACATGTTCCGCCAGATTTTGATCAGCGAAGATCTGGACGGCGGGCGCTCGCGCCTGATCAACGCGGAGCGGGGCTATGTGCGCACCGTGCGGCATGAAAACCGGATCAAGTTTGAATTTTATGATGTGCGCACGGAAGAGCGCAGCACCGAACGGCCAAATTCGTTTTTGCGCATGAGCGCCGACCGCGTGGACATGTTTGTGGACATGGGGCGCATCGTGCGCCAAGGCAAAAAAGTGCTTAGCCAAGCAGTGAAGCCCGGCCACATGACGACCAGCGAGCTGCGCGAAAAGATCGCCGAGCGTGATCAGCGTCTGCAAGAGATTCTGGCCGCACGGCGCAAGACGATGCCGGAACTGATGGATGATTTAGCGCGCGGCAAGCAACTGTG
>Ga0308414_1001485_pt1 | contig 15335 bp, 14 predicted proteins | sample HotsprSampleOS50_FD_205667 | JGI IMG/M metagenome (GOLD analysis project Ga0308414, IMG submission 205667) | Hot spring phototrophic mat microbial communities from Octopus Spring, Yellowstone National Park, Wyoming, United States - 20090730_OS50 ... | reverse complement strand
CACACATACGTCGTAGCGAACGTCGCGCCGGATTTTGGCCGCAATTCCGCGGCATGAACATACCAGGCGCCCAAAACGAACAGCGCTGTCAGACACCTCCTGTGCCATCTTCGTGTATGCATGCGTATTCCTTCATGTTAACATATCTGTGTGCCATTATCTTTTTGACGTATGGTTTGTGAACATATTCACGCTGGGCAGACACCACCGGAAATATTGTCGCGGACAGGCGTTGAAGATGCACTTTGCACATCCGCGCATCCCTTGGCTGCAGGCCACAATAACACAATTTACCACTGAAAAATTCTTAAAGACTCTTCGCCTGATTCTTGTGTACAATGGAGGCTCGATAATGCACGTCAAGGAGCTATCCTGAGGCGGCAGGATGCCGCTTCTACACGTAGAAGAGCCATCCTGGCGCCTGAGGTGGCACGTAGGCGCCGTTGGCTTTGGCAATTGCTGCGCTTTTTGTTATCATTGTCTCCAAAAAAACTTTATGAACGCTTCATTTCATTTGATCTGCAATGCCCATCTCGACCCGGTGTGGCTGTGGGCGTGGGAAGAAGGCGCGGCGGAAGCCGTGGCAACCTTCCGCACCGCGGCCGAGTTGTGCGAAGAATATGACGGCTTTATTTTTAATCACAACGAAGCCGTCTTGTACGAATGGGTGCGGCAGTATGAGCCGGCCTTGTTTGCGCGCATGCAGCGCCTCGCCGCGGCCGGCCGCTGGCACATCATGGGCGGCTGGTACTTGCAGCCCGACTGCAACATGCCGTGTGGCGAGGCGCTGGTGCGCCAAGTCCACATCGGCCGCGCATATTTCGCCCGGCACTTCGGCGCGCGCCCGCGCACGGCGATCAATTTTGACCCGTTCGGCCATTCGCGCGGCCTGGTGCAAATTCTCGCCAAATGCGGGTTTGATTCCTACCTGTTCGGCCGGCCCACGCCGCCCGAATTGAACCTGCCCGGCGAGGCGTTTGTCTGGCGCGGCTTCGACGGCTCGCGCATCTTGGCGCGCCGGTTCCCCGGCTGGTATAACACGCCGCTCGGCAAAGCGCGCCAGACTGTCGAAGAACGCCTGGCGGCCTGCCTCAAAAACGGCGATACCTGCGCGCCCATCCTGTGGGGCGTGGGCAATCACGGCGGTGGCCCGTCCCGCAAAGATTTGGCCGCTATTACTGAACTGCTGCTCAGCCCGGCCGGCGCTGCCGCGCGCCATTCCACGCCCGAAGCTTTCTTCGACGAGCTGCGCGCCCGCTCCTCGCACTTCCCCGAACACGCCGGTGACATCAACCCGTGGGGCGTCGGCTGCTACACGTCCCAAGTGCGCGTCAAACAGCACTACCGCGCGCTCGAAAACGAACTTTTCCTTACCGAAAAAATGGCCGCGGCCGCCGCCCTCGCCGGCCTGATGCCCTATCCCGCCGCCGCCCTCGCCTCTGCCGAGCGCGGCATGGTCTGAACCAATTCCACGACATTTTGCCGGGCAGCTCCGCCCCCATGGTGGAAACCGGCGCCCTCCGCTCCCTCGCCCACGCCCGCGAAGAACTTGCTCATGCCCGCGCGCATGCCTTCTTCGCCCTCGCCGCCGGCCAGCCACGCGCCCGCGACGGCGCCATCCCCATCCTCGTGTACAACCCGCATCCCTATCCGCTCGACGCCGTCATCGACTGCGAATTCCAATTGCCGGATATTTCCATTGAGGAGACGTTTGTTGATATTGCCGTGTACCATGGGCGCCGCCGCCTGCCCGCACAAGTTGAACACGAAGCCACCAATCTGAACGCCGAATGGCGCAAGCGCATCGTCTTCCGCGCGCGCCTGCAGCCGTCACAGATGACACGCTTTGATTGTGTACCACAGCCGCGCCCCGCTGCATCCACTGCCGCACCGCCTGATCCTGCCGCTGCGCCGCGCGCCCGCCACGTCGCCGCCCGCTCCAACGATACCGTCGTGCGCATCAACAGCGTCACCGGTCTGCTTGATTATTGGGAAACCAGCGGCCGCGCCGTGCTGGCCGGTCCAGTTCATTTTGCCATCTATGACGACAACGACGATCCGTGGGGCATGGCCGGGCGCGCGCTGGGTGGCGCGCAGTGTGGGGCATTCCGCCTGATGACGCCCGCGCAGGCGGCGCGGTTTGCGGGCGTGGCCGCGCACCGCCTGCCGCCCGTGCGCATCATCGAAGACGGACCGGTGCGCACCGTGGTGGAGGCGCTGCTGTGCTTCCGTTCATCCCAAATGTGCGTGCGGTATATTTTAAATAAACAGAGCGCCGAACTCGGCATCCATTGCCGTGTCCACTGGAACGAGCCGCATCTCCTGCTGCGCGCCGTGTTCCCGACGCGCCTGCGCCGCGCCGCGTATTGCGGCCAGACAGTCTTCGGCATTCAGGAACTGCCCGCCAACAACGACGAGGCCGTGGCCCAGCGCTGGACAGCCCTGTGTGACTCGCAGCATGCGTGGGCCGTCACATGGTGCACCGACAGCGGCTACGGCTCGCGTTGTAAAGACGGCGTTGTGGCCCTCACGCTGCTGCGCAGCCCCGCCTATGCCGGCCACCCCATCGGCGCCCGGCCCGTCACTCCCCAAGACCGCTTCACCCCGCGCATTGACACCGGCGTGCGCGAATTCTCCATCTGGGCCCAGGCCGGCCCGCTTCGCGCACGCATGCGCGCCGTCGAGCTGGACGCCCTGCGGCACAACGAGGCGCCCGTAGCGCTGGCCTTTTCACCGCCCGGCGGCGGTACGCCCGTGCCGCCCTTCATCCTCCTCACTTCCCGCGCCGTGCGCATCACCGCAACCAAACTAAGCGCCGATGGCCGCGCCCTAATTGTGCGCGTGTTCGAGCCGCGCGGCCGTGCCTGCCGCGCCGCCCTGCGCCTGCCCGCCTTCGGCATCACCATCCCGCTCGCCCTCGCTCCTTTTGAAGTCAAAACCTTCCGCATCCAGCCTGATACATGCGAATACGCAGAAGTGTCCATGCTGGAAGAACCACTGCCGCCCGGCGCCTGACGCGCATGCCTCAACCACAACGTGAAACCCAACTTCCGCACCATTTTTCGCCATCTGCTGATTCAGCAATAGTGACAGAAATTTTGTAGAAAAATTCCCGATTCCGTGACTTGTGAAGTGCGGCAGCGCAGCTTCCGCAGCACACACCCGTGGCGTGCCTGATGCCCACGGCTAAAGCCACGACTACAGCTTCTTTAGCTGCGCCTTCAGCGCAGAATACATTCACAAGTGAGGCTTTATCACTGTGCTGCATTTCTGCACGCGTGCAGGGCGGGGGCACTGCGTGGGAGTGCCGCGGAAGCGGTGCTTCCGCTCGAAAAAGCGGCAGTTTCGCTGTACGCACTCCAAAGCTAGTCGCCGGATCTGGGGCGCTCGAACTGTTGACAAGGCGGCAGCAATGGGATATAATCTTGCAAACGTGATTTTTGCGCCCAGGCACACGAGACTTTAACAAGCCATGTCACTGAAACACGTTGCATTCTCCATAGACTGCGCTCATGACGTAACTATCGCGTTTTCTTGGGATTGTGATGGGATTTTTCCCCCGCGAACAGGCACCGGCACATTAAAACACACTGCTGGAAATCTGGCACTTGCTGAACGCTAACAAAAGCCGCCCCCGAATGATGCTGATGCCCGGCCGTCGTGTGAGGTAACCTTTGGCAAAACGCACGAATAACACTCAGGCAGCTTAATCCACCGGCGTTACCGTCGGCTACGAGACCGGGCTGTGGCGCATGGCCGACGCGCTGCGCGGTTCGATGGTCGCCGCTGAGTACACGCACGTCCTCCCAAGGCTCATCTTCCTCAAGTACATCTCCGATGCCTTCGAGGAGCAGCACGCCAAGCTCGTTGCGGAGCAAGCGAAGAACGCCGATCCCGAAGACCCGGACGAATACCGCGCCCAGAACATCTCCGGGTGCCGCCCGAGGCGCGCCGCGCCCAGGACGTGCCGGGCCGCGTGTATGAGTACTTTCTCTCGCAGTTCGTCAGCGCCGAGGCGCACCAGGACGACGGCGAGCCGTTCGACCAAAAGATGCAGCGGCTGGTGGCGCACCTGCGCGAGCAGCAGGCCGAGGCCGCAAAGCGCGATGCCGCGATTGCAGCCAACTTCAAGGAGTTGGGCTTCTGGGAGCCTGCACCATGACGCCCGAGCAGCCACCTGCCGCCGCTTGGGTCAGCCCGCCGCCTACGCCCGCCAGCGCGGTTTTGAGCCTTTGCAGCAGGAACAGATGGTGCTGCAATACGTGGAAAAGCACGGGCGCATCACCCGGCGCGAAGCGGCGGAGCTGTGTCGGCTTGCTCCGTCTCAGGCCTACCGCTTGCTCAAGCGGCTTGAGGAGGCGGGCAAGATATGGCGGATTGGAGGTTCGACGAAAGGTGTGCGTTATGGGTTGCCGAGCGATTAATTGCACGCGTGTGATTGAAAATCGCACGCGTTGTAATAATACGGCGGGGCAAACGGCTCTTTACGTTAAAACGTCCTTTCCCTCAACGGCTTGTAGGCTTTATGAGTTCATCCAAACCGTGCGTTACTTTCCGCTTCAAACCCTGTCTGCGGCTCTTCGAAAAGCCTCAGGCGAAGAAGGCATGACCCGCAAACAACAACCCGGCATGGCGCGCGAGCAGCAGGCCGAAGCCGCCGGCCTGCGCCGGTGCTTCGGTAGGCAGGCCAAACTCGACGCTGCCGTCGCCAAAACTTCCTCTCTCCCACTGGAAGAGGGGCTGGGGGTCAGGGTTGAAGCTCACCGAGGCTCAATAAAGGAGCCGGGCTAGGGCGCATAATTTCCCGTGCGTTGAATATGGACGCGCAGCGGCGCCAAAGTAAACGCAGCGTTTAACATGCAACCAAAACCATGCCATGATTAACGCAAGTGAAAACAAGCAGACCCGCGCCGGCCGTTACGTGCTGCAGCCGGGCGGCTACCGGGCCTTTATCCCAGCGGCGCTGCCACCCGACCCGCCGGTGGATCTAGCCGTTCCGCTGCGGGCGCTGCTGTCCGAGGCCGATTACGCCTTGGGCCGGTTGGACGGGGCATCCTCACGCTGCCAAATCCCGACGTTTTTGTGTTCATGTATGTCCGGAAAGAAGCCGTGCTTTCTAGCCAGATCGAAGGCACACAAAGCTCCCTGCAAAACCTTTTGGCGGCAGAAGCGCGGCTGCACGACCCGGATGCGCCTGCCGACGTTTCCGAAGTCGTTAACTACGTCAGGGCCATGAACCACGGCTTGGCCCGCCTGGCCGAATTGCCCGTCTCGGTGCGGCTGATCCTCGAGATTCACGCCGAGCTGATGCGCGGGGCGCGTGGCGGGCGGCTCGCGCCGGGCGAAGTGCGCACCTCGCAGAACTGGATCGGCCCAGCCGGCTGCACCTTGCAGGAAGCGGCCTTTGTGCCGCCGCCGCCCCATGAAGTGCCGCAGGCGCTTTCCGGCCTTGAACGTTTCCTGCATGCGGCAAACACCCTGCCGGTCCTCGTTCAGGTCGGCCTGGCGCACGCCCAGTTCGAGACCATCCACCCCTTCCTCGACGGCAATGGCCGCCTCGGCCGTCTGCTCATCACATTTTTGTTGACCGAGCGCAAGCGGCTCGCACGTCCGGTCCTCTACCTGTCGCACTACTTGAAGCGCCACCGCGCCGCCGGCAATGGCCACCGCATCTTGGAACAGCTCTTCGATCATCCCATCGTGACAGTGGCTACGGTGCGAAGTTGGCTCGGCATCACGTCTGCAGGGGCAAACCAGCTCGTCAGCCGCCTTGTGGAAGCGGGTGTGTTGCGGGAGATCACCGGCTACGCCCGCACCCGCCGCTTCCGCTTCGACCCCTATCTGCGGCTGTTCGAGGAGCCGGAGGAGATCCAGACATGACCTGGAAACGACAACCCTGCATAGCGCGCATGCAACAGGCCGAGCCAACAAAGCTCGATGCCGCAATTACCGAACATCTGAAGGTGCGAGCATATGCAAAATAAACCGGCGCCCGTCCCTCCCGAAGGACAATTACTCATCTTTCAAGACGGCTCGTTGCGCGTACAAGTGCGCATAGACGGCACGACCGTCTGGCTGCCCCAGCGGCTCATGGCCGAGCTGTACCAGGTCACAGTAGCCAACATCAATCAGCATCTGAAAGCCATCTATGAGGACGGCGAACTCTCACCGGAAGCAACTATTAAGCAAATCTTAATAGTTCAAACCGAAGCTACCCGGCAGGTCTCTCGCATGGCATTGCCGGAGCCGGAGAAACCGGGGCGGAAAAAAAGGGACAAGAAAAAAATGATGGAAAAACTGAAAAAGAACCAGAAGCAATCGGATATCGTGGGTGATCGTGGGATTACTATGCCATTCGACAAGGCCATCGGGGCCATCCTGAAGGAGCTGGGCTATGGCCTCTAAGGAAATCGTGCAACAACCTGCTGCACAATTGCCCGCTGGCAATCCGGAGCTGCTGGAAAGCCTCACAGCGCGCATTCGCCAGACGCAGCTTGGTGCTGCCCTGTCGGTCAATCGTGAGCTGGTGCTGCTGTACTGGCACGTTGGCCGGGAGATTCTGCAAAGGCAGGAGCGTGAAGGCTGGGGCGCCAACATAGGCGTGGCCACGCATGGTCTCACCGAAGCCCTGCCCGCGGAGATGCAGCAATCCCTGCCACGCATCGAAGAACTCAAAAAGGAGCTGGGCTAGGGCGGGTGAGTGGCGGCGCGTTTGCCTTGCAGATGCTGTTGAGATCATCAGTGGTGGTACGCCCAAAACCTTCGTTCCGGACTATTGGGGCGGCGATATACCATGGCTGTCGGTTTCGGATTTCAACACTGGCTACCGATGGGTTTCAAGCACTGAGAAGTACATCACGAACCGAGGTTTGTCAGAAAACCCGACGACAGCTCTCAATCAGGGAGACATCACTCACGATGGGCCAATCTCCACCTGGGCACACCTACAATGACGTTGGCGACGGATTGCCGTTCTACCAAGGGCGAACAGAGTTTGGCTTCCGCTTCCCAACGCGCCGTGTCTATTGCACGGCTCCGACCAGGCTCGCAAAGAGGGGTGACACGCTCATCAGCGTGCGAGCCCCGGTCGGCGACATCAACATGGCAGCCGAGGACTGCGCGATCGGACGCGGCGTGGCGGCCGATCGCCACAAGTCGGGAAGCCGTTCCTATTCGTATCACTTCATGCGCGCGCAGGGGGATGTGTTCAGTCGTTTTGAGGCCGAGGGGACACTCTTCGGCTCGATTGGCAAGAAGGACTTCCACGCCATCGCATGCGTGGTGCCTGCGCGAAGTCTTGTGGAGGAGTTCGAACGACGGGTTGCGCCGCTCGATAGCCGCATCGAAATCATCGACTGCGCGTCCCGCACCCTTGCCGCCCTGCGCGATGCGCTGCTGCCGAAATTGATTTCCGGCGAGCTGCAGGTGCGCTGCGCTGAGGCCATCCTCAAGGAGGCGGGCGTATGAGCGCAGCGCTCCCCCTGGGATCACCGTGCTCTAACACGGGTCTCCTCCCTCCTCACCTATGCCTGCAACCAACCTCGGCTGGTATCGCCGCTTCCTCCCACATCTCGACGAGCCGGGCTTGATCCAGTTTATCACCCATCGTCTGGCCGATAGTCTGCCCCAGGCGGTGTTCAATCAGTTGGCTGCGGAGCTGGCTGACGTGCCGGAAGAATGTATGCAGTATGAGCGCCGGCGCGGGCTTGAAGCATGGCTGGATGCCGGCTACGGTTCGTGTGTGTTGCGCACTCCTGCGGCGGCGCGCATTGTGATGGATGCGTGGCATCATTTCGACGGCGGGTGCTATGATGTGCTGGCCTATGTGGTGATGCCAACCCATGTGCATGTGCGCGTGCATGTGCGGCTGGGGCAGCCGTTGTGGAAGATGGTGCAGTCGTGGAAGAGTTTTACGGGGAGGAGGATATTGGAGTTGTTGGATGAGATGGAGGGGACCCGTGCTGGAGCACGGGGATCCCAGGGGGCGTGCCGCATTTGTGGATGCGCGAGTATTGGGACCGGTTTATTCGTGATGAAGTTCATTTGCAAAAAGTGTTGACTATATTCTCCAAAACCGTTAAGGCTGGGCTGGTGCAGCAGGCGCACGATCGCCAGGGAACTGGTGCAAACGGTGCGCAATAACGTTACCATTGACTGGGCGCTGCGCGAGAACGTGCGTGCGCAGCTGCGCGTGCTTGTCAAGCGCGTCCTGCGGAAGGATGGCTACCCGCCGGACAAACAGGCGAAGGCGACGGCAACGGTCTTAGAACAGGCAGCCCTTCTCTCTGCGGAGTGGGCGGCCGCATAAGAGGAAGAAGCGGGGCACGGTACGATTTACGATTTACGATTTACGATTTACGATGTGGGGGACTTAACCACCAAGGCACCAAGACGCCAAGGAGAATTCAGAATGCAGAACGTGCCCCGCCACAGCGGGGTGAAGAAGTACGAAGGCAGAAGTTTTGCATCAATGACACATGACAGATCAGCGATGAAGAATGAAAAATGGGGATGGATAAGGGGAGCGGCAAAGTAGCGGCGGCATCGTGCCGCCTGAGGAGCCAGGATGGCTCCTCTACGGGAGCGCCGGCATCACTGCCGGCATCACACCCTGCACACGTCTACATGCCGGGAAATGTTCATTCGACATGGTGTGTTGTTTGCAAACGACATTTTTTGTCGAATGAAAACGTTATCAGTTTGCGGAGATGCGGAGAACCGGCGCGGGAGCTGCGCGTCCGCACTTCAAAGATGTGATCGCAGGCATTCAGCGTTATTCATGTGAACAATGAGCACAGCTAAATAGCGCCGTCGTGATTGTGTTTTGTGCCGTAAAACGTTACAATACTACACTAGTACAGCAAGAGACAACAGGTGACGACAACAACGACAGTAGGAGCGAACATTGATTGAGAGCACAACGCGGCCGGATGAGCGGAACGCGGCAGGCATGCCCGTGCCGTATGGTTTGTATGATCCGGCGTATGAGCATGACAGTTGCGGGGTGGGGTTTGTTGCGCATTTAAGCGGGGCGGCGCGGCATGATTTAATAGAAGACGCCGTGCGGGTATTAGTCAATCTTGAGCACCGTGGAGCGATCGGCGGGGATGCGGCGACGGGGGACGGCGCCGGCATGTTGTTGCAGATGCCGGATGCGTTCCTGCGCGGGGAATGCGCGGCGCAGGGCATCACACTGCCCGCGCTGGGCAGTTATGCGGTGGGCATGGTGTTTTTGCCGAGTGAGGCGGGGCGTGCGGGCGTATGCCGCAAGCTGTTTGAGCAGGTGGTGGAAGACGAGCGCTGCGAGATGCTGGGCTGGCGCCGGGTGCCGGTGGATGCGCGCGGGCTGGGCAGCATGGCACGTGCGACGCAGCCGGAGATGGAGCAGATCATCATCGGGCGCGGCGCCCATGCGCCGGAAGCGTTTCCGCGCGCGCTGTACCTCATCCGGCGGGTGGTGGAGAATGCCGTGGCGGCGCGGCGTGACGGGGATTACAGCCAATTCTATATTTCCAGCCTGTCGCCAGCGACGATTGTGTACAAAGGCATGTTGACGGGGACGCAGCTGCGGACATTTTTCCCGGATTTTCATGACGCGCGGTTTGCGGCGGCGTTTGCGGTGGTGCATCAGCGGTTCAGCACAAATACACTGCCGACGTGGAGCCTGGCGCAGCCGTTCCGGTATGTGGCGCACAACGGGGAGATCAACACGCTGCGCGGGAATGTCAACCGCATGCATGCGTTAGAGGCGCAATTTGCGTCGGCGTTGTTTGGCGGGGACATTGAGAAGATCAAGCCTGTGATTGTGGAAGGGGGCAGTGATTCAGCCATGTTTGACAATGCGCTCGAATTGCTGGTCATGGCGGGGCGGTCATTAGCGCATGCCGCGATGATGATGGTGCCGGAAGCGTGGGGCACAAAATATGTGATGAGCGATGACAAGCGCGCGTTTTACGAGTATCATGCTGCGATCATGGAACCGTGGGACGGGCCGGCGGCGATGGTGATTACGGACGGGCGTTACATTGGCGCACTGCTTGACCGCAACGGGCTGCGGCCGGCACGCTACACGGTGACGCGCGACGGGCTGATTGTGCTGGCATCGGAAACCGGTGTGATCGAGATGGACGGCGCGCGCATGCAAAAACGCGGGCGGCTGCAGCCGGGCAAAATGTTCCTTGTTGACATGGCGCAGCGGCGCATCGTTTCCGACAGCGAGATCAAAGGGCAGATTTCACGCCAAAAACCCTACCGCCGCTGGGTGCGCGACAATGTGATTCAACTGCGCGGGCTGTTTACGCCGTCGGAGCCGCCGGCGGCATCGCCCGCCGAGCTGTTGCAGAAGCAGCACGCCTTCGGCTATACCGAAGAAGAACTGAAAATGATCCTTGCGCCCATGGCGTCGCAAGGCCAGGAACCCGTCGGCTCGATGGGCAACGACGCAGCGCTGGCCGTGCTGTCCAACAAGCCGCGTCTGCTGTTTGATTATTTTAAACAGCTGTTCGCGCAGGTGACGAATCCGCCGATTGATCCGCTGCGCGAAGAGCTGGTGATGTCGCTGATGAGCTTCATCGGGCGCGTGGGGAATATTCTTGAAGAGACACCGGAGCACTGCCGGCAGTTGAAACTGCCGCATCCGATCCTGATGCCGTCGGATCTCGACCGGCTGCGCGCGACGGCGCACCCCAACTTAGTTGTGCGCGAGCTGGACATGCTGTTCCCGGCGGGCGGCGGGGGCGAAGAGCTTGCCGCGGCGCTTTCCGCACTGTTTGCCCAGGCCGAGCAATACGTGCGCGACGGTGCAACGATCCTGATTTTGACCGACCGGCATGTGTCGGCCAAACACGCGCCTATGCCTGCGCTGCTGGCCACGTCGGGGCTGCACCATCACCTGATCCGCAAAGGCTTGCGCACGCTGTGCGGCCTTGTCGTCGAGACGGGCGAAGCGCGCGAAGTGAATCATTTCTGCCTGCTGATCGGCTATGGCGCGAGCGCCATCTGCCCGTACGTGGCGCTGGCCACGGTGCGCGCGCTGGCCGAGCAGGAATTGCTGGAAAAGCCCGTCAAGCCCGATGCGGCGGCCGATGCGTACGTGACGGCGGTGAAAAAGGGCATTCTGAAAACGCTGAGCCGCATGGGCATTTCGACCGTGCGCAGTTACCGGGGCGCACAAATTTTTGAGGCCATCGGCCTGTCTAAGGAAGTTACGGACACCTATTTTGCAGGCACGGCGTCGCGCGTGGGCGGCATAGGCTTGGATGTCATCGCCCAAGAGGCCAATGCGCGCCATGCGGCGGGCTTTCCAAAATACGGCACGCCGCCCGTGGTGCTTGCGCCGGGCGGCGACTATCACGAACGTGTGGACGGCGAGCGGCATTTGTGGACGCCGGAAGCGATTTACACTCTGCAATTGGCGACGCGCACCAATGATTACGCCGTGTTTAAGCGCTATACACGCTGCATGGACGACCAATCCAAAGCGCGCGTGACGCTGCGCAGCCTGCTGGCATTCAAACCCGGCACGCCGGTGCCGCTGGACGAAGTCGAGCCGGTTGAAGCCATTACACGGCGTTTTGTCACCGCTGCGATGTCATACGGCTCGATCAGCAAAGAAGCGCACGAGGCGATTGCCATCGCGCTGAACCGCATAGGCGGGCGCAGCAATTCAGGCGAAGGCGGGGAAGACCCGGCGCGCTACGTGCCGCTGCCCAACGGCGACCGGCGCGTCTCGCGCATCAAACAAGTGGCCTCGGCGCGCTTTGGGGTTACGATCGAGTATTTGATCAACGCCGATGAGCTGCAGATCAAAATTGCGCAGGGCGCCAAGCCGGGCGAAGGCGGGCAGCTCCCCGGCCACAAAGTCAGCGCCGACATTGCCCGCGTGCGCCACACGACGCCGGGCGTGACGCTGATTTCCCCGCCGCCGCACCATGACATCTATTCGATTGAGGACCTGGCGCAACTGATTTACGATTTGAAAATGGCCAATCCGCGCGCCAACGTGTCGGTCAAACTCGTCTCGGAAGTAGGTGTGGGAACGATCGCGGCGGGCGTGGCCAAGGCCAAAGCCGATCTGGTGCTGATCGCCGGCTATGACGGCGGGACGGGCGCGTCGCCGCTGACCTCGATCAAACACTGCGGCCTGCCGTGGGAATTGGGCTTGGTCGAAACTCAGCATGCGTTGATTGCCAATCAGTTGCGCGACCGGATTATTGTGCAGGCGGATGGGCAGATGCGCACGGGGCGCGACATTGTCATCGCGGCGCTGATGGGCGCGGAGCAGTTTGGGTTTGGCACGGTGGTGCTGGTGACGCTGGGCTGCATTCTGATGCGCAAGTGCCATTTGAACACGTGCCCGGTCGGCGTGGCGACGCAGGATCCCGTCTTGCGCGAGCGCTTTGCCGGCAGCCCGGATTATGTCGAGCGCTTCCTGCGCTTCGTGGCGCAGGACGCGCGCGAACACATGGCGCAGCTGGGCTTCCGCACGATGGACGAGATGATCGGCCGCGTGGAGATGCTGGATTTCCAGCCGGCCATCGAGCATTGGAAAGCCAAAGGCGTGGATCTCACAGCGCTGCTGGCGCCGCCGCGCGCCAATGGCAGCCCGTTGCGCTGCGTGCGCAAGCAGGAGCATGATGTGGACAAATCATTGGATGTGGAATTGATCAAACTGGCCGCGCCGGCCCTGCACAACACACCGCCAGTGCCCGTGGAACACACGCTGCCCATCCGTAATGTGCACCGCACGGTGGGCGCGATGCTCAGCGGCGAGCTGACGCGCCTGCACGGCGCGGGCGGCCTGCCGCGCGACACGATCCGTTTCAACTTCACGGGTTCGGCCGGCCAAAGCTTCGGCGCGTTCCTTGCCCCGGGCATCACCCTGCGTGTTGAAGGCGACACCAACGACTATGTTGGCAAAGGCTTGTCGGGCGGGACGATCATCGTCGTGCCGCCGCGCGATGCGCATTTCATCGCGCATGAGAATATTATCATCGGCAATGTCGCGCTATACGGCGCAACGTCGGGCGAGTTGTATGTGTGCGGCATGGCGGGCGAGCGCTTTGCCGTGCGCAACAGTGGTGCCAACGCGGTGGTCGAAGGTATCGGCGACCACGGCTGCGAATACATGACCGGCGGGCGCGTGGTTGTGCTGGGCCAAACCGGGGTCAACTTCGCCGCCGGCATGAGCGGCGGCATCGCGTATGTCTTTGATGAAAACGAATTGTTTGGCACGCGCTGCAATCTCGACATGGTGGATTTGGAAACCGTGTGGACGGACGCCGACAAACGTGAGCTGCACGCGATGATTACGCAGCACGTCATGTATACCGGCAGCGCGCGCGCCCAGTTTATTTTGGACAATTGGGAAACGTGTTACCCTCTGTTTGTAAAAGTGATGCCGATGGATTACAAACGCGTACTGGAACGCATGCGCGTGCAGGAACATTCTGACAACGAGGCCGTGCCCGCCACGGAGGAGGTGTACCGTGGCTAAGCCCACAGGATTTATGGAGTATCCGCGCGTTGAGCCGCCCAAGAGCCCGGTGGCCGAGCGCTTGCAGCATTATCACGAATTCGAAGAGCTGCTGCCCGAGAACACGTTGCGCCAGCAAGCCGCGCGCTGCATGGATTGCGGCATTCCGTTCTGCCACATGTATGGCTGTCCGGTCGTCAATTTGATTCCGGACTGGAACGACATGGTGTACCGCGGCCAGTGGCGCAAGGCGCTGGATTTGCTGCACGCGACGAACAATTTGCCGGAGGTCACCGGGCGGGTCTGCCCGGCGCCGTGCGAGCCGGCCTGCACGCTCTCCATCAACCAGCCGGCCGTGACGATCAAACACATCGAGCTGGAAATCATCGAGCGCGGCTTCCGCGAAGGCTGGGTAACGCCGCAGAAAGCCCCAGTGCGCACGCACAAACGCGTGGCCGTGATCGGCTCCGGCCCGGCCGGCCTTGCTGTGGCACAGCAACTCGCCCGCCGCGGCCACAACGTCGTCCTGTTTGAAAAAGACGACCGCCTGGGCGGCTTGCTGCGCTATGGCATTCCAGATTTTAAATTGGAAAAATGGGTGTTGGACCGGCGCATGGAGCAGCTGGCTGCCGAGGGTGTGGTGTTTGAGCCGAATGTCAACGCAGGCGTGGATATTTCTCCCGCGGCGCTGCGCAAACAATTTGATGCCGTGCTGATCGCCACGGGCGCGGGTGTGCCGCGGGATTTGAAGGTGCCAGGGCGCGAGCTTGCCGGCGTGCACTTTGCCATGGAGTTCCTCGGGCAAAACAACCGGCGCGTCGCCGGTGACGTGCTCGATCCTGCGCGGATCATTTCCGCCAAGGGGAAGCATGTTGTGGTCATCGGCGGTGGCGATACGGGCTCCGACTGCATCGGCACGTCGCTGCGGCAAGGTGCAGTAAAGGTGACACAATTCGAATTGCTGCCCAAGCCGCCCGAACAGCGCATGGAGCGCAATCCATGGCCGGAATGGCCGCTGATTGTGCGCACGTCGTCGTCGCAGGAAGAAGGCTGCGAGCGTGTATGGAGCGTTGACACAAAAGAGCTGCTTGGCGACGGTACGCGCGTGACAGGCCTGCGCGCGGTGAGGCTCGAATGGAGCGAGCCTGATGCGCAGGGCCGGCGCAGTTTCAAGGAAATCCCGGGTTCTGCATTTACGTTGAAAGCTGATTTGGTTCTGCTGGCGATGGGTTTTGTCCATCTGGAGCACGGGCCGCTGGTGCAGGAGTGGGAGCTGGCGCGCGATGCACGCGGGAATGTAGCCGTTGATGCGCAGTACATGACCTCCATGCCTGGAGTGTTTGCCGCGGGCGACAGTATGGCCGGCGCGTCGCTGGTGGTGCGCGCGATCAACCATGGCCGCCGCGCCGCCGCCGCCATAGACACCTATTTGCAGCAAAGTTGAAGCACTAGGACCTATGGGACGTATAGGACCTATTATCTTTAGTGAGCTCTTCGCATTCGCTCTGCGGGCGCGCGTTTTTTCTCGCCGTTTTTTGGCAGTTTTGGGCGGCAAATGATATACTAGTCACTCAGCGGGGTTATCCGCGGGAACAAGGAGACAACTTGTGCCACAAGTAGTGATAGATCGCTCGCGCTGCAAGGGCTGCGAGCTATGTTTCAAAGTATGTCCGAAGAAGCTGTTGGGGCGCTCGACGCAATTGAGCGCGCGAGGCATTTATCCGTGCGAAGCCCACGACCCGAAGGCTTGCATCGGCTGCCTGCAATGTGTGCTGGTCTGCCCGGACGTGGCCATCACCGTGGAAGAGTGCGAGGATGACAATGCCACGGCAACATAATACCGGCGTCACCAAGCTGATGG
>Ga0308414_1001478_pt1 | contig 15359 bp, 11 predicted proteins | sample HotsprSampleOS50_FD_205667 | JGI IMG/M metagenome (GOLD analysis project Ga0308414, IMG submission 205667) | Hot spring phototrophic mat microbial communities from Octopus Spring, Yellowstone National Park, Wyoming, United States - 20090730_OS50 ... | reverse complement strand
TTTGCTGGAAGACCGGCTTGGCCGAAGAGTAGAGTTGGTTACCTTGGAATCATTGAGTCCGTATTTGAGGCCGCATATTCTCAAGGAGCTTGAAGATGTCCCGCTGCCCAACTGATTATCTCCGGCATATTCTGGATGAAATCGACTATCTTGACAGCGTGCGGCAGACCACTGATCGAGATCATTTGTTCGAAGCATCGAGATTATCGGCGAGGCCGCCAAGAAGCTGCCGAACGATTTCCGAGAAAAGTACGCCGATGTTCCCTGGCAAAAAATCGCAGGGATGCGCGACAAACTTATCCATGCCTATTAACACAATTTTGAGCTATCTAAACACGAATCAAGAAAAATAAATAGCAACAAGACAAGGTTTTAGAAAAGGAACGACAAATCATGAAGACGTACAAGATTGCGGTTATCGGCGGCGACGGCACCGGGCCGGAAGTGACCGCCGAAGCGGTCAAGGTGATGGATGCGGTCAGCGGCAAGTTCGGCTTTAAGGTCGAGAAGAACTATTTCGACTTCGGCGGCGAGCGCTACAAACGCACCGGCGAGATTCTGCCGGACGGGGCGATCGATGAACTCAAAAAGCACGATGCAATCCTGCTGGGCGCGATTGGGCATCCGGACGTCAAGCCCGGCATTCTGGAAAAAGGCCTGCTGCTGCGGATGCGGTTCGAATTAGACCAATACATCAACCTTCGCCCCGTTCGGCTGCTGCCGGGCGTGGAAACCCCCATCAAAGACAAAGGCCCCAAAGAAATCGACTATGTCGTCGTCCGTGAAAACTCCGGCGATATCTACACCGGTTCCGGCGGCCTGATGATGAAAGGCACGCCCCACGAGGTCGCCACGCAGACGGCCGTCTATACCCGCTTTCAGGTGGATCGCTGTCTGAAATATGCCTTCGAGTACGCCCGTAAATACGGCAAAAAAGCCCGCGGCGTCGGCAAAGAAAACACCGTCGGCTTGGTCGGCAAGACCAACGTGCTGACGTTTGTGTATGACCTGTGGGAACGCGCCTTTCACGAGATGGGCGAAAAGTACTATCCCGACATCCGCCGCGACTATTACCACGTCGATGCGACTTGTATGTGGATGGTCAAGAGTCCTGAATGGTTTGATGTGCTGGTTACCGGCAACCTGTTCGGCGACATCATCACCGACTTAGGCGCCATAACGCAGGGCGGCATGGGCATCGCCGCCGGCGGCAACATCAACCCCGAAGGCGTCTCGATGTTCGAGCCCATCGGCGGCAGCGCGCCCAAGTACACCGGTATGGGCGTAATCAATCCGCTGGCCGCGATTTGCGCGATGCAGATGATGCTCGAAACGCTCGGCGAGGAAAAGGCCGCTAAAAAAGTGGACGACGCGGTGCGGTATGTAACCGCCAACAAGCTCAAATCGATGGCCGCCGGCAAAATGGGCTATTCGACCAGCCAAGTCGGCGATATGGTCGCCCAGCACGTAGCCGGCTAAACACAGAAGACAGACAACAGAGGACAGAGGACAGTGTAAAAACTGACCTCTGCCCTCTGACTTCTGACTTAACATCATTCGGCGGGAATATCCCGACAGAATGCGATCAAACCCCACCCGAACCGACATTTTACTAATCAAGTCAAGGCAGGTCAAGAACCTGCCATTTTTATGGATTTACAAACTTGAAGCAAACCATTACAGTATTAGCATTATGGAAGGGATTTTGTAGGGGTTGAATATGAATAATATCGGAAATATAATTATTGATTGGTCGATTCGGCGCTATAAACTCGTTACAGGAATAATGATTCTTTTTTCCGTGCTTACGGGGGCATTTATTCCGCTGATTCAAGTCGATACGGATCCGGAAAATATGCTCAGCGCCGATGAGCCGGTGCGAGTCTTTCACAATCAAACCAAGGAGCAATTCGGCCTGAGCGATATCGTGGTGCTGGGGATTGTCAATGAATCGCATCCAGAAGGTGTATTTAACCCCGATACGCTGGGGCGTATTTATCAACTGACCGAGTTTGCCAAGACGCTTCGCTGGCCGGACAAAAACAACCCCGCTTACACCGTCGGCGTCATTGAAGTGGATTTGATTGCGCCGTCTGCGGTGGATCATATCGCGCACAGCCAGCCGGGGGTAATTACCTTTGAATGGCTCATGCCGCAGCCGCCGACGACGCAAGAGGAGGCGCTGGCTGTCCGCGACAAAGCCCTGAGCAATCCGATGCTGGCCGGCACGATGATTTCCAGAGACGGCAAGGCCATGATGCTGTTGCTGCCGCTGACCGACAAACATTTGAGCTATCGGGTGTACAGCGAGCTGAACAAAAAAATCGCATCGCTGGGCGGCAATGAAAGCTATCACATCACCGGCCTGCCCGTCGCCGAGGATACGTTTGGCGTTGAGATGTTTGTGCAAATGGCCGTCTCGGCGCCGCTGGCGATGCTGACAATTTTTGTCCTGATGCTGCTGTTTTTCCGAAAGTTGGCGCTGGTTATTTCGCCGATGATTATTGCGATGGTCTCGGTTATTTCGACAATGGGACTGCTGATCGGATTCGGATATCCGGTGCATATTATGAGCTCGATGATTCCGATTTTTCTGATGCCGATTGCAGTGGTCGATTCGGTGCATATCCTGTCGGAATTTTTCGACCGCTATACCCCCCAAAAAGGCCGCGCCGAAACCATCAAAGAGGTGATGTCCGCGCTGTTTGTGTCGATGCTGTACACCTCGCTGACCTCGGCGGCCGGTTTCCTGTCGCTGGCCTTGACGCCTATTCCGCCGGTGCAGGTCTTTGGCGTGTTTGTGGGCGTCGGCATTATGATAGCGTGGGTGTTTACCGTTACCTTCGTGCCGGCCTATGTGATGTTTATCCCCGAACGTTCGCTGAAAAACTTCGGGATGGCGACCCAGCATGAGATTCGCCAGACCGCTCTGACGCGGCTGCTGCGGCACATCGGCGCGCTGACGGCGCGACAGGCCAAACCCATCCTGATTTTGCTGGCGGCGCTGAGCGTTATTTCGGTGTACGGCATTACGCGCATCCGCATCAACGACAACCCCGTCAAGTGGTTTTCCAAACGTCATCCGATTCGGATAGCGGACGCCGCCCTCAATCGCCATTTTGACGGCACGTATATGGCGTATTTGGTTTTAGACGGCTCAGGGGCTCTGCCGGCGGATGCGGACTATGTAAAAACGATTAGTGCGCTGATACAGCAGAAAGCGTCCGACATGCAAGAGGACTATGCGTCCGCTTCGGCGCTGGCCGAACGTCTGCTGCCGCAGATGGCGACGCTGGCCGACAGTCCTATGACGCAAGCGGATTTTCTGGACGCCGCCGTCGCGTGGATTGGTGAACGTCTAACTTCCGCGTCCGACGACGACTATGCGGTATGGGACGAATTTCGCGCCGTTTTGGGCGTTGCCAAAGAACGGCTCAATATCTTCAAACGCCCCGACGTATTGACCTATATGGCCGATTTACAGGACTATCTGCAAGTGCAGGGGTTGATTGGCAAAAGCAGCTCGGTCGCCGACGTCGTCCGCAAAGTCAATCAGGAACTGGTGGACGGCAAGCCCGAAAGCTACCGAATTCCCGACCAGCTTCAGGGCGTGGCGGAATGCTATCTGCAATATCAGCAAAGCCATCGACCGCAGGATTTGTGGCATTTGGTGTCGCCGGATTTCCAGCACGCCGTGATTTGGATGCAGTTGACCAGCGGGGACAACAAAGATATGGAGCAGGTGGTCGCTGCCGTTCGGACATACCTGAGCGACCATAAGCCCCCTGTGATGCTGACAGCCGAGTGGGCAGGCCTGACGTATATCAATACGGTCTGGCAGGATAAAATGGTCTGGGGGATGCTGCAATCGTTTTTGGGCAGCTTTTTGGTGGTGTTTATTATGATGGCGGTGCTGTTTCGGTCGATTTTGTGGGGGCTTTTGTGTATGGTTCCGCTGACGATTACGATTGTCGCGATTTACGGGATTATCGGCTTTATCGGAAAAGATTACGATATGCCCGTAGCGGTATTAAGTGCGCTGACCTTGGGCATGGCGGTGGACTTTGCCATTCACTTTTTGCAGCGCAGTCGCGATATGTATGCGGCGGTTGGCTCTTGGCGTCAGGTGGCGCCGGAGATGTTTGGCGAGCCGGCGCGGGCTATCAGCCGGAATGTACTGGTGATTGCGATTGGATTTTTGCCGCTGCTGGCGGTGCCGCTGGTGCCGTATAAAACGGTCGGCGTGTTTTTATGTGCGATTATGGCCTTTTCAGGGCTGATTACGCTTATAATACTGCCGGCGGCGATAACCGTCGCCGAAAAACAGCTCTTTGGCAGCATCGCCGCTGCAAAATCGGTAAGCTGCAACTGCGTTTTCTGCGTCGTGGTGTCGATTGCTGTGGTGGTGCTGATTGCGTTGAACCTGCATCAATACTGGCAGATGGGGCTGACGCGGCTGACGCTTTTGAGCGCCGTGGCGATCCCTGTCGTGTTGCTGCTGTGCAGCTTAATGGCAAGGCGAAGTGCATGCAAAAATGCGGTTGATCAACCCCAACCTCAAAACTAAACAATAGAAAGAGAGGTATTTCAATGAAAAAATCGATGATTTTCCTGGCCGTTTGGTTGCTGCTGTGCGGCGGCATTGTCAGGGCTGAATCCGCCGAACCCTCATCCTCGCCTGCGCCGTCGGTCGAGGACATTGTCGCCCGCGCCAATCGGACGGCCTATTATCAAGGGTTGGACGGCAAAAGCAAGGTTCAAATGACCATTACCGACAAGCAAGGCCGCACGCGCAATCGTGAATTCATCATCTTGCGCAAAAATACGCCCGACAGCGACAATCAAAAGTATTTTGTCTATTTCTTGGCGCCGGCGGACGTGCGGCGGATGGTCTTTATGGTGCATAAATATGCCGCACCGGACAAAGACGACGACCGCTGGCTGTACCTGCCCAATCTCGATTTGGTGCGGCGTATCGCCGCCGGCGATAAACGCACCAGCTTTGTCGGCTCGGACTTTTTGTACGAGGACGTCTCCGGACGCAGTTTGGTGGAGGACGAACACCAGTTGTTGCGCACCACGGAGGATTCCTATGTCATCAAAAATATCCCGAAAAAACCCGATACGGTGGAATTCGCCTATTATCTGGTCTCTATCGACAAAGCCACCTATATGCCGATGAAAATGGAATATTACGATAAAAACGACGCCCTGTTTCGCGTCATCGAATCGCAGAAACTGGAGCGGATTAAGGCCGTCGAAGGGCAGCAGGAAGTGGAATACCCCACTGTTACCCGTTCGGTGGTCAAAGACCTCAGAACCGGCAGCACAACCGAGATGGTCTTTTCAGAGGTTCGCTATAATATTGGGCTGACAGATGATTTGTTTACCGAGCGATATCTCAAACGCCCGCCCAAAGAAGCCATGCGTTAATCAGTGAAAACGCCTCCGAAGAAGGATTTTCCGATGAGCCGACGTGCTACCGTTGTCTTGATGCTTGCTGCGAATCTGATGGTCTGGACAGCTTACGGCCAAGAGGAAGGCGCTGCGTCAGAAGGCCTGTTTTCGCCGCCGCAACTGAACGGCTTCTTTGAGCTGCGCGGCGGCTATCGTCTTCAAAACGACCGATACGAAAAAGATATGTCCGTGATGGAATCGCGTCTGCAGCTTGAGGCCTCCACGTTTACCGACTGGGCGGACTTTAAGTTCAAAGGCGATCTGTTCGGCGACGCGGTGCTGGAACAGGGCGATTTTGATTTTCGCGAAGGGTGGATATTCGCCCGCCCCAGCGACGCAATGGACATCAAAATCGGACGACAGATTTTGACATGGGGGACAGGCGATATGCTGTTTATCAACGACCTGTTTCCCAAAGATTGGCAGTCTTTCTTTATAGGGCGCGATGTCGATTATCTCAAAGCCCCTTCGGATGCGGTCAAGGCCGGTTTCTTTACGGAATCGCTCAATCTGGATGTGGTTTATACGCCGCAATTTGATCCTGACCGCTATATTAATGGGCAGTATAATTCGTATTGGAACAACAATTTGGGACGACGTGCCGGACGCGATGCTTACGTCAGTACCGAACGCCCCAACCGCTGGTTTTACGACGATGAAATCGCCGCGCGGCTGTACCGCACTTTCGACAGTTATGAGGTTGCGCTCTACGGCTACCACGGATTCTGGAAAAGCCCCGCCGGCCAAACCCCCGCCGGACGGGCGACGTTCCCCGATTTAAACGTTTTCGGCGGCAGCGTGCAAGGCCCGCTGGCCGCCGGCATTGTCAACGCCGAAACAGGATACTATCAGTCTGCCGACGATGAAAACGGCGGCAATCCCCGCATCAACAATTCCGAGATGCGTTATCTGATTGGCTACACGCAGGAAATTGCCGCCGACTTTACGGCCGGCGTTCAGTACTACATGGAACAGATGCTGGATTACAACGCTTATCAGCGGTCGCTGCCTGGCGGTACGGCGGCGCGGGATGAATTTCGGCACGTAACCACGCTGCGGCTGACACGTCTGCTGATGAATCAGAACCTTCAGCTTTCGGTTTTTGCCTACTATTCGCCGTCCGACAACGACGCCTACGTGCGCCCCAATATTCGTTACAAAGCCACCGACAATTTATTGCTGGAAACCGGCGCCAACGTCTTTATGGGCAAATACCCCCATACCTTTTTTGGCCAGTTTGAAGACAATACCAATCTTTACGCCGCTGTTCGGTACAGCTTTTAAAATCGGTTCAGAGCGGCCGGCGCGAACGTCCCGACAGGATGCGATCAAACCCCACCCGAAGCGACAATTGCGGGTCGAAGAAAAACCGCTCCAGCGTGCTCATCTTTTTGGCCGGCGGACTGTCCTGCGGAATCGTCTGAAACATCAATACCGGCACAATGCGCATCAGCGTACTGAATAAAAAGATGCTGTGAAATACCGTGCCGTTCAGCGGCGGCAGATGCGGCCCTATGATCCCGCCCAGCGTCGTACCGACAAAAATACACACCGACATAATACAGTTCAGATAGGACAGATAGCTGAGCCGCTTGCCGCCTTCCAGCGCACCGATGCTGTAGCCGAAACTGCTCAGCGTCAGCCCGCCCCAGGCGATGCCCGACACAATCTGCACGGCCGCCAGCGCCGCAAAATGCTGCGTTACGATCCACACCAGCGGCAGCCCCAGCACGCCCAGCGCTTGCAGACGCATCGGAATGACATACCCGAACCGATCGCACACGCGCCCCCACAGCCCCATCGATACAATCGTCAGCAGCGACGGCGTCAGCGTCAGAATCGTAAACTCCATATACGACATCTTCAGTTCGTTGAGCATATACAGCGTAAAAAACGGCCCGCTGAAGTTGGCTCCCAGATGCAGCAGCGATAAGGCCAGCACAAACCGTCCGAACGAACTGCTCGGAAGCTGCCTGCAGAAATCGCCGAACGAAATGATATGCCGCGGCAGATGCTTCATTGCCGCCGGCTCATAGTGCCAGATAAACAGCAGCGCACTGCCGGTGCGCGTCAAAAACGCCGCCCACCAGATGACCGAAAACACCAGCAGCGTCTTTCCGGCAAACGTATCGAGCATTTGTCCGGCCAGCGTTACCATCGCCAGCTGTACGAGGTTCTGAATCCGGTTGCGCCGCGCAAAATATTTTCCGCGCCGCCGCCGCGGCACCAAATGCCCCATCCAATCCGCCCAGCAGCCGGCGCCAAAGCCGAACGAGCCGGCACAAAACGCCATAAACAACGCCGCATACCAAGCCGAATGAGGGCTACCCACATAGATTAGCAGCGCCATCGGGATAAAACTAACCCCATGCAAAACCGAGCTGACCAGCAACACCTTACGGTAGTTGGTCGTATGCTCCAGCCAGCGCGGCACGCCCAGTTGGATTAGCCCCGTAACCAGCGACGGCAGGCTGGCACAGATGCCCACTTGCAGTTTGGTCGCGCCGAGGGCATTCAAAAACGGGATATAAAAGGTCTGCTGAAGCCCAAATGCAATCAGCGCAATCGCCCCCTCCCACACCGACAGACGCATGGTCGCCAGCCGCTGTTTGCGGTCTTGCCATTCCGTTAGCTGCAATGAATTGTCAAAAGCATTCGGCATATAAAAATCTTAAAAGCGATGGTTATACCCCTTAGCGGCGGAAAATCAATATCTAAAAATCGAAACCATTGCCCGCGATTGCTCATAAAATCTCCGGTAGCAGTGCTTTTCTGAGAACATTTTTCCTATTGAAACGGTATGAAAAGTAGTGTATAAGTATGGTAACTGGGTATGCAAAAATATGCGTTTTGATTCCAAAAAAATGTTGACTTGTTTTTGGGTGGCTTGTTTTGCCGCAAGTACCCTTGTTTTTGCCTCTCCTTGCCATTGTTGCACCAATAACAATCGGGTTGTAGGGGGTGTTTGTTCTCGACCTTCTGCATCCGAAACCCCATCATGTTCTGAATGTACACCAAAACCCACACAAAATGATTGCAACTGCAACCTGTCTTGTCCGAAAAGTCCCAACAGTCAGACCGTTGTACCCACTCAACCTGACGAGCGCGGCCAGTTCTTGTCGTCAAGTAAAGCAAACATAGATGTATCGTTTATTTTGCCGGTGTTCAATAGATTTGCCTTGTCTCCTTTCCAGACACCCCCTAAGGCACATTATAATGCCTCTATACAAGCACGCCTGTGTTGCCTGCTCTGTTGATAGATATCATTGTCGCAGTGCGATGTGGTAAAACTCAGTAATTCACTAAACATTATAAAGAAAGGTCTTTTTATGAATACTAAACTCAACATACTGATGATTACGGCCGTGCTGATTGCGGCGTTTGCTCTCGGTTTCGGTACGCTGAACGCCAGCACAACAGCGCTGGCTGCCGGTACGACATCGGCGGTCTGCTGCTGCGGGGATGCCTGCACTTGCACCAACTGCACTTGCCAGTGCAAGGATTGCAACTGCAAATCGGGTTGTTCCGCCCAGTGTTCCTGTGAATGCAGCGGCGGCTGCAAAAAATAGCCAAGCGTGCGCTAAACCACGTGTTTAGCGGCTGATTGTCTATCGGTTGTTCGTAAAACAGGGCGGTTCGAAATTTCGAGCCGCCCTTTCTTTATTGTTTCCTCGTTGTCAAAACAGTCAAGAAAGTTATAATGGTTGAAACGCCGAATTTTTGTGAGAAAAACGATTATGGAAAAAACTATGACCCGTCAAAAATCTTTATGGCAGGCCTATCTTCAGGCCGCTCGTCCGTTTTCGTTTACCGCCTCGATGACGCCGGTGTTTTTGGGGGCGGCCTTGACGCTGCGGGCGGGCATTCCGGCGCGGTGGGAGCTGTTTCCGCTGGTGGTGGTCGCCTCGCTGCTGATTCACGCGGCCACCAATATGGTCAGCGAGTATTTTGACTGGCGCAAGGGCGTCGATCGCCCCGACACGCTGGGCGGCAGTCGGGTGATTATCGACGGACTGCTGACGCCGCGGCAGGTGCTGACGGCCGGGCTGCTGGCGTTTGCGGCAACCGCCGCCATTGGGCTGGTCTTTGTGGCCGTTCACGGCTGGCCGATTCTGACGCTGGGGCTGATCGGCATCGCGGGCGGATTCTTTTACACCGCCGCGCCGATTGGCTTTAAGTACATGGGGCTGGGCGATTTGTGCGTGTTCTGGCTGATGGGGCCGCTGATGGTGGTCGGCAGCTTTTTTGTGCTGACGGGCGTCTGGTCGTTTGAGGCGCTGGCCGTCTCGCTGCCGGTCGGGTGTCTGGTGGCTGCGATCCTCAGCGGCAACAACCTTCGCGACATCGCGCACGACGCCGCCGCCGACGTGCGCACGACCGCCGGCCTCTTGGGTCATCGCCGCGCCAAATACGAATACGCCGCGCTGGTGCTGTCGGCGTATGCGCTGGTCGTGCTGCTGGCGCTGTTCAGCGCGTTGTCCTTGTGGGCGTTGGCTGTGCTGCTGACGCTGCCGATGGCGGTGCGCATCACAAAGGCCGCTCTGGCCAGCACGCCCGACAACCCCGATACGATCGCCGCGCTGGACGTGCAGACCGCCCAAACCCATCTGGCCTTCGGCGTTCTGCTGATCGCCTCGGTACTGGTCGAGACGTGGCTAAGTTAGACGCGATTGTTTGTAGTACACGCTTCAGCGTGGTCACTGTGAACTCAAAAATAATCCGTGAAAATCAGCGAAATCCGTGGTTTCAAAAATCGTCCATCGTCAATTGGAAGTTTTATGACCGCATTATATATAATGGTTTCATTTGCAGCGGGGGGATTTTTTGTGTTGTTCAGCCCGTGGACGAAGGGGGCGATTGCATTCTGGCCGATGATGAGTGCGCTGACCGCCCTGCTGGCGGCGGTGTCGCTTGTTCTTGACCGTAAGCGGCTCGACCGCATCTACCGCTTTGACCGGCACGCGGTTGTACTGGGACTATTGAGCGCGGCGTTTTTGTATGCGGTGTTTTTCGTCGGGCATTTTCTTTCGACGCGCATCCTGCCGTTTGCCGCCGGCCAGATCGGCAGCATCTACGGCGTCAAAGGCAGCACAAACCCGATGCTGATCGCCCTTCTCTTGCTGTTGGTCATCGGTCCGGCAGAGGAAATCTTTTGGCGGGGGTTTGTCATGCGGCGGCTGTGCAGCACCTACGGCGCGGTGTATGGCTGGCTGTTCGCCACGGCCGTCTATGCGCTCGTGCATCTGTGGTCGTTCAACTTTATGCTCATCGCCGCCGCCGCGGTGTGCGGGGCGTTCTGGGGGCTGGTGTTTCTGTTCAGCGGACGGATGTGGGTGTGCATCATCTCACACGCAGTGTGGGATGTGGTGATTCTTCTGTTACTGCCGATCCGATGAGTCCAATGAACTCTTCCAGCCCGACCGAGCCGATGTTTTCGGCGATTGCCCAACGGTATGACCGAAGCAACCATCTGTTTAGCTTGGGCATCGACCGGTTGTGGCGGCGGCGGCTGGCCCGCGAGCTGGCGATGACAAGCGAGCAGGCCGCGCTGGATGTCTGCTGCGGCACGGGCGATATGGCCTTTGCGCTGCTGCGGTACAGTCCGGTGCGGCAGATTGTCGGCGTCGATTGCAGCGAGCGGATGATTCAACTGGCGCAGGAAAAGCGGATGCAGGCGATGTCGCGCCGTCCGATGGCCGATAAGACCGCCCGCTTTGCCGTCGCCGACGCGACCGCGCTGCCGTATGCCGACGCGACATTTGACGCGGTAACGTGCGTGTTTGGCCTGCGCAACATCCCCAACCGGCAGGCCGCCCTAAAACAGATGCACCGCATCCTAAAACCCGACGGCCAAGTCGGGATTTGCGAGTTTTCCCTGCCGACCAATCCCGTCCTGCGGGCGTTGTACTGGTTTTACCTGTCGCGGGTGATGCCGCTGGCCGGGCGGCTGGTCGTGGGCGATGCCGCACCACTGCGCTATCTGGCCGAGAGCATCCGCCGATGGGATGCCGATGTCCGACTGGAAGACGAACTGCAACAGGCGGGCTTTACATCCTGCCGAACCCAATCGCTGACCGGAGGGATTGTAATGTTGACCATCGCAAAAAAAATTGCCTAAATTAACATTTTTTTGACGACGTTATTCTTGTAAAACTCGTCAGATTATCGGCCTTAAAATTTCCTCAATTTTCTAATAAGATATTGAAAATAAATATCTTATAAAAAAATCAAATACCTCTTTTGTTTCTTTCCTATATTTCCTATATTTCCCATTTTAACTAAAGTTTTTTTGGACACTTTCCCGATTACCTAATTTATAAAGCTTGCCTATTTTAACAAAAATAGAGAATAAAAATTAAATTTGGTAATTAGGGAAATATAGAAAGGAAACGACAATGAAGCAATTAAGCCCCGAACGGTATTTAAACGCATTGCTAACCGGCGATCGGATGGCCTGTCGAGCGATAGTTGAGGAAGTGTTGCAAGCCGGGGCGACCGCGCATAGTGTCTATATGGATTTGATTTGGCCGATAATGGTCGAGATTGACAAGCTCTATCGGCTCGACCGCATCAGCGCCAGTCAGGAGGCGATGGCATCGCGCATTAACCGCAGTATTGTCAATCAGTTACAGAACAAGCTGCCGCGTCGTCCGATGCAGGAAAAGCGCGTGGTGATTGTTACCGCCAACACCGAACAGGCCGAGTTGGGCGGCCAGATGACGGCGGATTTATTTGAAAGCGACGGCTGGCAGTGCCGCTTTTTGGGCGGGACGGTCAACGCCGAGGATGTGCTGGAGTTTATCGGGGGTTATGCTCCCGATGTTCTTTTGCTATACGGGTTTAACGGAAAAGACGCCCCCTCGGTGCGGTTTTTGATTGACCGGATTCGTCAGGTCAACGCTTGGCCGGAGATGCGAATTATGCTCTCCGGCGGCGTCTTTTCGCGTGCCGAAGGGCTGTGGGAAGAAATCGGGGCGGATTTGTATGCCGAAACCGCCGCCGAAGCCGTGGAAATCGCCTCTGCAAGCGACCGCCAGACGGCAGCCCCTGTCCGGACAATCAAGAAACGCCAGCGTGCGGCGGCAAAAATTCAGGAGTCGATGGAGCTTGAACCTGCTCTGCGGTAAAAATCTTCCAAATTCCTGTTGCAATGCCCGCCGCAAAACGCTATAAGGGACGCTTTGTTTGTACTCAAAAATTGCAGATTCTTGTTTGAAAAGATTATCTTATGCTGTTGACACAAATACTTCAGCCGTCCTGTATCAAAGCGCCTCTTGACAGTAAGAGCAAAGACGCTGCGATTGAAGAGCTTGTCAATGTGCTGGCCGACCACGGCCAGTTGACCGATCGCACCGAGGCGTTGGAAGCGGTTCTGGCGCGCGAGGCCACCCGCAGCACCGGCATCGGTTCGGGGATTGCCATTCCGCACGGCAAGTGCGCCGCGGCCAAAGAACTGGTGATGGCTATCGGCATCGCCGCCTCGCCGATTGAGTTTGAAAGCATCGACAACAAACCGGTGCAGATTATTGTGTTGCTGGTTTCGCCGCCGGATCAAACAGGGCCGCACATTCAGGCGCTGGCGCGCATCAGCCGGTTACTGCTGGACGCCCAGTTCAAAGGCCGGCTGGAAAAAGCCGCCTCGCCCGAAGAGGTCTATTCGCTAATCAGCGCCAAAGAATCCGAATAACGCAAAAGAGCGTCCCGACGATTCGAGACGCTCTTTTTTCGTTTGTTGTTGTGCGGCGTTTCATCGCGCCGGTTTCGGCTGTCCTGTGCGGATATATTTTTCGATGATGGCCTTGAGCTTTTCTCGATTAACCGGTTTGGTCAGATAGTCGTCGCAGCCGGCCTCATAGCATTTTTGGTCGTCGTCTTTCATCGCGTGCGCGGTCAGGGCGACCACGGGCAGAGTCAGCCCCATCTGTCGGATTCGCCGCGTCGTCTCATAGCCGTTCATAATGGGCATCTGCATATCCATCAGCGCCAGATCAAATGACTCTTTGCTGAGCCATTCGAGCGCCTCTTGTCCGTTTTCGGCAATTCGGACTTCATACCCCATTCGTTCGATTAGGATGCGAATCAATTCCTGATTGGCGTGGGTGTCCTCGACGATGAGTACGCGGCCGGTCTGTGCGTCGGCGACGCCGTGTTGTTTGGTTTCGATAGCCCCGCCGCTGCGAATGATTTCATCGACTAAGTCATAGTGATCCGTTTTGGGGGCGCAGCGGATGTTGACGCCGGCGGGAATCCGCAGTGTAAAGGTGGATCCTTTGCCGGGTTCGCTCTTGAGCGTCAGCTCGCCGCCGAGGAGCTTGGCCAACTGGCGGGTGATGGTCAGACCCAATCCGGTGCCGCCGTATTTGCGGGTGGTGGTGTTGTCGGCCTGGGCGAAGGCCTCAAATATCTGTTCTTGTTTATCCGGCGGAATGCCGATGCCGGTATCCTCGACGTCAAATCGAACAAAATCCTTGTCTCTGATGGTTTCGGTCTGGACGTTGACAAAGACGTGGCCGGCGTCGGTGAACTTAATAGCGTTTCCAATCAAATTAATCAGGCACTGACGTATCCGCACCGGATCGCTTTTGATGACCGACGGCAGTATTTCGCAGCGCAGAATTGCGAATGCCAGATTTTTCTGCGCCGCCGTCGGACGCATAAAGGACTCCAACTCGGCCAGAAACGCTTCCAGATCAATATCAATAATCTCGGTTTTCAGCTTGCCGGCCTCAATCTTGGAAAAGTCGAGGATGTCGTTGATTAGCGCCAGCAGGTTGCGGCTGCTGTTCAAAACGGTCGTATTGAAAAACGCCTGTTGTTCGGTCAGGTCTTCTTCGGCCAGCAGTTCGCTGAAACCGATGATGGCGTTCATCGGGGTTCGTATTTCATGGCTCATATTGGCCAGAAATTCGCTCTTAGCCCGATTGGCGTCGTCGGCTTGTTTGGCCATCAGATTGGCCTTTTCGACGGACAATTCGAGCTGCTGATTAGTGATGCGCAGGGCGTTGGTGCGCTGCTGCACCATTTCTTCCAAATGGTCGCGATGGTCTTCCAATTCGCGCTGCGCTTGTCGCCGCTGTTGCATTTCCATTTCAATAACGCCGAGCATTTCATTGCAGGCGTCCACAAGCTGGCCAAGTTCATCGTCGCTGGTCTTTTGCACGCGCTGCGAGTAATCTTTGCTTTTGGAGATGCTGCGGGTAAGCCGCACCAGCGACAGAATCGGGCCGGAGATCAGCCGCTGAAGCCGCGTGGACAACAGAAAACCGATCAGTCCAGCAAACCCGACGACCATTGCCATAATCCAGAGATTGGTCAGTAAATTATCGTTTAGTTCCTTCAAGTCCGACACAATAACCAGTGTACCAATCTGCTCGTCGTCGGCTTTGATCGGGTGAACAACCGTTAATACGCCGTCGTTAATCCAAGCGCCTGTACGCGACGGAAAGACATCGTGATGTTCCGTACCGGAACGTTTGTAATCGGCAAAATGCCTGCCTTCAAGGTCATAAAAGCACACATGGATAACATTCGATTTGGCCTGATACGTTTTCAGCGTTTCCGCCGCGCGTTCGGCGTCGCCGAACATCAGGGCGGCAAGACAGTTTTGGCCGGTCATTTGCGCCTGAATCTTAAGATTGCTAATCATTTGATCGCGGAATGAGACGTAGTTCCAGACGATAAAGGCGCCGCCGGCAATCGCCAATGACGCCACACAACTGCTCATGATAATCAAAATCAGCTTTTCACGGATCGTCTTGATTTTTTGAAACTTCATTGTTTATTCGTAAGATTTTAGCCATTTGAAGCAGTGAAGTCTTTCAATGCTGGCAGATGGCCGGTTTTGATATAGGTTTTCAATGCCTTTTTCACTGTATCCACGGGGTTTAGCCCCCGCTGCTTAA
>Ga0308414_1001477_pt1 | contig 15372 bp, 12 predicted proteins | sample HotsprSampleOS50_FD_205667 | JGI IMG/M metagenome (GOLD analysis project Ga0308414, IMG submission 205667) | Hot spring phototrophic mat microbial communities from Octopus Spring, Yellowstone National Park, Wyoming, United States - 20090730_OS50 ... | reverse complement strand
CGTGACAGATGTAGTGACGACTTTAACAGATGTAGTGACGACTTTAGTCGTTCTACAGCCTTACAAACGACGAAAGTCGTTACGACGTGCGACTCAACCGTAAAGTATCGACGAACCTTGTCTTAGTTATAATACAGCAATTCTTAGTCGGTTGTGAAGCACCGGAGTCCCGGCTTTCGCCAGGGTATTGTTCCGTCCAGATCCGATGGTTCGTCCATGCTTTCGCCTGGACTCCGATGTACTATCGGCAGAGGCTTGCTATACCAGAATAAATAAAGTAGGTATCTATGTCTAAAGAAGATGTACCACATATAAGTGTTATTGAACTTAATGCTGACAATAGTGTCAAATTGCCTGCGAATATTGCGCAATGGTTCAAATTAGCTGATCGTTTCCTGGTGACCATCCAGGGTGATACTCTCATTCTCAAGCGTATCAATCCGATCAATGTGCTTGATGTCGTAGCGACAATACCAGATGATGAGCCACCGACCATGGAAGACATCAATGCTATCGTTCACGATGTGCGGCAGCAGTATCGATCAGGATAACAGCGTGAGGATTGTGGTTGATACAAATGTCGGGATTTCGGGATTGCTCTGGAAGGGATTGCCAACAGAAATTCTGCGGCTTGCCGAAACAAGGCACATTGAAATCTGTTCGACAACTGCGATTGTTACAGAACTTGAACGTGTCCTGGAATAGGGGCGTATACAAAAACAGCTAGACAAACTGCAGCTAACGCGATCTGATGTAGTTGGCTTTGCTTTGACGTTGATGGTGATCGTTGAACCAATGGTTCTTGCAAGCAACATTTGATCCAGACGATGATATGTTTATCGCTTGCGCACTAGCAGCGAGGGCAGAGTATATTGTCTCAGGTGACCAACACTTGCTCACGCTGGGGCAGTGGCAGGGCATTCAGATTGTCACTGTTCATGATTTTCTATCCCGTCATTTCCCCAGAAAAATAAACAAATAGGGTTGTCATCGCATCATTTTATCCAGCACCGCCAGCGTTTCGATATGCGGTGTGTGCGGGAACATGTCATAGCCCACCAGATCTGTCAGTTGGTACGCAACACCAAGCTGCCGCAGGTCGGCGATCTGGGTCAGTGGATTACAGGAGATGTAGACAATTCGCCGTGGTGCGAGACGCAGCAGTTCCGTACAAACCTCTGGCCCCAGCCCCACCCGCGGTGGGTCGGCAATCACGACATCGTAGGGACGACTCGCCAGATCGCTTCTGCGGGCGGTTAGCTGCCGGCGCAAAAATGACAGTACTTCCTCGGCCATAACCTTCACATTCGTGGCATGATTGAGCGCACTGTTATAGCGCGCCAGCGCCGCGCTTTCGGCAAATGACTCAATGCAGACCACCGATTCGACCTGGGGGGCCAGATGCAGCGCAATCGTGCCCACGCCGCCATACAGATCAATCACGCTCTCGGCATTTCCCACATGCCCGGCTACCGCATTCAACAGCGGGAGTAACAGATGCACGTTATTCTGAAAAAAAGAGTTGGGACCAACGTGGAGCACATTGGTGCCCACCTGCATAGGCAGGTTATTTGCTCCCCAGCGCCGCAAAGACGTTCCAAATGACAGATCGGTTTTGGTTTCGTTTAAAAGCCAGTGAAAACCCTGCACTCCTGGTTGCTCCAGGGCCAGCGTTGCCAGTTGCTCCATCTCCGTCTCATACGCACCTGACGCGGTAACTGCCACCAGAAGCAGAGTGTCCTGTGGACTGCGGCGTACCACCAGGTAGCGCAAAAAACCTTCGTGGGTGCGCACGTTATAGTCTGGGAGCGCCAGTTCCTGGGATGCGCGCCACAGCGTATGTGCGACCGCAAACGCCGCGGGTGGGATCAGATGGCATGTCTCTAGTTCAACAACATAGTTGAAGCGCCCACGCATACGCAAACCGAAGCGTCCCTTGGTGGCAACATAGTCCATGCGTGTCCGATAATGGTAAGGATTGGGCGATGGTACAACGATGATCGGCAAAACGGGAGCTGCAACCGATGGCGGTAATTCTGCCGCCTGCCAGATCTGGCTGAGGGCCGTACTTTTGGCCACAATCTGGTCACCATAGTCGCGGTCTTGAAAGGCACATCCACCACAGGTCTGCACATGCGGGCAGAGGGGTTCAACCGCGGTACCGGTGCGGGTACGCTGCATAATCTGGTTACGGAACTGTTTATTCGTAGGTGTCACAACATTGCTACTCTGCAAACCCTTCGTCTTCAACGACGCGTCGCATACGTGTCAGCAGTTGCATTCGCTGCACCTGTTGCACGATTTCTGGTGGACATGCACAACAATCCCAGTCAAACTTGGTAGCCTGTGCATCGGCGGTCAGGCAAAGAATGCGACCGCGTGCCAGATCCAGTCGGAGCACGTCACCGGTACTGATCTGTCGGGCCGCAGCGGGCTGAACCAGCACAGGCAATCCCGCCTGCCCTGCTACGTGCATGAAAGGAGCCGCTGCTGCGGTACAAATAATGGCTGCCAGCCCCAGTGCTTGCAGCGCATAAACCGCATCCTCGGCACCTGGCCCGTCGTACACCTGCCCGCACACGACCAGGATGTCTCCTTCGCGGGAGCGCTCGGCCACGGCAGGATCAACGTTGGCCAGACAATATGCAGCCAGCAGCGCTGTGTCTGCACTGGCCGCCTGGATCGGGTCAATGATTGTGCCAGGCCACAGATCATGTTCAACCTGTATGGCGTAACCGGTAAGAATCATGGGTTAACGTGGGCTGATGGAAGGGGTAATCCGTTCCATATATTGATCAATAACCCGCCGCACCGCGTCTGCATTGGCCGCGACCTCAACCGGCGGATTGGGATACTGGCTCACCACTTCCGGCAGCGTGTTTTCGTGGTAGGCTTCTTTGAAGCGGCTGAACTTCAGGCCGTGTGCAGTTGAAATCACGACCACCCGATCTGCCTTCTGGATGATGCCGCGCTTGATCAGCTTGATTGCTGCTGCCAGTGCCACGCCAGTATGGGGGCAGGCATACGCGCCCGTACGGTCGGCCCGGGCTGCGGCATCGGCGAGTTCTTGCTCGCTGGCCTGCTCGACAATTCCATCAAATCGTTGCAGAATACTGATGGCACGGTTGATGCTCACCGGATCGCCGATCTGGATCGCACTGGCAGCCGTGGCACGGGCTGTCATCGGCTCATAATGGGCAAACCCCTGCTGATAAGCACGATAGAGAGGATTGGCATTCTCAGCCTGAGCACACACAATGCGCGGCAGGCGATCGATCAGGCCCAGTTCATACATCATCAGCAATCCTCTGCCGAGCGCTGCGGTGTTGCCCAGGTTGCCACCAGGGATAATGATCCAGTCCGGCACATGCCAATCAAACTGCTGCACAATCTCAATCCCAACCGTCTTTTGCCCTTCGATCCGCAGTGAGTTGAGCGAGTTTGCCAGGTAAATACCTTGATCAGCGGTCACTGCGCGTACCACGCGCATACAGCCGTCAAAGTCGGTATCGAGTGCCAGTACCAGCGCTCCATGCGCAATTGGTTGCACCAGCTGGGCGGTGCTGACCTTGCCTTTGGGCAGAAAGACGATGGTGGGAATGCCAGCCGCCGCACCGTAACAGGCCAGCGCAGCCGAGGTATCGCCCGTACTGGCACAGGCCACGGCACGGATCGGCTTGCCTTCGGTGATCATCTGGCGCACGACACTGATCAAGACGGTCATCCCCAGATCCTTAAAGCTGCCAGTGTGTGAGTTGCCACACAGCTTGATCCAGAAGTTCTCTACTCCCAGATCGATACCGAGCCGCTCGGCCCAGAACAGATTTGTCCCGCCCTCAAACATGCTGACCACATTATCATCGCTGACAACCGGGCATACCCATTCCTTCTTGCCCCACACCCCACTGCCATACGGCCACGATGTGCGCATCCAGCGGCTCTCAAACAGGTGTTTCCACTCGGCGGCACTGCGCTGACGCAAGGCATCCAGATCATGCTGAACTTCGAGTAATCCCCCCGATTTGCTATAGTACACCACATCAGTCAACGGGTAGCGCTCGTTGGGATTATCTTGAGCAGCAAACCAGGCATTGTATTGCATTATTTCACCTTCATCCAATCAGGTACCGGTGCAACAGTTTATCTTCCTTCACCGTAGCACGGGCAACATTGCCAGTGACGGGCCATACCAGAGTCTGGGTACTCAAGTGCAGAACGACATGCGAGGCGCATTGCAGAGAACTCGATATTCTGATGGAAACCAGTGATATGCCTCTGACAGTTTCTAGCCCGACTTCATTATAGCACGGCCCCTGGTCTTTGCCAGGGGCCGTGCGTGTGAAATAGCTCAGATGTGATGCACTATCCCGGTGTGCGGGGTTCAACACAAATGACTGCAGATAAGTCACGTGCAATCTGTGTTATCGCAAGGAATCATGCACGTTCAACTTTTTTCTTGCTCGGCCAACTCGTCCTGGATCTGCCTTACATATCGTTCGGCTTCACCTCGCCAATAGGTATCCCCGCCAAGCATGAGATAGTGTTGCAGGTCGGCCAGGGCTATGTCCAGGGCACCATGGAAACGATGAAACAGCCCGCGCTGCAAATATGGGTCGGGCCAATCGGGAGCTAACTCTATAGCCTGTGTCAGGTCGGCCACGGCTGGCTCATATTCATTCAGCTCGCGCCCGCGAATAAAACCGCTATGATAGTACGCCGCAGCCAGTGTCGGCCACCAGCGTCGGGCACGCCCAAAGGCGGCCACACTCAGTTCATAGAAGACTCGTTCGGCGCTACGATTGCCCATATGACACAGGCTGTGCCCCCAGGCGCACCACCAGTGTGCTATCCAGCGTTGCCAGAACGTCGGGTTGGGTGGAGACATTGCTACCTCTTGTGCATATATCGCTCAGTATGACAGGACGGTTGCTGTCAGGTGGTCAGATAGCCTTTTTGCCTTTCGTGCTGCTGAAGGCGAAAAAAATGGTGTTGAAGCGACCGCATAAGTCATGGCACTATCAGCCATTATGCATAGTGTGCATTATATGCAGCAGGGGTATCTCACGCAATACCAGATATCGGGAGGAGCATGTTATAATACTGAACGTACTCATAAAGAAGTAACCGTTCATGGGAACGTTCGCCAGTGGGGGCGTGTTGTCCTTCCAAACCATACGTATCAAGGCACATCTCTGGTTCGGAGGGGGCTGGAGGCTTCCAGGAATCCCCGCAACGGGATGTAAAAACCAGAGCTTTGACCTGGATGCGTATGGAGGTGTTGTCCTTCCCAACCACCCTACTCGAACGGTTACATAAGAGCTTCTTTATTTTTAAGGATGTGTGATGCGACATATACGGGCTTTAATGTTAGCGGTGACGTTGATCGCGTTTCTGGTCTCCTGTGGCGGCTATTTACTCCTGCGTGAATTACGCATACCTGCCAGTACCAGCGATGCGCCGATTGAAATCGAGATTCAACCTGGTGAGACGACAGCGCACATTGCCACCCGGTTGCGTGCCCAGGGGCTTATTCGCCAGCCTCTATTTTTTTCAGCCCTGGTGCGGTATCTCGATCTCGATCGTGATCTCCAGGCCGGGCGATACTTGCTCCGGGCTGATATGACGATCAGCGATATTTTGATTGCGCTGCAAAGTGGTCGTGTAGGGGAAATCCAGATTACTATCCCAGAAGGATTGCGGCTGGAAGAGATCGCCAATTTGCTGGGCAATGCCGAGTTCGAACAGATCAATGAGGCCAATTTTCTCGAAGTGGCCCAAAATGGGGGGCAGTTTAAGGATTACTATTTTTTGCTGAACAGCCTGCCGTCTGATGCGACCCTCGAAGGCTATCTTTTTCCTGATACCTATCGCATTGCGGTCACGGCCACAGTGACGGAGGTGATCGATCTGATGCTCACGCGCTTCGATCAGCAGTATAGTACCTTTGACCGCGATGTGCGTGTCCCGGATCGCTCGGTTCATGAGATTGTAACCATGGCGTCGATTGTTCAGCGTGAAGCAGCGTTAATCAGCGAGATGCCCCGCATCGCGGCTGTCTTCTGGAATCGGCTGCGCCCGGAGCATGCGGCTGAAACCGGTGGTGGCAAACTCCAGGCCGATCCAACAGTGCAATACGCGCTGGGCTATAGCGTTGACGAGGCGACCTGGTGGCGCAAGAATTTGTCACTGGCCGATCTGCAGATCGATCATCCCTACAATACGCGGGAGCGAGCCGGCTTACCGCCTGGCCCGATTAGTAATCCGGGGTTAGATGCGTTGCGGGCGGCGGCACAACCCGACGAAAGCGCCCCGTATCTCTATTTTGTTGCGAGTTGTGCGATGGATGGTTCCCATAACTTTGCCACCAACTTTGCTGAGTTTCGCCAGTATGAAGCCGACTTTCTGGCGTGTCGGTAGCAGGTGCGCACGGTGGGGCAGGGTGCGGCAATGTCCCACCGTCCATTCCATCGATCTCCATTGCGTGACGGCTCCCAGAGCGAAAGCATCTGTTGCTCTCGGAGACTGCCGCCCCGAAAAGGAGTGGGGGAAGAGGAGTGGGGAGAGAGAGAAGATGAGCGTGGTTCTCTCTGCTCTCTGTTCTCTCCTCTAAGTGTAGCATCGGAACAATCGGCAAGTTCGTCGTGTGGCAGAGCTGCAGACAGGGCACCTACTGATTGCAACATCGCCCGGCGGCTGAAGCTGCAGCCGGGAGCTTGAAGGTTCCGGCTCTCGTTCCCAAAACCGCTGAAGCGGTCAACCAGAGCCGGCGCAGGCTGGCTTCACCCCACTTGCCTGCGGCTTCAGCCGCCGCAAGCCGAGACAAAGACAACTGTAGTACTATCGTGTGTCGATACCTGTTGATACGTAGGTACACAGCATGATCCAGCGTATTGGGTTGATTGGCGATCCCGTGGCGCACAGCCGCTCACCAGCCATGCAGAATGCGGCTTTGATGCACCTCGGCATTCCGGCCCGTTATGAGCTATGGCCCACGCCAGCAGATGCGTTACCAGCGCGGATAACGATGCTCCGTGCATCGGAATATCTGGGTGCCAATGTTACGCTGCCGCATAAGACGGCGGTGTTGCCCTTGCTTGATGATCTGGAGCCAGCCACGGTTCGGATTGGAGCGGTTAACACAATCTATAAACGGGCGGATGGGGCACTGGTGGGCACCAATACTGATGCGCCGGCGTTGCTGACCAGCTTGCGTGAGGATGGTCAGTTTGAACCGGGCGGTCAGCGCGTGGTGTTACTGGGTGCCAGCGGTGCAGCGCGGGCGGCGGCCTATGCCCTGGTCACGGCCCATGTTGAGCGCCTGGTGGTAGTGAATCGTACACTGGAACGCGCCGAGAAGTTACTGGCCGATATGATGCTGGCGCAGCTTGATCCGCTCCCGCATCTGATCGTGCTTGCGCTGGACGACCCGGACGTGCCTGCCTATATTGCCGACAGCACGCTGTTGATCAACGCCACCGCCGTTGGCTGGCAGGCAGAAGAAATGCCGCTGCCCACGCTGGTGGTTGCGCGAGGCATGCTCGTGTATGATATGGTGTATCGGCCTACGCGCCTGCTACGTGAGGCAGCAGTGCAGGGCGCACGTACTCTTGATGGGTTGGGGATGCTGCTGCATCAGGGAGCGCTCGCTTTTACCTACTGGACAGGCCAGCCTGCGCCGCTGACAGTGATGCGCAGCGCGTTGCTATCAGCGTAGAGACGGGTTGCCTGTGCCCGTTATGCGCCTGGTAATATCCAGCGCGTAGAATGGGTTTAATATGGATTATTGCCAATACTACTACAGTTGTCGTTCGCCGTCACGCCCGGAGCCTGAAGGCTTCGGTTCCGAAGGCCGCTTCAGCGGCCTACCCAGGCCGGCGCAGGCTGGCTTCACACTGCTTGCCCGCGGCTTCAGCCGCCGGGCAAGCGAAAACAAGTACAACTGTAGTAATAGGGATCATCGGCTATGCTACCCACATTTATCAGCTTCATTATCGGCTTGCTGCTGGGCACGTTGCTGAACATTATTATTATTCGCCTGTCGCGTGAGAAACAGTTGCTCGGTTGGCCGCGCTGTACACGCACCGGGCAGCCGTTGGCCTGGTGGCAACTTTTACCGGTATTGGGATGGGCGCTGCAGCGAGGGCGGGCGTCTGATGGTCGCCCGCTCCATTGGATTTACCCGCTGGTGGAACTGTTTACCGCTGTCGTGCTGGCGCTGCTCTACAGTCAGTATGGACTGACTATCACGTTCTTTTATCTGGTGTTTGTATGTGCGGTGCTGATTGTCACGGGTGCGATTGACTGGCTCTACCACTCGATTTATACCCTTGTGATCCTGGGATCGGCGCTGCTCTCGCTGCTTGCCAGTCTGATCGTCCCTCATATGCACTGGCTTAACGCTGGCCTGGGGGCTGTTGTGGCCGGGCTGGTCTTTATCCTGCTGTTTATGCTGGCGCTGATCTTGTTTCCCAGCAAATCGGCTCCGCTCGGTTTGGGAGATGTGTATCTGGCAATTTTTATTGGAGCCACGGTTGGCTTGACCCACCTGAGTACCACGCTCTTTTATGGTATCTTCCTGGCGGGAGTGGTGGCGGGCAGCATCGTGATTGCAAAACGGGTGTTGCGCCGTCAAGATATGCCCGAATATATTCCCTATGGAACCTATCTGTGTCTCGGTACGATTGGCTACATTCTGTTCCAGGGATTATAATCGGCATTCAGCGCTGCCACGCCGACCATGACGACCCCGCCAATGGCGACATTCCGTTCCAGGGATTATCATCGGCACCGTACCAGGGTTCATAGCGCAAACATGTTCGGAACGCCTTTTCAAGGTAGCCTGATTGTGGTATAATAAGATGATGTTAGGGAGGCCATCTTGACTATTGCAAAGCCTCAACCCCCAGGTTTGATCGATACCATCAACGCGGGCTATACGGCACTCAACCGGCGACCGTGGGTACTATGCATCCCCATCGTCCTGGATCTCTATCTCTGGTTTGGAGCACGTGTGTCGCTCCGTCCGCTGTTTGAGCGTCTGGAGGCCAGTCTGACCGCATCGGCCGTACTCGCAGCAGCTGATCCACAGCAGCAAGCTCTGTTGCTTGAGTGGCTACAGTATGGGGATATGCGTGTACCACTGGCGTTGCTGAACTATGTGCCACTGGCCCTGTCAAGATTGTCACCAGATATATTGCCACAATCAGTGGGCTGGCTTATGATTACTCGCTTGTCTGAACTGGGGTTGGCACTGGTGGTGATCAACGCGCTGGCGCTTCTGTGGAGTAGTTGCTACCTCACAACGTTGGCAGGGAGTGTTCTGAACGAGCCATATACACTGGCAACCTATGTTCGTCGAGTATGGCACGTGATGTGTCATATCCCGGCTTACCTGTTCATATTGTTGAGCGTCGGTTTTTTGCTGGGTCTGCCATTCCTGGTATTATCGGCGTTGATTGTCGGCCTGTTTCCTAGTGCGACTATGATGGTACTCTTTACCTGGTTTATGGCTGGCTTCTGGATCTATATTTATACCAGCTTTGCCGTCGAGTCGATTCTCATTGATCAGGTCGGGCCACTACGTGCCATTTACCGCAGCGTGCATGTGGTTCGCCGTAATTTCCTCAGTACCATTGGTCTGCTCTTGCTCTGCTATGTGATTATTGCGGGCATGGGTATCGTATGGCAGTCCCTGGCGCAGCATCATCCAGGCCTGCTATTGGTGATTATGCTCAGTGCCTATGTCAGTACCGGTCTGACCACAGCTCGCCTGGTGTTCTATCGTACATGCTGGCTACGCTGGCAGGGTATGCCGGTATAATCCATGGTGCCCGTCGTTGGGGTGTCCCCCCACCTGGCCGGGTATGCCTATGTAACCACGTTGCCTAGAGGTTGGGGTGCCCCCCAGCCTTTCCGATAATGGAGAAGAGAGATTCTATGACAACCGATAAAAATGTTGTGCGTGATGATACCTATGATGCGAGCCATATTACGGCGCTGGAAGAGACCGAGGCCGTGCGTCTGCGGCCTGGCATGTATATTGGCCCCACCGACATCAATGGCCTGCACCATATGATCCGCGAGGTTGTGGATAATTCGGTTGATGAAGCACTGGCTGGTTATGCGAACTATATTACCATAACCATTCTGAAAGATGCATCAGTGCGGGTGACGGATAATGGGCGCGGTATTCCAGTAGACGTGCATCCCAAACACAATGTCTCGGCACTGGAACTGGCAGCAACCAGGCTGCATGCGGGCGGGAAGTTCGGGCAGGGTGGCTATAAGGTCTCCTCTGGCTTGCATGGCGTGGGGCTCTCGGTCGTAAATGCGCTCTCGGAATGGATGCGGATCGAGGTGAAACGACATAATCAACTCTGGGTACAGGAGTATGTTGCGGGCAAGCCGCGAGCCGCAGTCCATGCGATTGGTACTGCCGAGGGAACCGGCACCAGCATTCATTTCTTGCCTGATGTGTTGATTTTCAAAGATGGGCTGGATTATACCTTTCGCGTGCTGGCCCAACGGTTCCGTGAGATGGCGTATTTGACCAAAGGTCTACGTTTCCGCTTTGTCGACGAACGAACCGATCAGGAGGTCAATTTCTACTTCGAGGGTGGGATTATCTCCTATGTGCGCCATTTGAACAAAGACAAGAATGTGCTGCATCGCCAACCATTCTATGTCGAACGCACGTCCGATGATGTGGCGGTTGAGATTGCTATGCAATATACTGAGACCTACGATACTGACTCGGTCTACACGTTTGCGAACAATATCAACAATACGGACGGGGGATCCCATCTGACAGGGTTTCGTACTGCGCTGACGCGAGTGATCAACACCTATGCACGTGGCAAAAGCATGCTCAAAGATAGTGAAACGAACCTGACTGGCGATGATGTGCGTGAGGGGTTGACAGCGGTGATCAGTGTGAAGCTGCGTGACCCGCAGTTCAGTTCGCAGACCAAGGAGAAACTGGTTAGCCCGGAGGCGGCCAGTGCGGTGGCAACGGTGTTAGGCGATACCTTTGCTGCCTGGTTGGATGAGAATCCTGGTGAGGCGCGGCGCATTATTGAGAAGGCAATTTCTGCTGCGCGCACGCGGCTGGCGGTGCAGAAGGTACGTGAGACAGCGCGCAAAAGCGTAATGGAGGGCTTCTCGCTGCCCGGTAAGCTGGCCGACTGCTCGGATACCAATCCGGCCCGCTGCGAGTTATACATCGTGGAGGGCGACAGCGCTGGCGGTTGTTTGGGAGCGGAAACCGGTATACCGCTGGCTTCGGGATTGGTCAAGACCATGCGCGAACTGGCACAGGATTGGGAGCAAGGCATCCAGCATTTTGGCTATGCCACGAACGCTGAGGGTGACATTCGCGTTGTGCCCTTGCTTGAACCCAGGCTAACAAAGCAGCAGTCACCACTGGTGGAAGTCGTTCTCGATACTGGCGAGCGCATTCATTGCACGCCTGATCATCCTTTTCGCTTACGCGATGGCTCGTATTGTCCTGCTGGCAAACTACAGCCAGGTGTGAGTTTGATGTCGTTTAAGACCCGCCTGACCAATGCGGAAGAACTGCCGGGGCCAACCCATGTAAACTGCAAGGTTGTTGCTGTTCACCAACTTGAAGAGCGTGCCGATGTCTACGATTTGACGGTAGACGACTATCACAATTTTGCGCTTGCCGCCGGTGTCTTTGTGCATAACAGTGCGAAACAGGGCCGTGATCGACGCTTTCAGGCTATTCTGCCTCTGCGCGGTAAGATCTTGAATGTCGAGAAGAGCCGTCTGGATAAGATGCTCTCCAATGCCGAGGTCAAGGCCATGATCACAGCTATTGGTACCGCGATCGGTGAGCAGTTCAGCACTGACAAGCTACGCTATCATCGCATCTTATTGATGACCGACGCGGACGTTGATGGTAGCCATATCCGCACGTTGCTGCTGACCTTCTTCTTCCGCTACATGCGTCCGCTGATCGTCAATGGGCATCTATACATTGCCCAGCCACCGCTCTACCGTCTCAAGCATGGGAAGCAGCAGGTCTATCTCTACTCTGACATCGAGAAGGACGACTATATCACCAGGTTGCCAGAGGGCACGAAAGTTGATGTTCAGCGCTACAAAGGTCTGGGCGAGATGAACCCTGAGCAGTTGTGGGAGACGACGATGAATCCAACCAACCGCGTTATCCTCCAGGTCACCCTGGAGGATGCCCAGCAGGCCGACGAGACCTTTACCATGCTGATGGGCGACATGGTGCCACCGCGCCGCAAGTTCATCCAGGCCCATGCCAGTGAGGTGCGGAATCTCGATATTTGAAGGGGGTATTGGTGGGATCGTAGGGTCGGTCTGATCCTTCCTGGGTGCGGGAAGGGTCATCAGTAGAGGTCGAGACAGCACGTACACGCGGTTGCGTGAAACAATCTGAACCTTTCGGAACCTTCCTGGCAATGAATGGACAAAGAGGAATGCATCATGTTCATTGTCGTATGCCGGTATTCTGTGAGAAGTACCGGATCTGGTAAAAGCTATTCTTCCGGAAGAGCATACAACCGGCGATATGCGCCATAGTAGCCGTAGACCAGGTTAACATAACCTCTGGTTTCTGGATAATCGATACCTTCGATATACAGATCAGGGTCAGCAACGAACGTGCCATTTGCCCAGCGTTGGGCATTGCCCGCGCCGCCATTGTAGGCCGCCAGGCCACCGTGGATGCTACCCTGCATACTCTGGATCTGTTGACTGAGGTAAAACGCGCCGAAACGGATGCTGACGTGCGGGCGGTAGAGATCGTCCACATGGAAATCGGGCACATTCAAGCGTTGTGCAATGCCCTGGCCCGTCGTTGGCATCACCTGCCCTAGCCCGCGTGCACCCGCCCAGGATGTTGCCTCAGGATTAAACAGGCTCTCCTGGCGCAACAGTGCATAAAATAGGCGTGGATCAACGCCCTGTGCACTGGTTTCGGCTTGCACCAGATCGACATACGGCACAGGAAAGATCAGGCGACGCAACGTTGTCGGCGGTGGAGCCGCATTCTCTGGGGCCAGTTCAGCCAGTTGCTCTGCCGCTTTCAATGCAATATAGGGCACCTGATGCTCGTGTGCCAGGCGTGCCACGTGCATCAGGTGCAATGGATCGTTGCCGGCAATTGTTCGTGCACTGTTCCACTCTGCAATTGCATTATTCCACAGACCGACACGTTCTAACTCGATCGCCCGTTGCACGTAGGTATAATAGTCGCCAGCTTCAGTGCCTGCACCTGCCAGGGCTGGTGCGGTCTGAGTCGCGTGATCGTCCTCTGTATCGGTGGGAGGCCACCAGTCATGTATCCAGGTCTCCAGTTCGTTCCAGTCTGCCTTCGTAATCGGTGTGTCGAGTGCCAGGGTGGGCGTCATAGTCAGGGCCAGGACATCAGCGGCACGAGCACTGTAGTACGAATCTGGGGCGGCACGATAGGCGATGGTAAACAGATGCCGTGCATGTTCATCCTGCTGTTGCTGTTGGGCCGCCCGGGCGGCCCAGTAGGCTCCACGGGCCTGGACATAGCCCTGGCGCTGTTCGGCCAGGATTTGCCAGGCGTACTGGGCGTTTCCCCAATGCCCCATACGAAAGAAATGCAGACCAGCGTTGTGCAGCGCCGCGGCGGCCAGGCTATGTTGCGGATAACGTTGCCCCAACTCTACCCGCATATGTGCTGCTTCCCAGGTACTCCCAAGACGGTCAAGCAACTGGGCTGCACGATCCAGCGCGATCGGTGCCCGTGGATCATCAGGATAGGTGTCGGCATAATGGCGGTAGGCGTCAGCAGCGCGTTGTACGTCACCGCTCTGCCCAACAGTTTGAATCCAATCCAACTGTGCCTGTCGCCCTGGCTCACTGTCAGGACGAACACTGGCCGCTGCCGCCAGTACCTCCAGTGCTTCGGGAAAATAGCCGAGGGCGCGTAGTGTCAATCCACGCAGGCGTTGTAAATCCAGGAGATCATCGTCATCTGTGCCGGTCGCTAACGCCTGGGCAATTGCCGCATCGAAGAGCGACAGGGCGGTAGTATACTGCTCGTTGTTGAAAAAGATGCGGGCAGCAGCCGCACTGGTGAGCGCCGGGTCATTCGCCGCGAGGAGTTGTGACGCAGCGGCAGGTGCGTAGGCTGTGGAAGGCAGTATACTGACAATCTCGATCAGCCATGACCGTGCTTGATCGGGTTGGTTCTGGCTCTGGGCCAGTGCTGCGGCCTCGGATAAAATACGGGCACGGTAGTCGGGCTGTTGTGCCAGTGCCAATAGTTTGCCATACAGTTGGAGCGCCAGCTGATCATGCCCTAGCTGGCGGTATAATACAATCGCCTTCTCGTAACTTCCGGCCCGCTCGCCACGGCTGATGTCTGTTGCTGCCCCATGCGCGAAGGCCTGTGCGGCCTCGCCCAGTTGTCCTGTTGCCTGAAATTGTGCCGCCTGCCGAATCGCCGCATACGGTTCGAGAGGTGTCTCCAGATAACGATAGCGAGCATAGATAGCAATCGCACTGTGCCAATCGCCCACCTCTTCGTAGCTGCGTGCCAGCCAGAACAACGCTCGTGCTGTCCATTCATCCTGTTCCGGCAGCGCAATAAAGGTCTGGAACGCCTCAATTGCCGCGCTCCACTGCCTGCGCCGAGCAATGTTCTCGGCTAGATAAAAGCGGGCCACCCGTGATTCTGGGGAGTCGGGATACGATTCTACTAGCGTGTTCAACTCTTCTGCGACGCGGTGATCATCACCAATGAGCCGCGCTGCCAGTGCTCGCTGTAGCATCGCCTGTGCCTGCGAGGTAGGTGCCATAGTGGTAGCAACGATCAAATCTGGTACCAGCGGATCACGTGGGGCATCGCTCGGTGAAGGGACATTCCCGGACTGGCAGCCAGTTGCAGTCAGCAGGATCGCAACGCAGAGTAGAGTGAAGCACATTCGATTCAGGATCGGGTGTATCATAACAGGCATTGTACCATGCTTTCGCATGATATGGAGTTAGACCAGCCGAAAGCTGACCCCCGGTTGGGGCACGAGTCATAGATGCGTCAGGCCATGACCATCCGCAAAGGAGTGGTGAATCATGTCTACCAGATCAATGAAAACCAGCAAGTGCCTGGCTCATAGCTTCCATGGCACTGCTGGTCTGGTCTGCACTTCTTCTTGCATAGACTGACTATAACATAGAAAAGATTGAGCAAGAATTACAGTTTGGTGACAATTAGCAGGTTGATTGTGGGACAATATCACTATACTATTGTCACATCTATGCGCTATAATACAAAGATATGGTGTTATAGCAAGCCTGTTGCAATGGGAAACGTGGTGGTGCTTCACAGCTGATGTAGGATTGCTATAG
>Ga0308414_1001473_pt1 | contig 15399 bp, 10 predicted proteins | sample HotsprSampleOS50_FD_205667 | JGI IMG/M metagenome (GOLD analysis project Ga0308414, IMG submission 205667) | Hot spring phototrophic mat microbial communities from Octopus Spring, Yellowstone National Park, Wyoming, United States - 20090730_OS50 ... | reverse complement strand
GTCGGCTCTCCTCCGGAGCCGGCGCGTTTGTTTTGGGTGCCTAGGATGTGCGAGAGCCCGGGAAGGAAATGCCCGCCGGGTTTTAAGGCGCGTCCGCGTGCGTAAAACAGCCGTTTGCGACAGGGAAGGCAGGCGTTCGCCCGCCGAAGTGTTCCGGCCCAAGGGTTGCGTTCGCTCCCCGCGCCTTCTAAACTCCAACCGGAGGTTCTGTTCTTGCGGATCGCTTGCATCTTCACTTGGTGGCTTTTTCTTGCGTCCTGCCGGGGAACCACCGCGGCGGATTATGCGAAACAGGGGGATCAATTTTTCGCCAAGCAGCAGTACGAAGAAGCCCTTCTCAATTACCGCAAGGCGATCCAGAAGGATCCCAAATCCGCAGACGCTTATTATCGTGCCGGCCTGACCCTGCTGCGGCTGAAGAAATCTCCTGACGCATTCGCCGTATTTACCCGGGCGGTGGAACTGCAGCCATCCCACGAAGCGGCCAGGATCGAGATGGCCGAGTTGTGCGTCAGCGACCTGCTGCGGGATCCCCTCCGCGCCCAACGGCTGTATGGGAAGCTGAACGAAATCGCCGAAGCGTTTCTGGCCAAAGACGCAAACTCGTACTATGGTCACCGCTACCGGGGTTTCCTGGCCATGGCGGACGCCAAGCCAGAGGAGGCGGCGAAGCACTTCCAAATCGCCTATCAGGCCAATCCTGACGTACCGGAGACCGCCGCGTTGGCGGCGCAGAATCTTCTCCGGGCCAATCGTCCGGCGGAGGCGGAATCGTTGGCGCTGCAGGGGCTCGAACGCCATCCGGCGTACGCTCCCCTGTATGATGCGTTGTACTTTCAATATGTCGGCAAGAACCAAATGGCGCTTGCCGAGGCGCTGCTGAAGCGAAAAATCGCCGCCAATCCCCAGGAGAGCCTTTATCAGATCCAGTTGGCCCGGCATTACCGGCGGGTCGGCGATGCCTCTAAAGTACAAGCCACGCTCGACGCCTTACGCGGTAATCGTTATCCCGACGGGTACCGCGCCCTGGGAGATTTCTATCGCGAAACCGGAGACTGGCGTCAGGCCGTGCAGGCGTACCAGCAAGGTGCCGCAGCCAAACCGGGCGAGAAGCTGATCTATCAGAAAGCTATCGTGGCGACCCTGTTGACCCATGGCCAGTCGCAGGCGGCGGCCGAGCTACTGAACGGGATACTAGCGCAAGGCGCCACCGATCCGGAGGTGCGAGCCGCCCGGGCCATGCTGCGGTTGGCCTCGACCAACCCTTCCGAGATCGATGCGGCGATCAGCGAATTTCAGAACCTGGTCAAAGAGGCGCCCGAGGCGATTTCGTACCGCTACGATTTGGCCCGCGCGTATTTACGGAGCGGCCGCAGAGAAGAGGCCCGGCGGGAGCTTCAGGCCGTTTTGCAGAAGAAGCCGGATTTCCTGCCAGCGTTGCGCGACTTAGCCCGGCTGCATATCTCCAGCCAGCAGATTCACGAAGCCTCGGTCTATGCCGGCCAGGTGCTGGCTGTCGACCCTTCGGATCCCGAGGTCCGGCTGATCCAGACCGCCGTCAAGGCGCTGCGCGGAGAACGGGCCGAAGCGCGCCAGGAGTTGTTGGAACTGCTCCGGGAATACCCGAATCTGCTGGAGGCGCAGTTGCAGTTGGCGCTTCTTTATGCCGACGAAAAACGCTATTCAGAAGCGGAAACTGTTTACCGCAAGCTCTATCGCCCCGGAGCGCCGGACCTGCGGGTGCTGCGCGGGCTGACGGAAGTCCTGATCGCCGCCGGGCAACCGGATCGAGTGTGGCAGACCCTCCAAGAAGAATTCAAACGGCAGCCAGCCTCGCGGGAATTACGGACGCTGTTGGCTTCGACCGCGGCCCGTACGGGGAAAACCGACCTCGCCATCGAACATTACCTTTGGGTCAAACAGCAGAATCCGGGTGATGCCCAGGTAGAAGCCGCGCTGGGTTTACTCTATCAAACCAAAGGGGATCTGAATGCGGCGGTGGCTCAATTCGAAACCGCCCGGAAACTGGCCCCCGAGGAGCCCGCCATTCTCGCCGCTCTCGGTTTCGCCCATCAGCAGGCGGGACGGCCGCAACAAGCCGTGGCAATCTATCGCGAAGCCCTCGCGCGGCGGCCCGACTATCCGGCTGTGATGAACAACTTGGCGGTGGCCCTGGCCGACAGTGGCGGTGACCTGAGCGAAGCGCTCCGGTTATCCCGCGAAGCGCTCAAGCGCGAACCGGATAATTCCAGCTACCTCGATGTGCTAGGACTAGTCTACCTAAAGCAAAAAGAGTTCGACAGCGCGGTCCAGACGCTGCGCGCCGCGGTGGCGAAACAGCCGGATCGCGCGCTGTACCGCCTGCACCTGGCGAAGGCGTTGCTGGGCAAGGGAGACCGCAGCGGCGCGCGGGCCGAACTGAATGCCGTCACGGGACTTCGGCCGTCGCCGGAAGAGGCGCGCCAGGCGCAGGAACTGCTCGCGCAGATCCCGTAAGAACTGACGACCGTGATTGCTCGCCGACGGCCGCGACGGCCTCAGCGCTGCGTCAGAGAGGCCAGCATTTCACGGATCACGCGGTCTTCTTCTTTCGAAGGCTTGCCCGTGAGAGCGCTTTCCAGCTCGCGCCGGGCCTCGGCCACGGCGCCGGTTTTTTCGAGCGCCATCGCGTAGTGCAGGCGGAAAGTCGGATTTTCCGGCTGCTTGGAGACCAGGGCGCGAAAGACTTGCAGCGCGCTGTCGGCCATGTTTTTCTTCAAATACACCATCCCGAGGGTGTCGCAATAGCTAAGTTGATCGGGAGACGACTGCACGGCGAGGCGGGCCATTTCGAGCGCCTTTTCCAAGTCGCGCCCGGTCTCGGCGCACAGGTAGGAATAGTTGTTCAAGACGGCAGGATTCTGCGGCTGGAGCTGTAAGGCCTTCTCGTAGAACGGCCGGGCCTCGTCGTGCTGGCCGGAAGAGTGCAGCGCGGTGGCGAACGCCAATTGGACGCCGACGTTCTGGGGGGCCAGCGCAGCAGCTTTGCGCAGCCGGTCCAGACCGCTGGCCACATCGCCCTGGGCAAGCTCGATTTGTCCCAGGCGGACGACCGCCTCGACGTGATTGGGTTGGGTGGACAACAACTTGCGGAACTCACCGGCCGCCAAGTCCAGCCGGCGAGCACGGACTGCCATTTCCGCATACGCAAAAACCGGCCCGGCCGAATCAGGAAAGCGATTGACCTCACTTTTTAGAATTTCGAGCGCCTGGTCGTAATGATTCTGCGCCGCCAAGGCTTCGGCCAAGCCCATCGTGGGCCGGATATCCTCACTGCCTGGCCGGTAGCGCTTCCGGAACAGCCGTTCCGCTTCCGCGAAACGTTTTTCCATCATGTAGACCAAGCCGAGTTCGACGTCGAGGTCGACGCTGTTCAGACCTGCGGCCTGGAGGCGCTCAAGTTCGCGGCGGGCCTCCGGATACTGCCCCAAATTGCGCAGCGTCCCGGCCCGGGCAATCCGAATGCCAACGTTATCCTTGTCAAAGCGCAGAATGTCGTCCAGGTAGCGCAGGGTGTCGGGATAACGGTTCGTCTCGGCGCTTAACTCGGCCAGCGACAGCCGCGGCGCCAGGTAGCTGGGATTCAGTTGCGCCGCACTTTGAAAATATTTCCACGCTCCCTCCCGGTCGCCTTTCAAACGGCTGGCCCGGCCCAACTGGTAGTTTAGAATCGGATCGGCTGGATTCTTCTTGAGCAAACTCGCGTAGTCGCCAATGATCGTATCGGCATCCTCGCGTTTGCCTTCCGCCAGCAGAAAGGAACCCCGCATCCGCTTTGCTTCGTCGTCGGACGGGTTTTCCCGCACGGCTTCCTGGATTAGCCGGATCGCTTCCGGCCGCCGTCCTTCCGCCCAATGGAGATTGGCCAAGCGTTTTTGATAGAGAAGCTTGCGGGCGGAGTCGGTGCGCAAGCCTTCTTCCCAGTGGAGGCGGGCTTGCGCCGGGTCGCCCAGTCGCAGGTACATGTCGCCAATCAAGAGCCGGGCCTGCGGAAAGTCCTTAGGATTGTCGAGCAGGCCGCGCAGGGTCTGTTCGGCCTCCTGATTCTGCCGGCCCGCCGCATAAAAGGCCGCCAACTGAATGCGATAATCCGCTACGCTCGGGTTGCTATCTACTTTTTGACGCAAGATGCGCTCGGCTTCGGCGGTCCGGTTGCCGCGGACGTAACGGGCGTAAATCAGGTCATACAGGTCCGCAAAATTCTTCTCTTGCGCCAGGGTGGCGAGGGCCAACTGCTCTCCTTCGGCAGCGGTTTCTTCTCGCGCCAGAAGGGCCTGGACCAGCGCGAGCAGAACCCGGCGATCGCGGGGTTGCAGAGTCTGCGCCTTCTTCAGGAGCGTGATGCCGTCGTCGAGCCGGCCGTTTAACAACGCGATCTGGCCCTGCAACCGTAGGGTGTCGAATGCCTCCGGAGCACGGGCTTGCAGATGTTGAACCTGTTTGACCGCTTCCTCGAAGAGAACCGCGGGACGGCGGGGGTGAGTGGTGAATTGCGCCAAACAAACATCCGCAAGCTCGATCCGGGCGGCGTCGTTGCCGGGGGCAAGTTCCAGGGCGCGCATCAGGGTGGCGTAAGCGCCACGGAGATTGTTGCGCCGCATTTCGGTCAAGCCGAGCCGATAATACGCTTCTGCGTTCCGGGCGTCCTTTTGGAGCACCTTGCGGTAGTTCAGGAGCGCATCTTCATATTTGCCGGATTCGAAAGCACGGTTACCTGCGGCCAAGTAATCCGCCGCCGAACGGCTGCAAGCAACTGCCGTGAGCAGAACCAGCAGGAGAAACACCGAAGGCAAAAAGCGTGTTGGGTTCCGCATGTCTCCAAAAAGCATAGACCCCCGAGGCGCTCGACGCACCCCGGGGGTTCTGAAGGCCCATATGGTCCTGAGCTTAATCGGCAGAGTTCCGCCGCCGGCGGAGCAGGTAGAGACCGGACAGGCCAATTGCTAACAGGCCGTAGAAACCGGGCTCCGGTACCACATACGCCGTGATGACAAAGTCGTTAAAATCACCCCACCCTTCGATGCCGTCACTTCCCGCCGTGTCCTCGACGCCGATCCAGTACCGGTGAATGTTGGAAGTGGCGGTAGGACTCAGGGGATCTTCAGAGAACAGAGCAAATTTGCCAGACCGCGGGTCGCTCGAGCTGTACGCGGTGTCGCTGTACAGGATGTTGGTACAGTCTCCGTTCGGGCAGAGATAGAAGAAAAACTCCTGCCCTGCCGCGACGTTGACGACAGCGGAAGCATTCGGGCTCGTCGGCCCGTTGAACAACTCAGTCGTGATGCGATTGCCGCTCGAGTCGTAAGTGCCGTACCCGAAAGTATTCGAGTTTCTCCAGCCAGCCACTTCGAGACGCAGAGTGGTGGCTTGTTGGGGGCCGCTGGCCTGGAAACGCCAGCCGACCGGAGTGTTGGGCCCGCTGGTGTTGCGCAAGAAGGCAAGGTCTGTTCCAGGGCCGCCGGTAGATGCAACAAACAGGTCGTTGTTGCACCGGTTGCCAGGTCCGTTCGCGTCTGACCAGTTCGTATCCCGGAGCCAGTAGCCGATATTGCACCGGTCGCCGTCCCGCGACCGGTTGTCCCAGAAAGCGTCCCAGTTGTTTTCGTCTGGCGCCACCCCGGCCGACCACACCCCAGCGCCGCTAGGAACCGAGATGACGAGGTTGGCGAAGAGATTGACGCTCAGCGCCAAAACCGCAAAAGCAAGTTTCCACATCACGTAGGCGGTCCTCCGAATCTTTGCCATCAGGTAAATCACTTAGATAATAGCCTGCAAGGGGGGCTTGGAACAAGACAATGATCGGTTACATTCGTAGCTTGGGAGTACTGGTACGTACCTGCGCAAGGGTGGCGAACATGCGGCAAAGTTTACGCAGTTTGTGGCAGAGGGAGTCTTTGGTTTCACGCGGAAGGCATTTGGCGCGGGCCATTTATCTGGTTGGCATGCGGCTGCGGTTGGCCGTTGCTGAGGTTTCGGGAACTCAGGGATTTCAGGGAGGCGGCCGAGCGGCACGCTATGATGAATCCTGCACGGGCAGAACCCGACGCCAATGAGGTTTCGCAGGAATTGGGAACAGGAGCAAGAGGCTCGGGAAGTGTTTCCCACGGTGGCGTGCGGACGGTTGCGATCCTCCGGCGTTGGGTGGGCGCCGCTGGCCGGGTCGCTGCTGTTGCACTTGGCGTGTGGGGCAGGCTTACTGCTGGTTCCGGATTCTCCGCCCGCCCGCCGGACGGTGTATGAAGTGTCTCGGCTTTCCTTGCAGCAACGGGACGCGAACCGCAAAATCATCTGGTACCGCATCCAGGAAAAGCTTCCCGCCGTGACGCCCGGGACACCTCCGACGTTGAATCCGGCAAGGGGCAGGCACAAAGCTCCTCAGTCTATCGTAGCCGACTCCTCCGCTCCGAAACCCGCTTCCCAACTGATTTGGCAGAAAGCGCCCGAACTGCCGAAACAGGTGGACCTACGCTCTCCCAATCTGCTGGCGGTGGAGTTGCGGCCTCCTCCCGCTCCCATTCCGAGGAAGGCGTTTGCGCCTCCGCCGCCAAGGCGCAGGGTGCCGCCGCCGACCCGTCTCGATCTGGGTGCGGCACCGGAAGTGGCCGCGACGCCCGCGCCGTTGTCGTCGATCAAGCTGCCGGTGCCGGCCGGGGAAGCGCGGCCCGCGCCGCGAAAATTTGTGCCGCCGGTTCGTTCGCCACGTGGCGGCTCGGCCGGGGGAGAAGGAACGCTGGAGTTGCTGACGGAAGGAGCTCCTTCCATCGCCGACAGCGCGGCTGGTCCCAGCCAAGCTGCGCTCGCCATATTGGGGCCGAAGCCGGCCGGCCGGCCGGAAGGATTGGTGCCCCCCGGATCCCAATCGGCTTTGCTGTCCGGATCTCCCTCTCCGTCACCCGACGCCAGAGGACGCCCATCTGGGGTGGCCGGCGCGGCCGTCGAGATTCCTGGGGTGATGGTCAAAGGCGGCGGTGGGCCGCCCGCCAGTGGGGAGCCGGTAGCCGCCGTTCCACCTCGGCCCGTGCCCGAGAAGCTGCCGCCCGCCGATCAGGTCAACCTGGCGTCCCTGGAAAAGTGGCAGCAGGATGCGCGGGTGATGATGGCAGTGGCCCTGCGGCCGGGAGCGCGAGTGATTCCCGCGGCGATTGACAGCAGTTTCCGTGATCGGCCCGTCTACACCACCACGTTCCAGATGCCCAATGGAAACGGCGCCTTTACCGACTGGGTGGTCTGGTTTGCCGAGCGGCAGCCGGGCGGCGGCGCGGTTCTTCCCATGCGGCCTCCCGTTCCCTGGCACAGGATCAACTCCGCCGGGCCCATAAGCGGCAATGGCCAGACGGGGACAGGACGTGTCCGGCTGGCCGTGGTGATCCAGAAGAACGGTTTGCTGGACGAACCGGTGATTATCAGTGCGCGGAATGCGGCGGCGGTCCCCGGCGCGCTAGCGCTGCTGCGGGAGTGGCGTTTTTTGCCCGCGGTTCGGAACGCCGAACCAGTGGACGTAGACGCGATTATCGAGATCGAGTTCCCGTGAGAGGCCGCGGGCGCCCGGGCGGCCCGTTGGTCGCTCAGCGCCGTCATCGGGTGGCCCGGCGTCACCCGCGCCCGGCGGCTTGCACGGTATCGGACGCGGGGGCTACCTCCGCCACCACGGCGGACATGGTGTGCTGTTCCTCCTGCTGCTGCTGAAATTCCGCCAGTCTGGCCGTCAGCACGCGCTCGACCGTCTGACCGAACGATCCCAGCACGACCGGGTGCAGCGCAGTCTGCATATCGCAGTAGAAATTCACATACTGCCGGTCCGGCAGGGGGACCCGCAACTGCCACGAAGGCTGGGAATCCAAGGCGGGATCCCGGTCTTCCAAGGTCTTGCCCAAAACCCGGATCCGCACTCCCTGGAAACCGAAACTGCGCGCGCCCTGGCGGAGCACTTGCCAAGCCTGTTCCCACGCCGGGGCCGCGCGGAAAGCTTGCTCAAACTCCCGGAGGCGGAACTGTACATCCACGATGCGCCGCAGCGTTCCTTGGAACAGCAGGCGGCCGGCGATGCCAAATTCGGCATAGCCCAGGTGCTGCACGCCGATCCAGGCGGCGGCGCAAAACAGGATCACGATCAGACCGCTGAACTGATTGTGAAGCACCGTTTCCAGCAGCGACAGTCCGGCGGCGATGCCGCACATGGCGTAAAGCACCAGCGCCGCCCGGCGGGGCGTGAACCCCTGCGCCAGCAAGCGGTGGTGGATGTGCCGGTTGTCGGCGCCGAAAATGGGTTGATGGCGGAGGAACCGCCGGACAATGGAAAGCGCGGTATCCAGCAGCGGAATCGCCATCGCCATCAGCGGAGCGGTCATACCCAGGATCGTGGCCGCCTTCTGGCTCCAGACCGCTCCGTAGCAGCCCAGCAGGAATCCTACCAGCAGGCTGCCGGAATCGCCCAGAAAAATCGACGCAGGGTTGAAGTTGTAGCGCAGGAATCCGACCAGACTGCCGGCCAGCGGCACGGTGACCAGAGCGAGTTCCAGATTGCCCTGGGTCAAGGCGGCAACCAGAGTCGTGAGCGTGGCAAACAGTCCTACGCCGGCGGCCAGCCCGTCGAGCCCGTCAATCAGATTGAAAGCGTTGGAGCAGCCCACCAGCCAGGCGACGGTCACCAACAGGCTCAACCACGGCGCGAATTCGATTCCCTGAAGGGAGAACACGCCAAATCCGGCTTGGTAGGCCAACACAGCGGCGACCACCTGCCCGGTCAGTTTTTGCCAAGCTTTCAGGTTGAGGAAGTCGTCGAGCAGACCCACCAGAAAGACCAGCCCGGCGGCGGGCAGGAGCGCTAATGCTTTTGGCAGGACGGTGGGGAGGTCAAAGGGAACACTCCGGTAGGGCGCCACCAACACAAACCCGCAAGCGAGTACATAGGAAATGGCGATGGCGACTCCGCCCAGCCGGGGAACCGGCTGCGCGTGCAGCTTGCGCTCGCGGTCCGGGCGGTCCAGCCAGCCGCGCTTGCGGGCCAGATCGCGCACGATGGGCGTCAGCACCAGGGACAGGCAGAACGCGATGCTAAACAGGTCGAAGAGAATCAGCATGTTGTCTCAACTACCAGGCACCCTGCGTACCCGAAAAAGCGAAGCTGGCGTCGCGCGACGGGCTGTCAGCAAAACGCCCGCCGCAGTGGATGTGATCCGCGCAACCGCAGCCGAAGGAGGAATCATCTCGCCCTGGCCGGAAGGAAACAGTGCAATCGGCCTTCTTTAGCCAGCATAGCCGGAAGCGGTCGGAAAACCTAGTCTAAGCCGTACTAAGGAGGGCAACAATTCAGCGACAACAACGCACCGTCGGCGCGACGGGGCGACGCCTTTAAGGCGCGGTGCGGGGCAAGATCCACACTCGGGTTGCGCCGGGCGGCCCAGGAGGTCCCCCGGCGCCGAAGGGGGGCGATCTACGTGCCCCCCAAGCCTGCGAGCGCCTGCTGAATCTCTCGCTCCTCTTCCTTCGACGGCTGGGCGGCTAATGCCGCTGTAAACTCCTCGCGGGCGCGGGTGCGGTCGCCTTTGGCAAGAAGGGCCATGCCGAAGTGATACCGGAACGTGGGATTCTGTGGCTGGCGCTTGGCCAAGCCCTCAAAAATCGCTGAAGCGCTGTCGACGCGCTTTCTTTTCAGGTAAACCCATCCCAGCGTATCGGTAAACGTGGGGTGATCCTGGTGTTTGGCAAGAGCCCCCTGCACAAGCCGCTGCGCCTCGTCCAGGTCTCCGCCCGTCTCCGCCAGCAAATACGCAAGATTGTTCGCCACCATCGGGTTATCCGGCTGAAGTTTCAGCGCCTCGCGATACTTTCGAATGGCGTCCGGTCTCCGCCCCGCCCGGTCCAAAGCCAAAGCCAGCAGCATCAGCGGGCGCGGATCCGCCGGGGCCAGCCCCGCCGCTTTCTCGAGCGCGGGAATCACTTGGTTGTACTCCCCCATCCGCAGCAGTGTATTGGCCAGCAGCATGTGCCGTTCCACCGCTTGCGGCTCTTGTTCCAGAAGTTGGCGATATTGCTCGAGCGCCAGATCGTACTTTCCCGCGCCGACCGCTGTCGAAGCCAGCCGCATCCGGATATCGAGACGTTCTGGGGAACGCTGCTGTTCGACCGCCAACGTCTTCAGGGCGCGGTCGAACTGCTTGCGGGACCTCCAGATACTCAGCAAACCATCGAGCGGCCGCAGGTCGTTCTGGCCCGGCTGATACAACTTTTGAAAAATCGCCTCCGCCTCGTTCACTTTGTTTTCCGCCAGGTTCAACGCGGCAAGCTGCAACTGCGCGTCGCCGTACCGGGGATAATCGCGCGTCAACCGCGTCAACTCCGCGCGCGCGGGACCGTTTTGTCCCTGCTTCATTAAGGAGACCCCCCGCAGCAAACGCGCCCGGGGTTCGTTGGGGTTGCGCGCGAGCACTTGGTCGGCAATCCGCTGCGCTTCCTCCGGCCGGTAGCGGCGCAGCAGCGCCTCGCTCCACGCCAGTTGAGCCAACGTGTTGGTACTGTCCAGCACGGCTGCCTGCTGAAACGCCTTCGCCGCACCCTCCCAATCGCCTGCTGCCGCCAGCGCGCGGCCTAAGCTGAATCCAGAGCGAACGTGTTTCGTTTCTCGGCCGCCAGGGTCTTCAACTCTTGAACTGCCTTCTCAATGTTCTCCGGCTTCCCGCTGTCGACCCATAACTCGGCGCGCACGGTCCGGGCATCCGCATCTTTCGGGTTTTCCTTCAGGATCTCGGCGACCAACGCTTCGGCTTCTGGTCGCTTGCCCAAGGCAAGCAAGCTCCGGACCATCCGGTTCCGGTAGAGGTTCGCGTCTCTAACGTTGCCTTTGAGCCCTTCGCGGTAATGTTGCAGGGCGGCTTCGTGATTCCGGAGGGTTTGCGCCTGAAAATCTCCCACCTGAAGCCGGGCTTGGGGAAAGTCCGCCGGGTGGTCCAGCAGGGATTGCAAAGCGTCCTGGGCTGCCTCCTGATTTCCGGCACGGACGTAATGGCCTGCCAACTGCAAGCGGTATGCGGCTTCCTTCGGGTTGTTGGCGGTCTTTTCCCGAAGGATCGCTTCGGCGTCCGCGCGGCGGGACGTGCGCTGGTAATGGTTGTACAGCACGTCGTACATCGGGCCCGCGTCCTTCCGGGCAGCAATCAACTCCTTCGCCAGCTTTTCCGCCTCGGCTTCCTGTTGGTTTTGGAAGAGCGCCTGAACCCACAACAGGATCAAGGTCGGATCGGAAGGTTTTACCTGATTGGCTTGTTCGAACAGGCGGATGGCCTCCGTCGGCTTCCGGTCCACCAAAGCCACTTGGCCCCGAACGCGGAAGGAGTCAAAAGTCATGGGGTGCTTGCTTTCAAATAACGAAGCCAGCCTCGCAAGCTGATCGTAGAACATCTTCGGCCGCTCAGGATCGCCGACGTACGCGGCCATGCAAAGGTCCGCCAGAACGATTTTGGGGTCTTCCCGCTCCGGCAGCAGTTCCACGGCGCGCGTCAATGTCTGATACGCCTCTGCTACCCTCCGTTCCTTCAACAGGAAAACGCCCAACTGGTGGTAAGCCTCCCCGTAGTGTGGACTAGTCTGAATGGCCTTGCGGTAGTTGAGGAGCGCGTCCTCCACTTGGCCCTGTTCGGCGAACTGGTTGCCTCTGGCGACCAAGTCCTGGGCGGACCGCTTGCAGGCCGGGGTCGACAAAGCCAGTCCGGCGGCCAGCGAAAACAGCAGTAACCTCATTGGGCGGGCTTGCACCTCCGCTCGATGTTAACACGCGCCTCCAGTTTAAGGTTCCCTCGGCTGAGTACTAGGGGTAAGGCAGTACTTGGTTCTCTCCATGTCGTTGATTTTGGGCGACATTTCTACTTGACGTCGCAGTGGTGGCGTGATGCTCTCGCCCTAAGGGAAAGCACTTAGATCGGAGGCTGGCCCTGCCAAAAGGAGGCGAAAGGACCATGAAATCTTTTGTGTTCGCAAGCGTGGTCTTGCTGGGTATGTCCGGCTCGGCATGGGGAACGATATCCACCTACGGGTTGGATTGCATTACGAACAACAACGTAAGTAATTGCGGGATTGGCGAGGCACAGTTAGCCGTCGATGTTGTCGGTGGCACTACAAACTCTCATTTGGGAATCGGGATTGGCTCGAACCAAGTTTTGTTTGTATTTCGCAATGCCGGACCATCCAACTCTTCGATCACTGACATCTATTTTGATGACGGTACACTCTTGGGAATCGCTAGCGTTCACAATAGCGCCGGTGTCGTCTTCTCCCAAGGCGCTTCTCCAGGGAATCTACCCGGAGGGAACTTGATTACTCCGGCGTTTGTAACGACCGCTGGCTTCAGTGCGGACTCCGACGCGCCGGTGCAACCAAATGGCGTAAATCCGGGCGAGTATGTGGGAATCCTGTTCAACTTGATCAGCGGCCAGACGTACGCAGACACAATCGCCGCCCTGAATCTCGGTGTCAGCAGCCCGGCGACGCAGGGCTCGCTTCGGATTGGCATCCATGTACAAGGTTTCGCGAATGGTGGAAGCGAAAGCTTCGTCCACACCCCTGAGCCGGGCTTCTACGGTCTGCTGTCGATCGGACTGGCTGGCCTGTACTTCGCCGCTCGCCGCCGTAGAGCAGCTTAGTCGTCGTCAAGAAAATAGCGGCCGCTCCGGTTTCTTGCGGTGCGCCCGCCGGAGCTTGAGTCGTATCGAACGTTCCTCCGAGGAAAGCGTCCGGTTCCTGTGACCGGGCGTTTTTCTTTTTTCTTCCACCCCGCTGACTTTCTGCCCATTGTGGCGCCGGGTGACCAACAACGTCATCCAGCGCCGAGGGGCTGAGTGTACACTGAGACCTCAGGACACCGCGCGCATGACCTTCCAGGACGGCGTCTGGTACGCCATCCACGTTCGCAGCCGGCACGAAAAGCAGGTGGCGGCTACGCTAAAAGGCAAAGGCATCGAAGCATATCTGCCTCTCTACCGCTCCCGGCAACAGTGGTCCGACCGCATCAAGGAGGTCGAACTGCCTCTGTTTGCCGGCTACGTGTTCTCGCAGTTCGACCCCCAAAACCAACTGCCGATTCTGCAATCGCCGGGCGTGGTTCGCATTGTCAGTTTCGGGAAAGAACTCGCGCCGGTAGACCCGAGGGAGCTGGACCAAGTGGAGCGGATCTTACAATCCGGGCTGCTGGTGGCGCCCTGGCCGTTTTTGAAGGTCGGCGATCACGTCACGCTGAAGCATGGGCCGCTGAAGGGCTTAGAGGGCGTGATCCTGAATGTGAAGGGGAACTATCGGCTGGTGGTCTCCGTGTCGTTGCTCCAGCGCTCGGTCGCTGTGGAGATCGACAGCGCCTGGGTCAGTCCGGCGAAGCCCTCTTCGGCGCGGCCCCGGCAGACTCCCCTGCGGAGCTGACCGCGGTGAGCTGTTGGCCTTTATGGATCAATTTGATTAGAGACGGCCGGCTTTTTTCAGTTCTTCACAAATCCACGAGTAGGTTGTGGCCAACCCATCCCGAAGCGAGACCGCCGGTTCCCAGTCGAGCACGCGGCGAAGCCGGTCGTTGTTGCTGTTCCGTCCACGCACGCCCACCGGTTTGGTCAGGTCATACTCTTTTTTGATGGTTTTGCCGGCGATGGCCGCCACCGTGTCCACCAATTCGTTGATCGACACCAAGTAGTCGGTGCCCAGGTTGAGCGGCTCGTGGTAGTCCGAGCGCATCAGGCGGTAGAGGCCTTCGACGCAATCGTCGATGTAGCAATAGGATCGGGTCTGCTGGCCGTCGCCCCACACTTCGATGGTGTCGACCGGTTTGGCGAGGGCGATCTTGCGGCAGATGGCGGCTGGGGATTTCTCACGGCCGCCGTCGTAGGTGCCGAGGGGACCGTAGATGTTATGGAAACGGACCACGCGGGTTTCCAGGCCGAAATCCTCTCGGTAATGGCGACAGGTCCGCTCCATGTACAGCTTTTCCCATCCGTAGCCGTCCTCGGCGTCGGCGGGGTAGGCGTCCTCTTCCTTAAGCGGGGTAACGTTGACCTCTTTTTGGAGATAACCCGGATAGATGCAGGCGCTCGAGGTAAACAAAAACCGTTTGACGCCATTTTCCCGAGCGGCTTCGATGCTGTGGATATTGATCATCGTGTTATCGCGCACGATGAGAGCCTTATTCGTTTCAATGAAGCCGATGCCGCCCATGTTGGCGGCCAGGTGGTAGACTTCGTCGACGCCAGCGGTGGCTTTGACGCAGTTCTCCCGATAGCGCAGGTCCAGCAGTTGGAATTCGTAGGCGCTGGTGGGTTCGTATTCCGGTTCTTTAATATCAACGCCTCGGACCCAATAACCGCGCCGGACCAGGTACTTGACGAGATGGTGGCCGATGAAACCACCGGCGCCGGTAACAAGAACACGTATGCTCATAGGATGTGGATTCCTCCGAAACGGCTATCGACCGGCGGCTGCTGCCGCTGCCGCCGCCGCAGGCCGCCGGCGCTCGGGGGCCGGCAGGACCGCTTCGATCGCGTCAATGACTTGATCCATCAACACGTGCTGGCGGAAACGCGACGCCAAGGCGAGCTGCTCGGCCGGGGAGGGACGGGCGCTGCGCGCGGCAGCCAGCACGTGCTCGACCACCCGTTGGGCTTCGCCATGCGCGGCGGCATAAAACCACCGGCCGTAGCTGTTGAGGGGCCGCAGGTCGGTCACATGGCTTTCCGCCGGGCCGATATACAACAGCGGCGAGCCCAGCGCCAGGATGTTATACACCTTGCAGGGATGGACAATCCCGACGTAGGCGTCGCCCATCACCACCACGTGCAGGTCGGCGGCCGACAGCGACCCGGACAGTTTTTCGAGCGGCTGATACGGCAGGCAAAGGATATTGGTCAGGCCATGCTCTTCGGCAAAACGGCGCACGCGGCGGTGCTCACTGCCCCCGCCCACAAAACAAAACCGGAAGCGGTCGTCGCTGGCGAGCCTGCGGGCGGCTTCCAACAGGGTGGTCAACGGATGGCACGGGCTATGGTTGCCCGAGTACATCACCACGAACTTGTCGGCAAGGCCATGGGCGGCGCGAAATTCGCGGCGGGCCGCCACGTCGTAGCGCACGGCCTCATCATGCGACCAGGGCGGCGTCACGTGGATCCGGTCCGGCGCGACGCCCCGGGCGGCAATGCGCTCGCGCATGAAGCGGTCCAGCACGATGATCCGCGCCGAGGAGCGCAGAATAAAACCCAGACAGGCCTCCAGCAGCCGCCCGGTCCACGAGGCCGGCTTCACCAGCCCGGCGGCGAAGGCTTGATCGGGGTTGAGGTCCATGACCCAATAGATCAGGTGGCCGCCTCGGAGCCGGGTGAAGAGCGCGGCCCAGAA
>Ga0308414_1001472_pt1 | contig 15408 bp, 13 predicted proteins | sample HotsprSampleOS50_FD_205667 | JGI IMG/M metagenome (GOLD analysis project Ga0308414, IMG submission 205667) | Hot spring phototrophic mat microbial communities from Octopus Spring, Yellowstone National Park, Wyoming, United States - 20090730_OS50 ... | reverse complement strand
GCGCGCATGCCGGAACTGCCGCTGGCAAAGAACGACCGCTTCATGCGCGACTTTGGCTTGAGCGGCTACGATGCCATGCTGCTGACCCGCGACCGCGCGACCGCAGAGTATTTTGAACAAGCGGTGTCTGCACTGGCCGGCGGTTCATCGGCCCAGCAAGTGGAAGAGGCGCGCCTGAAGAGCGCCGCCAAGTCTGCCGCTAACTGGGTGACCGGCGAATTGTTCCGGTTGATGAGCGCCGCCGGCGTCGGCATCGAGGATGTCAAGGTTGCTCCGGCGCAATTGGCCGGGTTGATCCAGCTCGTGGACAACAAGACCATTAACATCAACACCGCGCGCCAGGTGTTCGAGGAGATGTTCGCCGGCGGGCAGGATGCCAGAGCGATCGTGGAGGCGAAAGGGCTGGCGCAGGTCAGCGACGAGGCCGCGCTGTCGAAAGTGGTTGAAGACGCGCTGAACGCCAATCCGCAGCAGGTGCAATCGTATCTGGCCGGCAACGAGAAACTGTTTCAGTTTCTGGTAGGCCAGACCATGAAGCTCACCAAAGGCAAAGGCAACCCGCAAGTGCTGCAAGGGTTGTTGAAAGCGGCGCTCGACAAGCGCCGCTCAACGCCCCCGACACTCCCGGAGTCTTAAGAGACTCCGGGAGTGCTGCGAATGTTGCGATCAGTGTTTTGTTCGCCGATGGTGAGGATGCCGTGGTATCCGAACAGCTTGCCAAGCAGCGCATGACCGATCACTACCACGGTGGCCACGCGGTCATCGCTGCCGGGCACGGCGCGCTCGACAGCTACGGTAGTGACAGTGAACGGTCGCGGCAACGGCACGAGCAGCGCCCCGGCGATCAGATATTGCGGCCCGCGCGAGCGCATGATCAGCGTTTGCCCCTCATCGGCGATATCCACTGCCAGCGTCAGGCCGATCGTTTGCGGCTGATTGAAGCAGTCCAACACAGCGCGAAAGGGCATTGTGCGCGGCGTGGGTTTTGTGAGGGTGTAGCTGGTGGCCAGGCCCTTCGGCGTATCAAACTCGCGCGCCCACTCGTAGCAGGGCTGGCCGGCTGAATCGAGCAGGCCGCGATTGCGCACCCGCACGCGTTGCCCCCGCCCCGGCACAGGCATGAACGGCGCGAATGGCCGCGCCCACGGCAGGCGGTTCCAGGCATCCATCACCCCTTCCACAAGCACTTCGCAACCGGGCGGCAGATCGTAGTGGCGGCGCAGCGCCGGGGCCAGGCGGTCAATCTGGCCGGCCAATACGTAGCGAAACAGCGATGGGGGCATTCCGTGTCACTCCATGTGTCGCATCAGCGGAAATGGATATCTCTCATGTGACTACACAACTCAAGCTTTGGATGGCGCGATCTGTATTGCCTGCCTCCCCTCAGCATCACAATACCACAAGCGACTTTCGGAAGGGCGTCGCGCGTGACCATCTGCCCAAAAGGCGGCAAAGTCCGGGTGCGCATAGAGCGGGCGACGGCAAAAGGTGTGGTTATATGGGCTGCCGGAGGTGATCTGCCGCGCTTTGCGCCATGTTGCGCCCAGGTCGTTCGAGGCCCAGAGGGCGACTTCGCCGCCAGGGTTGCCGGGTTGAGGGCCGGGTTCAGTGGGAGCGATGATGCGCCAGACGCCGTCACTCCCGATTTCCAGCTCGCCGTGGTCATAGTTGTTGTCGCAAGCCATCGCCCGAGTGCGAATCCACGACGAACCATCCCAACGACAGATATTCCAACGATGCGGACCGCTTTCAGGGCCGGGCTGCCAGCCATGGCTGGTCACAAATACGATAACAGGATGTCCGGCGGCGTCAAACTTCAAATCGCGCAGATAGTTCAACTCACCTGCGTTTTGCAGATCGAGCACGCGCGCCGGGCAGTCGGGGTCGAGCAGCGGCACGGCAACTTCTTGACCGGTGATGGCGCGCCAGGTATGACCCCAGTCGGCGCTTTCAAGGTAGTACAAGTTCGTGCGCGCTTCCAATCCGCCGTCCGGCGGGTGATAGTCAAAAGCCAGCCCGATTCGCCCGGACTCAGCATCCGCCCAGCTCACCGCATAATGGCCGCGCGCGATACTGGCCAGCAGACGGGGAGCTGTCCACGCGCGTCCGTCCAGGCTGTGCTTGACATGAATGCCGCGCTTGTTGTTATCGTAGACTATGTGCAGCAGACACCATCCATGCCGGGCGCTCACCCAGGGCTGCGGATAAGCGAACAGCGGGCCATCGCAAACCGTTTCCCATTCGTCAATCTCATAGGGATGGCGGGAACGGTGGATAAATGAGCGGGTCGTCCATGGGCCGTGCGAAGGCGAAAACAACCAGAGAAACCCATCCGGGTCGATTTGCAAAGCGGGATTGTCATGCGCATCGGCGCACCATTTGTCAAACACGCAAACCGGCTCAGGAAAGATGCCGCTGGTGTGATCGAAATAAGAAACCATCTGCAACAGGTTGCCGCCCTCAAAATCCCAGCGTCGTTCAGGCTTGAGCCAGTTGTCTGCTGTGCTCCCGCCATAGCAAAAAAAGGTGCGCTGCACCTGTGCGGCATAAATCGCCATCGGGCGAGTCTGATACGGATACGTCGCCAGCCCGCCGCTGTATTTCCATACGTAGGGCGATCCCGGCAATTCTGTTTGCCCATGCCAGATGCCACGATAAGCGTTCTGCCGGCTGCAAAAAATCGGCTGCGCTGCCGGGTCGGGCATGCGCCGTCCTAGCGCAGGGTTTTCGCCAAATGGCGCGCCACGATCTACATTTTTCATAGGTCAAAAGAGTCAGAAAGGCGAAGACAATCCCTATGCAGCGGTGATTTTAATCGCTGGATCGGCTCTTTCAATCGTTGCTTGGGGTTAACAGGACTATAGACGACGGAGGTGTCATTGATCACTCCAGTTGTCGCATCAGCATACGGCGCAAGAGCGCCCACCCGCCGGCCAGCGCAACCACAATGAGCAGCAAAAGCCCCCAGGCCGCCGCAGGTCCCTGGCCGGCCATGACCACTCCTACTACCGATGGCACGATTAGTGTGGCCACAGCCGCGACGCTGGTTAAAAAGCCGGTGACCAGCGTGGCACTTTGCGGAAACAGACGCACGCCATACGAAAGCAAAATGGGGTAAATCGGACTCATGGCGACTCCAACCATTGCGGCGCCGATGACGTGAATCGCAAACAGGCCGGGCGCGGCGAGCATCTTCAGCAGGCCCAGACCGGTCAGCGCAATTGCGACGGACACGATGACCGACGGCTTCACCCAGCGCGAGATCAGATCGGTGACATAGCGGCCGAGCGTGAACGCGGCGAAGAAAACTGTCACCAGCAGCGCCGACTGCGCCGCGCTTACGCCGGAACCGCGCTCGGCGTACACAGCCGCCCAGCCGCTGAAAGCGACTTCGGCGCTGACGTAGATTGACGCAGTGACGCCCAGCAACCACAGCACCGGCTGGCGCAGCAACCGGGCGAGAGGCAAGGGAGCCGGCGCAGGATTGGCCGGGTTATGCCCGGCAGGCAGCGCGACCGAATCACGCCATGTCCATGCGCCAATCCACAATGGCGCAGACAGCGCCAGCGCCAGCAGAACGGCGACGCTGGCGCTGCCGAACAGGCTGTAACCGAGCGACACAAACAACGGGCCTGTGAGCGCGCCAATGCCGAAGAATGCGTTCAGCCGGTTGAGCATGCGCGCAGCGTTGCGGCCGGCCAGCAACCCGACCATCGAGTTGTACCCGACCTGCGTGCCCGACTGCCCCAGCCCAAGCAGATACGCGCCCAGATAGATCAATGGCAGGCTGTGGGCAAGCAGGAGCAGCGCAAGACTGACCAGCAGGCACGTCGCGCCGGAGAGCAACAACGCACGCATTCCCCATCGCGCGCCGATCGGAGTCATGATGAAGACCGACGTGGCGTAGCCCAGCGCAAACGGCGTGAATAACAGCCCGACCTGCTCGAGCGAGGCGCCGGTCTGGGCGGCAAAGGTGGGCAAGGCCGGCCCGACAATTGAAGCATTGATGCCGATGCTCACAAAAGCGTAGAAGCCCAGCCAGGGCGCGCGCGAGGCGCCAGCGGCGGGTTGGAGCGTCTGCGATGCGGGCGGTGTTGCTTCCATATCAGGGTGTGCCGGGCAGGCGCGCATAGTTGGCCGTCTCGACCACGCGCTGCCCTTCCGCGCTCAGAATCCATGCGACAAAGTCGCGCAGCTCGCCCTGCGGTTCGCTCAGCGCAATCAGGTAGAGCGGACGGGACAATAGGTACGATCCATCCAGCAAAGCGCCGTTTGTCAATGGGCGCCCGTCGATGGCCAGCACCTTGACGGGCGGCGCAACGGTGTCTGTGATGCGGGCGCTGGGCACATAGCCGATTGCGTCGGCCTGATACGCCACAAAGTTCATGACCACCTCGATGGACGGCAACACAACCGCGTTCAAGGTCAGGCGTGTGTTGCCCATCACCGCGCGATCGAAGAAGATGCGGGCGCCGTCGCCGGCTTCGCGCACCGCCACCTGCATCTCGCCAATGCCGGCGGCGCCCAGGCTGTCCCACTGGTTATACACGCCGGCGTAGATGTCGCGCAATTGCTGCATGCTCACATTCGTCAACGGATTGGCTGGATTGACGATGACTGCGATCCCGTCCGTGGCCAGGTCTGCAACCCAGGGCGCGTCGCGCCCGGCGATCCTGTCGGGCAACACAGACACTGCGGCAAGATCGACGCGCCGTGAAAAGACGGCTTCACCGGCGGCCGGAGTGCTGGCCGGCGTCAGCGTGAAAATGACATGCGGATGCCGCGCCGCGTAGGCGCGCGTGAGCGCCTGCATCAACGGTTCGAGGGCCACATCGGCGGCGACGCGCAGCGTGACGATGACCGGGGTCACTTTGGGCGTTTCAGCGCTGCCGCAGCCGGGCGCGGCAAAGCTCAAAACGGCAAGCAGACAGCACAAGGCTGGGACAACGCCTTTCATGCCGTGGCCGACCCCGCATTCGCCGAATTGCCAGATGCATTCTGATGGTCGATCTCGCGCAGGAACGCCCACACCATCTCCTGGACGCGCGCCAGCGTTGCCTCGTCGATGGTCTCGATCGTGTCGGAGGGCTGATGCCAGCGCGGTGATGACCCATCGGGCGCAATCGCGCCGAAAGCGATGGCGCGCAACCCATGTTTGACGCCCATGCTCAGTTCGCCATAGCCCGCGCTCAGACAAACGGCGCGGGCGCCCCACTCCGGGTGCGCTTCGATCAGTTTATTGGTGAGCGCCAGCAAGCCGGGGTCGCTGTGGGCGGGCATCAGGAAACGCTCGGCGCGCACCACAACAGGCTGCGCGCCGGCAGCGGCGACCTGGTCGAGCACGATGTGGACGGCGTTGCGCAGCACAGCGCGGTTGGCGCTGAAGCAGGCGTCGGCGCCATAGCAGCCCACTTCTTCACAGCCAGTGAACACCAGATGAACCTGCGTGCGTTGCAGCGGCGCATGGGTCAACTGCTCGGCCAGCCAGAGCGCGGCCGCAACGCCGCTGGCGTTGTCGTTCGCGCCTTTGGTGTATGGCGTGAGATCAGCCTGAACCATGAGGGCGAACACCGCAATCAGCGCAAGGCCCGGCGTCAGAGCAAGCAGACGCAAGGCCGGCGCGGGGCTGAAAATACCGATCACAAACAGCCCCAGCATTGCAGCCATGCCGCCAAGGCCGGCCGGCATCAGCCAGCGAAAGACCGTCAGCCAGAGCGGCGAGCGAAAGAGCAGCGGCGTGCGATGGGTATCCAGATGCGCAGTGATGACAACCGTGATCGGACACGCGCCGGTCGGGGCAAGCGCGCCCATCGGCGCATCTTCGTCCGATGCGGCCTGGGGCAATGGGTTCTGGCAGGGCGCGATAGCGCGCACATTCTGGCTCGGCTCGACAGGCAACAGCCAGCGCAACAGACTGGGGCGGAACTGCATTTCAAGCAACAGCGATGCGAGCGCCACAGCCGTGATGAGAGCCGCCGCCGCAGCCCCAACCGGCTGGGGCTGCCAGAACAGGAACAGGCTCAACAGCGCCAGCGCCGCCGCCAGCGCATAGGGCCGGTAAGCGGATGTGGGGCTGAGAAATGTCTGGCGTTCAGGGGACAGTCCCAGGCTGGCCAATTGTTCGGCCACATAGTCGGCAGCTTTGGCTTCTTCGGGGGTCGCGCTGCCACGCGGGCCAATAACTTCGGACAGAGCGCGAATGTGATCGAGCGATGCCATAGGGACTTATTATAGGAAGCGGGGGAGCGGAGGGGCGGGGGCGCAGAGGTGAAGGGGCGCGGAGGCGCAGGCGAGCGGAGGTGAAGGGGAATATAAAGGCGCGCTGTGTGAGCGCGCCTTGCGACAGATCAGGGTGTGCGCCGGCAGGCAGGCCGGGGCGCAACAGTGATTACTCGATCGTCAGAGTGCCCTTCATCAGCACGTGATGACCGGGGAAGGTGCAAATGTAGGGATACTGGCCCTTGGGCGGCGCATCGAAGGTGATCGTGTCGCTCTCGCCAGCTTTGATCATCTTTGTGTGGGCGATGACGTTCGGGTCATTTTCCTTCAGGTAGCCTTTGGCCTCGCCGGCGGCCAGCCCATCGTTCGACACCTGCTCATTCGTGCCGGGCTTGATCAACACCCAGTTGTGCTCCAGCGCAGTCGAGTTGTTCTTGAAGATCAGGGTGATCTTGGAACCCGCCGGCGCGCTGAGCGTGTCCTTGTCGAATAACAATTCCTCGCCCTTCGAACCGATCTCGAGCGTGACTGCCTGGCCGCTGCCGGCCGGAGTGGGGGCTGGAGTCGGCTCTCCACCGCCGCACGCAGCCAGAAAGCTGCCGCCTACGGCCAGACCGCCCGCCATGCTCAACGTCTTCAGAAACCGCCTGCGTGATAAATCGAGTGCCATCGTCTCTACGTCTCCAGTGAAAATGCGCCCACAAGCCCGGTCATGCCACCGGGTGCGGCATTTTCATCCGCTGTGGTGAACCACCGGTTCATGGGCAACTCCTTCGACAATAAATAAATACAGAACCGCTCAATTGAGAATTGTCCTTGCGCGGTGTTCAGCGCGCCGCGCAGGCTACGGGAATATATCACTTGACCTTTGTCTGAGCAATCGTGTAGAGCAGGATGAGAGAATTGCGATTCAGGCTTCAAAGCGGAAGCGGACCTCGCCCACACGAATGATGTCGCCGGCGCCCAACGCGCAGCGAATCACGCGCTCCTCATTCACCCAGGTGCCGTTGCGGCTGGCGTTATCCTCGATCCACCAGGCGCTTGTGGCCGGATCCCAGGTTAGCCGGGCGTGTCGCGCGGAGGCGAATTGGTCGCTGACACGCACGGCGCAGTTGGGATCACGCCCGATCCACTCACAGGATCGCAGGACATGCTCGCTCGCCGGCATGTTGCCGGAAGGCAGCAGAATCAGCCGCGCCGGCGGGATGGGCGCCTGGTGAGATTGGCGTTCGCGCACAAGCATCCAGAGCATCAGACCGAGAAAGCCATACAGGGCGGCGACGATGAGGATGCGCAGGGCAAGCAGAATCGCTTCGGGCGGAGAGAGGGCGGCAGCGGCTTGCATGCGAAAACACAACGCCAGACATGGCAGCCCAGGTCAGGCCGGCGCAGGCGCCGGGACAGCGCCGGACGAGGAGGACTCATCCTTGCCGTCATGCCTGGCTGGCAGCTTCGCGCGCGGGTTGAACGGGGCGTTGCCGGGGCCATTGGAGCCGGCCTGCTCCTGGAAAAAGGATCGAAACTCTGCTTCCTCGATGGTTTCCACTTCAATCAGCCGCCGGGCAATCGCTTCGAGGATGGCGCGGTTGCGGGTCAGCACGTCGCGGGCGCGCGCGTATGCCGTGTTGACCAGTTGCTGAACTTCCTTGTCGATTTCGAGCGCGACGGCATCGCTGTAGTCGCGCTGTTCGCCCAGGTCGCGGCCCAGAAACACCATCTCATGGCGCTGGCCATAAACCATCGGCCCCATCTTTTCGCTCATGCCATAGCGGGTGACCATGTCGCGGGCGATCTCGGTCACGCGCTGCAGGTCGCTGCTGGCGCCGGTGGTCACATCGCCGAACACGATCTCCTCGGCCACCCGGCCGCCCAGGGCAAACGCCAGATCATCAAGGAATTTGGCGCGGCTGATGTAGTGGCGGTCCTCGTCCGGCAGCGACAGGGTATAGCCGCCGGCCAGACCGCGCGCGATGATGGTCACTTTGTGAATCGGGTCGCAGTTTTCAAGCAGATGCCCGACGATGGCATGGCCGGCTTCGTGATAAGCCACAATCGCCTTCTCTTTCGGCGTGATCAGACGGCTCTTGCGCTCGGGCCCCATCATGACCCGCTCGATGCTCTCGGTGAACTCGGCCATGCTGATGCTCTTGCGATTGCGGCGCGCCGCCAGAATGGCCGCTTCGTTGACGAGATTCTCGATATCCGCGCCGGCAAAACCGGGCGTCGCTTTGGCCAGGGCGCTGAGATCAACATCAGCGGCGAGCGGTTTGCCGCGCACATGGACTTTCAGGATGGCTTCGCGGCCTTTCACATCGGGCCGGTCCAGCACAACGCGCCGGTCAAACCGGCCGGGGCGCATGAGCGCCGGGTCCAGAATGTCGGGGCGGTTGGTGGCGGCGATAACGATGACGTTGGTGTCGGTGTCGAAGCCGTCCATCTCCACCAGAATCTGGTTCAGCGTTTGCTCGCGCTCATCGTGGCCGCCGCCCAGGCCGGAACCGCGCTGACGCCCGACGGCGTCGATCTCGTCGATGAAAATAATGCAGGGCGAGTGGCGCTTGGCCTGCTCGAACAGGTCGCGCACGCGGCTGGCGCCCACGCCAACGAACATTTCGACAAACTCGGAGCCGCTGATGCTGAAGAAGGGCACGCCGGCCTCGCCGCTGACAGCCTTGGCGAGCAGGGTCTTGCCGGTGCCGGGGCTGCCGATGAGCAGCACGCCCTTGGGGATGCGGGCGCCGAGTTGGATGAACTTTTCCGGCTCTTTCAGGAATTCGACGACCTCGACCAGCTCCTGTTTGGCCTCTTCCGCGCCGGCCACATCCTGAAACGTGACGGTGGGCCGGTCGCTGGTAAACATGCGCGCCCGGCTGCGTCCAAAATTCATCGCCTGGCTGTTGGCGCCCTGCGCCTGCCGGAACAGGAACCAGAAGAACAGAATCACGATGACCGGCGTGATGAACAGCGCCGCCGTGTTGATCAGGTCGCCCCAGTTGAACGGGCTGACGACCTCGATCTTCACCTGCGCAAGCTGCTGTTCGGTGACGCCGAACTGCTTGAGTTGCTCGCCGATGGTCGCGCCGAGCTCCTTTCTGGAGATGGCAACCGGCCGGCCGCTGTTGAACTTGACCACCAGTTCGTCATTGGCAACGATCAGCTTGTCCACGCTGCCGTTCTTGACCGCTTCGGCAACATCGGAGATCTGCATGCTCATGCCGCGGCCGGAGCCGCCCTGAAAGACGCTCAGGGTGGCGACGAGCATGATGATGCCGAGGCCGATCAAAACGAGGTTGCGCCAGCGCGGCAACTTGTCCATTTCCATCTACCCATTCAGTCATTGAGCCATTGGGTCATTGAGCCATTGAGCCATTGAGCCATTGGGGCAATCACTCAATCACTCAATCACTCAATTCTAATATGCGTTTTCGTCCTCGCGCGTCAGGGTGCGCCAGATGGTCTTGAGAATGATCTTGACGTCCAGCCAGATCGACCAGTTTTCGATGTACCACAAATCATACTTGGTGCGCTCTTCGATGGAGGTGTCGCCGCGCAAGCCGTTGACCTGGGCCCAACCGGCCATGCCGGCTTTCTCGCGGTGGCGCTCCATGTAACGCGGGATGCGGGCGCGAAACTCTTCGACGTAGCGGGGCTGCTCGGGGCGCGGCCCAACGAGGCTCATTTCTCCGATCAGGACGTTGATGAGTTGCGGCAGTTCATCGATGTTTGTGCGGCGCAGAAAGGCTCCCAGGCGCGTCTTGCGCGGGTCGTCTCGGGTGGTCCAGGTGGCCAGTTGCTCGGCGTCCTGGCGCATGGTGCGGAACTTGATGAGCCAGAACGGCTTGCCATCGAGACCCATGCGTTGCTGGACGAAGAATACGGGGCCGGGCGAGTCGAGCTTGATGAGGATAGCCACCAGCAGCAGGAATGGCGACAGCAGCACCAGACCGACGGCGCTGCCGGCCAGATCCATGATGCGCTTGAGCGTCAGCTTCCAGCCGCGCAACTGCACGTCGCGCACGTTGAGCAGGGGCAGGCCGCCCAGCTCGCCGATGCTCATCTGGCCGGCCATGATCTGGAACAGATCGGGATAGACCTTGATGCTCATCGCGCTGCGGTCGCACATTGAGATGATGCGCAGCATATCTTCGTCGCTGGCTTCGGGCAGAGCGATGATGACTTCATCCACGTTGTCGCGCGCGATGATGTCTGGCAGCGCATCAAGGGCGCCCAGCACAGGCGTGTCGTCATCGGGCCGGCTGCCATTCTTCACAAGCAGGCCGATGAGATCATAGCCCAGACGCGGGTTGTGGCGCAGGCGCTGCAGCACGGTGGCCGCCGGGACGCCTTCGCCGACAACCACCACGCGCGTTCGCCCGTAGCCTCGTATTTGCAGCCAGCGTTGAAAGCGGGCCTGCAACGCGCGCACCACGACGACGATGACCATCGTCAGCAGCCAGGCGTAGATCATCACGCCGCGCGAATAGTCGAAGGCCGATGAAGCTGTCTTGAACGTGAGCGAGGCGACGGCAATGCTGACGAGGGTGCCGATTGACACGCCGGAGAGAATTGTGACCAGTTCATCGGCGCCGTAGCGCGTGCGCCGGCGGTGATACATGCGGCCAAAGAAAAAGGCGGTGACGACGGCCACGATCTGCAGCGCCAGCAGCGGCAGCAAATCGGAAAAGTAGAGATTCTCAGCCGGATCAGGCAGTGGAATGAGCAGGCGCAGACGGAACGCCAGATAAAAGCCCAGCGTGACGCTAAACACGTCTGCCAGCAACAACGAGAGGGTGACGAGGCTGTGGTAGTGCCGCTGCAAAAAGGGGGCGCGGGTTTTCGGCTGGACGAGCGCTTTCTGCATACCACAAGACATTATACGATTCAGCCTTACAATTGATTGCGTTTGCCGGGCGTCCGGCCTGCGCAAGTCCAATACAGTCCGAACAATACAGTCCGAAAGAGAAGAACAGGTGGCAAAGAAGAACAACTCCCATTCTGCGCACACGGTTGGCGTCGACCTGGGCGGCACGAAAATCCTGGCAGCAGTGGTGGACGAGAGCGGCAATGTGGTCGCCACAGCCAAACGCCCGACGAAGGCGGAAGTCGGCCCGGAAGGCGTGATAGAGCGCATCATCAAGACGGCTGAAGACGCCTTGACGAGCGCAAAGTTGGCCAAAGAGCAGGTCGCGGCGATTGGCATTGGCGTGCCGGGGCCGGTGGACACGGGCCGCGGGGTGGCGTTGAGCGTGACCAACATGCCCGGCTGGGTGAATGTGCCGGTGGCCGACCTGTTGCGCAAATGGCAGGCCATTCCCGTCGCCCTGACCAATGACGTGCGCGCCGCCTGCATGGGGGAACTGATGATGGGGGCAGGGCGCGGTTTACATCACTTTGTGTGCGTGTTCATCGGCACCGGCATCGGGGGCGGCGTCGTCATCAACGGGCAGATCTACGAGGGCGCGCGCGGCAGCGCCGGCGAGATCGGCCATATGATCACGATGGCCGACGGCGCCTACGCGGAGGGCGGCGGCATTCGCGGCGGAATCGAGGCCATCGCCAGCCGGTCGGCGATCGAGCGCGATTTGCGCGCCGGGCTGGCGGCCGGCCGCAAGTCTATCCTGCCTCAACTGATGGCGAAAAAAGAAGGCGCGCTGACCAGCAGCGTGCTGGCCGGCGCCGTCGAAAAGGGCGACGCGCTGACCATCGAAGTGCTGCAACGCGCGGCGCACTATCTGGGCCTGCACGCGGCTTCGCTCATCAATTGCTTCGATCCGCAGGCGCTGATCTACGGCGGCGGAGTGATCGAGGCGCTGGGCGAGTGGATGCTGGGGCCGATCCGTGAGACAGCCTTGCAGCATTTGATTAACCGGGCGCGGCTCGACGAGGTCAGGATTGTGGAGGCCAGTCTGGGGGATCGGGCCGGCGTGGTCGGCGCGGCCTTGCTGGCGAGAGGCGCGTTGCAGAAAGAACTGGCGAAGTAAGCGCGCTTGCCGGCTGTCATTCGCCCGGCGACTGTCAGTGACGGGCGCCCCATAGCAAAGCCGGCCTGCGCCGGCCCCCTGGGAGACGCGGCCTTGCAGATCGCGCCCGGCTATCATTGCCTCTGCGAGGACGAACATGAGCAGGCACGAATTACGCGACACCCCATTGCCCTACCAGACATGGGGCGAGCAATATATCGATGAAGGCTCGCGCCGGCAGATGGATAATGCGATGCGCCTGCCAGTGAGCGTGGCCGGCGCGTTGATGCCGGACGCTCACATCGGCTACGGCGTGCCGATCGGCAGCGTTCTGGCGACCGAAGGGGCTGTCATTCCCTATGCCGTGGGCGTGGACATCGCCTGCCGCATGCGATTGACAGTGTTCGAGGCATCGCCTATCGCACTCGACCAGCACAAAGGCAAATTCGAGCAGGCGCTGCAACGCGCGACGCGCTTTGGCGCAGGCGCGGAGTGGAATCCCAAACAAGATGACGAGATCATGGACGACCCGGACTGGGAGGCCACAGGGCTGCTGCGCAGCCTGAAGGACAAGGCGCACAGGCAGCTCGGCACTTCCGGCTCCGGCAATCACTTTGTTGAGTTTGGGGCGCTGGAGATTCTGGCGGAGGACGACGCGCTGGGGCTGGGGCAGGGGCAGTATCTGGCGCTGCTGTCGCATAGCGGATCACGCGGCACAGGCTATCAAATCGCGGACCATTACAGCAAACTGGCCCGGCAGTTGCATCCTGAATTGAAAGAGGTCGGCGGCGGCGATTTATTGAACCTGGGTTGGCTGGAGATAGACTCCGAGGCGGGACAGGAATACTGGATCGCCATGAACCTGGCCGGGCGGTACGCCAGCGCCAACCATCGCGTGATCCATCGCAATGTGGCGAAGGCGGTCGGGCTGAAGCCGGCGGCGGTGGTGGAGAACCACCACAATTTTGCGTGGATCGAGACGCTGCCCGATGGCCGGCAGGTCTATGTGCATCGCAAGGGCGCCACGCCGGCGGCAAAAGGCGTGTTGGGCGTCATTCCCGGCACCATGGGCGACCCCGGCTATGTCGTGCGCGGCCTGGGCAACCCGGCTTCGCTCAACAGCGCGTCGCACGGCGCAGGCCGGCAAATGAGCCGCAACGAAGCTATCAAGTCGATCACCAGAACGATGCGCGACCAGTACCTGCGCGACAAGGGTGTGACGCTGCTGGGCGGCGGCTTGGACGAAGCGCCGCAAGCCTACAAGAACATCAACGAAGTCATGTCGGCGCAGAGCGACCTGGTGGAGATCATCGGTCGCTTCAAACCGCGCGTCGTCATGATGACCGACGACCCGCGCGACATCTAGCGCGCGCTTTCCGGGGCGCGCTTTCCAGTGCGCGGGTTCGAGCGCACATTCACACCACCCACAGCGGATTGGGCATGAAAACCAGCGCCAGCACAAGCGCGGCGATGACAGCCAGGATGTAGTGGCGCGGCTCCAGGCGGGCAGCCTGATTCAATGCCGGCGGGTGGTTGCGACCAAAGAAGAACAAGAGGATTGTCCACAGCAGCCAGCTTTCCGACACCAGCACGGTCAGCCCCAAAAACAGCGCCAGCATGACAAAGTACAGGTAGCGGGCCGCCTGGCCCAGCACCGCATAGGCCACGTGTCCGCCGTCCAACTGCCCGGCGGGAATCAGGTTGATGCCCGTGATGAGCAACCCAAGCCACGCGCCAAGATAAAGCGGGTGCTCGATCATGCCTGCGCTCGGCACATACCGGCCATAGATGGCAATCTTCATCAGGCCGGTGAGCAGCGAGTCGCCAAAGTAGATCGCGCCGGCCATGGCCGGCGTCTCGATCGGTTTGACCGTGGAGACGGCCAACCCCAGCATGAGGATTGGAATGGCGACGAGGAAACCGGCCAGGGGGCCGGCGATGCCAACTTCGAGGAGTGTTCGCCGGTCCTCGAATGGCTCGCGCTGCACAATGACGGCGCCGAGCGTGCCGAAGCCGAACATGCCGAACAGAATGGTGGGCAGAGGAATGAAATAGGGCAATGACACCGGCGCGCCGCGCAGCCGGCCCACCACATAGTGGCCCATTTCATGCGTCACCAGCACCCCCAGCAGCGCGCCGGCGAAGGCCAGTCCGGCGCCCAGGTCCAGCTGGCCGGTTTGTGAAAAGACCGAGCCGCTGAGAATAACCGACCCGACAGTGGCAATGAACAGAATCACATTCAGGGCGGGGTTCAGCCTGGGGCGCGGAATCACGCCGGGCACAGCCAGCACTTCGTGATCGCCAGCGCCCAGAGCGGCATTGTCGCGGCTGCGCAAATAGGGCGTGTATCCGACCTGCTCAACGCGCGGGCGCAGTGTCCGATAGGCCTGATCGGGCGGAACCAGCAGGACGCCGCGCAGACGAATCAAGCCATTGTCCTCGAACTCGTAACTGGTGACCGTCATCACGGGCGAGAGCGCCGCACGCAGATTGGCCACAATCTCGAGCCGGTCAGCCGGGGCAGAGTTGGATGCGTTAAACATAGGACTACACGCGCAAACAGCCCAGACGCGCCAGGCGTCTTATGCAGACTGGCCGGCGTGTCGCTGGGCCAGAGCCTTGACCACCGCAGCGATGCTCAACAACCCCTGCCCCTTGCCCATCGAAATGTTGGGGCCGAACAGGGTGGGCACCAGATCGTCGATCGGCATGCGGGCAATCTCTTCGGCGGGCAGACCGTTGATGGTGGATGCAAGGACGGCGCACAATGCGCGCGCTGAGACACCGAATGGGTTTTCTACAGCGAAATGAAACCTGAGGCGATTGTCGTCCAGCGGTTCGACGAAGACGTAGGAGTCAGACTCGCAGTGCGGCACCTGATTTTCCGGCGGATAGGGGCGCCGGGCAATCGACTCTGGCACGCCTTCAAACTGGTCGGAATACTCGATCAACATGGCGTTGCGATCCGAAGGGTTCTCGGCAAAGATCTCCAGAACCTCTCGCAACTTATCGGGATATCGTTCAAAACTGGACATAGCCACATCACATGACAGTCAATTCTGTGGGAGTCAGGTCGCACCGGCTTTCGACGCACGACAGATCAGTGAGCGCCTCAGTGAAGCGATCAGCCGGCTGTTGTCGGCGTATTTCCAGCGTTTGCCGGTCTACCTCGTCGGCTCTGGACTCAAGGCCGGCGAGGTGATCGAGGAAAATATCGACTGACGGCGCA
>Ga0308414_1001468_pt1 | contig 15425 bp, 14 predicted proteins | sample HotsprSampleOS50_FD_205667 | JGI IMG/M metagenome (GOLD analysis project Ga0308414, IMG submission 205667) | Hot spring phototrophic mat microbial communities from Octopus Spring, Yellowstone National Park, Wyoming, United States - 20090730_OS50 ... | reverse complement strand
CGCTCATGGCGCTGCTGTCGCCGCGTTGCACGAACGACGGTTCATCTCATGAAGGTCTTTGCACATCCGTCTCCATCCTCATCCCTGCGGCTCGATCGTGAGCCGTTCGATCGTCAGCGCCTGCGGTCGCTCCAGTGCTGTAATGCCGAAACCAAACCGTCCCTGCGGCGTGACGATCGCGTACTGCGTATCGATCCAGGCAACGAAGCCGGCCGGGCCGCGCGGGGCGAACGACGTATGCAGCACGACCGCGTCATCGACCGAGAAGAGCGCCTCATTCACCCGCCAGTCGATGCGGTAGGTGTGGCGTTCGGCCAGCAGCGCATCAGGGAGCACGGCCTCGCCGATGCGCAGCGCCTGTTGGATCTTCGGCCAAAGCAGATTGTACAGCCCTGGCGCGCGCATCAGCAAGACCGCGGCCGGCGCCAGCGGGGCCAGCGCCCATGCCCGCGGCCGGGTTGCGTCGATCGTGGCTGCCTTCCACCCGCTGCCGGGCACGCCATGCCCCAGCGCCATGTCGTTGGGCGGCGCGCCAAAGAAGAACCAGATCGCGCGCGGCAGGCGCAGGCGCCGGGCATCGGGCGAGAAGGGATGGTTCCAGAAGCCGAAGCCAGCCGTCCCACGCAGATCGCGGCCGGGCGCGCTGGCCTGCGCGATCACGGTCAGCACGAGCGGCGGCCGCCAGCGCAGGCGGAAGGGCGCCCTCCCGCCGAACCCATAATCGCTGATCTGCGCGTTGCTGTAGCCCGGGCCAGGTTCGACCGTCAGCCGCAGCCCATGCGCTGTAGCGCGCACCGATGCGCGGCCGGTTTCAACCACATCCCAGCCGCACAGGGCTTCGTTACAGACCGCTTCAAATTCGATTCGATCGGGTTTCGTCATGCGATTTGAAACTTTTCTGCTATAATTGACTTAAAGCGTTTGCAACCTTTTGCTGCGCCGCAGCGTATTAATCAGTGTACACATAGAGTTCAGGGGAGTAGTCCTATCATGACTGACCAGAAGCAGCAGCACGACCCGGAAAGCGGCGAGCGCCGCACTTTTACGGAGGAACTGGAAGTGGCCGGCAACCAGCTTGTGGAACGCGTTCGTGAACTGATCGAACAGGGCAACGTCCGCCGTCTGACCATTCGCAACAGCGATGGCCGCACGCTGCTCGAGATCCCGCTCACCGTCGGCGTCGTCGCCGGCGGCGCGCTCGCCATCTTCTACCCGGTGCTGGCCGGCCTCGCCGTCATCGGCGGGTTGGTCGCGCGCCTGCGCATCGAAATCGTTCGCGATTTGCCCGCCGAAGCGAAAGAGAAAGTCGAAGAGCTGGCCGACAGCGTCGAGGACGCGGTCGAAGACCTGCGCGACGACCGCTAACGCTTTCGCCCCTTCAAAACCGATGCCGTGCTCCGAAACTGCGAGCGCGGCGTCTTTTTGATTCATCCCGCTCAGCGCAGGTCGCGCAGCACGGCCGCCGCGGCATTGCGCCCCGAAGCGCCCATGATGCCGCCCCCAGGGTGCATGCTGGCGCCCGTCAGATAGAGGCCGGGCAGCGGCCCGCGATATTCGCTCAGGCCCAGCGCAGGCCGCAGCATGAACATCTGGTCGATCGACATCTCCAGATGCATCACGTTACCGCGCAGCAGCCCCAGCTCGCGCTCCAAATACAGGGGCGTCTCCACCAACCAGCCGATGACCTGATCGCGCGTCATGTTTGGCGCGTAGCGGCGCAGCACCTGGAGCATGCGCTCGGCCTCGCGCTCGCCGATCGCATCCCACGACTCGCCGCTCGCCAGTTCATACGGGTAATACTGCCCCCACAGGAAGACGACGTGTTTGCCTTCTGGGGCCAGCGTCGGGTCGCTGGCCGACCATGTCATCACGATCAGGGCCGGCTCGTTGGACGGCCTTCCAGCCACATAGTCGCCGTAAGCGCGTTCCAGATAGCCGAGGTCTGGGCAGATGAACTGCATCGCCGTATGCTGCGGGCCGGGCGAACCATCGGCCGGCGACGGCGCAGCCAGATAATCGGGCAGGCTGTGCGCCGCGCAGCGCACGATCATGCCAAAGCCGTTGCCGATGCGCGAGCCCGCGACCGCCCGCTGCATCGAGAGCGGCGCGGCATCGCCCAGCAGTTTGAGCGTCGTGTGAATGTGCGCGCCGCTCACGACCGCGCGCCGCGCCGTGAAGCGCTCCCCGCTCTCCGTCTCGGCCCCGACGACGCGCCCCCGCTCGACCAGCAGCCGCGCGACCGGCTGCCCGGTCAGCACAGAACCGCCGTGCGCCTCGATCATGCGCGCCAGCGCCTGCGTCAGCATGCCAGAGCCGCCGCGCGGCCGTTTCATCCCGCTCACATGATACATCGGGTGCCACAGCGCGAACGGGGCAGAGAACGGCTCGGTCGGCGGCGGGCCGCTCTGCGCCGCCATCCAGCCGATCAGCGCCGGCACCTGCGGCCCCTTGAACGACTGGCGCAGGAGCTGCCCGTAGCCGCGGATGACCTCGTTCATGCGCTCCATGCCCCGGCGGCCCATGCCCGGTTTAAAGATCAGGTAGCGGCCAATGTTGAGCGGCGTCGGTTCGTGCAGGAACATCTCGACCATGCCCTCGGCCAGCGGCATCCACCGCCCGATGAACTGGCGGTAAGCTTCGGCATCCTCCGGCGAGATCGCGGCGATGCTGGCGCAGGTGCGGTCGACGCTTTTGTAGACGGTGAAACTGGTGCCATCGGGGAAAGGCGCGAAGAACAGCGGGTCGAGGTCGAGGTACTCCAGCCCGTAGTCGGTCAGGCGCAGATCGCGCACGACCGGCGTATGGTTGATCAGGATGTGGGCTGAACCGCCCAGATCGAACCTGAAGCCGGGCACGATCTCTTCAGTGACGACGGCCCCGCCCACTTTCTGCCGCCGTTCGAGCACCGTCACGCGGTAGCCGGCCTGCGCAACATAGGCGGCCGTGATCAGCGCATTATGCCCCGCGCCGACGACCAACACATCACAATCTGCCATGGTTTTTTCAATCCTCTCATCCGGCCGCTGCCAGGCGACCGGCTCTCACGCGATATACGGTCGAATGATGCCGAGGAGCTGCTCGGCGCGCTGGCGAAAGGTGTGGTCTTTGAGGACGCGCTCGCGGGCTGCCCGGCCAGCGGCCACGCGCGCCGCATCGTGAGTGAGCAGGTAGCGATAGCGGTCGGCGGCTTCCTCGGCGCTCTCTACGATGAACAGCTCCCTGCCCGGCTCGAACCATTCTTCAATGCCGAGATACGGGTTGGCGACGATGCAGCAGCCCATGCTCGCCAGTTCGAACGGGCGCGATGACGACGACGCGTAGACGCTGGCGTGCGCGGCCCGCGTGATGCACAGGTTGATCTTGCTGCGACAGGCGTACTCGCGCAGGGCGCTGAATGACAGGTAAGGCAGGGCGCGCACGTCGCCCAGATCGCCGAGCTGCGTGCCGCGCACGGCAAAGCGGGCTTCGGGCAGCGCACGCGCCGGCGCCGCGATCATCGCGTCGATCCAGTCGCCGCGGTACTCGCGCCCGTGGCCATAGAAGAACACGTCGATATCCTGCGCGCTCACCGCGACCGGCGCGAACACGTCTGGGTCGGCGCCGTAATAAAGGGTGTGGACGGCGCGCGCCCCGAGCGCGGCGATCAGCGCCGCCCCGCCTTTGCTGTTGCTGATGAAGGCGGTGTACTCGCTCACATCTGCCCCCTGATAGATGCGGAAGCCGCTGGCGAAGCCGCGCAGGCTGGGCAGGCTGGCGGGCACATCGCCATCGTAATAGAAGACCGGCTTGCCGTGCCGCGCCTGCAGATAGGCGGGGATGCCAACCAGGTGATTGAGCGGGGCCGTCAGCACGATCAGCGCGTCGATATCCCGCTCGCGCGCCAGCAGCCGGTCGAGGTAGCGCCGCCACAACGGCGCGACCAGCGCCTGCGCGCTGCGCCGCAGCAGGCGATCGCTGGCGCTTTCGTCGGAGGCAGGGGGGACAGCGCGCCCCGCCTGAGGGGGGACGATACGCCGCAGCGCATCGCGCGCGCGCTTGAACAGATCGCCATACAGTTTGGCCGGGTTGGCGCCCGCCCGCCACCACAGCGACTCGATCGCCGGCCCCTGATACGGCGCAGCGATCACATCGACGCCGATCTCATACAGCCCTTTCATGAGCTGCCACCATGCCGGCGTCGCGCTGAACGGCTGGGTCAGATCAAGGGACGACGGGACGATGAGCAGTTTCATCGAGGCTCAAGGCGTGCGGGTGCGCTGCGCTTCCGCGCGCTCATGTCAATCGATGTAACCGAGCGCGCGCAGATGTTCCAGCATCGATGCATCCTCCTCCAGCGGCGCGGCTTCCGGCGCGGATGCGCCCTTCAAAGCCGCAGCGCGCGCCAGCAGCGCCGCCGCCTTTTCGGGCAGGCTGCTCGTCAAATCACGCGTCTCGGCGGGGTCGGCTGCCAGATCGTACAACCCCTCGATGCGCGCGGCCGCGAGATCGCCGCGGGCGATCAGCTTGTGCTTGCCGTTGTAGACGGCGCGCCGAACCTCGCGCAGTGCCATGCGCTCGATCACCGACGGGTTGCGATGCTCCAGCACATGGATGAAGGTGAGCGGCGGGAACGCTTCGCTGAAGGCGGTATCGTCCTCAGCATCGGCACCGCCATTGGCGACCGCCGCCAGCGAGAGCGCGCGGCCCCCGCCCAGCTCTTCAGCATCGATGTCAGCCAGATCGAGCAGGGTGTGGAACAAGCGCCGTGTCGAGACATTGCGGTCGATCCTTGCCCCGCGCGGGAATCGCTCGCGGTCATAGATGGCCAGCGGCACGTGCACCAGCTCCTGATGCACGTTGAAGCCGTGCCCGAATAACTGATGTTCGCCGTGGCCTTCACCGTGATCAGCGGCGAGGATCACAGTCATTTCGTCAAGCAGCCCCGTTTGGCGCAGATGATCGATCAACCGGCCGAGCTGAGCGTCTTGCGCCGCGATCTCAGCATCGTAAAAATCGAGCAGCGCCGCCTGCTGCCAATCTTCCAACGGCGGCTCCGGCGGGCTGGCCCATGCTGCGCCGTCGGCATTGAAGCGGCGCACGAACCGGTAGGCCTGCTGGTCGTGGCGCAGGCGCGGCGCCACCCGGTCGATGGCATCTTGCGGGGGCTGGTACGGCAGGTGCGCGCCCATCAGGTTGACGAAGATGAACAGCGGCTGCTGCGCCCCGCCGGCGCGGTGCGCGTCAAGATAGTCGATCAGATCGCCGATCGCGTTGGCCGTGTGTCCTTTGAAATTGATGTAGCGCGTCCACAGCGGCACAAACAGCGGGTGCAGCGACAGGCGGAACAGGGCGTCGGAATGCGCGAATTGATTGCCAATGCGCCGCGCATAGGGCCGGAAACGGCGCGTAAATTCGCGGCGCAGCCAGGTCTTTTTATAGTCGTTAGGACGGTGAGGGATGGCGCTGGCATAGTTATAAAAGGCGTCGAAACCGCGCTGCAAGCCGTTGTTCAGCACGCCGACCAGCGGATTGTTGCAGAACGCGACCGTATGATAACCGCGCTCGCGCAGCAGTTCGGCGATCACAGGTTGGTCGTCGCGCAGTTGGCTGTTGGCCTGCGTCACGCCGTGATCGCTTGGGTACTTGCCCGTAAACAGCGAGGCGTGCGCCGGGATCGTCCATTGGGCCGGCGCGACGGCCCGCTCGAACAGCGTGCCCGCTTCCGCCAGCGCATCGAAGGCCGGAGAGATATCGCGGGTATGACCGTAGACCGACAGCCGGTCGCGGCGCAGTGTATCGAGGATGATCAGTAAAATAGTACGCATACGAATCCTTTCCTCGCGCATTGTAGCACAGCGGGTGCACAGGCCCATAAACTCTCTACAACGATTAACCCGAATTGCCAGCTTGCGAATTGCTGCTACACTTATGGCATCATCATATCTAAATGAAGGACTTACTGTGAAGGATGCGATCCGAGTTGCGCTGGTTCAGCTCGGCTGGCCCGGCGACCGCGACACGATGATCACAACTTACCGGCAGCTGGTGGCCGAGGCCGCGGCGCGCGGCGCGGTGCTTGTCTGCCTGCCTGAGCTGTCGATCTCGCCTTATTTCCCCGCCACGCGCGATCCAAGCGGCTTCGAATGGGCCGAGCCGCTGGCCGCTGGCCCGTCAGCGCAGTGCTTCGCTGAGCTGGCGCGCGCGCACGCCGTGCATGTCGTCGGCAGCCTGTTCGAGCGCACGCCAGACGGGCATTTTTTCGACACGGCCACGCTGCACGATCCACACGGCCGCCTGGCCGGGGTGACGCGCAAGATCCATATCCCTTCTGGGGAGGGCTATCACGAGACGGATTTTTTCGAGGCGGGCGATTCGTACCCGGTGCACACCACCGCCGCGCTCAAACTCGCCCTGCCAACCTGTTACGACCAGTGGTTTCCAGAACTGGCGCGCATCTACGCGCTGAATGGGGCTGAATTCATCTTCTATCCCACCGCCATCGGCTCAGAGCCGACCGCCCCCGAGATCGACACCCAAGAAGCATGGCAAACCGTCATGCGCGGCCACGCCATCGCCAACGGCCTGTTCGTCGGCGCGGCCAACCGCATCGGCAGCGAGGGCGGGCTGCGCTTCTACGGCAGCAGCTTCGTTTGCGATCCGATGGGCCGCATCCTCGCTCAAGCTGGCCGCGATACGACGGAGGTCATCACCGCCGATTTGGACCCGGCGACCATGCAGCGCTGGCGCGAGCTGTTTCCGCTGCTGCGCCAGCGCCGGCCGGGCGCGTATGGCCGCCTGCTGGCCGCAGACGCGCAAGCTTAGCCGGCGCTCAAAGCGGATTTTGAGCGGCGTTCACGCCGGGCTGCCCCGGCGAGGGAATTGGCGCATGCCGATACACAGCGAATGGCTCGATGCAGATCGTCGCCTCGTGCTCTGGCGCTTTGAAAGCCCATGGTCGTGGGCCGAATTCGCGCGCCACTATCAACTGCTGAAAGAACAGGCGGAGACATTCGATCACGACTTCGACCAAATCTTCGATGTGTCTCAGCTCGAACTGCTGCCGCCCGATGTCGTGCTGCGCGTGCGCCGCGAATTCTTCCAGCGCATTCCGCATACGCGCTACTTCCTCGTCGTCGGCGCTGATGGTTACATTCAACTGCTCTGGAACACGCTGACGAGCTTTCCTTTCGCCGCGCACATGCATGCTTTTTTCTTCCAGCACTTGGAGGATGCGATCGCCTTCTCGCGCGACCAGCGCGAGTCCTGATCTGCCGCGCGCCGCGCTGCCGCTTCGCTCGCTGCGGGTCATTGTGACTGACCGCACAGCTCGGCCACTTCAGCGCTTTTTGCGGCAAGGCCTGGGTTCGATCAACATAAACGCCGCGCTTTTTTTGCTGCCGGCGCCCCACCTGCTGCCAAAACCTGGTTAAAACGCCGCCGTCAAACCGTCCTTGCGCGGGTCGCTGCCGCCGGACAGCACACCCGTCTCTGGGTCGCGGCGGATGATCTGCCCGTCGCCAAAGACGGTGCGCGCATAGCCGCTCACTGGCCGCACGACGTGGCCCAGCTCGGCCAGCCGCGCCATCGTCGCCACGGGGATGCCCGCCTCCAGCCACAGCGCGCCCTCGCTCGTGCCATCGGCCAGCATCCAGCGCGGCCGGTCAAGCGCTTCCTGCGGATTCAGGTCGTCGTCGATCATCGCGCTGAGGACTTGCACGTGCCCCTGCGGCTGCATGAAGCCGCCCATCACGCCGAAGCAGGCCCACAGGGCATCGCCGCGCGTCGCCAGCGCCGGGATGATCGTATGGTACGGCCGTTTGTTCGGGGCGAAGCAGTTAGGGTGGCTGGGATCGAGCGAGAACAGCGCCCCGCGGTTGTGCAGCAGCACGCCCGTCTCTCCGGCGACGAAACCGACGCCAAACCCCATATATAGGCTGTTGATGAATGAACAGGCGCTGCCCTCGCCATCAACCACGCTCAGATAGACCGTATCGGAGTGGCCAAACGGCCGGCCGAAGGCCGGCGGCTGCATCGCCCCTGCTGGCGAGATCAGCGCCCGCCGCGCGCGGATATAGTCGTCGCTCAACAGTTCGGCGATCGGCGCCGGGCTGATCGCTGGATCGGCCACGTACCAGCGCGCATCGGCGAAGGCCAGCCGCATCGCCTCGACCATCAGGTGCAGCCGCTCCGGCCCATCAGGCGCCAGCGCGCCGAGATCGTACCCCTCCAGCAGGCGCAGGGCTTGCAGCGCGGCGATGCCCTGCCCGTTGGGCGGACACTCCCACACGGTGATGCCGCGGTACTCGGCGCTGATCGGCTCGTCCCACGTCGAGCGGTGCGCTTTCAGGTCGTCGATCGTCAGGACGCCCCCGGCCTCCTGCACCGCAGCGGCGATCTGCGCCCCGATCGGCCCCTCGTAGAACGCCGCCGCTCCGCCCTCGGCGATCGCTTCCAGCGTGCGCGCCAGCGCCGGCAGCTTGACCACCTGCCCTGCGGCGGGCGCGCGACCTGCGGGCAGGTACTCCCCGGCGTTCCGGCTGGCAGCCAGCAGCGGCTCGGCCTGCTTCCAGGCGCTGGCGAACCACGGCCCCACGCCGAAGCCCTCGCGCGCGTGATGGATGGCATCGGCCAGCACCTCGCGCAGCGACATGCGCCCGTGCCGCGCGAGCAGGTCAGCCCAACCGGCGACTGCCCCAGGGACGGTGACCGCGTGCCCGTGATGCGGGTCGATCGCGTCAAGGCCGCGGGCGTGCATGGCCGCGGCTGCATCGGCCAAGCTCGCGCCGGAAGGCGCGCGGCCGCTGCCGTTCAGCGCGCTGATGCGCCCCGTCTTGGCGTCATAGTATAAAGCAAAACAGTCGCCGCCGATGCCGGTCGAGGCCGGCTCGACGACGTTGAGCACGGCAGCGGCGGCCACGGCTGCATCAGCGGCCGTGCCGCCAGCGCGCAAGATCGCCACTGCTGCCCCCGATGCCAGCGGGCTGCTGGTCGCGGCCATGCCGCGCCGCGCGACGGCCATCGACCGGCGCGAACGGAACTCGAAGTCCATCGGCCTCATCGAAACGCTTCCGTGCGCTTGCGCTATCCCGCGCCCCCGCCAGCGCTCATCTCGATCAGGGCCAGCAGCACTTCCAGCGGCACCGGGCCTCGGTCATACCTCAGCCCGCCGTAGGTGATGAATGCCGCCTCGCCATCGCCTTGACGCATCATCACGGCAGGCGTCGAGTTGACGCCCCGCTCGACAGCGAACGCCACATCGCGCGTGATCTGTTCCGCTTTACGCAGGCAAGCATCGAACTGGCCCTGATCGATGCCGAAGCGGTCAACCTGCCGCAGCATCGCAATCTCGGTATACTGCTGCGCTGCCGCCAGTTCATACAGGTGAACGTACATCGAGCGGAAACCCCCGAATATCTGTGCCTCGACGCATTCCGCCATCCGCGCAGCCGAGACCGTGAACATGCCACCCGCTGTCGGCAGCGCGCGCAGTTCAAGGCGAACCTGCCCAGCTTCGACGTGGTCAAGCAGCGGCAGCTCAACAACATCGTGATACCTTTGGCAGTGCGGGCAGGCCCAGTCGAAGAAAATGATCAGCGTCAGCGGGGCGTCCGTTTCTCCCAGTACAAAGGCGCCGTCAGCCGTCCGGTGCTGAGGCAGCCCGGCCATGCGCGCGATCAGCACCTCGGCGGCGGATGGCCCGGCGGGTTGAGCGTTGACCGATGAGATGCCGATCAGTGTGCTGACCAGCATGCTGGCCAGCAAGGCGAACACGGTGAGGGGAGGAAAACGCAAGTTCATATATCTGTTATCCTGAAAACTGTGCGGAAAACTGCCGTCTTTCCATTGTAACATCCCCTTGTCATGAACAGGTTATGATTAATCTCAGGTTTTCGCTCGATCGCCATGAAAGGGCGGCGCTTTTCGGTTACGATAACCGTACAGATTGCGCACAAAAAGCGATCTGTGTTAAAATTAAAAAAATGATTAAGGAGGGGAGCAATGTACGCACAGGCTACCACCATCCGTGTTCCACTTGGCACCATGCCGCAGATGCGAAAGCTGGTCGAAGAGGAATATTTGCCCCGCCTGCGCGAGCGCCCCGGGTTTATGCGCGCATATTTCCTTGAGCAAGTGGATGACCCCGATGCCGCACTGCTGCTGGTCGTCTGGGAAAGCCATGCCGCAGTCGAGGCGTTCAACCGTACCGGCCTGCTTGAGGCATCGGTGCAGGCGCTGGCCTCTCGCCTGCCCGGCGTTGTGCTTCAGCGTCAGGGATATGTCAGCCGCGTCACCGTCGGCCCGCCCGCCAGCGGTCACAGCCAAGTCGCCCAGATGCAGACGACTTAAGCGTTCCCTCGCAGCCCATTGACTGCCAATCTAGAAGACGCCCGGCTTTTGGCCGGGCCTTTCACTGCCCGGCGCTGCGCCGCCGCTGGCGTTCACGTCTTTGCGATCTTCCGGGCGCAGGTCCAGCGTCTCGCCCGATTGGATGAATTTGCGCTGATAGCGCTGCTGCGCCAGCTGGCGCAAATCGGTCACCAGGTCGCTCTCATCGGTGATCTCGATGCCCAGCAGCGACTCAACCGCATCTTCCATCGTCAGGATGCCGGCCATGCCGCCGTATTCATCGAGCACGAGAAAGATGTGTTCTTTGGTGCGAATGAATTCGTCGAAAACCCGGGCGACATCGAGCGTCTCCGGGATCATGTGAATGTCGCGCCGGAAGCTCGCCAGTTTCACATCATCCAGATCGCTCGCTGCCCGGCTGACGATATCGTGGCGCAGCACGTAGCCGGTCACATCGTCGATCGTCTCGCGATAAACGGGGATGCGCGAATAAGACAGGTTCGGGTGTTCGGCCATCACTTCGGCGATCGTCATGTCTTCCTGCAGCGCCATGACCACGGTGCGCGGCGTCATAATGTCGTAGACTTTGACGTTATGCAGATGCAGCAGGTTGGTCAGGATGCGGTTTTCGCGCTCTTGCAGCGCGCCCTCGCGCTGGCCGATCTGCGCCATCACTTCCAGATCGGTGCGGCTGACGGTCGGCTCGTCATCTTCGGGGCGCAGCCGCCGGCCCAGCTGCTCAAACCCCCACACCAGCGGCCCCAGCACGAACAGCATCGCTTGAATGGCATACGCCGCGAACGGCATGAGCTGCCGCCAGTAAACGGCGCCGAGCGTTTTGGGGATGATCTCCGAAAAGACGAGGATCATGAAGGTGAGCGCGGCCGAGATCAGCCCGACGAGCTGATCGCCGAAGATGCGCGCAGCTTCCGCGCCGGCCAGGGTTGCCCCGGCCGTATGCGCGATCGTGTTCAGCGTCAAAATGGCGGAGATCGGCCGCTCAACGTTCTCTCTCAGCCGACGCATGATCAGCCCGCTGCGCCGGCCGGCTTGGGCCATCATCTCGACATGCGCAACCGTCGTCGAAAGCAGCACTGCTTCGAGCACCGAGCACAAAAAAGAAATTCCGATCGCCAGTGAGACGTAAAACAGCAGCGCCACGATCGAGCCGCTGCCTTCGCCCTCAACGATGATCGGCGCAGCGGCCAGCCCTGCTAAGGCTAAAGACCCGTCCATGAGCGGGTGCGTGCTATCCCTTCTCCGCGCGATGCCCCAACGCAGCCTCAATCGCCGCGTCTGCGACCATTATACCGTATCCCGCGTTGAGGCCGCCCGCGCGCTGGGCGCGGCGGCGCCGGCTCACCCGCGCCGCGCGAAGCGATACCATCCAGCCGGGTGGCCAGAAGCGCTGTCGGCGTTAAAAGCTTCCCAAATCAGGGTGAACGAGGGTTCGAACAGCCGATGAACCTCTTCGGCCAGCCAGCCGAACCCCGCCTCTTCAACCGGGCAGTGCGCATAGAGCATGAATGTCCCGCCTGGCCGCAGCAGCCCCGCCACGATCTGCGCATAACGCGCCTGAAATGCCGGCGCGATCCCCTGCCCGCAGCCGATATCGATCGCGAGATCGTAAGGCGCCCGCAGCCCGCCAAGTTGATCGAGGCGAGTGACATCATGACAGAAAAGCGCGCAGCGCTCCAGCGAGAAACCCGCCAGTTTGCGCCGCGCCCGTTCGATCGCCTCCGGAACATAATCGACACCGTCCGCTTCCCAACCATGCTCGAGCAGGTAGCGCACATTGGTTCCCGTGCCGCAGCCGAGGTCGATCGCCCGACCGGGCGGCAGCTCGGCGACGACCGCGACGATCTCCGGCGGGGTGATGTTGGTATCCCATGGCAGGTCTCCCGAGCGATAGCGCTCGGTGAACATGGCGAATTTGTCGTCGGTCACGATTAAAACCTGTAGGCAATCCTGCCGCGCTGGTCAAGCCTGCCAGAACGACTCGCTGAGATATTTATAGGCGTTATCGGGGAACAGGGTGACGATCAGGCCCGGCTGGCCGGCTTCGGCCAGCGCTTCAGCGATCGTCAGCGCGCCGACCATCGCCGCGGCCGCGCTGATGCCGACCAGATAGCCTTCCTCGCGCGCCAGCCGCCGCGCCATCTCGTAAGCCGCCTCCGTATTGATGCCGAGCTGCCGGTCTGGAAAAAACTCGTCATAGATGCCGGGCTTGATGGCGGTGGGCATATGCTTTAGCCCCTCTAACCCATGGAAAGGCGTATCGGGCTGCAGCGCGACGATCTCAATCTCCGGGTTATACACTTTGAGCCGCCGGCCGGTGCCCATCAGGGTGCCGCTGGTGCCCAGCCCTGCCACGAAATGGGTGACTGCGCCGCGCGTCTGCTCCCAGATCTCGACGCCAGTCGTGCGGTAGTGTGCCTGCCAGTTGGCCGGGTTGTTGTATTGATCGGCGTAAAAGTACGTCTCTGGCTCGGCCGCCGCCAGGTCGCGCACCGCGCGGATGGCGCCGTCAGATCCTTCGAGCGGGTCGGTCAGCACCAGCTCAGCGCCATAAGCGCGCAGGATGGCGATGCGCTCTGGGCTGGCATTGGCCGGCACGAACAGGCGCACTTGGTAGCCTTTCGCCGCTCCGATCATGGCGTAGGCGATGCCGGTGTTGCCGCTCGTGCTGTCGAGGATCACCTTGCCTGGGCGCAGGCTGCCATCCAGTTCCGCCTGCCGAATGATACCGAGCGCGGCCCGATCCTTGACGCTGCCGCCCGGGTTCGTCCATTCAGCCTTCGCGACGATCTGCACATCAGCCGGCAGGTGACGGGTGATGTTTCTGAAGCTGACCAGCGGCGTGTTGCCGATCAAGGCCTCTATGGCGCGCCCGTGCCTGCGCTCTAAGGCGGCGGGCCGCGGTTCAAAACTTAACGTCATACGGTCATCGCTTTCGTCTCGTCGTCATCTCGCCTAACGGTCATGAAAAAAGCTGGCAGCGATCAAAAAAGCGAGAACGTGTTCCGGCTTTTCGCCGGGGCGTCCTACGCCTTTCATTCGCTGCCAGCTTCGGCGACGCTGCTCGCGCGTCGTTTCGCTGCTAAATTACCGTTTCAGCCGCCTGAAGTGCGCCTAACGCCCCCTCTTCAGACAGCAACAACACAGGCAAACCAACATCAGTCACAGCCTCGATGTCTCTGCTATAACTCACAGTGTAGACAAGAAACGGACTTCTGTCAACGTTCGCTCAGTCGTTCTTTGCGTCAATCGTTCCTAGTACCTAATAGCGTTTGATCGCCAAAGCGTCGGCCGTCCGGTTGATGTTTTCCAGCGATTCTTCGAAGCGCGCCATCGCCACGCAGATATAGAGCGCATCGGCCACGCTCAACTGCGCGATGCGGCTGGTCATCGCTTCGGTGCGGAACAGGGTTTCGGTCGCCGCGGTATACAAGACCACATCGGCATAATCCTGAATGGGCGATTTGCCGTAGTTGGTGATACAGATCGTCTTGGCGCCGGCCTGTTTGGCCAGCCGCATGGCATCGACCGTTTCTCGGGTGCTGCCGCTGTGCGAGATCGTCAGCACGACGACTTTTTCATGCGTCAGGGACGCGCTCACGGCCTGCATGTGCGAGTCGATCGAGACGACGCAGTTGATCCCGATTCGCAGCATGCGGTAATAGATATCAACTGCGATCGGGGCGGCGCTGCCGATGCCATAGAACTCGACCCGCTCTGCCTGCAGGATATAGTCCACAGCCCGCTGCATGGCTTGTGGATCGAGCACCTTCATCGTATCGACCAGCGCTCGCATATCGCTAGCCAGCACTTTATCGATGATCGTCGCGGTATCATCGGTTCGGGCCACATCTTCGTGGATGAACTTCATCGGCTCGACCAGCTCGCGCGCGAGCGCGATCTTTAAGTCCTGAAACCCCTTCATGCCGATCTGCTGGCACACCCGCACCACACTGCCAATGCTGACCCCTACAGCCGCCGCAACCTCCGAAACCGACATGTGGACGATCTGATCCTGGTGCGCCAGGATGAAATCGATCACGCGTTTCGATACTGGCGATAAACTCTCGCGCAGCGCCGCCAGGCGCACCAGCAGCCCTTCCGGCGCATTCTCCGATAAGCCAGCGGGGCCGCGGCTGGATTTTCGCATCATTAGCCTCTCTCACATTCATGGGCTCGATCGTACTGAGAAACGATGTTGAAACAATTTCAATTCTATAACCAAAATCCTGAAAATAAATTAAAGCGACGATCACGCTTTCTTAAAATCCGTTCGCTACAACCCACCCTGGCGATATCAATCGCCGCTCTCGTCAGTTCAATTGTAGGAGCTTCGACCCCATGGTTCAAAATCATTATCGACGTTTCGTATCGCTCATCATCGTTATCCTAGCCGTTTTCAGTCTAGCCGCAGCGACGAGCGCGCAGGAGGATACCGTCATCATCGGCGCGCCCACCACAACCGCGTTCCGCAACAACCCGCTGTGGGCCACCAGCACGGCCGATTTTTACGTGTTTCCCCTCATTCTGCCCGGCCTAACATGGTTTGATGATCAGATGAACCCCGTGCTGGCGCTGGCCGAAGACGTGACCATCAGCGATGACGGCCTCACGTATACCTTCACACTGCCCGCGAATGCCACCTGGAGCGATGGCGAACCGATTACCGCCGCCGACGTGGAATTCACCTGGGAATTGAAATCGCACCCGGCCTTGCTGGCGCTGCCGCAGCCTCCTGCCGGGCGCGGCGATATCACGCTGGTGGCTGGCGTCGAGGCCTACAGCAGCGGCGAGGTCGACGAGATCACCGGCATTCAGGTGATCGATGAGCGCACTGTGGCCTTCACGCTCAACTCGCCCAATTTCCTCTTCCTTGGCAACGCGACGCTCGGCATTTTGCCGCGGCACATTCTGGGCGAAGTAGACCCGGCGGCGATCGCTGACCACCCCTATCTGGAGTTCCCCAGCGTCACCAGCGGCCCCTACCTGCTGACGGAATATGTGCGCGATAGTTTCTGGCGGCTGGCTGCGCGTGAGGATTACTGGGGCGAACCGGCGATGATCCCCAATGTGATCATCCG
>Ga0308414_1001467_pt1 | contig 15427 bp, 16 predicted proteins | sample HotsprSampleOS50_FD_205667 | JGI IMG/M metagenome (GOLD analysis project Ga0308414, IMG submission 205667) | Hot spring phototrophic mat microbial communities from Octopus Spring, Yellowstone National Park, Wyoming, United States - 20090730_OS50 ... | reverse complement strand
CACCTCGCTTACATCTCAAATAAGGAAAGAAAAGGGAAAAAGGAAAAAGAAATTTCAATGCAACACAGCAACCACCACAGCAAAAACCAAAAAAGACAACGATTTGGTGCCAGTGGAACGATTTTTATTCCAATCCAACCCCCGCCAGTGCCATAAACAACGATTGATGCCAGTGGAACCCCGCAAAGAGTGTTTCGATCCCGACAAGCAGGATCGAACCACTCTTTGCTCAGTGCCAATAACAACGCAATAACAACGATAAGTGCAGTGGTTCGGCGCCAAACAGCGCAGCTGTGACTTTTGCGCCTCGCCACTGCACCCATATAAAGGAAGAAAAACCTACACGCCCCCCCCTGAAGCAGACCGCAAAAAACATGGTTACCACAAAATGCATTAATTATATAGGGAGACATAATCCATGAAAACATGCAAATACTGTAAAAAACCAATACTTACATCTATTTCAGGAATAAGGGATTTTTGCTCACAAACATGCAAGGTTAACTATCTGAGAAAGATTAAAAGGGATTGGATAAAAAAACAAAGGAGTGTAGAAAAAAACAACAGCTATAATAATATTAACTGTCAAAATGTAGAAAAATCTAAGCAAGTAAAATCAACACTTTCTGAAAGTCAAAAACAAAGGTTAGAAACAAAAGAAGAATTATCTCAGGAAGAGCTTAAAATCGCTAAAGAATGTTGCAACTATGAAATAAAACAAAAAGTCGGATACTGCATACCCCTGTATGAACCGTATTATGTCTTCAAGATCTCATGCAGGAATTGTAAACTTTTTCAAGCATTGAAAATGCATAAATATATTAGAGAAACAAAACAAAGGAGGTAAAACAAAATGAAAACAAAACAGGGAAAAACACTAGAGGCAATGTATGTTGAAACTATGATTTGGTGGTTGTTTTTGGTATTTGCAATTGCTGTAGGTATGAATATCTATTATGCATGGAAAGTGATTAAGGTAATAATGAACTTTTTAGGAATATAGGAGGGAACCATGATAAAACAATTTTTCAAGGAAATCACAGACGAAGAAACAATCAAAAAAGTATGGAAAACTGCAACAGAAAAATATTCAGGTAGAGTCATGGCTATTGCAGCTTGCATGGGATACATGGCAGGATTCATTTTTCACCAGAGTTTACCTATGGATATCTTTGTTATGGTTTTATATATTTACTTATTTTACAGCACATGGAAGAAAGCCAAGCAGTCTATTTTAGCAGAAGAGGAGGGAAAAAAGAATGAATAAACAGGGAAAGCTTATCACCATAGCAAAGGCACTTGCAGTGCATTATGGAATACCTGAACCTAATATGGAGGAAGAACAGGAAATTTACGCATTTATAAAATCAGTGCTTGCAAGAACCAATGGGAATTTGAAAAAATGCAGTTGTGGAAATGTTTTACAGAGGAAATATTGCAACGGGAAAGTTAGGTATGTATGCAAAGGTTGTAATAAAATTTTTGCTTTAAAGGAGTGTTAAATGGAACTTTTAACACCTCAGGAAGTAGCAAAGATTTTAAAAGTTAGCAAACGAACTGTTTATTATTGGATTGAAAATAGCATGATTACCCATATCAAGGTCAACAAAAAAACAATCCGATTCAGACCTCAAGATATAGAAGAATTCCTAAACACTCACTTGATTAAGGCAACAGATATTGACAAAGTTGTTGATGAAATTGTATCAAAACTATCATAAGATCTTTGACAAGTCAAGCATACAAGCCATGAGAAACGGAGGGATCTCATGAGTTTGTATAAACGTGGTAATATTTGGTGGATTGCTGTTACCAAAGACGGTAAAAGACATTTCTTTTCAACAAAGACATCTGATAAAAAGAAAGCTCAAGAAATATATGCAAAGGTTCTTCTCAGACTTTCAGGAACAGATGCAGAAAATCCAACAAAAAAAGTAGAAAACAGACTTCCTCAGTCAAATATTACCTTTGCAGAGTTTTTTAAAAACCAATATTTGCCATGGTGTTATGGCAGATACGAAGACTACAGGATTAAAAAATACTACCTGAACATACTACCTGAACATTTTAAACAGCTTAAGTTGTATCAAATAAGTATAGTTGAGATAGAAAAACTCCAGACACATTGGATAAGTAAAGAATACTCAAAAGCCACCAGTAATAAATATTTAGCAATTTTAAAAGCCAGCTTAGCAAAAGCTTATGAATGGGATATGATTACAGAAGAAATTCTGAAATCTCTTAAAAAAGTTAAACCTTTAAGAGGAGAGACAAAAAGATTACGATACCTTACAGAAGATGAAATCATTAAACTGCTTGATAATTGCGAATCTTACCTTTACCCAATTGTTTTTGTTGCCTTAAACACAGGTATGAGGAAGTCAGAGATATTAAACCTTACATGGAATAATGTTGACTTGAATGGTTTAATACTGCTTGAGAAAACAAAAAACGGTGAACGAAGAGAAATACCTATGAATGAACCACTTAAACAACTATTTAGACAATTGTTTATCAAAAGAAGACTTGATACAGAATATGTTTTTGTCAATCCAGAAACAGGGAAACGATACATAGACCTTAAAAGAAGTTTTGCCACAGCTTGTAAGAAATCAGGTATAAGAGATTTTCACTTCCACGACCTTAGACATACCTTTGCAAGTCAGTTAGTTATGAATGGTGTTGACTTAAAAACAGTGCAGGAACTCTTAGGGCATAAGGATATCAAAATGACCTTGAGATATTCACATTTAAGTCAGGCACATAAGAAAGAGGCAGTAAACAAAATTACAGGATTTTTAAAGATAACCAGAAAGCAAGGAAAAATCTAAACTGTTACAATCCTGTTACATTTTGTTACAGTCAGTTTTATGTAGGCTTTGCAAACCCTTGAAAATACTAATAGGCGATGCAGGGATTGAACCTGCGACCTCTTCCGTGTGAAAGTGGTAAGAAAAATAAAAATGGCTTGTATGCTTGATTTGCTAAAATGAAAAATATCAATTTTTGGTGCGACTGTGACAGTTTTGTTACAGTTGAGTAGTATTACACAAATCCATATTTTTCAAGATAGAATTCTTGCAGGCACATCCAGAAATCTCTGTTTTTTTCTATTTCTCTAACGATTTCAATAAGTATATCATACTCATTTTTGGTAAGCATAATGGTTGTTTTTTTGTCAATAGTGATATTCCTTTCATAAATACTGAACCGTAGAACTGAAAATTCAATATGTTTTTGCGATTCCAAAACCATAGTAAAAAATCCAAAAGCTTCTTCTATATTCAATGTAATTTTCCCTTTACCAACAAACAAAATATCTATATTTGCTTTTTTTGCATACTCCCGAAATTCAATATACACATTCTCTTTTTGTATTGGATTTTGTATAGAAGATAATAAATTTTCAATTGTTTTCTCATTTTTTTCTTTTTCGTTGAATGGTATATCCCAGATAAAATATATACTTGAAAGAGGAACCAGATCCTGTTTCAAAGGCAAATAAGACAATGCAACATAATACCCCCAGGGCAACAATAAATCTGAAATTTCTTGTTCATTTGTTTTTGTCATTTCAAAATTTCCATCCCTAAGAATCCCAATCAAAATGCTTGTAATCTCCCTTGCAATGGCAGGAGTTGCAATTGGATTTCTTTCAATAGCATTCAATGATTCAAAAATATTATCGTTGAAAAGTTTCAAAGCATTGTTTAATCCCAAATCATTGAGATTTAAAATTTCGCAATGAGATAAAAGATACCTTACTGCCTGAGAAATCTTGGAAACAAAATCTTTCCTTGTTTCTTGAGAACATTTCGTAGTTAACGGCATCGACCAGACCCAGTGCATGACATCAAGCAAAAACAAAAGTTCCCACCTTGTGAGGGTGGATTTACCTTTCAGGATTTCCAAACCTTTTTGCCAGTCTATAAAGAGAATATGAGTTTTGCCTTCCAGCCAGTCAGGATTGACTCCAAATTTTTGCATAAGCACATCCAGAGTAGTATTTTTCATTTTTTTTGTTCCTTTTTCTAGATCTGCCCAAAACTGTTGTGAAAAGCCAATTACTCTTGCAATTTCTTTTTGTGTTTTACCAAGAATCAGTCGAAAAATTTTATATCTCATTTTACCCTCCAAAACTTTCTCTGAATACTTACATTCCTAATATATTAATGCATTAGTTAGAAAAAAAACTAAGTTGTAAATATAAAAAATTTTTATGGCTAAATTTAAAAATTAAATAAAAATATATTGACAACTTAGTTGTAATATGATAATATAAAGTATACAACTAAGTTGTTTATGTTTTGAGTTAACCTCCATGGGAAATCAAAAACAAAGGAGGGAAAAATGACAGAACAAGAACTACTCAAACATCAAAAATGGTGCAAGCAGAGATGGAACGGTAATGGCGATGATGTATTTCAAGAGGCATATTTGATCGCAATAAAGCGATATGGAGATATAACCCGTATAAACCAATCCCTTTTTGGTTTTTTATGTCTTGAGGCAGCACGGGAACTTTTGGCTCACCACAAACACGAAATCCCTTTTTCTTGTCTTTCCATTGAAAACTCTGACCAGACAGATGAAGTGGATTTTGATCCGATGGATCCAGAATGGAGAAAAGATTTTGATGCGATTGAAAGCAGGGAAGAAATAGAAAAAACCTACGGGAAATGGCTCTTGAATTCACTCTTGAAAGCCGCCACAGAACCCAAGCCCAGTAAGGTTACCACGGATTGCACATATGTAGAGGAACAAATGAAGTTTGAATTTGTATAGGGAGGGGAAAATGCAGACAAAATACCAAATTTTAGACCTGTTGCAAAAGTTCAACATCCCATATGCAGCCAAAGGCAAAAGCTACGTTTGCAGATGTCCGTTCTGCAAGGGAGACGGAAAAATAAACGATCACAATGCAATCATAAATGTAGAAAACTCCACAATATATTGCTTCAGTGAGCAAAAAACCTACCTCATAAAAGATCTTTTGCTACTTTTTGGTGAAATTGATCCTGCACAAATAGAAAAGGCAAAAGAAAAAATGCAGAAAAATGCACAACACAATACAGAGCTTGCAAAAGTTACAAAAGAAAGACGCAAGTTTGAAGACGTGAAAAACGATTTAATTAGGCAAGGATTCACAGTCACGGGAATATATGAATATTATAACCTTTCTTGCCAAAAAGAATATGAAGTGATCCGATTTGAGAAACCTTCAATAGACGGTAAAAAACCTGAAAAAAAGCCAATTCCTGTTGACACAGACGGTTATGTTGGATTGTCGCAAGGCAAAAGACAGATTCCATATAGGCTTGAACAATTTTCTCTTTTTCAAACAGACGAAATATGGCTTGTGGAGGGCGAAAAATGCACTGATGCTGTGATCTCTGCAATGCCTTCAAGTGCGAACATTGTTTGCCTTGGATTCAGGAAAGCCAGCGATTTCAAGGGATATGAAAACCTTTTTCAGGGCAAAAGAGTGACAATTTTTGAAGACAACGACAAAACGGGCAATCAGAACACCCAAAACCTTGTGGAGATATTGAAACCGCACGTAAAGGAAATAACCATTGTAAAGTTTACGGAGTTTGCAGACGGCTACGATGTTGCAGATTACCTTGAGGATTTTGGTTGGAATCAAATAGTTGAAAGGATTTCCCTGTCTGAAAAAATCACCAATGAAAATGACGACGAAGAAAATATAGAAGAAAATTTTCGATTCATGCTTGAATTTGCAGGAAAAAGAAAAATAGCCCCCGAAAAATGGTTATGCTCGGAATTGATATATGAAAACACTGTCTCTGTTATAGACGCCCCAGGAGGCACAGGAAAATCTTTTTTAGCTTTGCAATTGGCAGTTTCATATATAGCCCAAGAGTCTTTTCTTTTACCTGAATTTATTTGGAGAAAAGAAAGAAACCGAAAAGTATTATATCTTACCAAGAAATCTGAAAATCCGATTGAGATCATTAATAACCGATTATTGCATGTATGTGACAAATATGAAATAGATCCCATTAACATCATTAAAAACATGACAGTTATGCATATGAAACATTTATTTGCTACAGATCCGACAGATCTAGTTAAATCAACCGAATCATTTCAGAAACTTAAGGAAAAAATTGTTATGCAAGAAATACAACTAGTCATTATTGACCCAGTTGCAGATTTTTTCTTGGTAGACATGAATGCAAATGAAAGAATTCCATATATTTATGAAATGCTTGAAGAAACAGGAGCTACGTGGGTTTTACTCCATCATCAATCAAAAAACTCTCAATTCGAAAAAACAGAAAACACTACAGCCAGAGGAGCAAGTGCAATCCGTGACAAGGCAAGATTGAGAATAACCATAAAGCGAAGAGAGACCCCTCATAAAGGTTTAGTTATGGATTTATTCATAGATAAGGCTAATTTTTCAAAATACCAACAACACCATATATTTCTTACACCGCAACCACCGTTTCTAATGATAGATCCAAAAATATGGCCACATGAAGACTTAATAAGGATGGAAGAAGAGTTTAGGAAAAGAGGAAATGAAAAAGAGAATAAGAAAAATGGAAAAAACATAAATAAGTTAGATGCTATAGAAACACTTAAAGAGGAGGATTATAGTTGGCAGAAATAAAGACAATTAAAAAGTTAAAACCAGCAACAATTTACGAAAACCGACTTCCTATTTTTTCACCCACGAACAGACCCAAGCACGAAAGAAAAATCTTGGAAACTAAATATGGAACAGTTACTATTGATGGCAGGCTCGGGCAAAGACATAAGGATTTATTAGAGATAATAAAAGTCTTGGCAAAAGACATAAAAAAAACAAAGGAAAACAGACTTTTTATTTTTGTAGAGGTTTACCAGATTAGAAAAAAATTCTCTAAAAACAAAGATAGTTATTCTTGGCAAACGCTAAGAGAATTGCTGTGGGATCTTATGAAAACTACTATTTCTTTAAAAGTGCCAAATATAGACATAGATGCTGCAGGGCAATTTATCGTTAGCTATACCCCCATAAAAGGAGAAAAAACTCCTCTGGGAAATAAAATTATGCTCATGATTGAATTTGGAGAAATTGGAACCCAACTTTTTGTAAAAGATATGGATTTATCATACGACCCTATGCCATTACTGGATTTAACCCACGGAGTTAGTAAGGCAATTGCTAGATATATCCTATCCCATAAGTCCCAACCAAATGGAGGATGGAAAATAGATACGCTTATAAATGCTGTTTTTGGGAAAAATATAACTCCAGAAAAAATTAGAAAAGCAAGAATGCAAATAAGGCATGACGCAGAAAAATTAAGAGATTGTGGGATTATTCTCGACGGTGATAGAGTATTTTTAGCAAAAGCCTTGAAAAATCAGTAACCGTTCCCTAAAAGCCAATAACCGTTCCCTAAAAGCCAATAACCGTTCCCTAAAAGCCAATGACCGTTCCGTAAAAGCCAATGTCTTTCAGAATATTTCAGTATATTTCAGTATATTTCAGGAGCAAGGGATGGCTCCTGAAAGTCGCCATCCCTTGCTCTAAAGATAACACCCCCTTTTTTTTCTTCCAGAATAGAGGGAAAAGTGGGAAAAGTTTGAAAAGGTTACTTTTTGTGCAGTGGCTCGGCTCTTCACAGCACAGCTGTGTTTCAGAGCCTCGCCACTGCACAAAAATAGGGAACAAAACCACCGCCAGTGCCAATAGCAATGCTTTGGTGCCAGTGGCAGTTACCCAAAAGTTACCTCAAAATTACCTCTTTGTGACCTCTGAGTTACCTGTGAGTTACCTTTGATTTATCTCCCTTGATGAGTGGTAATTTCAACTACTCATCTATGACTATACATAAACATACAGTTTAAGCCTATTTTTAAGATAATATGCATTATCTTAAAAGATTAAAGATAATTTTTACTGAAAATGAAGTTTTATTTCGTCCCAAAGAAAAATGCAAAAAAAAGGCAAGGTTAATAAACCTTGCCCTTACCTACCCATATTGGTTAAGTAAAAACAGACAGCTCTGGTTGAAACCGCCCCAAAAAGGTTAAGTCAAAACATTAAATTTTTGCTTAACCTATATGGGATCGAAACGTTTCTATCCCAAATTGGTTAAATTAAAACTTAATCACCATTACCCAGAGCTGTCATAGATCACTTTTTCAAAATACCATATCCATCTATTTTTTGTCAACCCTTCGATACACCACCAAGACCACCAAAGTAACCAAGACATCCAAAACTACCAAGACCGCCAAATCCACCAAAACATCCAAGACATCTTATCGATCACGACCAACAGATGCAGTCCTTTCCATATCCTTTGTTTTTTCTGTAGTTGATGCTCTTCCTGTATCCATTGTCTTTTCTGACGATGCAACAGCTACATATATGGTTCTGTCTTTCCCTTGCACTTTTATGGTTTTTGCCTTTATGGTTCCTTTTTCCATCTCACTTTTTATTGCATTTTTTGCAGCAGCACGGCTTACTCCTGTGTCTTTTTCTATCTTGCTCATACTTACATGCTCACCTTTTTCTATTTTGTTTTTTATGCATTTTTCAGCCTTCTGTATTTGCTCTTGTTTTATTTGCTCTTTTACACGCCCCAGGGAAGATACCAGAACTCCTTTCTTTTCATTGAACCCCATTTTTTGGTGAAAATCCTTTACCTTTTCTATTTCTTCCTTTGTTGTCCTACGAAATGCCCAGCTTTTATCCTGTTGTTCAGCATACATTTTTGTTATGCTATCTACCGCCCGATCCTCCACTGTTTTTGCTTGCATTGTTGTTTTTGTTTGCGCCCAGTATTCATATTGTCTACCATTATATTTACTATACCCAGCTATTTGAAAACCCTGCTCTTTCATTATTTCTTTCATTTCTTTTTCTATTCTTTTTTCTGTTATGTCGCCAAAAAACTGCATTTTTCTTACCATTTCTGTTATTTCTTTCGAAGAAATTTCTTTCATGCCTTGTACTTCCAGCTCTTTTATTGCATTTCTTATTGCTTCTTTTGTTTCCTTTTGGAACACATTGCTATCCGTGAATTCATATCTTTTGGTTTCTTTTTTGTATTTTGCTATGTCTGTTTGTTTTTCCATTGCCTTGTGAATCTGTTTTGGCTCCAGCCCTGTTCTTTTTACGATGTCTCCAACACTGAATTTATCTTTGCCAGTCTCATATATATCTCTCATTGCCTGATGCACTTTTATAGAGATCGTTTGTCTTTCATTTATGCCTTTTATTATTTTTTCTATTATCTCAGGTGTTTCTTTGAGTTTTTGCTCCATCTTTGCTATGTCTTGTTTCACTTGTTCCCAACTTATGTCAGGATATTGCATTCTTGATCTCTCTTTTTCTTGTATTTCTTTCATTCTTTGTTGTTCTCTTATTTGCTCTGCTCTTATTCTTTCAGCCCGCCAGATCATGTTCATTTTTTCAGTTATTTGTATTTGTTCATATATTTGTTTTATTTCATTTACTTTCTCTATTAGCTTGTCGAAATCTTTCTGTTTCAAGTTTTTTTCGAATTTTTCCAGAAGTCTTTCTGTTTCATTTATTTTGTTTTCATATATTTTTCTACCTTTTATGTATGCCCTTACCGAAACTAGCATTTGTCTTATTTCTTGTGTATTGATTTTGTATGTTTCTTGTTTTGTTACCTTATACCCGCCGAATTCTTTTTCCTTTGCTTCATATTTTGTTACCGTGTATATTCCTTCTTTTTTGTTGCCCTCCACATAGTAGCCTTTGATTTTCTTGCCAAAAAGAGAAGAAAACTTTCCCTTGTTATCCTCTCTCTCATGTCTTATTCTTACTCCTTTTTTTGCGCCAGTTATATATTTACCTGTTTCTATGTCTTTCATTATCCCGTGTTTTACAGCTATTGCTATACCACCTTTATTTTCTCTTATTTTTATGTTTGCTATCTGTATATCCCTTTGCATTGCCTCTGATATTTTGTATATCCCTGTTTTTATGCTATTTTTTACACTTTCTTTCACACTTTCATATATTGTCTTATCTATTTTTTCTATGTTATTGTCTTTCTCTTTATTTTCTGTTTTTGTTATGCCACCATATTCTTTATTTTCTTTATTTTGTTGATGCTCTTGTTGCTCTTTTTCCTGCATATTTTTTATGTCTGTTATATCTGTTTTTTGCCACATTTCTTTGTTTTGCATATATGCCATCTCATTCTTTTTCTGTTCCATTATGCTTTCTTTGGATTTTTCTATGAAGTGGTCCTTATTGACTGTATATACTGTTGCATTTTGTTTTGCACGGGAAAGCGCAACCAATGTATTTTCATAGTTCCTTGTTTCATACGTGATTATGTTTTGCATTGTCTTGCCTTGACTGCGATCGGCTGTTATAGAGTATCCATAGTCTATGTAGATTTTGTCTTTTTTTGTAAAGGTTGCAGTTTTTCCATCATCCGTTTTTATTGTTATTGCATCATTTTTTATTTCTGTTACGTAGCCAAAGGTTGAATTTGCTATTTTTTCTTTTTTGTCTATCTTTACATTATTAGTGAAAATTACCTTTTCACCTTCGGCAATTGTTATCTCTTTTTGCTGGAATACAGCCAACTTGTCCCCATGCTGACCTATGTCTATTACTCTATTTTCTATTCCTTTTTTTGTTTCTATTGCCACCGTTATTGTGTTATTTTTTGTATCTATTGCAATTACTTTACCTTCAGCACCGATCTTTATCCCAGCTCCACTTTTCATTATGGTTATTTTATTGCCTACTTCATAGTTTTGCGATTTTAATCTATCCACAGGAGAAATATCTTTCCGATCCCATACATTTATTGTCACACTTTCTTTGCCTTGCATTAGTTTTTCATGCACTGCTGTATTTATCAGGTTCCTTGCATCATTTGTGGCTACTATGATTGCGCTGTCTTTGTATCCTTTTTCTATATATTCATTCACCAACCCAGAAAGTAGTTCCTTAGCTTGTTGCTCCCGCCATGCCTGAAGTTCTTGCCATTTTTCACCATATGCTTGCTTGATTAGGGAGGGATCTATCCCAAAAAAACTTGTTTTTTGGTAGTAGTGATATGTTTTACCATCTATTGTTTTTTCATTTATTGTCAACCAACCCCATGAAAGCATTTGTTGCAACCCAGCCCTGTATTCTTTTTCCATCTCAGGATTTATTTCTTGTGGATCAGTTTTTGCAATATCCTTGTAAAAAAAGTAGCCTTCTCTGTCTTTATTGAAATTTACATTTATTTTTTCAGCTATTTCCTGCTCAAAAGGAAGAAACTTTATCTTTTTGTCATCAACCGTAAGTGTTATACTGTTATGATTCATCTCATTCATTACTTTTTCTATTGTTTCCATACTTGCTATATCCTTTTCTTTCATTACGTGCCAAAATGCCATTTCCGTTGCACCTTCTATTGTTTTGACATTTACTTTTTCCATTGCTTTTTCTATATCGCCACGGTATATGTCATATACAGCCTCCTTGAGTTTTTCATCTTTTTGCCTTATGATATCTGTTATTTGTGCGCAATTTATTATTTTTTCTCTTATCAACAATGCATATGGAGAACCAGCTTCAACGCCAACAAGTTGCCTTGTATCACCAATCATTACTAGCCTACCATCACCAATGCGATCTATTATGCTTTTTAGCTCTTTGGTTGAAAGAAAAGATGCTTCATCTATCAATATCATAGTTCTTGTATCTATACCTATTTTATCCTTTGGAGTATTGAGAAATTTTGTTGTTGTCATTGCATCTATGCCATTTGCTTTCATCTCATTTACAGCAGTGTTAGTGCTGGAAAGTCCTATTATTTTATATCCATCCTCTTTTATGTATTCCTGAAGTGCAGAAAGAAAGGTTGTTTTTCCTACTCCAGCCCAGCCTTCCACGGCAAGTATTTTATCTTGTGAATGCACTATATAGTTTATTGCATTTTTTTGTGATTCAGTCATCCATCCAGAACTGAATTGTTGTGTATCATCTTTTATTTTGTTTACTATCCCTTTTCCATCCTGAACCTGTTGCACAATTGCCCGCTCCCATGCAATTACATCCTTGCTTGTGTATATTTCACTTTCTATGGTTGCTCTTCTTGTGTTTATTTGCATTTTGCCAAGACTTACCAGCCTGTCATTTTCCTGAACTGCCTTGACTATGGAATCAGAATCAAATCGACCAGCTGAAATTTGGAATGCTGCCTTGAGAATATCAGATTTACTCCAGCTACTTTTTCTTTCCTGTATCTCATCTATTGCCTTGTTTACTATGTCATTGACAGTTATGTTTTGTTGCTCCTGTTGTGAATCATAGCTTGCAACCAGCTTTGCTATATCATCCCTTGTTAGCCCTTTTTCTGATAATGCTTTGTCAACTTGAGAAAACATATCATCTATAGTTTTTGACTCCTTTGATGGCCTAACTTCCAGATATGCATATTCACGAAGTTGTGATTCAGTTGCATTGGGATATTTTTGTAGTAATTCCTCACGGTGATTTTGAAGATACTCATCTATCATTTTTGACATAGTTGCTATGCCCTCCCAATGCTCTTTTTCTATCCCTGATATTTTTGTTACATATTCTTTGGAATTGCCTTCTTTTACCATTTCTGTCTGAACTCCGAATTGTTGCCTTAGCTCCCATGCAAGTTGATTTTCCATGTATGCCTCTATTGTGTATTTGTTGTCATGCAGAGCATCGCTATTTAATGCTTTCCATTCACCGTTTTGACTTTGAGTAAAGTTGAAAAAAACTATATGGGAATGCATGTTTGGATCAGCACGCCCAGTAAGATGTGTATTTACCAGAGCAGTTGCATTGTCACTTACCTTTGATACTGTTTCACCGTTTGTTGTTTCACGGTATTGAATGTATCCTTGTTGTTCAGCAAATGCAACTCCTTTTTGTGAAATTTCATTCATTATATTTGTCATTTTTTCCAATGTCTCTTTGTTTTGATATGCAAAGAGTGTTATCGACTTATGAACAGTCCATGTCATATCATAGCCTTGCCGATGCTCTTTTTGCCCAAAAGTTTCAGAAAGATATTCACCATTAAGACCTTTACCATCCCTTAAATTTTGGTAGTCTTTTTCTGATATGTTGTAGTTGTTTTTATCCATCACTCCTAACCGATCCCATCCAGACCCTGTGACTATTATGGTTTTTGCCTGAAAATTGGATTGCTTGTTAAGGTAGTAATTGTCTTTATGGTATTTTTCCATCTTGTCATATATATTGCCAAAACTTAGCATATTTACCCCCTTTATGTTTTTCTTATTTACCTATATATATTTATGCAATTTTATATATATATGGAACTATACCGAATTTCAGGGATTTTCAGGGAATCCCTGAAACCCTCCTTTATGCACCACACCACCCGCAACCTTTCAGAGTTGCAACAAAGACAGAAAAAAGCACAGGAAACCATTGAAAAATAAGGTTTGGAGTTAGTTTTAGAGGGATACCCTTAAAAGGTAAAACCAATCCTGATAAGGTTACTCTGTTTTGGTTATTTTTCAAAGGATGCATCGGTTAAACCATAAAAAGGGAAAAATGGTTAAACCAAGTTTAACCTATGAAATGCATTAAATATAGTAGATGGAAATTTAACAAAAAGGAGGTAAAAGGTATGTCAAAGTTTATTGGCATCAAAATGAGTGATGATGAATATGAGAGACTTGCAAAGTTAGCAAAGATTGAGGGCAAGTCTTTTTCAAAATTCGTGAAAGACAAATTGAAAGATGCTGTCATGCAAGAAATGAAAGAAACTTCACTTCTGGAAAGGCTCATAAAGATGATTGAGAACTTACAAAATTTTACAGCCACAAACACAACCCAAAACACAGCACAGAGAGACTCAGAACTTCAACGGGAAATTTATAAATTTTTACTATACCTTGCATGGCATGAAAAAACAGTTGCTGAACTCACTATTATTATGGAGCAGAAGAGAAAAGAATACATGCAAAAAAGACAGGAAATAGAGCAGAAGTTAGGTTTGGAATTCTGAAAAATAAGGTTACTCCTGCATGCATAAATATATATAGGAACTATCCATCTTTGATGGATTAAAACACAAAAAAAGGGAGGTAAAAAGTGAGCAAAAAAGACATCAAAAAAATGCAAGAGCAAATGAAGAAACTTCAAACAAAAATAAGGGAAATGGAAAAAGACTATTGCGCAGAAATAGGAGTAGTTACTTTGAAGTGGCTTCAGGGAGAAAAAAACATTGCAGAGTTAGAAAAAAAAATTGAGGCTGTGAACAAAAAATTCGGTGTTGCCAAGATTAATCTTACGTTTAGGTTTTAAAAGAAAGGAGTAACCCATGAATGAGAAACAAAAAGAGGAACTTATTTTTGAGGTCAGAAATCGAATTATGCATGTCGAAAATGTAGTCATTGCCATAGCGAAATATTTGGCGCACATAGAAGATTTATTAGTAAAAACTTTAGCAGAAATGAATGCATACAAAATGTTATTACAACTTGAAAAAAAGGAGTAAAAATAAATGGCAACAGGATACAAAGAACCAAACACATACAAAGGTTTTGAACAATGGTGGCATGCTACACAAATGAGTTTAAAGATGTATATTTATTGTTTTGTTGCATTATTACTACTACACCTGATGATTCCAGTGCTGTATTTCATCCTTTTTGAATCCCATATAATAGGGCTTTTTCTGAACGCCATTTTTTCATTCCAGTTTCAACACATGCCAAAATTCTTTCGATACTTCTTTAAAGCAGGTTGGTTTATTTTTGTTGTAGCAACTCCGATATGGCTACTGTATCCAATCTTGTTGAAAAAATTTAAGGCAAGAGCAGAAAAAATTGTGCAAGATGAATATTTGAGAGGCACGAAACTTATTTCAGATGTAGAGATTGCAAAAATAATCAAAAAAGAAATCAAAGAAAAGGGAGGCAAATAAAATGAAAGATATGCATCTTATCCACTTTGGGATTATCCCAATTCCATGGTGGGCTGAGAACCGTCATTTCCTTGTTGTTGGAAGACCAGGAACAGGGAAAACAACATTGCTAAACCAGATAATTGAAAGGTTGCGCCAAAGGGAAGAAAAAGCGATAATCTATGACTTCAAAGGAGACTACCTAAGTTGCTTTTATGACCCAGCAAAAGACTATATCTTTAACCCTCTTGATTCAAGATGTGTGAACTGGTGTCTTTTCTCTGAAGTTGAAATGATCCCAGATATAGACTCTATTGCAACATCTATGATACCACCATCTTTCAGAGAAGACAAATTTTGGGTTGATGCAGCACGTGATATTTTTAGCTCTATTTTGCATTACCTAACGGTGACAGGAAACCAAACAAATCAAGCGATATGGGAGCTTGTCTCATATACAGAACCTCAAATGCTGCAACTTATGCAAGATGCAGTAACACAAG
>Ga0308414_1001464_pt1 | contig 15446 bp, 13 predicted proteins | sample HotsprSampleOS50_FD_205667 | JGI IMG/M metagenome (GOLD analysis project Ga0308414, IMG submission 205667) | Hot spring phototrophic mat microbial communities from Octopus Spring, Yellowstone National Park, Wyoming, United States - 20090730_OS50 ... | reverse complement strand
TGCTGATTGCCGATCGCATGGGCTATCCTGTGGTGGTGAAATTGCTCTCAGAAGTGATCACCCACAAGAGCGATGTGGGAGGGGTGCAGTTAAACCTCTCCAACCCCAGTGCGGTGGTCGCCGCCTTTCAGTTAATTCGCACCAATGTCAAACCGTGGGAGGCACAATATCCCGATGTATTTTTGGGGGTTACCGTCCAGCCCATGTTTCGTGCCCAAGGCTATGAATTGATTGTGGGCAGTAGCATTGATCCGCAGTTTGGACCAGTCATTTTGTTTGGTGCAGGCGGGCAGTTGGTGGAGATATTGCAAGACCGTTCCCTTGCTCTGCCACCGCTGAATAGTACCCTCGCCAAACGGATGATGGAACGCACCCGCATTTATCATGCCTTGCAAGGGGTGAGGGGCAGACCGCCTGTGGATATGGAGGGACTGGCGCAGATTCTGGTCAGGTTCAGTCAGTTGGTGGTGGAGCAGAATGACATTGTGGAAATTGACATCAATCCCCTGCTGGCTGATGGCGATCGCTTCATTGCCCTAGATGCCAGAGTGGTTTTGCGATTGCCCCAAGACCCGCCTGCCAAATTGGCAATTCGCCCCTACCCTTCTGCCTACACCAGTTGTTTCACCCTCAAAAATGGCTTGCGCTGTGAGATTCGTCCCATCCGCCCCGAAGATGAACCCCTGCTGGTACAATTCCATCAAAAACTATCGGCGGAAAGCGTCTATATGCGCTATACGCACATGATGAACCTGCAACACCGCATTTCCCATGAGCGTCTCACCCGCATTTGCTTTATCGACTACGACCAAGAGATGGTGTTGGTGGCAGATCACAAAGACCCCAGCACAGGTAGTCATCAGTTGTTGGGGGTGGCGCGCCTGTCTCGGTTTCACAACTCCCCCAATGCGGAGTTTGCCATGATCATCGCCGATGGCTACCAGAGGCAGGGATTGGGTACGGAACTATTGCGGCAGTTGGTGGCGATCGCCCGTGCGGAGCAAATTGCCCAAGTGGAGGCGTATATGCTCCCTAGCAATGTGGCGATGCGCAAAATTTGTCAGAGTTTAGGGTTTCAGATTGATCGCCACCACGAAAATGGTATGCTCCAAGCGGCGATTTCCCTTAGCGAACTGACTGCGTAGTTTTTGCCTTATTGGTAAAGATTTGTAGATAGATTGAGGTGGGAGCAAGTTAAATCTCCGTCCTTAACTGATTAAGACTACCATTCTCAAGTAAATTTAGTATTACTGCCGTAGCACCAGAGCTAAGCCTTGTCCAACAGAGAACTGAAACGGGAGTTAGGCATACCCAGCGCCGTGCTGATGGGTTTGGGTTCAATTATTGGGACAGGGGTTTTTGTCAGCATTGGCACGGCAGTAGAAATTTCTGGTTGGGGTGTGGTGCTAGCGATCGCCCTATCAGCGTTTGTAGCTATTTGCAATGGGTTAAATTCAGCGCAGTTAGCCTCTTCTCATCCCGTCAGCGGCGGCACCTATGAATATGGCTACAAGTACCTCAACTCATGGTGGGGCTTTAGCGCAGGTTGGCTGTTTTTGTTAGCCAAATCCGCCTCAGCGGCGACAGCGGCTCTGGGATTTGCAGGCTATTTCACTAACATTACTGGCATTGATCCCCAATGGCAAATTGTATTAGCTTTTGCAGTTGTGGTTGGCTTTACGGCGATCGCCGCTTTGGGGATCACCCGCTCCAATCTCGCCAATACTATCATTGTCAGCACCACCTTGCTGATACTGCTCTTTTTCACTATTAGCGGTTCCAGTTTGGTATTTCATTCCGCCTTCTGGCAAAGTGCCAGTAATGCCATCAGTCAATTCAACACATTATCAATATTGCAAGCCACCGCCTTAATGTTTGTCGCCTACACAGGCTACGGACGGATTGCCACCATGGGCGAAGAGGTGATCAACCCACGGCGCACTATTCCCCGAGCGATGGTAATTTCGCTGGGGCTGTCCATGACTATTTATATCTTGGTGAGCTTGGTGGGAGTTGCAGGGGGCATTCGGGCGGGTTCTGCGCCACTGTCCCAAGTAGCTGAGCAGTTCCCTCTCCCCTACAGCAGTCAAATTTTGGCGATCGGGGCGATTACCGCCATGTTGGGAGTATTGCTCAACCTGATTTTAGGCTTATCCCGTGTTCTCTTAGCGATGGCACGGCGCAGAGATATGCCAGCTTTTCTGGCACAAATTAACCGATCTGGCACTAGCCCTGTTTCGGCGGTGCTGACCGTAGGCTTGGGCATCGCCATCTTGACGCTGTTGGGGAATGTAAAAACCACTTGGTCATTCAGTGCCTTTAATGTGCTGATTTATTACGGAATTACTAATTTATCTGCCTTGCGCCTGCCTCAGAGCGATCGCCTCTATTCTAAGTGGCTATCATGGGCTGGTTTATTTGCCTGCTTTTTCCTTGCTTTCTGGGTGGAATGGCACATCTGGCTGGTAGGGCTGGGCTTGATCGCTCTTGGTTTAGCGTGGCATGGAGTAGCTCAATCAGTGCGAAAGAAATCTCACTAATATTAGTTTTCGGGTCAGCCTACTAGTCGGAACATCTAACAGTTGGTAACGGCTAATGATAGCTCCAATGTAGCGTTTATCCACTTGATTATGACAAGTTATGGCTTCCAGCTTAGTGCGTTTCCCCTCTCCCCTCTTGGGAGAGGGGTTGGGGGTGAGGGTCGGGACTCGGGCGCGTAAGAATCTCTCAATCCACCTTCCAATATCATAGTTATCGGGTCAGCCTGCTGAATGGTCTGTAGCTGAAATAGGTAGTCCTAATCAGGAAAGGATAGAGATTGATAATAGATTTGGGAACTATCACTATCCTCAAACAATTTCCAACACTAGGGCAGGCATCAGCCTTTGTAAGTTCTTGAGAGATTTACCCTGCCACGGAATTGCTTCCGAACCTCTGACAGTGATTTTTACGCCATCCTTTTGACGGGCTTTGATGACAAACTTAGACAGCATATTGATCCCCGAGCTGTTGAGAAACTCCAAATCAGTAAGATTCAGCAATAGGTCAATTGGTGGACTGGCGATCGCCCCTTCCAGCAGTTGCACGATTGGCGCATACTCCTCAGAACCGCCCAAACGCAAAGAGCCTTCGCAGTTGATGGTGCTGGCAGAGGAGTCATACCACACCCGATAATCTTCACCTTTGACTTCTGACATCGCTAAGTTACTCATAACCATTTACAAGGATACCTGAACCATAGTCGACACTAAGGCGATCGCTGAATTATCAGCTAATTCCTCAAACTTCCACCCCAGCAAAGCATTGTAATCGTTGATCATGGTTAAATAACCTAACCCCGATTGAGTTTGGGTATCGCATTGAGAATTTGCCTCTAACCTTTGGACATAAAGCTCATAGGGATCATTGCTCAGTAGTTCCTTAATGTAGTCTTGAAAAGCAGGCACGGCAGATTGGGCAATAGGGTTACTTGCAATAAAAATAAACTTATCATCAAACAGATGCAATCCCAAACTGATTGTCCTAGTTCCAGACTCTTCGCTATATTTCATAGCATTTTCCAGCAGTTCATTAGCAATAAAGCTAACCGTACTCTTAATATCCGCGTGCTTATGGGCTGACTCACTAGGGAAAAAGGTAGTCATATAGTCTGCCAAAAAATCGGCTGACAGACCATTATTGCGCCATCTTTGCTTAATTGGTAAAGAGCTAGGAGAAAAACCGAGTAGAAGGAACTCTGTATTGCGCGGGAGGTCTTCAATAAAATGACCAAAAACAACACTCATAGGGTGGTCATAGTAACAGCAGAGTCCAGTGCTTGGCGCAGACTGCGGACGGTGGCAATCATAGCCACCTCTTCTTGTAGCTGATTAACTGCGCTACCCACCCCGACGCATTTAGCACCACAGGCGATCGCCATAGGGATAGTAACACTGCTTAAGCCTGAAGCACAAATTACGGGAATAGACACAGCACGGCTAATTTCGTAACAAGCAGACAGGGTAGGCACTGCCTTTTCCATCAAGCCCATAGTGCCGCTATGCTGAGGTTGACTGCTAGTACCCCCCTCAGTTTGAATCAGATCAGCCCCCGTCTGCTCTAGCTCTTCTGCTAAGGCTACCTGCTGATCGAGGGGTAAATAGTGCGGTACAGTAACCGTCAATGGTAAATCGGGATACATCTGCTTAGTAGTGGCTGTAATCTGCAAAATTGTCTCAGGACTAAACCGCAGACCTTGAGCATAAAAACTGTCATAGTTGCCAATCTCTAGCAAATCTGCTCCCGCCTTGACTGGCTCAGCAAAAGCCTCCGCTGAAACCGCCGAAACACAGATAGGCAGTTGCGTAAGTTGTTTTGCCATCACCACCAAACTGGCATCGGCGGCAATATCCACATAATCTGCCCCACCTAGAGTCGCTGACCGCACTACTTTTGCGGTTAGTTGGGGGTCAAAATTGCTAATGCCACTGATAATCTTGAGGGCTTTAGCTTGACGAAAAGGAGATAGCAAAGATGCAGGTAGCGATGCCATATGTTAATCAGTTTTGCAAACGAGCTATATTCTAATGGCTGAAGGGCGATCTGCACAAGACAGTCCCCTAGATCGAGTGGGGCATAATGTTTTGCAGACAAAACAACAGCCTGCTAGGGCAATTTCTCAGTTCTTGGGTTTGGGTGCTTCAGCCACCTCAGTTGGTACAGGGAACTGCTCAATCGGTGTGCCTGCCAAAGCCCGCTCCATAAACTTACGCCAAATGGGAGCTACGAACACCCCACCCGTTACCCCGTGAGACATCTGCGAGTAATCATCATTGCCAATCCAGATCGCTACCGCTAACTGCGGCACATAACCCACAAACCAAGCATCACGGAAATCAGAGGTAGTGCCTGTTTTGCCCGCTACTGGTCTGCCATCACTCAGCATTGCCTCAGTGCCCGTTCCATTGGTTACAGCGGTTTTGAGAACATCCGTCAATTCTGCCACCGCTACAGGATCAAGGATGAGTTCAAGTTTTGGGGTATTGTCTAGCACCAAGTTGCCGTTGGAGTCAGTCACCCTTGCCACCAGCGTAGTTTTAGATTTATAGCCACCACTGGCAAATACAGCATAGGCTCCTGCCACTTCCATCGGCGTAACATCGGCGGCTCCCAAAGGCAGAGACACCACTGGTTGCATGGGAGTAGTAATCCCCAGCTTGCGGCAAAGAGCGACGACATTTTCCAGACCAACAAATAAGCCTAGACGAATTGCAGGGATGTTGCGGGACACTGCCAACGCCTGACGAATACTCATACCGCCAGCAAAAGTACCATCATAGTTGCGTGGTACATACATTTCGTCGCCGTCGGGGATACTCATGGGACTGTCATCAATCCCAGAGTCTGGGTGATACTGCCCCGTGGCAAAGGCGGCATAATAGACAAAAGGCTTAAAAGAGGAGCCGAGTTGACGGCGGGCTTGTACTGCCCGATTAAATTGATTGCGACTGTAGGGACCTACCCCGCCGACAAGGGCTTTGACATAACCTGTGCGGGGATCAACGGCTACAAGGGCAATTTGGTTGGCGTTTGTGCCTTGATTGATTAAATCTCGATGTGCTTGTTCCGCCACTTCTTCAGCAATGCGCTGGAGTCGCAAATCAATGGTGGTCTGAATTCTCAATCCACCTTGCTGGACTACCTCTTTGCCAAACTTTTCTTCTAATTCTGCCAGCACAGCTTGAGAGACATAGGGGACACGGCTGGCTTCGTAGGAAATGCCCTTAGCGATTTTGATGGGGTAGGCTTTGGCGGCTTTAACTTCTTCGGGGGTTGCCCAACCAATTTCTAACATGCGATCCAAAATCAATGCTTGGCGGCGTTTGGCGGTAGCAAAGTTATCGGCTGGGTTGAAGATAGAGGGGGCTTGAATTACCCCTGCCAACATGGCTGATTCGGCGAGATTGAGATCGGCGGCGGATTTGCCAAAGTAGTTTTGGGCGGCGGTTTCCGCACCATTGGTATTCTTGCCCCAAAATACTTGGTTTAAGTACATTTCCAAGATTTCATCTTTGGTGAAAACCTGCTCGATGCGCATGGCTAGCACGGCTTCGGCGACTTTGCGGTTCAGGCTTTTTTCGGAGGTCAAAAATAGGTTTTTGGCTAACTGCTGGGTGAGGGTAGAACCGCCTTCTAGGGTAGTCCCTGCACTGAAGTTGACTACTAGGGCACGGGCAATGCCGCTGGGGTCGATGCCTTTGTGGCTGTAAAAGTAGGCATCTTCGATCGCTAGAACTGCTCTTTTGAGATGGGGAGACATGCGCTCTAGGGGGATCACTTCTCGGTTCACATCGCCATGCACCCGAGCAATCAGTTCGCCATTTATGTCGTAGAGGTAGGAAGTTTCGGCGGGGACATAGCCTTTGAGCACTCTGACATCGGGCAGTTCCCGAAAGGCGAGGGCAAGTCCCAATAGTCCTCCCGCTGTAATCGAGCCGCCCACCATGACTAAGCCAAACAGGGTGCCGCCCACAAACCGCACTGTTCCGCCCAAGATGCCGAGTATGGATACCCTTGACTGTTTTAGAGTAGTATTGGTTGCCATTAAGAAGTTAAGACGCAAATGACCAGCAGTTTAACTCATTCTAATACCAATTCGCTTGCCAGCGCAGCGCAAGGTTTAGCAAGGAATTTACCTGAAAATTGGCGTAGGGGCTTGGCGGAGGTATTTCCAGATAGCGAGACGGAGAATTTACCCCAGTTTTTGTACTGCGATCGCCCGTGGCGTGTCAAGTTGGGCATCGATCCCACCCGCCCTGATCTGCATTTGGGTCATGCGGTGGTGTTACGCAAAATGCGGCAGTTTCAGGACGCAGGGCATCAGGCGGTGTTAATTATTGGTAATTTCACGGCACAGATTGGCGATCCCACTGGCAAGTCAGAGGCTCGCCCCCGCCTTTCCCCAGAGGAAGTGGCGCACAATGCCGCTACCTATTTCGAGCAGGCAAAAAAAATCCTTGACTTTCAAACTCCCGATCGCCTTGAGGTGCATTACAACCACGACTGGCTCAGTCGGATTAGTTTGGATCAGACCGTCAGTTTGTTAGCGGGGATGACGGTGGGGCAGATGTTGGCTAAGGAGGATTTTGGCGATCGCTACAGGCAGGGTACGCCGATTTATTTGCATGAATTTCTCTACCCCCTACTTCAAGGTTATGATTCCGTACAAATCCAGTCAGATATTGAGTTGGGCGGCTCAGATCAAAAGTTCAATATCCTAGTGGGGCGTGATTTGCAAATACGCATGGGGCAAAAGGGACAGTTTGGTTTGATTGCCGAATTGCTAGTCGGGCTGGACGGGCATCAAAAGATGTCTAAATCGCTGGACAACTATGTGGGCTTAGACGATCCGCCGTTGTTGATGTATTCCAAGCTGGAAAAAGTGCCAGATCACCTAGTACCCAAGTATTTTGAGCTACTGACCGATGTACAGCTAGACTCTCTGCCAGCAGAACCCCGCCAACGGCAAAAGCTACTGGCTCTGACAATTACCGCCCAATACCACAGCCCAGAACTAGCCCAACAGGCGCAAAAAGATGCGGAAAAAATTGTGCTGGAGGGCAGTACCGCCGATCTGGGCAATATCCCTAGTTTTTCCCTGTCTGCGGTGGCTTTTCCTGCGCCGCTCTATTACATTCTCAAGATTACGGGGTTGTGCAAGAGCAATAGTGAAGCGCAAAGCCAAATTAGTAACGGAGCTGTGCGCCTTGACGGTACAAAAATTGTGGATATTCACTACAGCTTTGACAGTGCCAATGATCTGGTGGATAGGGTACTGCAGGTGGGTAAGAAAAAGTTTTTGCGCCTGCTGGCATGAGCGTCGCCTATTTCTTAGTTAGTCATGGCAGTAGCTCACTGCGATCGCTCTTGGCGGTGCAGGAAGTCAGAGATGTCCTGAGGGCAATGCGCCCGCAAGTGTTAATCGAGTGCGGCTGTTTGGAGGGACAAGCCCACAGTTTGACGGAACAGTGTGCTAGTTTTGCGTCCTCTGCCCAGCAACAGGGTTATACTCAAGTGCGGGTGATTCCCCTATTTCTGTCGGCTGGTAGCCATGTTTTACAGGATATTCCTACAGCCATTGCAGAGGTATCGGCTGTGATCCCCATCACTATTACTGACTATTTCGGTAATTTATCTAGCATTCCTCACCATTTGGAGCAGAAGTTTCGCTATGCTGAACTGGATAATTGGCGTACAGCACGACTCTTGATTTGGCATGGCAGTAAGCAAACTTTGGCTATGCAGAGAATCAAGCAGATCGCCGATCACCTTTCTGCTCACACTGCCACATGGAGTGATCCCCAAAGTATTACTGCACAGATTGAGCAAATTTTAACTGAGGGAACAGAGCGGATTTGTGCTTTACCTTTCTTTTTGTTTGCGGGCAAGACTACGGAAGCGATCGCCGCAATTTTACAGTCCTATGCTGAACAGGTGATCTCCCTACCCCTGCCCTTTTCTGCGGTAGAAATAGCGCAAATTCTCTGTGCAGAAATTATCTAACCAACTTATGACTAAATCTGGTGATTTACAGTACAGAGTTGTGGGGCGATCGCCATTAAAATTTCTAAACAAAAGTTACCACATAAGAATTTTGTAGCACTTAAATTGCAAAACAGTGCAGTTCGTTTCCATCTATCAACCACTGCATGGGGATAATCCCCAAAATAAGTATGCAAACTAGGTTTAGACAGTTAGGTTTATTTGCTGGACTATTTTGTAGCGGTTGTCTCAGTGTCCTAGCCCTGTGGTTTTTAACCCCAAGCCAGACTCCAGAGCCACTCTCAAGCTCGGTATCTGCCTCTACCCCCGAAACTCTCCCTTCTCCACAACCCGAACCAGAAATCCGCATCACTATTAAGGCGGTGGGGGACACGATCATGGGTACTAATTTCCCCAGCAATAACTTGCCCTCAGGCGATCCCTATCGGTTATTTCAAGCGGTGCAAACTCAACTGCAAGGGGCAGACATTCTGTTCGGAAATTATGAAGCCACGCTCACCAATCACCCCATTAGCGAAAAGGCAGTGAATGGTCGCTCAGTCTTTGCCTTTCGTGCCCCGCCCGAATATGCCAAAGCTCTGAAAAAAGCGGGCTTTGATATTCTTACCATCGCCAACAACCACGCCTATGACTTTGGCGACATCGGCTTTGAGGATACCTTTCGCAATATCGAAAAAGCGGGAATGCGGGCGGTAGGCAAAAAGGGGCAAATTGCCTATCTGGAGGTCAAGGGGATCAAAGTCGCCTTTATTGGTTTTAGCAATTACTCCGACCATAATTCAGTGCTTGATCTCAAGGGCACTCGGGCGATCGTGCAAAAAGCTAAGCAAAACGCCCAGATCGTGGTGGTTACATTTCATGCGGGAGCAGAGGGGACTGGGGCACTGCGTACCCGCAATGCTACCGAGTATTTCTTTGGCGAAAATCGGGGCAATGTAGTGCTATTTTCCCGCACGGCGATCGACAGTGGGGCTGATCTGGTGTTAGGGCATGGACCCCATGTGGTCAGGGCTTTGGAACTCTATAAAGGGAAATTGATCGCCTATTCTTTGGGCAATTTCATGGGTTATCGCACCCTCTCCACCGTGGCTGAGTTGGGACAGTCTCTAGTATTGGAGGTGGAGTTAGATCGGCAGGGGAATTTTATTGCGGGCAAGATTCACCCCCTGCAACTAACGAGCGATGGCGTGCCGCAACCCGATCCTAAGGGCAAAACTATCCGTTTAATGCGATCGCTCACCAAACAAGATTTTCCTAAAACTCCTCTAACTATTAAAGATGACGGCACAATTACGGTGCTAAGCAAACAGCCACAGCCAAATAGGTAGGGTAAAGATCAACATCACCGAACCGAGGGCAAGGGTAGTTACTGAGAGGTTGCGATCGAGGTTATATGCCTGCGCAATCACCAGCGTCGCAAAAGCGGGGGGCATGCCCATCTGCAATACCATCGCTTGGCGTTCTCTGCCCTCAATTCCCAGAAACATCAAAACCGTGCCTACCACCAGTGGGGTAAACAGCATCTTGATCAGCAGGCAGGTGATGGCTTGATTGAGACGGCTCAGAGCGGGCAAGAGACTTAATTGCAAGCCAATCATCACCAAAGACAAAGGCACAATTGGGGTGGCAATAGTTTTTAGTGTGGCATCTATTTCAGGGGGAAAAGACACTCCAGCGATCGCCAAACTAATGACCAAACTCCACAGGGCAGGGTTACGCACCAAGGCTTGAAACAGGTTGACATACCATACCTTCTTTTCTTCGCCTTCTTTGGGCTTGCCATAATAGGAAGCTAAAGCCACTCCCAAACCGTAGGAGCCGAGGGTAGAGCCAAGCAGGTCATACAGTACAGCGTAGATAAAATACTTTTCGCCAACCGTGGACAAGACAACGGGGTAGCCCATAAAGCCCGTATTCCCCACCATCATCGCCAACAAAAAACTGCCTTGAGTGGGGCTACTACAGTTACTCTCCCGCACCACTCCATCTCCAATGGTGGCATCGTTGGGAAAACCCCGCAAGCGTTCATCATTGACCCCCAAATCAATCCAAATCCAAGCAAATGCCGCCCCTACCAAAATAGCTGTCCATGCGGTTATGGGGGCAACCAGTTCACTAAAACTAAAACTAAGAGTTCTACCCCGCAGAGAGGTAAAAATCAGCAGGGGTACGCCCACCCAAAACAGGAACTTGCCCAACAAAGGCACCAGTACTGGCATACTTAAATAGTTGCGATATTTGTCAATCCAGCCAGCAATCAGCGTTCCAGACTTTTTCTCCAACCAGTCAATAATTTTGGGGAAACACTTGCCAATTAGTAATCCTGTCATTACCCAGCTCGCCAATACGGAATAGACTGAAATTAACCTTTCGAGCAGTGAACTTTCCATAGTTGGGGCGCAGGGGGATATTTTTAGAGTTGGTAGTTTACAGCCTAAACTGATTGATGGGGGGCAGATTGTGTTGTTGGTCAAAGTAGAGCGGCTTGGGTTCGCCGATCACACTTAAATCAAAGCGATCGCCGATCTCATCTAAATATACGCTGGAAACTTCTACTTCCGCTAGTTGTAAAGTATTTTTGATCCACACCACTTTTACTTGCTCAGGCACGGTATGGGCAAAAAAGGGCAAGATCATTTCCAAGACTTTCTTATCATTTTCCAAATAGATCGGCAGTTTGGCTCCCCGCAAATTCTGCCCCGTAAAAGCATTGGTATAGGTGTCGGTAAAGTTAATGCGATCAATCAATCGCTTAGTGGTCACATCTGCCAAACCGATGCCCATAGCATTGCCCTTGCTGGCTGGAGTTAAGTCCCGCACAAAAATTTTATCCACGCGGGGCATCTGATCAGCGATCTCAGGACAAAAGATGCGCTTCAGTCCAGTTACATTCGTATCCATGCCCGCCCCACTGATGTCCTTACCAAATTCATCAATCAACAATAAATCCACATGCTTAAATGGCAGTTGGGGGCACCACGCTCGGGCAAGTTTCATCAGTTCTGGCTCTTCTATATCAAAGCGATCGCCCCTGATCGCCCTAATATCAGCAGTTTTCTGATAACCATTCTCGATGATCCCCAGACCAAAAGCTATAGGCAGGGATTGCTTAATCACCTGATAAATACTTCGTACCACCCGCTCAAAGCCGTGATAGATAAAGTTTTTGTGGTAGGTCTGCGCTCCAATTTTCTTGCCAAAACCAATCGCCAGCATTTTGAGCAAACCACTTTCGAATGGCGCAGTAAATCGGGTGTGGGGTTTGATGCGATTCAACAACACAATGCGATCAGCTAAGCTGGAAATCTAGAAACTTTCCCCACAATTATCTAGCTGTTGTTCTGGCAACGCAATAATTGGATATTGATCTCCTATGCTACCCAAGATTTAGACTAATCTATCTATCAGACCCTTAATCAATAAACCAATCACAACTCCTAGGGAAACTGTAATTAAAAAAATTAGCACAGAAGGTACAAGATTTATACCTGATTTTCTTAGCTGATCAACAACAAATTTCATTGGTAGTGTTGTCCCATAAATTACCAGAATCAACAGTACCAGTAGCTCACCTAGTTCAAAAGGGTCTGGAAAGTCAATTCCTTCTGAGTTGCCTGTAAAAATTCCTGTAATAAAGATAAAAATTGCAAAGATCAATATTATTGGAAAGAGAACAAAACCCAAAAATTGAAACAAGTCTTTCAAAAAATTGTATAAGTCAAGCCTTTCCTTCTGTGGCAATAAAGTAATGGTGGTTGATAATATCCCCCATGCTACCCATCCAATTAGCAAAGTGTTAATTTGCACAAAGTAAGTGAGAGTAATGGTAGTAGCAATGCTACCTAAGTGAACTAAGGAGAGTAGAAAGTAGTCTATTTTAGTTATCATAACATACCCTACAAACCCAGCCATAATCGTAAAGACTGGTCAAGCTGATTGGCATCGGCTTTGACCCAGAAATGTTGAAAGCCGACATATAACTTTACACATCAAGCCACCAGAGCCTCTGGCAGGAAATCATAGCTCCAATGGATGACGGAACATCTCTGCCTCAGTTCCAATTGTACCAGAAGTGTTGAAAGGTAATTTAACGGGCAAAAAAAGGGGCTAAAATTGTATAATCTCACCCCTTGAAATCAAAAAACAGTAACTTCATGATACGCTCATTTCCTAACATTGTCAAGCAAATTTTGAAGTACCTACCAAGAAATGACTACCCTGTATTGCACTCATGCCTCTTCTGCCAAATCTGGCTGACCTTCATCTTAGATAAGAGTTTAACCAGTATGCGAGACTTGTTTTATCTCCTAAACCGTAGCGGTATAAATGTACATATCTCTACTTTCTCTAAAGCTTGTAAGCAACGGTGCGACCAACACTTTCGGCGTATTTATACCCAATTAAGACAGCAGTTAATCCGTAATAGATGCTATTTCCTATAGATTCAACCGTAGTTTCGTTAACCAGTAAGTTATTTTGGATACAAGGACAACATCAGGTTAAGCTGTTAAATGGGGTAAATGTAAGTCAGGGATATGATTTTGGACAAGGGCATGATGCTAAATTTACTGACTACATTGCTGGTATGATACCTGAAGACGGCATTGGCATTATGGATCGTGGTTTTGTTTTTAGATGAACTAAGTGAGACAAATACCTTATTTGTAGTGCGGATAAAGAATTAAATCATAGTCGCTATCGGGTAGTATGGTTTTGTGATGTAGAGAGTCAGATTGAGTTTCGCTTAGCTACAAATTTATCAGCAGAAGGGTTTAGTAATGCGGAGATAGCGGATATTTATCCTTGTCGCTGGCAAATAGAGTTATTGTGGAAATTCTTAAAGATGCATCTAAAATTGGATAAGCTGATCACAAAGAATTGCAATGGTGTAACTCAGCAAATTTATATGGTGCTAATAGGTTATGTGATTTTGCAGTTATTAGAAATACCTAGATTTTATGGGGATAGACTGTTAGATAAGTTGAGGTATTTACGATTAGAGCTTAAGAGGTAATGTTCTATTATCCATTGGAGCTATGATTTCTTGCCAGAGGCTCTGGTGGCTTGATATGTAAAGTTTTATGTCGACTTTCAACATTTCTGGTTAAAGCTGTTTTCCTGATAAAAGATGGTTTTTAGCTATTGGTGTATTAGAAGAATGGTCATAAACTAAGCATCCTAATACCTCTCGCTAATCAAGATAGGGAGCTAATTATGTCCACTTCATCTAGTCGTAAGAATATCGGTTTGTGTGTATTTTCCTGTGCCTTAGTTCAGTCTGTAGCGGCTGTCAGCGCAGAGCCGATCGCTCCCACTGTCAACTTACAATACCACAATCAAAATACAGGACAGGAAGGGCATCTCAACTTAAGGGTACGCATTCCCCTGACGCAGGATACTGGTGCATTTTGGTTTTTAGAGCCGCACCTAAAACGCTTTGACAGCAATACCCTAGGTAATTCAGTGATCGTAGGCTGGCGCAGATTGAACCAGCAGGAGAAAGATATTATTGGCAGTTTCATCGCCTATGATTATCGTAATTATCAAGGGGGAAACTTTCATCAGACTAGTGTAGGGCTGGAGTACAGAACCGAATCTGCCAGCGCATATATTACAGGCTTTGTTCCGATTGGTAGGGGACAGAGCAATTTATTAGGTAATTTGCTGAACAGCAACTTTTTTGATGGTACTACTTATGTATTTGAGCGGCGACAACGCTTTGGTAATGCACCATTAGCAGGGTTAGAACTGGGCGGAGACATAGTAATCGGCGTTGGTCAAGATAGTTTACGCCCTGGAGCAGCAGTTTACTATTTGGATGATGCAACGGTAGGTGTAAGAGGAAAACTCAATTATGAAAGTAGTTTGATCAATGCAGGACTAAGTTTACAAAGCGATCGCCTGTTTGGCACTGCTATTAGTTTCAATATCGGTTTTAACTTTGTGCCTGTTCCCCGCACTCCCAAAAGTCCAGAGATCAAAGATCGTCTCTATGAACCAGTGGAGAAACCAAGCACTATTATTATCAAAAATGAACCCCAAGGTATTGGTGATATTACTGCCATCAATCCTGATACTAATCAGCCCTATAGTTTCTATGTAGTTACTAATAACCCAGCAGGCTTGGCTGGTAATCCTGTAGTAGAACCCCCTACGGTAGCTGGATTAACTAACGCCTTAACTAATGCCAATAATGCAGGAGGCAATGGCGTAGTTTATGTGTATCAAGCTAATGGTGCTCTACCAGTTTTTAATAGCAACTTTACCGTAGGTAATGGCACAAAATTAGTTTCTAGTTCTGCTCCTGTGGCAAGTTTCTTTAACCGCAGTTTGCCATTTATCGCCTTGCGTGGTGTGGGTGGTGTGCCAGTTGATTTTGATAATTTTCTGGTAGTAAACGATGGTCAGCCTTTACCACAAATTAACGGCGATATTACCCTCACAGGTGGTAATCGCCAAGCAGTAGTGGGATTTAACATAACTCCTACAACTCGTGCTATTGATGGCACTGGTAATAGTAACTCCATAATTCTTTCTAATAACATTAGTAATTCTGCAAATGATGCCATTCGCCTACAAAATGCTAGTAATTTAACTCAAGTAGTAAATAATCAAATTACAGGCACTACGGGAGTAGGTAACACTAATGGTATTAGAATTACCCAAGCAAATGGAAATGTAATTTCCGCTGATAATACAGTTAATAACACTGTGTCGACTACTGCTCAGGCTAGAGCAATTAGTATAGAAGCTGTTGGCAATACAAATAGCGTTACTGTGCTAAATTCTACTATCAACAATACTCAAGGTGCGGGAGCTACCACTGGCATTGATGTCAGAACTAATGGGGGTAATATCAATACTGTAAACATTGGTGGTACAAACAGTGTTACTACTACCACAGC
>Ga0308414_1001463_pt1 | contig 15451 bp, 8 predicted proteins | sample HotsprSampleOS50_FD_205667 | JGI IMG/M metagenome (GOLD analysis project Ga0308414, IMG submission 205667) | Hot spring phototrophic mat microbial communities from Octopus Spring, Yellowstone National Park, Wyoming, United States - 20090730_OS50 ... | reverse complement strand
GGCGCCCGAGCGGCAGAAGGCGACGACCGGGCCGGGGGCTGAGTCCAGCACCGCGCGCATCCGTTCGACCTTCGCGGCCGGAAAGCCGGTGTGGTCGATGGGAATCGCCGTGTAGCCGAGCCCGGCGGCCTCGGCGGCCGCGCGCACGGCCTCGCCGGCGGGCTGGTCCGGCGCCTCGCCGTCCGGCCGGTTGTTGACCACATGGACGAAGCCCGCCGCGGCGAGCGCGGGCATGTCCGCGGGCCGGAGCTGGCCCGCGACCGCGACCCGGTCGCCGATCCGGCGGATCGCCGGTCCGCTCATGCCGGGCCGCCGAGGTCGGGCGGGGCCGCCTCGGCGCGGAGCCGGGCGACCGCCTCATCCGCCGGCAGGGTGCGCTGGGCGGTCTCGCCGAGCCGGCGGACCGCGACCGTGCCCTCCTCCGCCTCGCGCCGGCCGACGATCAGGAGAACCGGCACCTTCATCAGGCTGTGTTCGCGCACCTTGAGGTTGATCTTCTCGTTGCGCAGGTCGGCCTCGGCGCGCAGCCCCGCGGCCCGCAGGCGGGCGAGCAAGGCGCGGGCGTGGGCGTCCGCATCCGAGACGATGGTCGCCACCACCGCCTGCACGGGTGCAAGCCACAGCGGCAGGCGCCCGGCGTGATGCTCGATCAGGATGCCGATGAACCGTTCCAGCGAGCCGAACAGCGCCCGGTGCAGCATCACCGGCCGGTGCTTCTGTCCGTCCTCGCCGACATAGGCGATCCCGAACCGCTCGGGCAGGTTCATGTCCACCTGGAGCGTCCCGCACTGCCAGTCCCGGCCGATGGCATCGCGCAGCACGAACTCGAGCTTGGGGCCGTAGAAGGCGCCCTCGCCCGGGCTCAGCGCATAGGCAAGGCCCAGGGCCTCGAGCGCCTCGACCAGCGCGCCCTCGAGCCGGTCCCAGGTGGCGTCATCGCCGATGCGGTTGTCCGGCCGGGTCGAGAGTTTGATTGCGACGTCGGCAAATCCGAACTGCCGGTAGACGTCGAGGACGAGCGCGATCACGTCCCGGCACTCTTCGGCCATCTGTGCGGGCGTGCAGAAGATGTGGGCATCGTCCTGGGTGAAGTGCCGCACGCGCAGCAGCCCGTGCAGCGCGCCGGAGGGCTCGTAGCGGTGCACCTTGCCGAACTCGGCCATGCGCAGCGGCAGGTCGCGGTAGCTCCTTAGCCCGTGGGCGAAGAGCGAAACCCCCCCGGGGCAGTTCATCGGCTTCAGCGCGAAGACGCGGCCGTCCTCGGTCTCGGTCGAGAACATGTGCTGGCGGTAGTTGTGCCAGTGGCCGGAGACCTCCCACAGCGCCCGGTCCATCACGTCCGGCGTGTTGACCTCCACATAGCCGGCCGCCGCCTGCCGCCGGCGCAGATAGGCGACCAGTTCAAGGAAGATGGTCCAGCCGCGCGGATGCCAGAAAACCGCACCCGGCGCCTCTTCCTGGAAGTGGAACAGGTCCATCTCCCGGCCGAGCCGGCGGTGGTCGCGCCGGGCGGCCTCCTCGAGGCGGTGGAGATGCGCCTCCAGCTGGCGTCGGTTGAGCCAGCCGGTCCCGTGGATGCGCGAAAGCTGGGGGTTCCTCGGGTCGCCGCGCCAATAGGCGCCCGAGACGCCGGTCAAGCGGAAGGCCTCGGGGTCGAGCCGGCCGGTCGAGGGCAGGTGCGGCCCCCGGCACATGTCCATCCAGTCGTCGCCCGACCAGTAGACGGTGATCTCCTCGTCCTCGGGCAGCTGGGCGGCCCATTCGGCCTTGAAATGCTCGCCGGCCGACCGCCAGCGGGCGATGAGCGCGTCCCGCGACCACACCTCGCGGCGGATCGGCTTGTCGGCGCGGATGATGCGCCGCATCTCCTCCTCGATGGCCGGCAGGTCCGCCTCGGTGAAGGGGCCGCGGCCGGGCGGTGGGGCGAAGTCGTAGTAGAAGCCGTCCTCGGTCGCCGGGCCGAAGGTGATCTGCGTGCCCGGGAACAGCGTCTGCACCGCCTCGGCCAGCACATGCGCATAGTCGTGGCGGACGAGGGCGAGGGCCTCCGCCTCGTCCTTCTCGGTCAGGATCGAGAAGGCCCCGCCGCGCTCGATCGGCCGCTCGAGATCGAGGAGATCCCCGTCCAGCCGCACAGCGAGCGCTGCGCGCGCAAGCCCCGGCCCGATCGCGCGCGCGACATCGCCGCCGGTCGTGCCGGGCGCCACCTCGCGCACGGCACCATCGGGCAGTCGAAGTCGGACGGGAGCGGTCACCGCATGTCTCCTGACGGCGCCTGCTGGTAGCGCAGGCCTTCGCGGCTGGGAACCGCCCCGCCAAGGACCCGGTCGAAAATGAGATCGACATGCCGGACATGCCGGTCGAGGTCGAACAGCCGGTCGAGCGCCTCGCCCGGAAGGCGGGCGCGCACCTCGGGGTCGGCGGCGAGGACATCCCGGAAGCGCAGGCGGCCGTCGGAGTTCCAGACCTGCATGGCGCAGCGCTGCACGACGGCATAGGCGTCCTCGCGCTGCAGTCCGGCCTGGGTCAGCGCAAGGAGCACGTCCTCAGAGTGGATAAGACCGCCCGTCCGGGCGAGATTGGCGCGCATGCGCTCGGGGTAGACGACGAGCGTCTCGACGACCCCGGCCAGGCGCACGAGCGCGAAGTCGAGATGCGCCGAGGCGTCTGGCGCAATGCCACGCTCGACCGAGGAGTGGGAGATGTCGCGCTCGTGCCAGAGCGCCACATTTTCAAGCGCGGGCACGACAGCGGAGCGGACAAGGCGGGCAAGGCCGGTCAGGTTTTCGGAGAGGACGGGGTTGCGCTTGTGCGGCATGGCCGAGGAACCCTTCTGGCCCTCGGCAAACCATTCCTCGGCTTCGAGCACCTCGGTGCGCTGGAGGTGCCGGATCTCGGTTGCCAGCCGCTCGACCGAGGCGGCAACCAAGGCCAGCGCGGCAAACCAGGCGGCATGCCGGTCGCGCGGGATCACCTGGGTCGAGACCGGCTCGACGGCAAGGCCCATGGCCGAGGCCACATGCGCCTCCACCTCGGGGGGAAGATGGGCGAAGGTGCCGACGGCGCCGGAGACAGCGCAGGTGGCGATCTCGGTCCGGGCGGCCTCCAGCCGGCGCCGCGCGCGCGCGAATTCGGCGTAGGACGACAGGAGCTTCAGGCCGAAGGTCATGGGCTCGGCGTGGACGCCGTGGCTGCGGCCGACGCAGGGGGTGTGCCGGTGCTCCTCGGCCCGGCGGCGCAGGGCGGCAAGCAGGCGGTCGACATCCGCAAGGAGGATGTCGGTCGCGCGGGCTAGCTGGACGGCGAGGGCCGTGTCGAGGACGTCCGAGGAGGTCATGCCCTGGTGGAGGAAGCGCGCCTCGGGGCCGACCTGTTCGGCGACCCAGGTCAGGAAGGCGATGACGTCGTGCCGCACGACCGCTTCGATCGCCTCGATGGCCGCCACGTCGATTGCGGGCCTGCCCGCCCACCAGCGCCAGAGCGCGCGGGGGGCCTCCTCGGGGATGAGGCCGAGCCGGGCCATGGCGTCCGCCGCGTGCGCCTCGATTTCGAACCAGAGCGCATAGCGCGCCTCGGGCGACCAGACGGCGGCCATCTCCGGCCGCGTGTATCGGGGGATCATGGAACGGCCGCTAGCTTGGCAGCATCGCGGCGCGCAAGCGGGGCTCAGACGAGTTCGATCCGGTTCGTCCCGGCCCGGACACGCGCCCGCGCCACCGACTGGAGCGCGGGCGAGCGGGCGGTGACCGGCGCGGAGAAGCGCCATTCCGCCACCGCCTCGGCGGGGGTCAGGCGCACGTGCGTGTAGCCGCGCTGGGAGGTCTCCGCGAAGCGCAGGCTTGGGTTGGCTGCGACCATCTGGGTGGCGAGAAGCTTCGGCGGCACGCCCTTGAGGTAGGTCTCGAAGCCGGGCGAGGAGACCGACTGGGTGGCGAACTCGACCCCGGCGGGCCGGCGGTCGTTCTCGAGGTCACTCGCCCAGGCGTTGTGGCTGTCGCCCGCGAGCACGATGAGGTTTGCGCCCTGCCGCTGCGCCATGGCGAGGACGCGCGCCCGGGCGGCCGGATAGCCGTCCCACGCATCCATATTGAGCGGAAGACCGAGGCGGGAGGCCGCCGCGGCGATGCCGAGGAAGGCCCGGATCTGCGGATCGGCAACGCCTGCGGCCAGCTGGTCCGCACCCGCCGGCGCCAGAAGGCGCCCCATGATCACCTGCTGGGCCAGCACCTGCCAGCGTACGCCCTGCCGTGCGGCTTCCGCCATGCGCTCGAACAGCCAGCTCTCCTGGGCGAGCCCCAGAAGCTGCCGACTGCCCGTGACCCACTCGGTGTCGCGGAAGCGCGTGAGCGCGCGGACCACGTCTGGCCCGGCGGCCACGACCTGACGAAGGTCGAACTGCCGCTCGCGGCCCTCAATCCGCGTGTCGAGCCGGTGGATGGCGGCGAGCCGCCCGATCTCGTAGCTGGCATAGGGCGCATCCGAGACCGGCAGCCACTCGCGATGCGCCCGGCGTGCGGCCGCAAGCCGCGCCTCCCATGGGCCCTGCGTCTCCGGCCGGTGATTTTCGGCCCCGCCCATCCAGGCGTCGTTGGCGCTTTCGTGGTCGTCCCACACGCACACGGCCGGCACGCGGGCGTGCAGCGCCTGGAGGTCCGGGTCGGCGCGGTAGCTCGCATAGCGCGCCCGATAGTCCTCGAGCCGGACGGTCTCGCCATCGGGCGCGATCAGGCGACCGGGCACCGCCGAGGCGAGGTCGGGATAGATGCCGCGCGCATATTCGTAGATGTAGTCGCCGAGGTGGACGAACAGGTCGATGTCATCGGCTGCCACCGCATGGCCGTAGCCGTTGAAGAAGCCGTAGGGCAGGTTGGAGCAGGAGAAGACGCCGATCCGGAATAGCTCGACCGCACCCTCGGGGAGGGTCTTCGTCCGCCCCACCATCGACCGGATCCGCGAGGGGCCGGTGAACCGGTAAAAATAGGTCCGGCCCGGCTGGAGGCCGGCGACGGTCGTCTTGGCGCACCAGTCATTCGCCGGGTCGGCCACCGCCTCGGCGCGGGCCACCGGGCGGGCAAGGCGCGGGTCTGCGGCCACCTCGAGGCGGAGCGTGGCGGGCCGGCCCGAGGGGTCGACATAGCGGGTCCAGAAGAGCATCGACCGCGGCCCCGGCTCGCCGCTCGCCACCCCGTGGGTGAAGCCGGTCTCAGGCGTGGCGAACAGCCGCCCGGGCAGAAGCCCGGAGGCGATCGCCGCGCCGCCGGCCAGGAGCTGCCGGCGGCTGACGCCGTGGCCCGCCATTGCGAACAGCGCCTGGAGCATCGCCTTCCTCCTTCGCTCTGCCTTCGCTCTGCCTTCGCTCGCCCCCGGCCTGCCGCCTAGCCCGGGAAGATGACGCACCGGTTGCAGGCGGAGGGCAGCGCGGCCATCTGGGGGCATGGCCCGCATGCGCAAGAAGCGCGACCTGCCGCAGAAGGCCTGCGCCTGGTGCGGCCGGCCGTTCGGGTGGCGGCGAAAATGGTCGCGCAACTGGGAGGCGGTGCGCTATTGTTCGGAGGCGTGCAGGCGCGGCCGGGTGCCGCGCGCCGCGGCCGGCGCGGCCGGGACGTGCGGGGAGGCACGGCCGGGCCGTTCGGACATGCGGGAGGAATGAGGCGGGAGGGACGAGATGGCGACCCAGCTGAAGGCGGCCGGTGCGGTGGATGCCGGCGACGTGCGCGGGAAGGTGAGCGCCGAGGAATGGGCGCTGCGCGAGGACCTGGCCTGTGCCTACCGGCTGGTCGCCCATTTCGGCTGGGATGATCTCATCTTCACCCATCTGTCGGTGCGCGTGCCGGGGCCCGAGCACCATTTCCTCATCAACCCCTATAACCTGATGTTCGACGAGATCACCGCCTCATCGCTCGTCAAGATCGACGTCGACGGGCATCCGGTGATGGACACGCCCTATCTCACCAACCCGGCGGGCTTCACCATCCACTCAGCGATCCACATGGCGCGCCCGGACGCCCAGGCGGTCATGCACCTGCACACGCCGCACGGGCAGGCGGTCGCGGCGATGGCAGAGGGGCTGATGCCGCTGACCCAGACGGCGATGCTGATCCGCGAGGAGGTCGCCTACCACGACTATGAGGGGGTTGCGACCGACCTGTCCGAGCGGGCGCGGCTCGTGGCCGACCTCGGCCAGAAGCCGGCCATGATCCTGCGCAACCACGGCACGCTGACCGTGGGCGAGACCGTGGGCGAGGCCTTCATCGCCATGTATTTCCTTGAGCGCGCCTGCCAGGCGCAGTGTCTTGCGCTTGCCGCCGGCCGGGAGGGGCTCAACCACCCGCCTGCGGGGACGCCGGAGAAGACGGCGATGCAGGGCCGCGAGGGCCTGAAGCTCGTCGGCAACATGCTCGCCTGGCCGGCGCTGCGCCGGCGGATGGACCGGATCGATCCCGGCTACCGCAGCTGAGCCGGCCGGGGCGGCGCGGCCCCGGCGCGCGGCCGGAACGACGGCCGCGGGCGTCAGGGCAGGGACGGCTCAGCTGAGACGCGTCAGTTGCGGCATGTCGGCCAGGGTCTGTCGCCCGGCGATCGTCAGCCGGTTGATCCGGGGCAGGTCGGCGCGCAGGAACGCGCCCGGCGTCATGCCGATGAACGTCCGGAATTCCCGGATGAAATGGCTCTGGTCGTAGAAAGCGCCGCCGGCGGCCGTGCGCCACGTCCCGGCGGGGTCGAGCGCCAGCCGGACGGCCGCCTTGAGTGCGCGATACTTGCGGGCGAGCAGCTTGGGCGGCGCGCCGTAAAGGCGCAGGCACAGCCGCTCGACCTGCCGTGCGGACATGCCGACGGCCGAGACGAGGTCGTCGACCGCGGGGCTCGGGCTTCCCGCAAGCCAGGCGTCCGCCGTCTGGGTGAACCAGAAGGGCGGCGGCCGGCCGCGCAGCGAGAGGAAAAGGAAGAAGGAATCGGCCGCCTCGATCATCTCGCGCACGCGCCGGGCTTCTGCCATCCGGAGCCAGGCGGCGAGCGCGGCGCCGCCCGCCACCTCGACAAGGTCGACGACCCGGTCGGCGAGGAGGCCCGCGCTTTCGCCGATCATGGCGGACCAGCCGGCCGGCCGGATCCCGGCTCCGAAGAGGCGCACCGGCCCCTCGGCCCGGAAGGTGAGCGGCACCGTCGACGGCCCGCTGAGGTTTGCGGGCGGCACCGGTACGGCGGCCTCCGCCCCGTAGCGGAACGTGCCCGTGCCGCGGACCACGAATCGGACCTGGGGGAGTTCCGCGCGCAGCGTGTCGCAGAGCGACGGCGCGTCCGCCTCGAAGAGATAGTAGCTGCTGAGAAGCGGCCGGAGCGGCGGGGCGGGCGCGAAATAGCGCAGCGACACGGCAAGCGCCGCGTGCCCACCGGCCGGGCCGTTCATGCCGCCGTCCCGAACGGAGGGGCTGCGGTCCGGGAGTTGCGCCGTTCCAGCTTCGTGGCAGCGACCCTTTTTCCTGACCTTGGCCGCCGCAGCCTCCCGCGTCAAGCCGCTTGCCGGCCGCGGCTGCAGGCGCATCGCGCCGTCCTCCGGCCGCCCCGGGCACGCGCCGGGCACCGCCCGGCAGCCCGCAGGTCCGGGCCGTCCTCGCCCCGGCCCTCGGGGTGCAAGGCCAGGGGCCGGCCGGAGTCGGAGGACGCAGAGGCCGGCAAAGCCGACAAGATGAGGAGGCGTTCCGGCGCGGACGGGGCCGGGCGCAAAAAAGGCCCCGGGGAAGAGCCCCGGGGCCCGAGATCAGGCGCTGCGTCGCCCGGCGGCAATCCCGAGGGATCCGCCCTTTGCACCGGGAAGGCAGCACCTGCGGGTCGCGCGCTCCGCCTTGGGCGCACGAGGCCCTCCTGTCTTGGACGGATCCGACGCGAATGCGGGACGACTCGGGGCGCCTGCACCCGCCAGCGCTGGAAGGTCCCGCCGTCGCCGTGCCGCAACCCTCGGCCGATAAACGATCATCTCCGGGGCGGGCCGGGGCGCGGTGCCCTCGCCCGCTACTGGAAGGTCCGCGAACGGGAGCGATCCGACCCCGGGGAGGAGCCGCACCGGCCGGACCGCCAGCCGGTCCTGCACGCCGATCCTCCGGCGGAGGCGCGAAGCTGCCCCCCGCGGTCCAACGCGCCCGGCCCGCCGCCCCCCTCCGGCTGCTGGCGGGGCCGGGGCGTCCGTCGGCGGGCGCCGACCCGGTCCGCCGGGCCGCGCCGCGGTCATGGTGTGCCGGGCCGCGCCGCGGTCATGGTCCGCCCGGTGCCGCCGCGGCGCCGGCACGCCTGCCGTCCGCCGCTTAGGGCGATGGGAGGCTTTGCGCTGCTGCGTCGGGCAGGGTCCAGGCCTCCGGCCGGTCGTCCGGAAGGCGCCCGGCAGGGCTTGTCACAGACAAGAACCCCGCGCCCGGGACACCGGGCACGGGGTTCCGCTGCGTGCGAACATCGCGCGGCGCCCAAGCCCCGAATGCGCCGCGCCAACTGACCACCAGACCCACCGGCCCACACTCAGGTGCAAGAACGATGCCAGGACGCTTTCCCTCTGGAATCCCAGCGAAAATCCGACGGATGGGGGTGCCGACTGTAAAGCCGGCCGACACCTGCCCGAGGCCGGGTGCCGGTCGCATGGCGGCATCCACCCGCCTTGGCGGGCGGCGGCGCAGGACTTAGGCGGGGCCGATGTCGGATCCCGTCTTTGCGCTCCTGCGACCGCTTCTTGCCCGGCTTCCGCCCGAGCGCGCGCACGCAGCAACGATCGCGCTCCTCGCCCGGCTCCCGCCGCGGCCATATCGCCACGACCCCATCCTCGCCACCGATCTTGCCGGGCTCGCGCTCCCTTCGCCCATCGGCCTTGCCGCCGGGTTCGACAAGGACGGCCGGGTTTGGCGGCAGATGCTGGGGCTCGGCTTCGGGTTCGTGGAGGTCGGGACGCTCACTCCCCGGCCGCAGGCGGGAAATCCGCCGCCGCGCCTCTTCCGGCTCCCAGAGGACCGGGCGATCATCAACCGGCTGGGTTTCAACAACGGCGGGATCGAGGCGGCCCTTCCGCGCCTGGCCCGGCATCCGGGGCTTGGCGTCAACGTCGGTGTGAACCGCGACAGCCCGGACCGGATTGCCGACTATGCCCGGGCAGTCGCAGCCGTGCGCGACGTCGCGGCCTTCATCACCCTCAACCTGTCCTCGCCCAACACGCCTGGCCTTCGCGCGCTCCAGGGCGCAGCGCTCGGCGAGCTGCTGGCTGCGGCTGCCGAGGCGCGCGGGGGCGCCGGCCCGCCGCTGTTCGTGAAACTGGCCCCGGACCTTTCCGAGGCGGAGATCGATCAGATCGCCGAGTCCGTTGCAGGTTCGCCGGTCTCCGCCCTTGTCATCTCCAACACCACCGTCGCCCGACCGCCGGGCCTTCGCAGCCGGCGCGCGGCCGAGGCCGGCGGCCTCTCCGGCCGGCCCCTGATGGCCCGCTCGACCGCGGTTCTTGCCGCCTTCCGCCGCCGGCTCGGCGGGCGCATGCCGCTCGTGGGCGTGGGCGGTGTTGCGGACCTCGCCGATGTCCTCGCCAAGTTCGCGGCCGGCGCCTCGGCCGTCCAGCTTTATACCGCGCTCGTCTACGAGGGGCCGGGGCTCGCGCGGCGGCTCGGGCGGGCGCTTGCCGCCCACCTGCGCGCCCGGGGGCTCTGCGGCCCTGCCGACCTTGTGGCAAGGCCGGTTGAGCTTGCCCGGCCGCTCCCCTAACAGGCTGTGGATGGGCCGCTTTCCCCTGCTTCTCGGGGCGCTGGTCGCGCTTTCCGCCCCGCTTCCCGCGCTCGCGCAGGCCGCCGCTGCCGCCTCCGCCCGCCAGACCGAGGCGACGATTGCCACCTACCAGCCGGAGGCCGGCTTCGCCGCGCGCGCTGGTGCAGCGCGGACGGCTGCCGGGCGCGCGGTCGTGACGTCCGCCGACCCGCGGGCGACCGAGGCGGGCCTTCGCATCCTCGCCCGCGGCGGCTCGGCCGCCGACGCGGCGGTTGCCACCATGATCGCGCTCACCGTCGCCGAGCCGCAGTCCTCCGGCATCGGCGGCGGCGCCTTCCTCACCTATTACGACGCCGAGCGCCGGCAGGTCGTGACGCTCGACGGGCGGGAGACGGCGCCTGCGGCCACCGGTCCGGACCGGTTCCTGAAGCCCGATGGCACGCCGATGGACTTCCGCGATGCCGTGCCCGGCGGCAAGTCCGTCGGCATCCCGGGCGTGGTGGCGCTCGCCGCCGAGATGCACCGGCGCTGGGGGCGGCTCCCCTGGGCGGAGCTCTTCGCCCCCGCCATCGCCCTGGCGGAGGAGGGGATCGTCGTCACCGAGAGGCTCCACCGCTTCACCGGCTTCCGCGCCGCGACCCTGTCCCCCGAGGCGGCGGCCGTGTTCCTGGATCCCGAGGGCCGGCCCTGGCCGGTCGGCCATCTGCTGCGCCAGCCGGAACTCGCCCAAACCCTCGCCCGGATCGCCCGGGAGGGCCCCTCTGCCTTCTACACCGGGCCGGTCGCAGACGCGGTCGTCCGCGCGGTCTCCGGCGCCCGCCGCAATCCGGCGCCGATGACGGCCGAGGATCTGGCCGGCTACCGGGTCGCCGAGCGGGTGCCGCTCTGCCGGCCCTACCGGCGCTGGCGGGTGTGCACCATCGGCCCGCCCTCGGCGGGCGGCCTCGCCGTGCTCCAGATCCTCCTGCAGCTTGAGCGTTTCGATCTCGCCCGCCTGGGGCCGGACAATCTCCTCTCCTGGCATCTCATGGCCGAGTCCATGCGCCTTGCCTATGCCGACCGCGAGGCCCATGGCGCGGATGCCGATTTCGTGCCGGTGCCGGTCGAGGGCCTGCTTTCGCCCGACTATGTCGCGCGGCGTTCCGCGATGATCCGGATCGACCGCGCCATGCCCGAGGCGCCGCCCGGCGTGCCGCCGGGGCATGCCGTGCATGCCGGGGCGCTGGCCGACCTGCCGTCCACCTCGCACCTGGCAGCCGCCGACGCCCGCGGCAGCCTCGCCAGCCTCACCTCGACGATCGAGGCGCCGTTCGGCTCGGGGCTGATGGCCGCCGGCTTTCTCCTCAACAACGAGCTGACCGACTTCGACCTCGCCCCGGTGCGCGACGGCCGGCCGGCGCCCAACCGGCCGGAGGCCGGCAAGCGGCCGCGCTCCTCCATGGCGCCCACCATCGTCTTCGACCGGCGCGGGCGGCCGGTCGCCGCCTTCGGGGCGGCGGGCGGGGCCACGATCATCGCCCAAGTGGCCAAGACCATCATCGCCCATCTCGACTGGGGCCTGCCGGCCGAGGCGGCGCTGGCCGCGCCCACCCTGGTCGCCGACCGGCGCGGGATCCGTTACGAGGAGGGGACGCGCCTGGCCGACATGGCGGCGGGCCTGAAGGCACTCGGCCACGCGGAGGTCCAGCCGGCGAGCCTTCCGGTCAAGGGCCAGGTGATCGCGCGGGCCGGGCGGGGCTGGCGGGCGGCGGCCGACCCGCGCAGCGAGGGCACTTCGGCCGCGCTCGGCCGCTGAGCCGGGGAGGGCGGCATGGCGCGCAGGGACGACATGGCCGGGCGGATTGCTGCCTGTCCCAATCTCGTCGAACTCTTCTTCTCCGCCGCCGAACGAGGCGGCGAGGAGCCGTTCCTGTGGCGGAAGGGTCCGGAGGGCTGGACCGCCCTCTCTTGGGCAGAGGCGGCCCGACAGGTGGCCGCCCTTGCCACGGGGCTGCGCGCGCTCGGCATCGCGCCCGGCGACCGGGTTGTGATCGTCTCGGAGAACCGGCCGGAATTCTGCCTGGCGGACCTCGGCATCATGGCCGCCGGCGCGATCTCCGTGCCCACCTACACCACCAACACCGAGCGCGACCACCTGCACATCCTGTCGAACAGCGGGGCGGTCGCCGCCATCGTCTCCTCCAACCGCCTTGCGCGCACGCTCTTGCGGGCCGTGCTCCAGTCCGACCGCTGCCGGCACCTCATCGCCATCGAGCCGGTCGGCCTCCGGCAGGCCAGCGGGCGGGTCGATCTCCACGGCTGGGACGCGCTCATCAAATCCCATCCAGCGGATGTGGCCGCAGTCCGCGCCGGTGCTGCGATGACGCGCGCGGATACGGCCTGCCTCATCTACACCTCCGGCACCAGCGGCGCGCCGCGCGGCGTTCGGCAGCACCACGGCGCCATCCTCCACAATGTGGAGGGCTGCATCGAGATCATCGAACAGGATTTCCCGGCGACCGGGCGTGAGCGGTTCCTCTCCTTCCTGCCGCTCAGCCACGCCTATGAGCATACCGCCGGGCAGTTCCTGCCCATCGGGCTTGGTGCTGAGATCTTCTACGCCGAGGGGCTCGACCGGCTGGCCGCCAACATCGAGGAGGTTCGCCCGACCGTCATGGTCGTGGTGCCGCGCCTGTTCGAGGTGCTGCGCACCCGCATCACGCGGGCGATCGATAAACAGGGAGGCATGGCACCGCGCCTGTTGGCGGCCGCCGAGGCGCTTGGCCGCCGAACGCTGGCCCGCGGCGGCCGGGTGCGGCTGATCGACCGGCCGGTCGACTTCCTGCTCGAGCGCACGCTGCGGCGCCGGGTGCGCGCGCGGCTCGGCGGCCGGATCAAGGCGATGGTCTCGGGCGGCGCGCCGCTCAACCCCGAGGTCGGGGCCTTCTTCCAGGCGCTCGGGGTCCGCATCCTGCAGGGCTACGGCCAGACCGAGGCGGGACCCGTCATCAGCTGCAACCGGCCCTCCCGGGGCGTGAAGCTGCACAGCGTCGGCCCGCCGCTGCGCAACACCGAGGTCCGGATCGCCGAGGACGGGGAAATCCTCGTGCGGGGGGAACTCGTGATGCATGGCTACTGGGAAAATCCCGAGGAAACCGCGCGGGCGCTCACCGGAGGCTGGCTGCACACGGGCGACATCGGCCTGATCGACGCTGACGGGCACATCGTCGTCACCGACCGGAAGAAGGACATCATCGTCAACGACAAGGGCGAGAACATTGCCCCGCAGAAGATCGAGGGCATGCTCACCCTGCAGCCGGAGATCGCGCAGGCGATGGTCCACGGCGACCGCCGGCCCTATCTCGTGGCGCTCGTCGTCCCGGATGCGGAGTTCCGGATGGCATGGGCGGCGCGCACGGGCATGGACGTGCACCTCGCCGACCGCGACCCGGCCTTCCTGCGCGCCATCCAGGCGGCCGTCGACCGTGTGAACGAGGACCTGACGGTGACCGAGAAGGTGCGCCGGGTGATCCTGGCCGATGCGCCGTTCACGGTCGAGAACGGGCAGCTCACCCCCTCGCTCAAGATCCGCCGGCATGTGCTGCGCCAGCTCTACGGCGCCCGGCTCGATGCCCTCTACAAGGACGCGCGCGCCTAGGCCCGGGCGGTGTGGCCGGCTCGCCGGCCGCCGCAGCACAGGACGGCTTCCCGGGGCGGGGCAGCGGGCGTCCGGTCCCGGTCTTTCCCCTCGGTGCGGTCGTGGAGCCCGTCCGGGCAACGGCCGGGCGGGCTGATCCCGGCCGGCGGTGCCGAAGGATACCGAGGCCGCCGGCGGGCCAGTGCGCGAGGGGGGACTTTGTCGCCCGGCCGGGGGGATCCGCAAGCGGCCGGAGGCGCCAGGCCGGGTGCGCAAGCCTTCTTGGGGCCGGGTGCGCCGCGCCGGGGGTCTTGGTGCGCCGGATCGGCCAGCGCGGAGGGAAAGGCCGCGCGCCGCCTGCGGCCTTGAGAGCGCCTTCGCGCCCTTGGGGGCGCCGCGCCCGGCCGCCTGCCGCATCCCGCCTGCGCTCCTGCCCGGGCCGGCCCTGTTGCCGCGGCACCTCGGCCCGGGCCGCCTCTCCGGGGTGCGGGGGCGGACGCACCCGCCGGCCGGGGCCTCGCGAAGGAGGGCGGCTGGATCATCCCGGCCCCTGCGCCCTCGCCTCTGCCCCCCGGCGGCGGTGCCGTGCCGGCCCCGCCCGGCCGCCCGGGCCCCGGCGCGAAGGGTTCAGCGGCGTCGGCCGCCGCGGCTCAGGCCGCCGAGCAGCCCGCGCAGCAGCCGCCGGCCTTCGACCACCGCCACGCCGAGGATCACCTTGCGTGCGACGTCGGCGATCTGGCCCTGCGGCGTCCGGCGGAAGGCCGCCTCGCGCGCCCGGGCGGCGCGCGCCGCCGCGGCAGCCTCCCGCTCCTCCGCCCGCGCCGCCTCCTCGGCCGCCTTTGCCTCGGCGGCCTCCTGCGCCCGGGCGGAGAGGATCTCGAAGGCCGATTCGCGGTCCACGCTGGCCTCGTAGCGGCCGGCAACCGCCGAGGCGGCGATGAGCGCCCGCCGCTCGGTGTCGGTGAGCGGGCCGGCGCGCGAGCGCGGCGGGTGGATGAGCGCGCGCTCGACCGGCATCGGGGCGCCGTCGGGCAGCAGCAGGGAGACGAGCGCTTCGCCCACGCGCAGCTCGGTGATCTCGCGCACCACGTCGACCTTCGGGTTCGGGCGGAAGGTCTCGGCTGCCGCCCGCACCGCCCGCTGGTCGCGGGGCGTGAAGGCGCGCAGGGCGTGCTGCACCCGGTTGCCGAGCTGGCCCGCGACCGTCTCGGGCACGTCCACCGGGTTCTGGGTGATGAAGAACACCCCCACCCCCTTCGAGCGGATGAGGCGCACCACCTGCTCGACCTTCTCGATGAGCGCCCGGGGCGCCTCGTCGAAGAGAAGGTGCGCCTCGTCGAAGAAGAAGACGAGCTTGGGCCGGTCCGGATCGCCCACCTCCGGCAGCGCCTCGAAGAGCTCGGACAGCAGCCACAGCAGGAAGGTGGAATAAAGGCGCGGCGAGGCCATCAGCCGGTCGGCTGCCAGGATGTTGACGATGCCGTGGCCGGCATCGTCGGTCCGCAGGAAGTCCGCGATGTCGAGCGACGGCTCGCCGAAGAAGCGGTCGCCTCCCTGGGATTCGAGCGTGAGCAGCGCGCGCTGGATGGCTGCGACCGACTGGACAGTGATGTTGCCGTAGCGTGCGGACAGTTCGATGCGGTTGTCCGCCAGATGGGTGAGGAGGCTCCGCAGGTCCTTCATGTCAATGAGGAGAAGGCCCTCCTCGTCGGCGTAGCGGAAAGCGATGTTGAGCACGCCCTCCTGCGCCTCGGACAGGCCCATGAGGCGGGCAAGAAGCAGCGGCCCCATCTCGGAGACGGTGGTGCGGACCGGGTGGCCCTGGGCCCCGAACAGATCCCAGAAGACGACCGGGCAGGGCGCATAGGCGTAGTCGGAAAGCCCCAGCTCCTGCGCCCGGGCGAGGAAGGCCGCGTGCGTCTTGGCGGTCGGCGCGCCGGGCATCGCCATCCCGGCGAGGTCGCCCTTCACATCGGCAAGGAAGACGGGCACGCCCGCCCGGCTCAGGCCCTCGGCGATGACCTGGAGGGTGATGGTCTTGCCGGTGCCAGTCGCACCGGCAATGAGGCCGTGGCGGTTGGCGCGCTTGAGCGCGAGCGCAAGCGG
>Ga0308414_1001461_pt1 | contig 15458 bp, 9 predicted proteins | sample HotsprSampleOS50_FD_205667 | JGI IMG/M metagenome (GOLD analysis project Ga0308414, IMG submission 205667) | Hot spring phototrophic mat microbial communities from Octopus Spring, Yellowstone National Park, Wyoming, United States - 20090730_OS50 ... | reverse complement strand
TGTTTCGAGCATAGCAGAAGTCTTGATAAGAATTTCTTTTTGGTTATAAATTTCTTAAATCAACTATTTGGTAATCGCTCTTTTGAACCTATTTTATCAATTACACAATTTTAGGTACGTTATCTAACTTTTTCTATGCGACAGCCACCGTAGGGACGAAATAATTTCATTGTAATAAATCTCGTAATAATTCATTTAATAAGAGTATCAATCAATGATATTTTTCTCAAACAACTCCATCTCCCATAATCAAATCATTTTCATTTGCTAATAGACCCAATCCTGGCTTATATAAATTATCATCACATTGAACCCAATATCCATTTACATTTTCTATATAGTTTGCTTCTCTTATTTTATTGAACAAATAGATTGGAACATTCACGATATATCGTTGCAATTTTCTGAGTAATTCTTTTGAAGCGCCAGTATGTCTTAGCTGATCAATTAAAATGTTGCTGTTTTTATATCTTACAATAATGCTCATCTGCTTTTTATTGTCAATCATATTAAATTTTTCTGCATAAGTTCTGAATTGAAATTCAAAATCAGAAGCATTATTTACCAAAAATCTTTCAAACTCCTCTTTACCGAAAGAGTTTAAATTTGAGTAAAGATATCTGAAATATTCTGAGTAGATACTTGGTGTAAACTCTTCAGTAGAGTGATTTCGCAGAATTGCTTTGCCTGCGTCTTCAGATTTTCTTAAAAATCCTTGTGGTGAAAATTTGGGAGGGACAAATACAAAAACTTTACCACCATCTTTCAGTTTTTTTTCTCTGTTACATCTTCCTGCTGCTTGTGCTATTGAGTCAAGTCCGGTTATTGCTCGATAGACAATGGGGAAATCAATATCAACGCCAGCTTCAACAAGTTGGGTACTTATAACTTTAATTGGTTCGCTATTTTTTAATTTTGATTTGATATCTGAAATGATTTCACTTCTTTCCTCTCCACACATAAATCCAGATAAATGAATAGTGCCATCTGGCAATAATTTATGGAGTTCTCTGCAATCACTTCTCGTATTAACGATACAAAGAGCTTGTTCGTATTGTTTTAATTCATTTGCAATTTCATCCCAACTTTTTGATGAAGTTAAATCATTGGGTATAATGAATTCAACTCTTTTGAAATCTTTAGCGAGGGAGTCCGGATAATCAATTATCTCTGTTACATTCTCTAATCCATCAATTATATTTGGTTCTCTTCCAATTTTCCCAATAAGTGCCGGTTGAGTTGCGGACATCAAAACAACGGTAACACCAAAATATTTTACTAATCCTTTTAATACTGAAATTATTGGTTTAAAGTATTCTTGAGGAATCATCTGTGCTTCATCAAGAATTATTATACTGTTCACAATGTTATGAAGTTTTCTGCAAACGGAAGTTTTATTACCGAACAAAGATTCGAACAACTGAACATTAGTTGTTACAATAATTGGTGCATCCCAGTTTTCTGAAGCCAATCTGTTTTTAGTTGATTCTTTTTCCGGCTCAAGATTGCTGTGATGTTCCAAAACCTGATCTTCACCAAATAGAAATTTGTCTTCTGCTTTTAATTTTTCAATTTCTTCATCAGTATCTGCTCCATACTTATAAACTTTTGCAGTCTGTTCAATAATACTTGTATAAGGGATTGCAACTATTATTCTTTTTTTATTGTGTTTGATAGCGTGCTCAAGAGCGAATGCCATTGAAGAAAGAGTTTTTCCACCGCCTGTAGGAACAGTCAAAGAAAAAAATCCGGGCTCAAGTTTTGCCTTCTGCCTGCATTGATTAAGAATTTCATTTCGCTTTGTGTTTAATTCACTATCAGATTTTTTTTCGGACATATATTTATCAAATCTTTCTTTAAGCTTTCCAATTGATAAATAATCTCCCCGAACTTTTTCTTCATTCTGCATATAACTTTCTGTATCGAGAAAATCAGCATCAACCAGACAAGAGAAAAGCATTCTTATCCAAAGATGAATTTGTTCCTTCTCTTTTTGAAGATTTTCATTTTTGAAATAAGCTGGTGAAGTTCTGGGAATTGGTGTTTCAAGAAATTGTTTTACCTCTTCTATGGGTTTTATTTTTTGTAAGTCTTTAGTGATAAGTTTCCCTCCTTCAAACAAGCGATTTTCTAAATCAGCAATCCAATCTTTCAAGCCTGAGTGATGACCGCCTATAATATAAGCCAATACTTTTGCCATCGGTGAGTTTTTAAACTTTTCAAAAATAAAAGCAGCTCCTGCCTGACTATGATTTGGTCTATTTCCATAACCTTCAATATGAGCTTCTTCATCAAAGTATCCAGTTTCTTTACGAATGTATTTTTGCCAATCTGGATGGTATTTACCTAAATCGTGAAGTAAGCCGGCTAATTCTGCCCAATCATTATTACCAAATTCATTCGCAAATTCAGATGCTTTCTTTGCGGTTTCTTGTAAATGGTTTTTGAGTAAGTGAGGTTCTGACCATGAACCATCTGGATTTTTCTTTATATGGGCTATGAATTGTGATTTCATAGTGAGTTAATATTTTATTTTTTATATAAAGGCCCTTTATCAAAATACCCTAAAATAATTTTCTGAATTAGTATTTAACTCATCACCTTGTTAATTGTTTATATTTTATTCTGTGTGGTTGATCAGCTTCAATGCCTAATCGCTCACGTCGCTTTTGTTCATATTCTGTGTAATTGCCATCGAACCAAACAACTTTACTATCACCTTCAAATGCAAGAATGTGTGTTGCAATTCTATCTAAAAACCATCTGTCGTGACTTATTACTAAAACACAACCCGCATATTTTTCTATGCCTTCTTCAAGCGCACGTAATGTGTTTACATCAAGATCATTGGTTGGTTCGTCAAGTAATAAAACATTAGCTCCTTGCTTCAACATCATAGCAAGATGCACACGGTTTCTCTCTCCGCCGGAAAGAGTGTTCACTTTTTTCTGTTGGTCTGCACCTGGGAAATTGAACTGAGCAACATAAGCACGTGAGTTTATAGTTCTGTTTCCAAGTGTGATGGTGTCTTCTCCGCCTGAGATTACCTCCCAGATAGATTTGTCTGTATTTAATGCTTCACGACTCTGTTCAACATAAGCCATTTTTACAGTTGAGCCAATTGTTATTTTTCCTTTGTCAGGTTTTTCTGCTCCGGTAATCATTTTGAAGAGAGTTGTTTTACCAGCTCCATTTGGACCGATAATTCCAACAACTGCACCGGGAGGTACTGAGAATGATAAATCTTCAATAAGAATTCTATCGCCAAATGATTTACTTACGTTTTCTACTTCAATGACAATATCACCTAATCGTTCAGCAACTGGTATGTAAAGTTCAATTTCTTTCTGACCTTTTTCTTTATCATCTTTAAGTAGGTTTTCGTAAGCAGTAATTCTTGATTTGGATTTTGCGTGTCTTGCTTTCGGAGTCATTCTTATCCACTCAAGTTCACGCTGCAAAGTTTTTTGTCTATGACTTTCTTGTTTTTCTTCAACTCTTAAGCGTTCTTGTTTTTGTTCTAACCAAGAAGAATAATTACCTCTCCAAGGAATCCCTTCTCCACGATCCAATTCTAAAATCCAACCGGCAACATTATCAAGAAAATATCTGTCGTGAGTAACAGCAATAACAGTTCCTTCATATTTCTGAAGATGATGTTCAAGCCAAGCAACACTTTCAGCATCAAGGTGATTTGTGGGTTCGTCAAGTAAAAGTATATCAGGTTTTTGCAGAAGTAATCTGCAAAGTGCAACTCGTCTTCGTTCTCCACCAGAAATTAAGTTTACAGGCATATCAGGAGGAGGACATCGCAATGCATCCATTGCCATTTCAAGTTTTGAATCAATATCCCATCCATTTAATGCTTCCAATTTTTCTTGAACCTCGCCTTGTCTTTCAATCAGTTCATTCATTTCATCTTCATCCATTGGTTCGGAAAATTTTTGTGTGATTTCATTAAATTCATTTATCAGATCAATTATTTCTTTTACTCCTTCTTCAACAACTTCTTTAACTGTTTTTGTTGAATCAACAAGTGGTTCTTGTTCAAGATATCCGATTGTATATCCGGGCGATATTACTGTTTCGCCATTAAAATCTTTATCAACTCCGGCAAGAATCTTTAGCAGAGTTGATTTACCAGAGCCATTTAAACCGATAACACCAATCTTTGCACCATAGAAATATGATAAATAGATGTCTTTAATTAAAGGTTTGTTATTATAATACTTACTTACTCCAATCATAGAGTAAATAATTTTGTTGGGTTCGTTACTCATTTATCTCTCTTATTTTATTTTGAAATTCATTTAGATTTATTTCGTATAGTTATTTAAAGTCAATTTTTATTTTGTCTCACTCAATTATTATTTCATCCATCATCAACCAAACTTTACCACCATAGGCTGGATGCCATTGAGGAATTTGATTGGGATTCTTTGCATAAATTTTAATGTATCTTGCATTGATTGAGTTAGCATTTAGATTGAATTCAATTCTTTTCAATTCAGGATTTTTTAACGAAAAATTTTCAACAACTTTTCCAAGTGAAGTAAAATTGTTACCATCATTTGAATAAGATATTTCAACAAATTCAGGAATAAACACAAGCGATGATGACGCTGTAAAAAATCCAACAGAAACTTTTTTGATATCAGTAGTTTTTTCGAGATCAATAATCATTTCAGCATCACTTTGTTGAAATCCGAGATAACCGCCAGCTCTAAAATTACTACCACCTCGTATTCCATCGGTTAGAATGTAAGCATTGCCACCTTCAAATTTGTTTGAAGGATTTTTTATAAACGAAACTTTTTTCTTTAAAGATTTACTAAGTTGATATTCTTTAGTAATTGTTTCACCAACTTTTTTCTTGTTTCTGAATAAAGCAAAATTTATTGCAGTTGATTTATCAATCTTAATTGGTTGAGTATATTTTAATGAAGTGGTAGTTGGTTCAGTTCCATCAGTTGAATAATATAATTGCAAATTATCTTGCTTGATATCTATCTCAACCAAAAAACTTTTATTTTCTTCATCATAAATATTTTTGAAAGTTAGAGGGGTTATTTCATAGGTATAATTAACGTTTAAATCATCAAGCAAATCGTAAAACTTATTTAAACGTTTTTGAAATTCATTGAAATCTCTTTTTTCAGGATAAGTCCAAATTACTTCAGATAAAGCAGTAAGTCGCGGAAACAATCTGTAATCAACAAGATGTTGTGGAGCATATTCGGTCCACATATTTCCTTCGCTGCCCAAAACATATTTTGCTTCTTCTGAAGTAAGCTCATCAGGAATTGGATTGAAAGAATAAACTTTAGGAACGTCGGTTGTTTCAATAGGATAGTCAAAGTAACAATGACTTGTTGGTGAAACGATTACATCGTGGTGCATTTTAGCTGCTTCAATTGCACCTTTAACGCCTCTCCAAGATTGAACAGTTGCGCCAGGCGCTAAACCGCCTTCAAGAATTTCATCCCAGCCAATAATTTCTCTGCCTTTTGAGTTAAGAAAATTTTCAACACGTTTAATAAAATAACTTTGAAGTTCGTGTTCATCTTTGAGATTTTCATCTTTAATTCTTTGCTGACATTTTGGACATTTACTCCATCTATCTTTTGGAGCTTCATCTCCGCCAATGTGAATATATTTTGATGGGAAAAGTTCAATTACTTCTGACAGAACATCTTCAATAAATTTGAATGTATTTTCATTACCAGCGCAATAAATATCCTGATAAATTCCCCACAAAGTGCCAACGTCGAATGGACCGCCAGTGCAAGATAAATGAGGATAAGTTGCAATTGCAGCTGTTGAATGACCAGGCAATTCAATTTCGGGAACAACCGTTACAAATCTTTGTGATGCATATTCTACAATTTCTTTGATATCATCTTGCGTATAAAATCCGCCATAAACAGTTCCGTCATCATATTTTCTGAATGCACCAATTTCAGTTAATTCCGGATATTTTTTTATCTCAATTCTCCATCCTTGATCTTCTGTTAAATGCCAGTGAAGAATATTCATTTTTTGCAATGCTAATAAATCAATGTATCTTTTTATAAAATCTTTGGACATAAAATGTCGGCAGCAGTCAAGGTTTAACCCTCTCCACGAAAATTTTGGATAGTCATTTATTTCTAAACAAGGAAGTTTGATAAAATCTGTTTTATCGAGTTTATTGTTGAAAATAATTTGTTTAAGAGACTGAACTCCGTAAAACAATCCATTAACTTGCTGAGCTTTAATTGTAATTTTATCTTCATTTATTAAAAGCTGATATCCCTCAGGGGAAGAGAATAGTTTGTTTGAATTGGTTAATTCAAAGATTAAAATATCCCTTTCATTCCGATTTGAAGTTGTCTGTAATTCAAAATCAAATTTGTTTTTCAGAAAAGACTGAAGGTTGTCAACAGCCAGAGTCATTTTTTCATCAAAAAAAATCTTAGTCTTTGAAGAGAGTAAAAAATCACCACTGAGGATTTTTTTTTCCTGAGGTTTAGGGATTATACTGTGGGATTGTGAAAAAATAGAGGTAAACATTGTTAAAACCAGGATTGTGATTAAATATTTCATATAGAACTCCAATTAAATTCTTATTTACAAAATTACTTAAGAGGTACTAAATGTTTATCCTAAATAAAGTTTGTCAATTCATTTTTCTTATTTTTACACAAGTCATTCAAAAAATTCTGGAGAAAAGATGATTTCAAAAATAGTTCCTGCAATTAGAACAGATAATATTACCTACGCAGTAAGAGATATTGTAGTACTTGCAAATCAAGTTGCTAAAACGGGCAAAGAGATGCTTTATTTAAACATTGGTGATCCAAACTTATTTGATTTTGAACCGCCCAAACATTTAGTTGAAGATACATATCAGGCAATGTTAAAAAATAAAAATGGTTATGCACCATCATCGGGAATTAAAGAAGCAGTAGAATCTATTGAGAGGGAAGCAGAAAGAAAAGGAATAACTAAAGTTCACGATATTTTTATTACAACAGGTGCCTCAGAGGCAATTGATATCTCTCTGACCGCTTTAGTGAATGATGGTGAAAATGTTCTGACTCCAACTCCAGGCTATCCGCTTTATACTGCTATTGCAAGCAAACTTCAGATGATGGAAAATCCATATTATCTTAATGAAAATAATGGCTGGCTGCCTGATATAGATGATATCAAATCTAAAATAAATGAAAAAACTAAAGCAATCATTTTAATAAATCCTAATAATCCCACAGGTTCATTATATACAGAAGAAAATCTAAGACAAATAATTGATTTAGCATTGGAACACAATCTTGTAATTTTTGCAGATGAGATTTATGATAAACTTCTTTTTGATGGTAAAAAACATATCTCGATAGCTTCTCTTAACAATGATGTTTCTTGTATTACTTTTGGTGGATTATCTAAAAACTATATGGTTCCTGGTTTTAGAATTGGGTGGGGAATTGTCAGTGGAAGAAAAGAAGTACTTGAAGATTATATTGAAGCAATAAATAAAATTCTGCGTGCAAGATTGTCTGCCAATCATCCGGAGCAATACGGAATTAAATCCTGCCTCGATGGCAATGATGAACATCTGATTGAAGCAATGAAAAAGCTTACCAAAAGAAGAGATTTGACAGTTGAAATGTTAAATTCAATAGAAGGGATTACTTGTGTAAAACCAGAAGGTGCGTTTTATGCATTTCCTCAACTTCATATGAAACAACCTGATGCTCACTTTGTCTCAGAATTGATTAAGGAAACCGGAGTAGTTGTTGTGCCTGGTAGTGGATTTGGACAAGTTCCAGGTACGAAACATTTCAGGGTTGTTTTTCTTCCAAATGAACAAATACTTGAAAAAGCTTACAAACAAATTGCTGATTTCTATCATAAATATTTAGAAAAATATCCTGATTTAGTGGATGCTGTGTAATTAATTTTGTGAGACTTCTGAAAAATTAACCGAATACCATCTTGAGAACGACAAAAGATAATAAATTTAACCAAAAGTGCACTTCGACTTCGCTCAGTGTACCTTTGATATTCTTTAAAATTAATTTTTCAGAAATCTCTTTGTAGAATCATTATGACTTAAAATTCCTTGATAGACGGAAACTGTTTGTCTATATTTGAAGCCAATTTTCAGTCAAATTTGGAATCTTGTGATCAATTACGAATTAACTAAATTATCGAATGGAATTAAAGTAGTCTCTGAATTTACACCACATTATAAGTCTTTTTCAATGGGGTTTTGGTTTAACGTAGGTTCAAGAGATGAGAGTTTATCTGAGAATGGTATTTCTCATTTTATTGAGCATATGCTTTTCAAAGGAACAACAAATAGAACCTCAAAACAGATTACCGATGCTATCGAATCAAGTGGTGGTTATATAAATGCATTCACTTCTAAAGAACAAATTTGCATTTATGTCAGAGGTCTTGAAGAATATTTTGAAAAGTATTTCGATGTTTTGGCAGATATGATTCAAAATCCGCTATTCAAAGAAAATCATATCAAAACAGAATCAGGCGTTGTTATTGAAGAACTTAATGATATAGAAGATAATCCTGAAGAACTGATCTTTGACAAATTTGAAACAGAATTATTTAAAGGTAATTCTCTTGCCAATCCCATTATCGGAACAAAAGAAAATATAAAATCTTTCAACTCAGAGTCTTTACGTGAATTCACAAAAAAATATTTTACAACAAATAATCTGGTAATTTCTGTTTCGGGTTCAATCAAACACGACAAAATTCTGAATTTAGTTGATTCAAAAATCACTAAACTTGAAGTTGGTAAACCGATAAAAAGAAAATCATTGAACAAAATTTTCTCTCAGGATGTTTTCATTCAAAAAGAAATAAATCAGATTTATACTATTTTAGGAACAGATACTTATGGTTTTAATGATAAAAGAAGATTGATAGTTAAAGTATTGTCAACCTTGTTAGGTGAAAATTCTGGTTCAAAATTGTTTCAGGCTGTAAGAGAAAAACATGGAATGGCTTATCAGATAAATACATTTTTAAACTCATACGTTGATATTTCATCTTTTGGAATATTTTTCTCAACAAATGAAGCAAATTGGGAAAAAGCAAATAAAATTGTTATGAAACAATTAAATGAATTAAAAAACGGAAAAGTATCTGATAAACAGATTAAACAAGTTAAGCGTTACATAAAAGGTAGTATGATTTTAGGACTTGAAAATACAACAAACAGAATGATGGGAATGGCAAATTCTTTATTTCACTACGGCAGAATAATGGAAATAGAAGAAATCCTTTCTAACCTTAAATTAATTTCAGTAAACGATGTAATTGACTCTGCACGGGAAATTTTTTCCAATAAAAAACTTATTCAGATAGTTATAGCCAATAAAAATTTATTAAATAAAAAAGCAGCATAGAGAGATTAACAATGCCAAAAATTACAATTGATGGTAAAGAATTAGAATTTAAGCAAGGACAAACAATAATTCAGGCAGCAGCAGATTATGGAATAGATATACCGCATTTCTGCTATCATCCAAAACTTTCAGTTTCAGGCAATTGCAGAATTTGTCTGGTTGAAGTTGAAAGAATGCCAAAACTTGTAATTGCCTGTGCCACATTAGCTTCGGATGGAATGGTTGTTCATACCAATTCAGAAAAAACTATTGCCGCAAGAAATGCGGTTATGGAATTTATTCTTATTAATCATCCGCTTGACTGCCCAATTTGTGATGAAGCCGGTGAATGTAAGTTGCAGGATTATGCTTATCAACATAGCATTGGTGAAAGCAGATTTGTTGAAGAAAAAGTTCATAAAGATAAACGTGTGCAGTTAGGTCCTCACGTTATGTTTGATGCAGAACGATGCATATCTTGTTCTCGTTGTATAAGATTTTGTGATGAAATTGCTAAAGATTCTGAGTTAACTTTTGTTCAAAGAGGTGACAGGGTAACAATAACCACTTTCCCTGGCGAACAGTTAGATAATCCATATTCAATGAATGTTGTTGATATTTGTCCTGTAGGTGCTTTAACAAATTCTGATTTCAGATTTAAAGCGCGAGTTTGGGATATGTCAAAAACCGATTCTGTTTGTGTCGGATGTTCAAGAGGTTGCAACACAGAAATATGGGTTAGAAATAATGAAATTCTTAGATTGACTCCACGTCACAATGAAGAAGTTAATAGCTATTGGATGTGTGATCACGGAAGATTAAATACTTTTAAGTTTGTCAATGCCTCAGACAGAATTGATTCCCCTATGTTGCGGATTGATGGCTCACTGAAAAATGTCGAATGGGATGAAGCTTTTTCATTTATATCAAATAAAATAAAAAAGTTTTCAAAGAATGAAATAGCAGTTATCGGTTCAGCTTACGCAACTTGTGAAGATAATTATCTTTTGAGCAAATTTGCGAAATCTATTCTCGGTACTCATAATATTGACTTTGCAAAACACATTGACCCCTCATTTGCCGATGATATTTTAAGAACAGAAGACCTAACTCCAAATAGTCTTGGCGCTGAATTAGTTGGTGTTACACCTGGGAAAAACGGATTAGATTTGAAAGGGATTATTCATTCGATAAAACAAGGTACTATTAAAGCACTTTATTTAGTTGAAGATGATTTACTATCATTTGACCCATCACTTGAAGAACATCTTAGCAAGTTGGAACTTTTTATTGTCCACTCATCGAACTTTAATAAAAATTGTAACTATGCAGATGTAATCTTGCCTGTTGCAACTTATGCGGAAAAGAATGGAACTTATGTGAACATTCAAAATAGAGTACAAAGAATACGACCAGCTGTGGCTGTCATTGAAATGGACCGCTCTTTAGATGGAATGTCTTTGAGTCGTTTGGATAAATTTGGTACTCCATTCGACCGATGGGCTCAAGGTAAAAGATATAATGCAAAACCAACTTGGAAAATTTTAACAAATCTTTCCAATTATTTAGGCTATAAACTTAAATATCAAACTTCAGAGGATGTTTTTATTGATATTTCAAAAAACATATCTGAATTTAATGGATTAGACTACGAAAGTATCGGTTTGCTCGGTAAAGATTTGTCTTTAGAGAAAGTTAAAATTTAATTTTATTCTGATACAGGAGAATTTATGAGTTTACTTGAAATAGTAATCATAACATTTATAAAAATATTAGCGATTCTTACAATAATGCTGCTTACAGTTTCTTATGCAGTTTATTTTGAAAGAAAGATCAGCGCCTGGGCACAGAATCGGCTTGGTCCTAATCGTGTCGGCTGGCAAGGAATTCTTCAACCTTTTGCAGATGTTTTTAAACTCCTTCTTAAAGAAGATATTGTGCCAGAAAGAGCAAATAAAATCGTACACGCAATTGCACCTATGATCGCTCTTTTCGTTGCTTTCACAACTTATGCAGTAATTCCGATTGGACCAGATATTAAAATTTTCGGTTTTAATATTCAGTTGGTTGTTGCTGATATCAATATGGGAATTTTATATGTGCTGGCATTAACATCATTAGGAGTTTATGCAATTACTTTTGCTGGGTGGTCTTCAGGCAGTAAATACTCACTTCTTGGTGGGATTCGCTCCTCTGCTCAAATGATTTCTTATGAGATTTCGATGGGGTTTTCTATTGGCGGAGTACTACTTCTCGCTGAATCTTTAAGACCAATAGACATCGTAAATTCCCAAGCTGGTTTGATGTGGAATGCTTTTATTCAACCAATTGGATTTATAACTTTTGTAGTATCAGCATTTGCTGAGACTAACAGATTGCCTTTCGATTTACCAGAAGCAGAGCCAGAATTGGTAGGTGGATTTCACACAGAATACAGCTCTATGAAATTTGCAGCCTTCTTTTTAGCAGAATACGCAAATATGATAATTGCTTCGGCTTTAATTGTTACACTTTATCTCGGTGGATGGCAAATTCCTTTTATCGAAACTTTTAACCTTCCCTCTTGGTTAGTAATAGTAATGCAGATTGGTTCGTTTTTCGTTAAAATGGGAGCATTGCTTTTCTTCTTTATTTGGGTCAGATGGAGCATACCAAGATTCAGATATGATCAATTAATGAATTTAGGTTGGAAAGTAATGTTTCCACTTTCACTCATTAACATAGTTTGGGTTGCAGTTTTAATAATGATTTTTAAGATTTAATCAGAATAGTTTTTGGAGTTTAAATGTTACAGGTAAATAATTCTCTTAAAAAACGTAAAAAAGACTTAACCTTCTGGCAAAAAATTTATATTCCTGAAATAATAAAAGGTCTTTCACTCACAATGAAAAATATGTTGAGACCTAAATTTACGATGGAATATCCAGAAGAAAAGTTTATTCCCCCCGCATCATATAGAGGAAGGCCTGTTTTAGTAATGGAGTCTTCAGGTGATGAAAGGTGTGTAGCTTGCGGTTTGTGTTCCCGCGTTTGTCCTGCCTTAGCAATTGAAGTTCAAGCAGCTGAAACAGAAAAAGAAAAAGAAAGATATCCGGAAAAATTTGAAATCAATATGTTAAGATGCATCTTCTGTGGTTTATGTGAAGAGGTATGCCCCGAAGAAGCAATAGTTATGAGTAAAGATTATGAATTAGCATTTACAAACAGAGATGATGCCATTTATGGAAAAGATAAATTATTAGTCCCAGTGAATCAACTTCAGGATAGAATTGAATTCTTAAGAAAATACAAATAAAAAATCTTTAAATACACTCCTTTTTGAGTGAAATAAATAATGTTATCAAAAGTACTCAGCAGTGCAACTTATGGAATAGAAGCTTATCTTGTTGAAGTAGAAGCTCACGTAGAAAAACAAGTCCCCGGTTTTATAATTGTTGGATTACCTGATAATGCAGTGAAGGAAAGTCGAGAAAGAGTAATTGCTGCAATTAAAAATTCGGGTATTGATTTCCCTGTAAAAAAAATTACTATAAATCTTGCTCCAGCCGATATTAAAAAAGAGGGAAGCGCTTTTGATCTTCCTATTGCTGTTGGAATATTGTCAGCAGTTGAATTGATACAACAGGATTCTTTAACTGATACTATCTTTCTTGGCGAATTATCATTGGATGGAACACTTAGACACATCAAAGGAGCTTTACCCATTGCTGTTGAAGCAAAGAACAAAGGTATAAGAAGAATAATTCTTCCAAATGAATCCGCTAATGAAGCAGCAATTGTTGATGGAATAGATATTTTTGGATTTGATAATTTGAGTCAGGTTATTTCATTTTTAAATGACGATTTACAAAAAGAAAAAACGATTGTTGATAAAACGGATTTATTCTTCGTGATAAATAAATATCAAATTGATTTTGCTGATGTGAAAGGACAAGAAAATGTTAAAAGAGCATTAGAAGTTGCCGCTGCTGGTGCTCATAATATAATTATGATTGGTCCTCCGGGTTCTGGAAAAACAATGCTTGCTAAACGAATTCCAACAATACTACCCCCGATGACTTTTGAAGAAGCTTTAGAAACCACAAAAATTCATTCAATTGCTGGAATACTTCCAAAAGAAAAAGCGATTATAACTGAAAGACCGTTCCGCAGTCCTCATCACACTGTTTCTGACGCTGCTTTAGTTGGCGGAGGTTCGTTTCCCAAACCTGGAGAAGTTTCTTTTGCTCATCACGGTGTGCTTTTTTTAGATGAATTACCCGAATTCAAAAAAAATGTGCTTGAGGTTTTACGGCAACCATTAGAAGATTTTAGGGTTACTGTATCTCGCTCTAAGATGTCACTTGAATTCCCTGCTAATTTTATGCTTGCAGCAGCTATGAATCCTTGTCCTTGTGGTTATTACACTGATCCGGCGAAAGAATGTACTTGTACTTCTGTTCAAATACAAAAATATATGGCTAAAATTTCGGGTCCACTATTGGACAGAATAGATATTCATATAGAAGTTCCGGCAGTTAAATACAAAGAATTAGTTTCAAAAAGCAATGGTGAAAAATCAGATACAATTCGGGAAAGAGTAATATCAGCACGTGAAATACAACAGAAAAGATTTTATGAACACAAACACATTTATTCAAACGCTGATATGGGTTCAAAGGAAATAAAAGAGTTTTGCAGTATTGATTCAGCTGGAGAAGAGTTATTAAAGATGGCTATGACCAAATTAGGGTTATCAGCCAGAGCTTATGATAGAATCCTTAAAGTTAGCCGAACAATCGCTGATTTAGACAAAAGTGAAAAAATCCTGCCTCAACATCTTAGTGAAGCAATTCAGTATAGAAGTCTTGACAGAGAACTCTGGAAACATTGAATTAATTTCTGATTGATAGACCTTTAACCAAGGTGAAGTTCTAATTCAATTTAGTAAAGAAATATTTTGTATAAGAAAAAATAATTATTATTTTTTAAGTCTGAAAAAATTTGTTTTTTCACTTACTGTAAATTATTTTTGTTGCTCTTATTTTGGGCGGACGCCGGAGTTGGAGAGCCGGGGCGGACTGTAAATCCGTTGGCGTGAGCCTTTGGGGGTTCGAATCCCTCGCCGCCCACTTGTTTATACTCCCTTTTAGGGAGTATTTTTTGCTCTTTGAAAATGTGTTCAAAATTATTCGTATTGTGTAATAAAGAGAATATCTAATGTCTAAATATCTAAAAATATTCCAACCAACGTAGTTCTCTATAATAAATATTGAAATTTGTTGCTGATAATATAATTACAATTTCAAGACTTAATAAATCAGATGGTGGATTCATCCCGCCAGGTCGGTATTGGTTGCGGAAATTTTAAGTGGAATAAAATACAAGCGGGAGTAACTCAGATGGAAGAGACATCCCGCTAAAGCGGGATTGGTTGCGGAAATTTTAAGAAGGATAAAATACAAGCGGGAGTAACTCAGATGGTATAGACATCCCGCCAAAGCGGGATTGGTTGCGGAAATTTTAAGAAGGATAAAATACAAGCGGGAGTAACTCAGATGGTATAGACATCCCGCCAAAGCGGGATTGGTTGCGGAAACTTTAAGTGGAATAAAATACAAGCGGGAGTAACTCAGATGGAAGAGACATCCCGCTAAAGCGGGATTGGTTGCGGAAACTTTAAGTGGAATAAAATACAAGCGGGAGTAACTCAGATGGTAGAGACATCCCGCCGAAGCGGGATTGGTTGCGGAAATTTTAAGTGGAATAAAATACAAACGGGAGTAACTCAGATGGAAGAGACATCCCGCCAAAGCGGGATTGGTTGCGGAAATTTTAAGAAGGATAAAATACAAGCGGGAGTAACTCAGATGGAAGAGACATCCCGCCAAAGCGGGATTGGTTGCGGAAATTTTAAGAAGGATAAAATACAAGCGGGAGTAACTCAGATGGTAGAGTCACAGCCTTCCAAGCTGTTGGTCGCGGGTTCGAGTCCCGTCTCCCGCTCGATGAAATATTATGTTTACATACTAAAAAGTCAGAAGTATGAAAGATTTTATATTGGTTCAACATCTGATATAGGAA
>Ga0308414_1001458_pt1 | contig 15496 bp, 7 predicted proteins | sample HotsprSampleOS50_FD_205667 | JGI IMG/M metagenome (GOLD analysis project Ga0308414, IMG submission 205667) | Hot spring phototrophic mat microbial communities from Octopus Spring, Yellowstone National Park, Wyoming, United States - 20090730_OS50 ... | reverse complement strand
ATCTGATTTTTACAAGCATTATCAAAACAATGGACTAAATCAAGATTTAAGCTACAATATAAAGAAAGAAAGTAAAACAATAAAATACCTACTGGAATACGATAAGGAATATCCTATTCAGGGCGATAAAATCTCTTTTGAATATTTTATCAATCGAATGAGTTTTTGGATGGCTACTGGGTCGGGTAAAACACTTGTTATAGTAAAACTTTTGGAATTGCTTGGCTATTTGATGGAAAACAATAAAATTCCTAAAAAAGATATTTTATTTTTAACCTATAGGGACGATTTAATTGTTCAATTCCAAAAGCATATAGATGAATTTAACAATGCTGGTCATAATATCACAATTAATTTAATTAATTTAAAACAATATGCTTCATATAAACAAAATCCTATTTTGAAATTTGGTAATACTTTGGATGTTTATTTTTACAGAAGTGATTTAATTTCTGATGAACAAAAAGACAAAATTGTGAATTATAACAATTACGATAATAATGGCAATTGGTATATACTTTTAGACGAAGCTCACAAGGGAGACCGTGAAGATAGCAAAAGACAAATATTTTATTCCATTTTAAGCCGAAATGGCTTTATTTTTAACTTTTCAGCAACGTTTACAGATGATAGAGATTATGCAACCTGTGTTTATAACTTTAACCTTGCGAGATTTATCGATGATGGATATGGCAAACATATTTATATTTCAAAAGAAAATATCAAAGCATTAGAAAGAAAACAAGAATTCGCCGATGTAGAAAAACAAAAAATATTACTTAAAATATTTACTTTACAAACAGCAATCAATAAACAATTTGAAGAAATTAGTAAAATCTCAAATGATTTATATCATAAACCACTTTTACTTACACTTGTTAATTCTGTAAATACAGATGATTCTGATTTAGAGTTGTTTTTCAAGGAAATTGAAAAAATTGCTTTAGGCAATGGCAATAAAGAAATTTTGGAAAAAGCAAAAGAGGAAATTATAGCTGAATTATCTTCTAATGAAGCAAAATTTGAGTTTGAAGAGACAAAATTAAATCAAAATTTACAAATAATTATTCGAAGTTTAAGCTATTCGGATATTTTAAAATATGTCTTTAATTCACCTACAAGCGGGAAAATTGAAGTTTTAAAGATACCATTTAATAAACAAGAGTTAATATTTAAACTTAAATCTTCATCAAGGCCATTTGCGTTAATGAAAATTGGTGATATTACGGGATGGATAGAAGAAAAACTTTCAAATTATGAAATCATTGATGGATTTAATGACGAAAGTGTTTTTGAAAATATCAATAATAACGAAGATATTTCAATATTAATGGGCTCTCGTTCTTTTTATGAAGGATGGGACAGTAATAGACCAAATATAATCTTGTTTATAAATATCGGCAAGGGAACAGATGCAAAAAAATTTGTTCTTCAATCCATTGGACGTGGAGTAAGAATAGAACCACTACCCAATAAAAGAAGAAGAGCACTTTATCTTTATAACAATCTTGAAATCCATAAAGATATTTTTGAAAAAATAAAAGAACGTATTGAACCGCTTGAAAGTTTATTTGTTTTTGGAACAAAAGCAGATAACTTAAAAGAAGTTATAGAAACATTAAAACAACAAAAGCCTGAAGTTTTACTTGGCGATTTATTTGAAATAAATCCTGCCGTTAAAGACAAAGATTTACTTATTCCTGTTTATCGCGATTCAGACAAAATCATTGTTGAAGAAAAAGATATTGTTAAATATCCTATTCATCCCGATGATTATGAAATGGTAAAAAATTATTTTAATTATATTGGTGAAAAAGTTGCATTAAGCAAGTATGATTGTGATGTTAGAGTATTAAATAAAATAAAATTAGGTTTTAATGGGCATAAAAATGATTATTTTATCGAAACAAATGAACAATTAAAAATCAATAATCCAGAATTTTTATTACAAAATATATTTAGGCATTTTTCAAATAAAACAAAAGAGTTTCAAACATTTAAAAAACTTGATGAAGAAATAATACATTTCAAACGAATAAATATTACTGCCGATAAATTAAATTCTTTAAGAGAAAAAATCGAAAAAGTTAAGAATGCAAAGGATAAAGAAAAAGTGGAAAGTCTTATTGACAAAGAATTTGATGAAGGGAAAATTTCAAGAGAAGAATACAAGCAAAAAATTAAAGAAATAGAAAGCAATATCATGAAAGAAGCGGAAAGCGCATATTCTCCTAATGAAAAATTAAAAATAAAATATATTGCAAATCACTACTATTTACCAGTGGCATTAACAGAATCAGAAAGAGCAGATTTTATTCAGCATATTATAAAACACAAAAGCGAAGTAGATTTTCTAAATAAATTAGAAGAATATATTCAACAAGAAAATATTTCATTTAAACAATTTGATTGGTGGTTTTTTTCCAAAATTGACGAGACATTGGATGAAGTTTATATTCCTTATTATAACCCAAAAACAAACAGAATTGATAAGTTTAAACCAGATTTTATTTTCTGGCTTAAAAAAGAAAATGATTATACAATACTTTTTATTGATCCAAAAGGAACCGAACATACTGACGGATATAGAAAAATCGACGGATATTCAAGGATTTTTGAAATTGAACGATCAAGAAAACAAGTTTGCAAAGTTTTTTCATTTTACAATTTAAATGTTAAAGTAAAATTATTTCTTAAATCTCAACACGGAAAAGCTCAGATTCTAGATAATTATAGAAAATATTGGTTTGATAATTTTAATGATATCGACATTTAAGCAAAGTATAGAACTTTATCGTAAAATTGAATTAAATATAATACGATATTTTTTCGTCGCTATTAACATTTTTTTTATATGTTAGATTTAATCTGCTTTATTAGTTTTAAGACAGCTAATACATAAAATATTATCGCAAACTTAAGAATTGACATTATTCAATATTTGCAAATTTTTTCAACTTTTCGCTATCATACAATAAACATAAACAAAACTTCATATGTCGCTTCGAATTTAAAATCAATATATAATATTTCTATTACGCCAGAATCTAAATCTTCTATTATTCGATTTTAATAAAATATTTTCCGTCGTATATATAAGCGTTGGCGTCGTTCTTCTTAAAATAAAATTTTAGCGTCGAGCCATTTTCGGAATTGTTTTCTACGAAATATTTTGCCCAATCGTCTTCGTATTCGAATTTATCATAAGAAAAAATAAGTTTTGAGCGCGAGCCTTGTAAAATAAAAACGCCCGGATTTATTATTATCGTTCCCTTTTGTTTATTAGCCTCAATATCAAAATTAGTATGAAAAAATACTTCGCAACGAAACGGAGATATAATTTCCATTTGCCGATTTGTAAAAGCGTTTATAGCTTCCTGCAAACCTATTTTCATAGCATTAATGCGATTTATTTTGTCTGGCGCTGCTATAATATACAGCGTATCGATGTTTTGCGAAACTTTTTGACTTAGATCTTTGATAGCAAGATTTGAAAGTCGCGAAACTTTTTGCCATTGCCCCGCTCTCGTATAATTATTCGCGATTAGTATGATAAGCAAAACAACTATAAACGAGAATTTAATCTTCTCAAATTTCCCATCGTCGATAGCGGCAAGTATAGACGCTAATAATCCAAAATATGCTATAAATCCATACCATTGCATCAATCTCGGCAGAGCTGGCAATATAAAAATTATATGCCATAAAAAACCGAATATGATAATTTTATAGTTTTGTTTATTTTCTTTTCTAAATTGAACAATATTTTTTGAAAAATAAACGGCAATGACTAAAATTAAACAAATTATTATCGCAATATAGATTCTGTCAATCGCCAAAATCTGTTGAATTAAATCGGCGTTAAGTAAAATAAGCGGCAAATAAATAAAAAAATTTAATATCATAATCTGAATGTTTACTTGATCGTAATTTTGACTTTCAAATGGATTGCCGCCAATAAAAAAATACCTATATAATAAAACTCCAGCAACTAATAAACTAGCCGTTAAAGTTGACAACAATACAAATCTTCTGGTTAGTCGCTCATCCTTTTTAATATAATAAACCAACAGCGGTATAGCCGCTCCCGCAAACGCAATCTCTTTCGACAATATTGCAAATAAAAAACTTATCGTCGATAAAATTTTAAGCTCGAATTTTTTTTGATTGATTAAATAAAATATCGTAGATATCAACAAAAAAAAGGCGGCAAACAAATCAGTACGAGCTGGAATCCACGCATAATTTAATTCTCTTGCCGGCGATAAAGCAAAAAGCGCCAAACCCGCAAAAGCGTAATTTCTATTTATTCCAATTTTTCGATAAATAATAAAAGCCGACGAAATTACAAATGAAAACAAAGCTACATTCGTAAGATGATATGGAAAAGGATCTAATCCAAAATAATATTTTGTTGCAAAATACGAACTCCAGGTTAAAGGTCGCCAATATGGTCCGCCTGTCGTCCTTTGGAAAAAATCTTTAAAGCAATCGCCCAACGACGCCGGATTCTGCCAGTGAAGTATTAAATAATCTTCGTTGAACAATTCTACGTATGAAAATCTGTATAAAACGGAGAATATAACAACTAAAAGAATCGCCGCGTAAATTCTATCGATTCTGCTCATTTATTTGTTTTAGCTGCGAACTTTAATATCGATATTATTCGCATAATATCCAAATTGAATTTTAATCTTTTATCATTTTAAAAACGAATTTATTCATTTATGCAATTATTCATTTATGCATTTTTCCCTTGCTAAAAAGGCTATATTAAATATATTATGGCAACTAAATAAATATTTAATGTTTTAACAAATTGAATTTGCTAGAAGAGATGTTATACATTTTTGAATTTAATTTTGATAAATCGGCAAAAACTAAAAATATTTTTAATATACTAACATATATGCTAAGCTAAGCTCTGATTTTAATTTTCGAAGTCTGAAGTAAACTTAATTGACTCAAGAATAAAAGCAATGGATATGAAAAATAAACTTTAGATATAAATCCTCGCCTCTGAATATATTTACAAGAAATTATTTTAAAAAACCCACGCATAATTTTCGAGCGATTTTTTAAATATGCAAATTATCGGCTCGATAATTTATGTGATTAAATAATTATTATTTCGAAATAAATTATGTATAAATTAAAAATCTAACTTAGTCGTTGAATTCTAAGCCATATTCGTCCCAACTTTTAACAAGCAAATCTCCTTTAGAATATTTAAGAATAGCTTTTGCGAATCTTTTTGCAAATTGAACGTTTGTAATTAGCGAAATATTTAAATCGACAACTTTACGTCTTATCAAATAATCGCTGTCTAACTCTTCTTTATCAATCGTTTTAGGGATATTGATTGCCAAATCTATTTTTCCATCTTCCAGATATTTCATTATTGAAGGCTCTCGATTGTCAAATGGTCGATATAATGGCTCAACTTCAATTCCCAAGCTGTTATAATAACTCGCGCTTCCATCGGTGCCGTATAATTTTAAACCTAATTTTTGAAATATTTTTACAGCTTCTAAAAGATCTGCTTTTTGCTTTGGGTAGCCAGTAGATAATAGAACTCCTTTTTTTGGAATTTTAAAGCCTACTGAAATCAAACTCTTTAAAAAAGCTTCGTGGAAATCGTCGCCAAGACAACCAACTTCTCCAGTCGAAGTCATTTCTATATTTAACGTAGGATCGCTTCCTCTTAATCTTGTAAAAGAAAATTGAGAAGCTTTTACTCCGACATAATCCAATTCAAAAGCTGATTTATCGATTTTTAAAACTTTCTCTTTCATCATCAAGCGAACGGCAATGTCGATAAAATTAATTTTCAAAGTTTTAGAAACAAAAGGAAAACTTCTGGAAGCTCTTAAATTGCATTCTATCACGCTTACGTTGTTGTCTTTCGCAATAAATTGAATGTTAAAAGGACCCGTTATAGCTAAAGCTTTAGCTATTTTTTTTGCGATAATTTTTGCTCTTCTTAAAGTTTCAAGATAAGTTCTTTGCGGCGGAAGAGCTAAAGTCGCGTCTCCAGAATGAACTCCGGCGTTTTCCACATGCTCGCTGATGGCATAACAAAATAATTCCCCTTCGTTTGCAACCGCGTCGATTTCAATTTCTTTTGCGTCTTCAATAAATTTGTTTATCACTGCGGGATGCTCTTTTGAAATCTCGGCGGCTTTATTAAAATAATTTTCCAATTCTTCTTCGTTCAAAGCTACGCCCATCGAAGCTCCGCTTAACACGAAACTTGGTCGAATAACGACAGGATAGCCGACTTTTTTCGCAAATTCTTTCGCAGCATCCAACGATGTTAGCTCGTCCCACTCTGGCTGCAGTATGCCTAAACGATCCAGTATTTGCGAAAATTTTTTTCTATCTTCCGCTTTTTCAATCGCTTTAGGCGAAGGGCCAATTATCTTAACGCCATACTCGTCAAGTTTTTTCGCCAGATTATTTGGCAACTGTCCTCCCATCGAAACAATAACTCCAAGCGGCTTTTCATATTCAATAATATCGAGTACACGCTCTAAAGATATTTCTTCGAAATATAATTTATCGCATATATCATGATCCGTTGAAACAGTTTCGGGATTGCAATTAATCATAATAGCTTTATAGCCTAACTTTCTCAAAGTAAAAGCCGCGTTAACGCTACACCAATCGAATTCGACTGAACTGCCAATTCTATATGCTCCGCTGCCTAAAATTACGACTTTATTTTCCCCGTCGTTAAATTCCACGTCGTTTTCTATCCCCAAATAAGTCGCATACAAATAATTTGTTTTTGCGGGAAACTCAGCCGCAAGCGAATCAATTTGCTTTATCGACGGCAAAACGCCTAATGTTTTTCTAAGCTTTCTTATGTCCAACTCGGCGACGCCTAAAGCTTCGGCAATTTGCAAATCTGAAAATCCATATCGCTTTGCTTGCAAAAGAAAATCTTTATCTATATCGCCTATATGTTTATTTTTTAATTCTTTATAGAAATCGACAATATTTTTCATTTTATAAACAAACCATTTGTCAATCTTTGAAAGCTCGCTTATTTTTTCAGGCGATAAATTCTCATCAAGAGCTTTTGCAATTTTTAGATATCTTTTATCGGTTGCCACGCGTATTTCATTTTCATTAATAGGATCGTTATTTTTATTTCCGACAAATCCTTTTAAACCAATATCTAACATTCGAAACGCTTTTTGAAAAGCTTCCTCAAAACATCTTCCTATCGACATAACTTCGCCGACAGATTTCATTTCGCTTCCAAGTTCCGATTTTACGCCTCTGAATTTTTGCAAATCCCAGCGCGGAAACTTTATTGCGACATAATCTAAAGCAGGCTCAAAACAAGAAGAAGTCGCTTTTGTTATCAAATTAGGTATTTCATTTAAATTATAACCAAGCGCTAATTTTGCGGCGACATAAGCCAAAGGATATCCAGTAGCCTTGCTAGCCAACGCCGAACTTCTGCTTAATCGAGGATTAACTTCTATTATTCTATAATCTTCCGAATTTGGATCCAAAGCATATTGTATGTTGCATTCTCCAATAATATTTAAATCTCTCGCAAATTTTATCGCTATAGATCTTAGCATAAAAACTTCTCGAGCAGATAAAGTTTGAGCCGGAGCTATAACCACGCTGTCGCCTGTATGTATTCCCATCGGATCTAAATTTTCCATAGAACATATTGTTAAACAATTATCATATTTGTCTCGAATAATTTCAAATTCGATTTCTTTCCAGCCGTATAAACATTCTTCGATTAAAATTTGATCAGTATACGCAAAAGCTTTTTTGCATTTATCGATAAACTCATTTTCATCTTGAACAATTCCGCTGCCCAATCCTCCTAAAGCGAATGCAATTCTTACCATAGCTGGAAATTTTATTTCTTCAATCGCAGCTAATGCTTCATTCAAATTATGAGCGGCTATACTTTTCGGCGTTTTAAATCCCGATTTTCTAACGGCGTCAGCGAATAATTTTCTGTCTTCCGTAATTAAAATGCTTTTGGCGCTTGTTCCCAAAATCTCAACTTTATGCTTTTGCAATATTCCGCTCTGATACAATTTTAATCCGGCATTTAATGCCGTTTGTCCTCCAAATCCCAAAAAAATTCCGTCCGGCTTTTCTTTTTCTATTACTTTTTCAATAAAATAAGGCTCGACTGGAAGAAAATAAATTTTATCGGCAAAATGTTCAGAGGTTTGTATTGTCGCAATATTCGGATTGATTAAAACCGTTTTGGCGTTGTCTTCTTTTAGAGCTTTGATAGCTTGACTTCCTGAGTAGTCAAACTCTCCCGCCTGTCCAATTTGCAAAGCTCCCGAGCCGAGTATTAATACTTTGTTTGGCAAACTTTTCTTTATCATAATAAGGCCCTCGTAAACATGTCAAAAATAAATTCGGCATCGTCTGGTCCGGGCGATGCCTCGGGATGAAATTGAGCTCCATAAAAAGGCTTAATTATATGCAATATCCCTTCGTTTGTTTCGTCGTTGTCGTTAATGAACCATTCTTTCCAATCTTCGGGCAATGTCTTAGAGTCAATCGCATATCCATGATTTTGCGAAGTAACATAACATCTTCTTGTTCCCAATTCGTTGACGGGCTGATTATGCCCGCGATGTCCATATTTTAATTTATACGTTTTGCCGCCGGCAGACAATGCCAGCAATTGACAGCCCAAACAAATTCCAAGCATCGGCAAATTTTTATTCATTGCTTTCCTGATATTAAAAATTGTTCTTTCTAATATCGAAGGATCGCCAGGTCCGTTTGATATCAACGCTCCGTTTATATCCATTTCGCTAAAATCGTAGTTATAAGGGACTCTTATCGTTTGTATTCCTCTATTGACAAATGCTCTTATGATATTATTTTTTGTTCCGCAATCTATAAGAGCGATTTTCTTTTCGCCTCTACCGTAAACTTTTATCTCTTTTGTCGACGCTTCGGCGACTAAATTAATTTTGTTAGGATCCCAAAAATCAGGTTTTCTTTCTTTTTCAAAATAAATTCTGCCAAGCATAGAGCCCCTGATTCTTAACTTCTTTGTCAACGCTCGAGTATCAATGTCGGTTATGCCTGGAGTATTATTTTCTATCAACCATTCTGATAAACTTTTTTCCGCGTCAAAATGAGAATAATTTTCCGAATAATTCGCAACTACAATTCCTTTAGCCCAAATTTTATCGGCTTCAAAATTTTTCAATATTCCATTTTCGATTACTCGCGGCGGAATGCCGTAATTTCCAATTAACGGATATGTAAATACTATAATTTGGCCATTATACGAAGGATCGGTTAAAGTTTCCGGATAGCCGACCATGCCAGTATTAAAAACAACTTCGCCGGCTATCTCTTTCTCCGCGCCAAACGATTTGCCTTCGTATATTGTCCCGTCTTCTAACTCCAAAAAAACTTTTTTCATTTTCGCTTTTCTTTTTGTTTGAGTTTAAAAAAAAAGCCGCTCAATTTAATTGAACGGCTATCGTCAAATACAGAAATGTATGTTATTATTTTCTTTTTCTTATCTATCAATTTCAAAAAAAAATTTTTAAAGTTGCATAAATATAAGCTATTTAATTTAATAGCGCAATATTTTTCAATATAATTTATTTATTTTCAATTTTTTCTGTTTTTGTTTCACTTTCAAAATGTTCTTCTGATTTTTGATTTAAAAACTTTTCCACTAAGGACACCTCGTCCCAGCTGCCGATAAACAAAGGCGACTTTTGATGCAACGATGTAGGTTGAATTTCTAAAATTCTTTTTTTGCCGTCTATAGCTTTGCCCCCGGCTTCCTCTATAATCATAGCCATTGGATTGCATTCGTACATAAGTCTTAGCTTTCCATTTGGATTTTTCTTGTCGGCTGGATACATAAATATGCCGCCATAAAGCAAAGTTCGATGAACATCAGCTACCATGCTTCCAATATATCTCGCAGAATATGGTCGCGATGTTTCTGGATCATATTGATGAATGTAGTCTATATAATCTCTCAATCTTTTATCCCATAAACAATAATTTCCCTCGTTGACGCTATATATATTTCTTTTGGACGGTATTTTAATATTGTCATGCGAAAGCAAAAATTCTCCGACAGCTGGATCTAAAGTAAAACCGTGAACTCCATGACCTGCGGTATAGACAAATATTGTTGAAGAGCCATAAACTATATATCCGGCGGCAACTTGACGGTATCCCATTTGCAAACAATCTTCAAGACTTCCAGGCAATCCATCAGGCGTAATCCTGCGATAAATCGAGAATATTGTTCCTATGCTTACATTTGCGTCGATATTTGACGAGCCATCCAGCGGATCAAACAATAAAACATACTTCCCAATTTTATGATGTTTGGGAATATGAATAATATCCTCTTCTTCCTCGGATGCCATAACGCACAAATGACCGCCATGATCCATCGCTTTAATCAACATATCATGAGCGTAAATATCAAGCTTTTTAACTTCGTCGCCGTGAATATTTTTAGATCCGGCAAAACCTAAAATATCAACTAAACCCGCTTTATTGACTTCAAGCGATATAACTTTTGCCGCCAAAGCCAAATCTGACAGCAATGCCGAAAGCTCCCCAGTAGCTTCGGGATGCATTCTTTCCCCCATTAAAATATGACGCTCAAGCGTCATGAATTTCGTTTTAGCCATAAATACTCCCGCTAAATGTTTGTTTTTATTTGATTATAAAATTGCAATTTATATAATTTATAATAAATCCCTTTTTTATTCAATAGAGTTTCATGGTCCCCTATATCAGCTACGCTTCCCTTATTCATTACTATAATTTTATCGGAATTATATATTGTTGAAAGACGATGAGCTATTACTAAAGAAGTTCGATTTACAAACAATTTCTTAAAAGCTTTTTGCAACAATTTTTCAGTCTCGCTGTCAATATTTGCGGTAGCCTCGTCTAATATTATTATTTTTGGATCGCGAATTAACACTCGAGCTATTGCCGCCAGCTGCTTTTGCCCATGACTTAAATTTGTCCCTTTTTCTTTTATTTCATAATTTAATCCCGACGGCAATTTTTCTATAAATTCTTTTATCCCATCTATTCGTATTGTTTCTTCGATTTTTTCTAACGAAATATTTTCGTTCTCTAAGGTCAAATTAAACAATAAACTCCCTTTAAAGATCGAACTATCCTGCGATACAAAACCGACGCGTTTTCTTATCTCTTCTTGTTCTAAATCCTTAACGCTAATTCCATCGATCAATATATCCCCTTTTTGATATTCGTAAAACTTTAAAATCAGATTTATTATTGAAGTTTTTCCAGCTCCAGTATGTCCGACAATCGCCGCGGTCTCTCCAGCTTCAACTTTAAATGAAACATCTTTCAAAACATAATCCTCGTCGTTATAAGCAAACCAAACATTTTTAAATTCAATCGTTCCCTTAATATTTTCTAATTTTTTTGGAATAACAGGCGCCGATTTTTCCTCTTTTATATCAAGCAATTTAAAGATTCTCTCCGACGATGCAAACGCTGTCTGCAAAATATTATACTTTTCAGACAAATCCCTTATAGGTCTGAAAAACATTTCTACAAATTGAATAAATGCCGCGATTTCTCCAAACGTTATTTCCCCTCTTAAATAAGAACTCGATCCTTCCCATATTATCAGAGCTACTGCTACTGAGCTTATCAACTCTACGACTGGATAAAAAACGGCATAATAAAATATTGATTTCAAATTTGCGTTTGTATATTCTTGATTAATTTTTTTAAAACTATTTAATTCAAAATCTTCTTTATTATAAATTATAATTGTTTTTATTCCATTTAATTTTTCTTGAAGATAGGAATTTAGCTTAGCCAATTTCGATCTGACTTCTCTAAATGAATCCCTCGCTTTTTTTCTAAATATCATAACTGCAACAACTAAAAAAGGCATTGTCAACAAAGCGGTTATTGCAAGTTTCGCGTTCATATAAAACATAAAGACTAAGATCCAAACAATCAAAAAAATATCGCTAAATATCATTACAATACCCGAAGAAAACATTTCATTCAATGACTCGACATCGTTTGTCGTTCGCGTAACTAATCGTCCCACCGGATTTTTATCAAAGAAGCGCGCGGAAAGACTCAACAAATGAGAGAATAAATTTTTTCTAATATCGAAAATTATTTTCTGCCCGACATATTGCGTATAATAAGACACATAATAATTTATTATAGATTGAACTGCAAGAGCGGCAATAAATACCAAAGCTACAACGCCAACGACTTTAATATTATTTTTCAAAGCTCCTTTGTCGATAGCAATTTGAGTAAGATAAGGTCTAAGCGGCCCAAACGCGGAAGAAAATATATTTAAAACTATTGCTACAATTATAAACCATCGATAGGGCTTGGCGTATTTTAATAATCTCCTTAAAAGTTTCACATCATATACTTTTCCTATCGAATCTTCCTCTATATAGCCGCTTCCTATCATTACTCTAACTCCTCCAATTCTTTTTCGATTGATTGTTTTTCAAACAGCTCGCTATAATATCCTTTTCTTAAAAGCAATTCAATGTGTGTTCCTTGTTCGACAACTTTTCCATTTTCCATTACAATAATTTCGTCGGCTTTTGACGCGATTGAGATTTTATGCGTTATAATTATCGTCGTTTTATTCTGTAAATAATTTTTCAGTTCTTCTATAATTTCGCTTTCAGTTTTAGAATCAACGGCTGAAAACGAATCGTCGAATATATAAATTTTCGCTTCTCTTATTAAAGCTTGAGCGATAGCAGCTCGTTGCTTTTGCCCGCCGGATAAATTTATTCCTTTTTCACCTAACGAAGTTTCGTACTTCGAAGGAAATTCTTTAACGTCGTTATGCAACTTAGCCAACTTAGCATAAAACTCGACGTCAATTTCATAACTCTTTTTTGTTCCATAAAGCAAATTATTTTTAATCGTATCTGAAAACAAAAACGGCTCTTGCATAACATACGCTATCTCGTTTCTTAAAACTTTCAATGGAATTTTTTTAATATCGATTCCATCTATTTCAATTTTGCCTTCGACCGGATCATACAATCGCGCGATAAGATTTGCCGTCGTCGTTTTTCCGCAACCAGTTTTTCCCACAATCGCAGTTATTTTATTTTCTCTAATTTTTAAGTTTATATCATTTAAAATCCACTCCTGCGAATCGTAATATTTAAATTTTACGCCTTTAAATTCTATTCGCCCTTTTAGTTCGATATTTAAATTTTCATTTGATCCAAATTTAATATCAGACTCAATTTGAATCCATTCTCTTAGCCTTTTAGCGCTCGCCTTAGCTTGCTGACTAATATTGGCGACCCATCCAAACGCAATGATTGGCCATATCAACATAAAAGAATAAATCAAAAACGCCGTCAATTCGCCGACAGTCAATCGATTATTAATTATTTCAATTCCGCCGACATATAATATAATCGCCATAGATGATCCCGCAAAGAAATACAATCCAGGCTGAAACAAAGCTTCTAATTTTACTAACTTCAAAGCTTTTTTCATATAATCGAAACTTTCATTATTGAAAGCTTTTTTTATTTGCTCTTCGGCGTTAAAAGCCTTAATCGCTCGAACCCCTGAAAAAGCTTCTCGAGCTCTTTCAGTTAAGTTTCCAAATTGTTCTTGAATTTTTGAAAATATTTCAAATACTTTCGAGCTTATATAATAGGTAAGAATGCCAAGAATTGGAAAAGGAATTAATGAGTAAATAGTCAAATGCCAATTTATCGTAATCATATTGTATAAAACAAAGATTGATCTATAAAATGTATCCGTCAAATACATTATAGCCGGGCCAACAAACAATCTAATTGATGAAATATCGTTCGTCGCTAAAGCCATAATAGCGCCGATTGATTTTTGCTCGAAATTTTTAGGACTAAGCGACAAAGTTTTTTTCCAGAAATCTTCTCGCATATCGTTCTCTATTAGTCGAGACGCCGCGATTATTGTTTGTCTTATGTAATATCTAAAAATTCCAGCGACTAATGAAGCTGAAAAAATCGCTATTAAATAACGATAGATATCTGACAATAACTTAATATCTTTTATAGCGTCGATTGCATTTTTAACCAACAAAGGAATGTAAACGCTTATAGTATTCGATAATACTATAAACAAAAATCCCAATTGAAATTTAGATTTATATTTTTTGAAATAAGGCAGAAGAAAACTCAAATCTTTCATTATCGAGCTTCTAAATATTATTAGCAATTATTACTAGTAAATTAAGCTATTACAAACATATTGCAAATTAAAAAGGTTTAAAACGTTTAATATTTTTTGAGAACTTGTCCTATGATTTGCTTTAAAATAAAAAAGCCGCGCTTCAATAGCGTCGGCTTTAACTTTACATAACTCTTAAGTGCTATTAATATTAATTTTGATTAGGTAAACTTGGCGGAATAACAGGTTGAGCGGGAACTTTTTGAACTCCTTTTGTTTGAATTATGCTTTCTTTTTCGCTTCCTTTCATTTTGCCAGGCAAGAAAAATAAATTTATAACGATCGCTAAAACTATTATTATTCCTCCTAACCACCATGTTGCTTTAGAAAGAAAATCCGCGGTTCTTCTTGAGCCAAACATAGCTCCTATTTGAGCTCCGCCGAATGTTCCAGCCAATCCTCCGCCTTTAGGAGACTGTAGTAATACAGCTATTACTAAAAAAAATGATATTATCATTGTTAAAATCATCAAAAGCCAAAACATTTAAAGACCTCGATAAAGTTTGTAGCGGGGGAGGGATTCGAACCCCCGACACGCGGATTATGATTCCGCTGCTCTGACCAGCTGAGCTACCCCGCCGTAAATACAAAATTTAGAATATTAAAATAAAAATTTTTTTTATTAAAATCAAAAAAAACTTTGTTATTCTTAAAAGCTTATAAATAATAGCTCATTGTTTTTATGTTTGTTTTTTCGTTATATCAAAAAATCCAATTGAAAAGTTTTAAACTGCATCAGATATGTCAAAATGCAAATGCTACTTCAAAAATATTTAATTTTTTTCTTAGTTTATTTTTTATAATTCTACTTTTTAACGAATTTTTCACTAATTCGCAATTTTATAAAATAATCTTTACAAAACAGGAAATTTTAATATAAAAGCTTTAGAAAAATTTTAATCTTTTATATTCAAAATTTATCTATTTAATAGATCTTTCACATATAACAAAAAAATAGCAAAAAAAAATTTAAAATTAAAAAACCGCCTGTACGGCGGCTCTAAAATAAATTCAAGTTATTATAACTTCAATATTTAATTAAAACTAAAAGTTTTGTATTTTTTTGCTTTATATTTTAATATTCTACGCTAACGGTAAATATTCCGACATATTCGCCTTGCGGTTGATTGGAAGCTACGCCTATCGAGCCGCCAACCCACAAGAATAATTTCCCTAATCCAGTCTGTACTTGCAATTGATGCGAACTTCCAGACGTCACGTCTATTGG
>Ga0308414_1001455_pt1 | contig 15502 bp, 15 predicted proteins | sample HotsprSampleOS50_FD_205667 | JGI IMG/M metagenome (GOLD analysis project Ga0308414, IMG submission 205667) | Hot spring phototrophic mat microbial communities from Octopus Spring, Yellowstone National Park, Wyoming, United States - 20090730_OS50 ... | reverse complement strand
CAAGTGTTCTCCTTATTCGACCAACCGGCCTTAAGCATCTTTTGGCGCATGTTCTGACTGACGCAGACATGCCCGCTCATCAAGCAGCGAAAGGAATGCCAGATCGCCCGGTCCCTGAAGCGGGTGCGGTCAGGCTCCATGGGGCCGTGAACATGGAGTATCTTGGGCCGCCAGTCTAGTAGCGCGAGACTGAGCCAGAAGACGGGGTTGATGAAATGCAGGAGTTCCGCGTTGATCTGTCTCAGAACCCGCCGGGCGTTTCGCCACCCATCGGGATCGGTAGGCCCTTGGGCGTGAAGAAAGTGACAAGGAACCCCTGAGCGCAAAGCTAACGGGCCTGGCCCTCCGTAAGCGAACAGAAAATGCGGCTCAATTCCGAAAGGCCCCAAGTGCTTCCCAAGCAGTTCACCCACCCGAAACGAACCACCGAGTGAGGCGCTGTCCCGGTAATGAATGAGGACCACCCGCATAACTCTGTCCGCTATGCTCCTGGAGCGGTCAGAAGGGCAGAGCGTTCGCCCGTCAGCGCCTTCGCGATGAGGCCCGCACGGCACTCCCACGTCGCCTCGCGGCTGGCCCTCCATCGCTGCTCCTCCCACCCGTCCCGGAAGCCCTGCGCCCGCAAGTTCTCCAACGCCGCAACCAGTTCTCTTGGGCTCCGAACAATCCGCAGCAAGGGTTCTTTGCTAAGCAGCTCGGCAAACCCATCCGTCGCGACCATCGGCCGGGTCGCCGCCAAATGCTCGTAGAAGCGCGTCGAACTGCCGGAATATGTCGGCTCGGCCTTCCGATACGGCAAGACCGCAACGTCAAACGAACGGGCGTAAAGCTTTAGCTCCGCTATCGGCCTTGACCCGGTGAAGAACACCTGCCCGCCGTTTCGTCTTAGCAACTCGCTTCTTGCGAGGTGCTGCTCCCGCCCGCCGGCTGGCATGGAATAGGGGCCCACGAAGACCCAGGAGAGCCACGGGGTCGCCTCAACCGCCCGCCGGATCAACACCCAATCCAGGTTCGCAGCCAGGTTTCCAATCACGCCCGCCACCGGCCGCTTCACTTCGGCCACGTCCTGCGGCAAGGCCGCTGGGGCCAGGAGCGGTTCCGGCAGTAAGCTCTGAGAGGAGACGCCGTTCGGCACCATGACCACCCGTTCGGGACCGGCACCGGCATCCCGCATCAGGACCTCGGCGATTCGCGCCGAGTTCGGACACACCAGTTCCGCGCGGCGGCACATTCGCCGTTCGAGATGCCGGATGTGTTCCGGGTCCCAGTGGCTGTAACAACGGAATAAGTCCGTGGCATAATACACCACCGGTCCTGGCCATGACTCGGCCACTCGCGCATAATGCGGGTAGCAGCAAATCAGTGCGCTCTCGGCCAACTCATGCCCGGACGCGCCCTCTCGAAGCCATCGCCCGATGCGTTCCGTCTGAAAGGGCAGCAAGCACCCGTACCTGGAGAAATAGCCGCGTTGAACGGGAAACCTCACCCACAATAAGCGGCCTTCCTGCTTTTCCGAATTCGGCTGCCGTTTCAGCAACCCCAGGGCCGATATTTGGGGAGTGTACGCCGTCACCGGGGCCAGCCGAGCCAGCGCTCTGGCGAACTCAACCAGCCACGGCGCCCGGTCGTCGAGCAGGATTTTGTACTGCCGCACGCTTCTCGCCATCGCCCAAACCATGCGACCGGCTTCTCCAACCCACCACCACGCCACCTGGATTGCGTCCCGCGCGGCGGACCCTGATCCTTGAGTACCAAACCACCAGCCCAGAAAATAGGGTGAAGTAGATCAGCTCCGGCAGAAAACTCTGAGTCCAGTGCGTAACGGTTTTCATGGCCGAGGGCACAAGACACGCGTACAGCCCACCCAGAACCTCCGACTGCGAGTGGTAGGTGATCCACCACAGCCGCCGGAAGAACCAGCCCAGCGCGAAAAAGACCAGCGGCCCCGCATAGCCAAACTGATGAAAACTGTCTCCCAGTCCCGTCACCGTAGTCCCAAATCCCGGACGGTACCCAGCTCCCTCTTCCATCACCTGCACCACATCGGCGATCGGTCCCTCGCCCAGCATCAGGCTGCGTTTGAACTCCATGCCGAGGTACTGCGCTGGGACGAAGGCAAACACGATCTGGTTCCAATATCCGCGTCCCAGGCCGTAATCCTCCCGCGCCTTTGTCCCTGCGATCAAATACATCGCATTCTGGACTTCGGTGCCGCTCTCCCCCTGCGCCACCTTTCCCCAAAGTTCGCCGGGTTTGAGATTGCGCGCCGCCGCCACCGGGTCCTTCTCCGCCACTTTCCGGTACTGCCCGATGGCTGGAATAATAAGGGCCGCCGCCAAGATGCCGGCCGCCAGCAGCCACCTCGGAACCGCTTTTCGGCGCGTCAGGAACAGCACCACGGCGATGCTCATAGCCAGCCGCACCGCCACCTCTCGCCTGCCATAAAAAACAACCGCCGAAAACGGGAAAGCCGCCGACAGAGCCGCCGCAGCCCATCCAGCCTTGCGCCGGTAGCGTATCGCTACGAAGAGACAGAGCGGAAAGGCCAGGTCGGCCAGCCGTGCAAAGAAGAGGTACTTTGTCACCGTGCCTGTCCAAAGGCCTGCTTTCGCCTCGGCCGGCATCCGGTAGATAAGCACCGAGAACACAAAACTGACTCCCGCCAGCGTTAACACCGCCTCTTCCAACTTGCCCGGCGCGGCATGCGGAACCCGGTTCAGCCAGCGGACCAGCCACGGCGAGATCCTGAGGCCATAACCGATGAAGCAGGCGGCATAGCACAGAACGGCCATCATGCAGACATCGGAGAACATGCGGTCCTCAGCGCGCCTGACCAGCGACAGGCCGAACAGTTGCGGCAGGATGAACGCGGTGAAGGCGGCGCCCATGAAGTAGGGATACTCATACAACCGGCTCGGTTTTGCAAGCAGCAGCAGCGTACCCCCCGCGCACAGCGCGCAAAAGAGTATGAACCACGTGTTTAAGGCCACGCCGGATCTCTCGCTTTTCCTTCGGGGCCTATTGTTTCATTGCCCCTGCCCGAGCGACTTGCCACACTGCGTTCCCCCGGCGCACAGCAGTGAATGGAAAACCTCCAGATACTCTAACGCCACACTGCGGCATGAGAACCGCGCCAGATGCTCGTCTGCCCGCGCTCGCAAAGCAGCCTGTTGGTCTGGATTCTTCAGCAGAGCCTCTATCGCATCCGCAAGCGCGCGGACGTCACCCCGGGGAACCAAGACTCCGCAGGGCCCAACGGCCTCATGCAGCCCTCCGGTGTCGAATCCCGCCACCACACAGCCACAGGCGATACCTTCCAGCGCCACTATGCCGAAAGATTCGTCACAGAACGATGGGATTACCATGATCTGGTGCGAGTTCAGGGTCTCAGCGAGTTCCGGGCCCTCTTTGACGCCCACAAAATCGACTTGCTCGTCCAACCCTGCGTCCAGGCAGTGGCGCTCCAACGCCGTGCGTTCCTGACCGTCGCCGATGACCGTCAGTTTTGGTTGTAAACTTCGTTCGCGGAGTAGTTGCAGCAACAACGGTAACGCGGAGGCTCCCTTTTCAGGTTCCAGCCGCCCCAGAAAAACAAGCTCCCGGGACCGCGTGTTTGACTGAATCCGGAAATTCCGGTTATCATAAGGATTCCTAAGTACTAGCAATCCATAGTGATTCACATTGGCCATGAAGTTGCTGATGTTGATGCAAACCGCATGCGCAAGCACGGCTCGCTTCAAGCGAGCCCGGAATCCGGAGCCTAAACCACCGTGGAGCGTCACCACCCAAGGTTTGCGAAGCAACAGCGCCGGCCAAGCGGTCTTCAGTCCAATATGGTTCTGCCAATAGATGTCACACGCGGCAACCTCGCGCAATAGTTCTGCCGGACCGGGCCGGCGGATCACCCGGAACGGAAATCGGTCCGGCTGGTTCCATTTTTCAAGGGTCACCAAGGTAACTTCATGGCCCAATTCTGCAAACTCTTCTGCCAGCAGTTTGGATACCGTCTCGATCCCACCCACTTTGGGGTGGAAGACTTGGGATGAGATGAGAATCTTCCATCGGTGGGCTTCCTGCTTCCCTGCTCCACCCGCACCTCCTGCGGCGGGCACTGCCCTAGTGGCCATAGGAGATCCCGCTCCGCCTTTCAGTGGGGGCGGCCGGTATCTGCGTACCTTTCCCGCCGGCCCGATCTCTCATCCACCATAGCCCGTACGCCAAGCAGCCGGCCGCGTCCACACACTGTGCCGCACCGCCGGCGACCGCCAGCCCCGCCACCCCCCATCGCGGCAGCAGGGACCACGCCACGCTCACGAATATGCCTGCCGCCGCTAAACGGAGCACCGCTCTTGCCCGCACCCTGCCGATTCCCGTCAAGAAGATCCCATTGGCTGCCGCCAGAACTTCAAAGAACGCAAACCCGCAGAGGGGTCCTAGAATTGTCCAGCCTGGCGAAACTAAACCGCGAGTCCATATCCGGATTGCTGGTTCCCCAACCGCCAGAACACCGAAGCTGACCAGCGCCATGATCGCCGCGCAATGAGTGACCACTTGCACCGCCCGGTTTCGGATCCACTTCCAATCCTCACGCCCATACGCATCGCAATAGGCAGGCAGGTGAGCCGAAGTCACCTGGTAGATGAACGTGCTGAAAACCACAAACAGCGACCAAGGAACCGCGAAGAGCGGCACCGCTCCCGGGCCAAGCCGGTTGGCGATCATCAGATTCGGCGTGTAGACCAAGGCAAGATTCGCCAGTTGGGCCAAAGTTAGCGGGGCAGCGTAGGACCACAGCGTCCGCAGCGCCTGCCTGTCCGGCCTTTCGAAACCCGGGCGCAGATCCTTTCTCCATGCTCCGAACAGCAGACCGGCCAGGATAACCTGACAGAGCAACGGAGGAAGTCCAACCGCCAGCGCGTAATCCGCGAGAGTTGCGCCCCGCCATGCCAGCAGGCCAAGAATGGCGAGAGCGCAACCAGAGCTTGCAACTTGAAAAATGCTGTTCCAGTAGCCCTTCTGAACGGCTAAACATACCGAGGAGATCGTTCTGAGTCCGAGCGACCCGGCCAGGATCACTCCGCAGATCGCCACCAGCGCACCGACCTCCTGCGTATGGCTCCCGTCTGGCAGTCCCAAAACCCTTGCAAGACGGTCCCACCGTGACAAGGCAATGGCGGCCACCGCGACCAACGTGCTTGATCCTATGAACACCCACAAGGCCGCTGATATGGCGCGCCGCGCGCCTGCGTTGTCCCCCTTGCCGAGCGCGCTGCCCACCACATTGACGAGGCCCGCGGACATCCCCAGATCTGCCAAACCGCCCCAGGCGACCAAAGAGCCCACGGCCAGGAACAATCCGTATCCCTCTGTACCCAGCAGCTTCAAAGATAGCGGGACTACCGCCAGCCGGATCGCGTAACTCACGGCCTGCGCCGCGATGCCCGCGCCGGCCGTTTTCAGCGTTTGCCTTTCCCGCCACCGCCTGGCCTCCTCTGGGAAAGCCGCTGCCGGCTCGGCTGCCGCCTCCAGCTCTATGGAGCAGCCCTGACCACTGCCGTTAGCCGGCCCATGCCCCATACCACTCCACCAGCGCCGTCAGGCCTTCGCCCAATTCGGTCCGCGGCTCCCAGCCCAATAGCTCCCGCGCTTTGCCAATCTCCGCCCACGTCGCCCGCATGTCCGCGGCGTGCGCCGCCTCCCAGCGGATCTCCGCCCTCTTGCCCATCCGCTCCTCGATCATCCGCAGCGCCTCCCGCAGCACCACCGGCCGGTCCGACCCCAGGTTGATGACCTCATAACCCAGCCGCTTCAACCCTGCCACCGTCCCCCGCGCAATATCCTCCACATACGTAAAATCCCGCGACTGGCCCCCGTCACCATAGATGACAACCGGCTGGTCCTCGCTCAGCCACTTCACGAAGCGAAACAGCGCCATGTCTGGCCGCCCCGCCGGTCCGTAGACCGTGAAATACCGGAGCACCGTCACGTCCAGGCCATGCAAGTGGTGATAGCTGTAACACAGCGCCTCGGCGGCCTTCTTGGAAGCCGCGTACGGTGAAAGCGGACCGTCCGTGTTGGCGTCCTCCCGGAACGGCACCGGGTTGTTTTTCCCGTACAGGCTCGAGGTTGACGCCAAAACGAACTTCGGGATGCGGCGCTCGCGGCACAGCTCCAGCAGGTTCAGCGTGCCGCCTACGTTGGTCTCGCAATACACCCAGGGGTTTTCCACCGAATAGCGCACCCCTGCCCGCGCCGCCAGGTTGATCACTGCGTCAAAGCCATCCTTAAACAGCGGGCGCAAGCCTTGCAGATCACAGATGTCCACTTTGTGAAACTCAAAGCCCGCCCGCGGCAGAAGTTGGGCCAGGCGCCATTGCTTGAGACGGACGTCGTAGGCGTCGTTTAGGTTGTCCACGCCGGTCACCCGGTGGCCGTCTTCAAGCAGAAGCTCGCAGACCTTCCACCCGATGAACCCCGCCGCTCCGGTCACCAGCACCTCCATGTTTCACCTGCGCTTCGCCAGACCCGGCTTGCTCCTCAATGCGCGGCCCTTTTTGTCATCCCCCAATTCCGTTTGGGGGCCTGGAATACTAACCACAGAGGACACGGAGGACACAGAGAGAAGACTAACCACAGAGAACACAGAGGACACAGAGAAAAGATAAACCACGGAGGACACGGAGAAATCTAACCACAGAGAACACAGAGGGCACAGAGAAGATAAAACACAGAGGACACGGACAAAGTTAACTACAGAGAATGCGGAGGGCACGAGGGGATAAGAATTAGTCAGAGGGTCGATGGTAATACCGCCTGTAGTAATAGCCACGGGGATAGCCGTAGTATCCGCCGCTTGAGGCCTTCGGGTCCCAATCATTGAGCACCGTGCTTTCCGCGCAGCGTCGGACTCCTCCCTGGCCCTGGCCAGCCACTCCGGAAACCCCGGCGGATACAGCAGGTTGGCCGCACATGCCGCAGCCTACGCGCTCCGGGAAGGATCCACCACTTTCAACCCGTCAAAATACTCCCGATAGAAACCCCGGTCGCGGGTCAGGAGCCGGTCCGCCTGTCGCTTCGCGTGCGCCCCGATCAGAAAATCCGCCGCCACCCGCTCCCGGCGGCCTCCCCGGGACCGGTACCGGCGCCACGCCGCCGCAGCGGCTAACGCCGCCTCCAGGCCAATCTCGCTATACTCCACCCCCAGAGTCTCCATGGCCTCCTGCGCGGCACGCACCGACGGAAAACAACTCGCCGTTTCAGCCCATACCGCGCCGCAAGCCACCAGCCGCCCTTCCCTGCGGCAACGGCGCACGGCTTGCGCCGACCGCTCGCCGAAGGTCTCATCCGCGCCGAATACATCCAGCAGCACATTCGTATCCACCGCGGTGATCATTTCTCGAGCCCGCCCCGCAGCTCAGCCATGGCCTGGTCCGTGCCGCAGCCCAACTTCAGAATCCCGTACACGGCGGCCACTGGGTCCTGCGTTTCGGCCTTCTCCACCACCAGCTTGCCGGCGGCCTCCCGGAACTCGAGAGTTTGACCTGTCCGCAGTCCCAGCCGGTCCCGCAGGGGCTTCGGAATGGTCACCTGCCCTTTTTCGGATAGCACCGCTTTCATACCTCTATGGTATGAATTCCTACCAAGCAGGTCAATTGAAATCCAGATCTTTCTTGCCGGCGCGCCCTTATGGAGCGCGCTGCCGGGTGGGCCAGGCCTCCAGGCATGCCTGCCGGTCCTCCCCCGCGGCCCTTGTTCATTTCCCCCTGTGCTGCCGGCCGTGAGCTTCTTTGTGGCGGTTCCTGGCGCGCGTGTGCGCGCCCTCTGTGCCGGGGCTCGGGGCTAGTTGCTGAGGCCCGCGCGCCAAGAGCCGGCGCCAATGGGAGTAAACCACAGAGGGCTCGGAGAAAGTTAACCACAGAGGACACGGAGGACACAGAGAGAAGACTAACCACAGAGAACACAGAGGACACAGAGAAAAGATAAACCACGGAGGACACGGAGAAAGCTAACCACAGAGACCACAGAGGGCACAGAGAAAAGATAAAACACAGCGCGGCAGAGCCGCAACCAAACAGGTGTGGCGGCATAAAAAATCCTCGCGCGCGGAAAAGAATCTACGGGCTAGTAGTACAGGGGACACGGAGAAGGTTAACTACAGAGAATACAGAGGGCACGGAGAGAAGATAAGGCACGGAGTACACGAGGGGATAAGAACTAGTCAGAGGGTCGATGGTAATACCGCCTGTAATAATAGCCGCGGTGATAGCCGTAGTATCCGCCGCTTGAGGCCTTCGGATCCCAATCGTTCAGCACCGTTCCCAGAATCACCGTGCCGTCCTCGGCTAGCTCCCGCCGCAGCCCGGTGAGCTTTTCGCCGCTGGAGCGCAGGGTGGGGTCTTCCAGAATCTCGGACAGCGTCTCGGGCGGGGCGGTACGGCGCCTTCCCGCGCCCCTTCCCCTCACCCCTTCTTCCCGTAATACTTCGAGTAGCCGTCGTAATACTTCGAGCCGTAGCCGACGCCGTTGCGGCCCGGGCTCCAGTCCACCAGGATCGTGCCCAAAATCGGCGTTCCGTCCTCCAGGAACCTCTGCCGCGCCGCCAGCGCCGTGTCCCGGCTGGTCTTGCCCGCCCGCACCACCAGGATCACCGTGTCGCAGTAGCGCGCCATCAGCCGCGCGTCCGCCAGGTGCAGCATCGGCGGCGTGTCCACCAGCACCGTGTCAAACTCCTCCCGGAACAGCTCCAGCAGCTCCGGCAGCCTCGGCGAGTACATTAGATTGGACGCGTGCACCGAAGGCGGGCCGCTGGTCAGCACGAACAGCCCCGGCACCTCCGTCTCCTGCACCGCCGCCGGCAGCGCCCGCCCCTTCAGCGGCTCCTTCATTTGCAGCAGCGTGCTCAGCCCCTCCTCGTTGGGCAGCTCGAAGACCTCGTGCAGCCGCGGCCGCCGCATGTCCGCGTCGATCAGCAGCACCCGCCGGTTCGTCTCGGCCAGCGCAATCGCCAGATTGCTCGCCGCCGTCGTCTTGCCTTCCGATGGCCCCGCGCTCGTGAGCGCGATTACCCGCGGCCGCTCCCCGTTCTGCCCGCTCAGCAAAATCGAGGTCAGCGTGGCCCGGAACGACTCGGCGATCAACGACGGCTTCCGCTTCCAGGTCACCAGCTCCAGCTTGTCCGCCTCGCCGCTCTTGCCCGGCAGCAGCCCCGCCGCTCCCTTGCCCGCCAGCCGCTCCGTGATCGCCGTCTTCCCCGACGGAATCACCCCCAGCTCCGGCAGATTCAAATACAGCGTCAGATCGCCCGGCTGTTGCAGCGTCCGGTCCGCGCGCTCCCGCACCAGGACCAATCCGAATCCCAGCACCAGCCCGCCCAGCAGCCCGAACAACGCCATCCTCGCCGGCCTCGGCCGGTAAGGCCGTTCCGGCGCCTGCGCCGCATCCACCACGCGGTAGGTGCTGGCCCGCATCGCCGAGGCGATCCCCGCTTCCTTCACCTTCTGGAGCATCGACTCGTACAACTGGCGGTTCGTGTCCACCTCCCGCTTCAGGATGTTGTAATGCACCGCCTTGGCCGCCTGCACGCTCACCAGCCGCGACTGCACATTCGCCTCGGCCAGCAGCAACTGCTCCCGCCGCAGCGCCGCCTGATAGTCGTTGCCCAGCCGCCGCACCACGTTCGACTGCTCGCGCCGCAGCGCCGCCTCCAGCTCCTCGATCTGGGCCTGCACCTTCTGCACCTTCGGGTTGGCCGGCATCAACGTCGTATTCAGCTCCGCCAGTTGCCGCCGCAGCTCCACCAGCTTGCTCTGATACTCCCGCAGGGTCGCGTCGTCCAGCACCTGCGGCAGCGCCTCGGGCGGGCTCGAGTTCGCCATTTCGTACTTCGATTGCGCCGCCATGCGTTCCGCCTGCGCCTTCAGCAACTCCGATTGCAGCGCCCGAAACCGCTCCTCCGCCACGTTCTCCTTGCCGTCCTTCGAATCGCTCCCCGTAAGCTGCAAGCCCACCGCCGAGGCGTACTGCTGCAACTCATCCTCGGACTTCTCCAGCTTGATCTTCAAATCCTCCAACTGCTTGGTCAGATACTCCGCCGTCTTGGCCGTGGTCTTCCAGCGCGAGTCCAGACTCTCCTCGATGAACTCCGCCACCAGCGCGTTGGCGAAGTCCGCCGCCAAGCGCGGATCGGGCGACTCGCAGGTCACCTCCAGGATCCGCGTCGTCCCGCTGGCCTTCACCGTCACCGCGCCCGCGGCCGCCGCGATGGCGTCCTCGCGGCTGACCTCGGCCGGCCCGCTCAGTCCCAGCGCCTGCTTCCAGGCCGAAAGCCGGTCCGGCGGATAGCGGTAATCCGGCCCCCGCTGCTTCAGCAGCCGGTCCATCGCCCGCTTCTTTACCACCGAGCTTTCCATCAGCTTGATCTGCGTGGTGATGTCGTAGGTCGGGTCGTAGCTGTATCCCGGCGTGGTCGGGCTGTAGCTTCCCATGTTCAGGAAGTTCTCATTCAGGCCCTGCACCTCCACGGTCGTCGACGCCTGATAAATGGGCGTCTGCGGCACGGTGTACAGAAAGCCAAGCAGGGCCCCCAGCAGGCAGGCCGTCGCCAGCGTCCACCGGTTGCGCCACGCCAGCCGCCAGTACTCCACCAGCCCGCCGCCCGTGGCCGCCTCGTCATAAGCCGGGTGATAATACGGCGGCGGCATCACCTCCGGCGGCCGTTCCGGCAGCAGCGGCGGGCCGCCCCCCGGCAACTGCCTCGGATTCTGCGGTTGAAAGCGGTTCATCGCGCGCCCCTCCAAATGATCGCCGTGGTGCCCGAGCCCACCGCCACCTCCAAAATCCGCAGCGCCGCCGTTTTGCCCTTGCTGCTCGGCACGAACAGGATGTCCTCCTTCTCCATGGGAACATCGCTCTTCTTGCCCGCCAGAATGTCCTTCAGATTCACCGCCACTTCCACCCGCTGCGTCGAGCCCGGGGCCACCCGCAGGATCTTCGCGTCCTGCGGCTTGGCCGTCTTCTCCAATCCGGCCGCCATCGAGAGCGCCTGAAGCACCGTCACCGTCGACTGGTCGCCCAGAATAATGCCTCCCGGCTTCACTACATCGCCGATCACATACACCATCTCGGCCCGCGGCACCGTGATCACGTCGTTGGGCATAATCGGTATGTTCAGCAACGGATTCTGCGCCTGCATCAGCTCCCGCAGGCTCACCTCAGCGATGCTGAACTGGCCGCTGGCGTCCGTCACCGCTCCCGGCAGCGGAATCGGCCCGTACTCCATCCGCCGCGTGATCTTCACCGTGTGGCCAGCGTCTTCTTTCAGCCCGCCCGCCTCCGACAAGACCTCCATTAGCGTCTTGCGCCCCTGCAACTGCCGCACTCCGGGCTGCCCCACCGAGCCGATCACAGACACCGGCTGGCTGCGCATCTCGGTCACCGTCACCGTCACCTGCGGATTGCGGATGTAGGTCTTGAGCCGGTTCACCAGCTCCGCCTCCAGTTGCTCCACCGTCAACCCCGCCGCCTCGATCCGCCCCACCATCGGCAGGCTGATGCTCCCGGTGGGCCCAATCCGCACTGGCTTGCCGGGAAAATCCTCGGCCTCCGCCACCGTGATCACAATCTCGTCGTCCGGCCCGAGCGCGTACGCCCGGCCGCCCGGCCCCGAACCGCCCGCCGCCGCGCCGCCCGTCTGTCCGCCCGCACTCGCGGCCGCCAGCCACAGCACAACCGCGGCGCTCAGCAGCTTCTCCCGCATTCTCATGACCCGCCTCCCGCGGTTAGTCCCGCTCCAGCATGCGCGCCAGCCGCCGGACTTCGTTCTCCAGCTCCATCACGCGGCCCTGGAGACGCTCCACTTCCACCGCCTTGCCGTTGCCGTCCGACAGCAACCCGCTCATCGCATCCCGCGCTAGATCCGACAGGCTCCGCGCCCCGCGCTGCTCGCACAGCGCGACCAGATTGCGGTACTCCTGCTCCGACAGACGCACACTGATCATCTTCGATCTGCGCTTCATCACTGTCATGGTTATTTCCTGCTTGGCGCGAACCCCCGCGCCGGCTGGGTTCGCCAACCCGGCCCGGAGTCCGCGGATGAGTCGTCTCTCAGGCGGTCCGGACCGCGGCCGCGTAACTCGGCCGCGCCCCTGCCGCCGGATGTCCAATCGGAACTATCGCGTCGCGGTCCACCTCCACCGCGACCGATCTCTGAAGAAGCGTCACCGACACCACCAGCCGGTAGTCGCTTTTTACCACCGCCAGCAGCCCTTCCAACCCCCGCAGCGGCCCTCGCGTAATCCGCACCCGCTGCCCCACCTGCAAATACGGCCAAGGCGCCGCCGGCGCGCCCGAACTGGCGACCCGCTGGAGCGCCGCGATCTCTTCCTCCTCCACCGGCAGCGGCCCTTCCCTGGTCCCCACAAACCCAACCACGCCCGGAATGGTCAGCACCGGCAGCCGCTGGCGCACGTCCAGCCGGCAAAATACATACCCCGCAAACAACGGGAGCTCCACTTCCCGCACCCGGTCCGACCACTGCCGCCGCACCCGGTAACGCGGCACAAACTCCTCGATCCCCTTGCCCCGCGCCGCCGCCGCTACGGTCCACTCGCGGTTGGACTTAACCCGCACCGCATACCACCGCAACTCGGGAAGCTCAATCATCATTGGTACAGGCTACCGCCCTTTCGGTCCCGTTTCGCCGAGGTATCTCAAGCCCGAATACTTGTATGATCGGGCATTTGCCTGACATCTGTCAATGAAAAAAACAGTTCATAGTTCGTTCTATAGTACTAATACCGACCGCAGGTTGTGCTTCCCCGTAAAAACCTGGCCTCCTGCGCTAAAGCTTTTAATACAGATGGTACTTTCATTCTTATTTTTTTCTTGTAAGCGCCCAAAATGCATGCTATTCTTTTCCTGTTAATAGCGAGGAGCGAGTGTACGCCGGTGCAACTTTTGTCTGATCAGACCCGCATCGTAGCAACCAAAGACCAAGTCTCCTGCGACCTTGCGGGCGAAGCCGCGATCCTCAACTTGAAAAACGGCGTTTACTACGGCCTGGACCCGGTCGGGGCCCGCATCTGGAACCTGATCCAGGAGCCCAAGACCTTGGCCCAGATCCGCGAAACCATCCTGGCGGAGTACGACGTCGAACCGGACCGCCTCAACGCCGACCTGCACAGCCTGCTGGCGCAACTTGCCGACCAGCAGTTGATCGAGTTCCTATGACCCGGGCGCTCCGCAAATTTGCGCGCCTGAGCCCGGCGGAGCGGGCGTTGCTGTTTCGCGCCTTCTTCCTCCTGCTCGCCACCCGGCTCCGGCTCGCTTTGCGCCGCCCCAGCGCCTTCCCGCTGCGCGGACTCACCCGCGCGCCCGGCGGCCCCCGGGCCGCCTCCCTGCCCCCATCCCGCTACGCCTGGTCCGTGCACCACGCCTCCCGCCTCATCCCCGGCACAAAGTGCCTCGCGCAGGCGATTGCGCTGCACCGGCTTCTCCAGGACGCCGGGCATACTTCCGTGGTCCGCATCGGAGTCGCCAAGGATCCGGAAAAGGGCTTCCAGGCTCACGCCTGGGTGGAACACCCCTCGGGCCCGTTGCTGAACACCCCGGCCGAGCTGCGGCCCTATACGCCGCTGGCCTCGTGGGAAGGAGGCAGGCTATGAGCGCCGTCCTTCCCCTGCGTTCCGAACTCCCCGCTGCGGCCCCGGCCCCGCTGCACCTGTTCGAAAACCATGACCAAGCCTACTACCTCTGGCGCGAGGCGGGCCTCAAAGACCGCATCCTGGTCCATATCGACGCGCACCACGACATGTGGTGGCTCGACGACCCCCGCGGCATCACCATCGCCAACTTCATCTGCCCCGCCCTCAAAGAAGGCATCGTGAGGGAAGTCTGGTGGGTAGTCCCGGACGCCACTTGGCAATCCCGCGAAGGCTGCCTCGCCCTGCGCAAGCACCTGAAGCGCATCCTGAAGAAATACCCGCAGAGCTCGCGACGGCCCCGCTTCGTCAATTCCCGCGCCGAGGCCACCGTGCTGGGCCGCCGTCTCGCCGTCTGCTCGCTGGACGCGCTGCCCTGCTTCGATGAGCCGGTTCTGCTCGACATCGACACCGACTACCTGGTGATCCGCAGCGTGGCCTATGGCTCCCGCGACGCCCACGGCCCCACGCCCTGGCGCTGGCCCGAGCAGCTCGCCTCGACGCTCTCCGCCCGCGGCATCCGCTCCGCCTTCACCACCATTGTCTATTCGGTGGAAGGCGGCTACACGCCTCTCAAGTGGAAATACCTCGGAGATGAGATCGCCGCGCGGCTGTCGGAGCCGCCCGGCGAGCGCGCCGCCGCGGCTTACCGTCTCATCAGCGCCGCCGCCTCCGGCGCGCCCGCGGCCCGCCAAGCTCTGGCCCAGGCTTATGAGGACTTGCCCCACTCGGCCGCCGTGCGCCTCCATATGGCCTTGCTCGATTGGCGCGAAGGCCGCTTGGAGGAGGCGCGCCGCCACTATGCCGCGGCCTTGGCCCTGGACCCCTCCTACCGCTCGCCCTACTTCGGCGGCGGCTTCCTCCTCCAGTGGGAGCGCCGCTGGGAGCAAGCCGAGAAGGCCCACCGCGCGGTTCTCGACCTGGACCCGGAAAGCTGGTATCCGGTAGTGGGCCTGGCGCAGATCGCCGCCCGCCGCCGGCGTTACGCCGAAGCGGAGGCGATGTTCCGCCGGGCGCTGGCCGCGGTGTCGGAGTCGCTGGACGCGCTGCGTGGCCTGGCGGAGATTCTGGCCCGCCGCGGCGAGACGGAAGAAGCCATCCGGCTGTATGAGTCCTCGTTGCGCCTGGCCCTGCACGGCGCGCGGCCGATTGGCGACGTGATTGTGACCGACGAACAGACGGCGCGCATTTTGGATAACGGGCACGCCCCAACTTACGAAGCCCTGGCCCGCCTCTACGCGCGGCGGGGGGAACTCACCCGGGCCATCCACGCCCTGCGCATCAGCATTGCGGGCGGCTATGACAGCGTGGCGATCCGCGCTCGCCTGGGATGGTTGTCCCTGCGTAACGGCACCTGGGGCCTGGCCGCGCAGAGTTTTCTGAAAATGATCGCGCGCATGCCCTCGGACGGCTGGTACGCGCTGCGGCGCGCCGTGCGACGGATGCGGCGCTGGCTCCGCCCGCGCCCCGCCGCCCGGACTGTGGACCCCTGCTTCGAGCTGAAGGATACGGTATGAGCGCTCTGGTTCAGCCTCGAACTTCGGACAACAAGACGCCGGAACTCTGCTCCGCCGCCCCGTGGCAGGACTTCACCGTCTACGGCGTCCCGGTCCGCAGCCAGATCGCCTTCGCCGGAGCGCGCCCCACGCCCAGCCGGATCCTTCCTCGCGTCGAGCTGCGCCTGGCTCCCTCGTCTTATTTCGACGCCATCCGCGCACGCGCCGACTTCAGCCGCTTCCCCCACTCCTGGCAGGACACCGGCGAGCTTGCCGACGGATCCATTTACGTCCGCTGGCCCGGCCTCT
>Ga0308414_1001452_pt1 | contig 15508 bp, 14 predicted proteins | sample HotsprSampleOS50_FD_205667 | JGI IMG/M metagenome (GOLD analysis project Ga0308414, IMG submission 205667) | Hot spring phototrophic mat microbial communities from Octopus Spring, Yellowstone National Park, Wyoming, United States - 20090730_OS50 ... | reverse complement strand
CGGGAGGTAGTCCGTAGCGGGACGGATCCTGATTCCTGCTGTTTCAAACGCCCGGCAGACTGTCATCAACAGGGTATCATCGCGATTATCACGACTGTGATGGAAAAAGTGCGGTGCAAAGGTGCGGAAACCACACCAGTCGGGCCAGTGATGAAAGACCATCCAGGGACGGAATAACGTCACTTTGTGAATCTTGCCAACCAGGGTGGCTTCGCGAACGTTCCACCGGCGAAGCAATCGGATGGCACGGCCAAGCTGTCCCAGACCAAGCCAAACGATCTCCTGGGCATATTCGGCGAGGGTCGGGTCCGCATGGTCTCGAATGGCCAGACAATAAACCGCCCGCCCTTGCTGGGCCAAGTGCTTGGCCAAGATGACAGGATAGCGTCCCCACCCGGCAATCAGGCCGACCGGTTCTCGAGAATCGGTCATCGGGGTGGACTCATTTTGATCGGTTCCCTTGGCGTGAAAACTCATGAGTCGTTGCCTGTCACGCAGCTTCACGAGAGGATTCGAGCGACTCGATGCGTTCGGTCAGCCGACGGACCAGGTCCTGCAATTCTTTCAGTTGTTTGCGCATTTCCGGCAGCTTCGTGAATGCCGCTTGCTTAAGCATTTGCTCCCGCTCGGGTGTCGCGGGGATCCCCACAAAGCGAGCACCCGCTGGGATGTCGTTGATGACCCCGGCCATGGCCCCGAGGACAGCCCCGTCTCCGATGTGCACATGGTCGCGAACGCCGACCTGTCCGGCCATCACCACATAATCGCCTGTGGTTGTGCTCCCGGCAATTCCAACCTGGGCGCAAATGATGTTATGTCGGCCGATCTGGCAGTTATGGGCAATGACAACCAGGTTGTCGATCTTGGTTCCCTCGCCGATCGTTGTTGATCCGTACGTCCCACGATCGATGGTCGTGTTGGCACCAATTTCCACATCGTCGCCGAGCACGACGTTTCCCAGTTGCGCAGCCAGGACGTGTCGGCCCGCTTCCGAGTGATAACCGAAACCATAGGCCCCAATAACAGCCCCCGCATGGATAATGCAGCGGTCCCCAACGATGGTGTTTTCATACAGGACTACGTTGGGAAAGATCGTAACATTTCGCCCGATTTTTGACCCCGAAAAGATATGGACGCCACCATGGATTGTGGTCCCCGCCCCGATTTCAACATCATCTTCAATCACGCAGAATGGCCCGATGGCAACATCCTCTGCGATCCTGGCCGTTGGGCTGACGATTGCTTGCGGATGGATTCCGCCCCGCACCACGGGTCGCGGAGGCCGAAAATGGCTGACGATCAAACTGAAGGCTTTATGAACGTCATCCACCCGAATGGCGGGGAAAGGGACTCCATTCACGCCGCGGGGGACAACGACCGCAGCGACCTGCCCCGGCGAGAGCCTGGCGGTCCTTTCCGGTCGGTCAATGAGCGTGATATCTTCTGGCCCGGCCTCGCCTAACGGTCTTGCTTGGCGAATCACAAGATCAGCCGGCCCGTCGAGATCCCCCCCAACAAGGGCCGAAAGCTCACCCAGCGTGATCGGCATGCGGGATTCCTTTCCATTTACCAGGGACAATTCCATCCTCCTCACCGGTGGCAATTGGGCCAGCATGTCGTTAATTATGCTAACGCAAATCCCCTGGCCGACGCAAGATCAAAGGCACGTTTGGGAGATGTGCGAATCCCCGTGATCTCGACAGGATGGGGTGCCTTGGGAAAAGAGTTTGCAAGGCCCGGCGGCAACACATTTTTCAGGATGAAATCTCAGAAAGTGGCGAGGGCATCCGCCTCCGTCTGAAAAATCTCGAAGATGGTATCAAAACGCGTGATTTTGAAAACCTCAAAGATGTTGGGATGGATCGAGCACAATTTGACGACACCGCCCCGCCTGGAGACCCGACTTTCCAATGCCCGTAACTTTCCCAGGGCACCACTCGACAGAAACTGGACATTAGCAAAATTGAGTAAAAGCCTTGTCCGATTAGCCCCATCTACCAAGGAAAACAATTCCTGACCTAATTCTTGGATTCCAAGATCATCAGTGATTCGACTTTCTTTGAAGTGAACGACCGTCACATCGTCCACATCATAAGCGTCGATATGGCGAAACTCACCGAGCGGTTTTTTGGCAGTCGAATCCGACATTGTTGATCCTCTCATTAAGCGTCATAACGTCATGCGAAGACCAAGCTTCGCCTTCTCCCTCTTTTCCGGCCTTCGGAAATGCACGAGCGTTTATTGTGCGGCAGCGGATATTCACATAGCGTTTTTGTCATCATACATTCAAAAACTTCCGATGCAAGTGGCCCCAATCCCCCGAAGATGAGGGATTTGGCTGAGACTGGATGCCGATTGGCGAGGGGAGTGACGGATGCAGCCTGTGTACGGCAGTTTTTCAGGTGGGGCGACACACAAGATGGAGGTGTGCGCATGTCGCGCCCCAACCGGAGTGGCATGCGTGTCATGCCCGCTTGGAGGGGCACGTTTATCGTGCCCGCTGAAGCGGGAGGGATAATCCAACCTGGCGCCGCGGACGCGACAAGCGCGTCCCTCCGAAGGCACAATCGGAGGGGCATGCTTGTCATGCCCGATGAATCACAATGGAGATCCCAACCGATCAAACGCGGACATCCTTCCAGCCGCCTTGCCAGAATCGCCATGTCGTAAGGATTGCCCGAACGTAAAGGTCTGTCACCATGGCATACCAGGCGCCAAGAACCCCCAGTCCCAGACCTGGGAAGGTCATACCAAGCCAGGGGATGGACACAGCGGAAAGAGCCAACCAATGAGCGGCCGGGATCCGCACTACCAGAAAACCGATCAGGGTGAACGCGAGGGGCCAGCGGGTATCACCAGCGCCGCGGAGTGCCCCCGTGAGAATCATCACCAATGCCAGCGGCGGAATACCGATGGCAATCGTCCGTAAGAGCGGTGCGGCAAGATACGCCACGTCTTTTTGATGCTGCCCAAGCATCAAACTTGCCAACGGAAAGGCCCCGGCGTAAAAGACGATTCCGCCTAGCCCCATGACCAATCCACCGAGCAGACAGGCTGCGAGGACGCTCCGCGTGGCTTTGCCTGGCTGTCGAGCGCCGAGATATTGCCCGGCCATTGTGGCGGCAGCGACTTGAAAGGCCGCACCCGGCAGAAAGGCGAGCGATTCAATCCGGATGGCCACCCCGTGTGCCGCTGCTGCTCGATCCCCCAGGGTATTGATCACGGAAACAAACCACAACTGACAGAGAATCAGCGCAAACGAATCCAACCCTCCCGGAACGCCTACGCGAAGAAGCCGGTAGATCAATCGACCGTTGGGACGCCACATGCGCCAGCGGAGATGAAGACCAATCATACCACTGCCCAGGATAAACAACGTCCCGGCAGCCCCGACAAAGTAGCCGCAAGCCGTGCCAAAAGCGATCCCTTCCCAGCCCCATTGGGGAAAAGGCCCCCAGCCCAGGCAACATCCCCAGCTCACAACAATGTTGACGATGTTCACGACGGCCATGACACACAAGCCGTGGATCATCGCACCTGCCCCGCGCAAGGAAGCAATGCCCACAGCGCTGACCATGATGCACGGAGTCATGGGGACAACAATGTCCCAGTACCGGACCGCCGCTGCCGCCGAATCGCCGCGAAGTTTGAGCAAAGCGACGATTTCTGGACCAAGAGTCAGGGCTGCTACTGCGCCCGGAACCGAAATCAGGACCCCGATGATGAGCGATTGGTGAAGAAACCGGTCGGCCATGGTGAACCGCCGGGCCCCGACGTAACGAGCCACCAGGGCCGATGTGCCGATCGCTACCACACTGAACAAGCCATACAGCAGCCAGAGCATGTAGGCCATCAAATTGACAGCGGCCAGATGGGATTCGCTGAGGAAGTGTCCGGTCAGAATCGTGTCGGAAAACCCCACGGCCATGGCCAGCGACTGTTCTCCCAAGACAGGCCAGGCCAGCCGGAGAAGCGGACGATAGACCCCTGGTTCGTCAATCCAATCATTGATGGGCGTTGCCATATTGTGGCGGGCGATCCCGAAGAAAGCCGGTCTTTGAAGCTCAAAATTGCTCGATTTGCCGTACCGAGGCGCGGTCATCAAATGGTTGAGGCACGGCAATTGCAGAAAGGTTCAGTATAGCTCGAATTGGCCATCTGGGGGAACAGCCAATCGCTCTGAAGACGGAGCGGACCACGCCTGATAACGTCGCCACCTTTGCCTGTGGAGACGAATCGCGATGCGTGACTGCGCTTTGCTCGGTTTGAGAATTCTCCCGGCAAACAGAATGTCCGCGGCGCTCAATCGCCTGGAGAAGAAATGCCCGACCTGTAGCGGCTGTAAGGAGTTTGTGGAGTTTTTCAAGATTAGGGATTGTGCTGGCCGATAATAAGTACTGTCCGGGTCACACAACAAACCGGTCGTGGCCGCGAGCGCGGGATGTGGCTATGAAACCGGATTGGACCAGGCCAAACTCGGACCACACGTAATGTGCCCAGGGGGGAACAGCCCGGCGGTAAGTAACTCGAACCGTCGGGCTGTATTATTTTGTTAGCGCCGCGATTGAGATAGGGCCGTTCCGCAGCGAGCGCCCGCTTGGCGGGACGCGCTTGTCGCGTCCGCGGCGCTACGTTTGATAATCCATCCCACTTCGGCGGGCATGACAAGCATGCCCCTCCGACACCCGGAGGGACGCGCTTGTCGCGTCCGCGGCGCCAGGTTGGATTATCCCTCCCGCTTCAGCGGGCACGATAAACGTGCCCCTCCGAACGGGCGTGACAGGCACGCCCCTCCGAGCGTCGAAGGGACCCAGGCTGGTCCTTCGCGTATGGTGGAAGTGCACCACCGAGAAAATCACCCGCAGCCGTGCTTTTCCAGCTTTTCACGGAGCGTATCGGCCGTAAATGGTTTGACCAGATAATCGGATACGCCAGCCTGGATGGCCTGCAAGACGCGGCTTTTTTCGGCCTCCGTGGTTACCATAATGATGGGTACGTTCGGGTCCTGGGAGCGGATCCCCTGAACGACTTCAAGCCCTGATTTCCCCGGCATGTTCCAGTCCGTGAGTACAAGATTGAATGCCCCCGGTTGGAACAAGGCCAGGGCCTCGTTTCCATCAGCGGCCTCCACGGCATCCTGAACTCCCACCGCTTGCAGAGAACGGATGATGATTTTGCGCATGGTACTCGAGTCATCGGCCACTAAAACGCGTGCGCTCATAGGTCCTCCTACATCTTGCTGTCGAAAAGTGTGTTGACCAGTTCTTTCGATGAGTTGTTCAACGAAAAGCGGAATTTCCACGGCCCAGCCGGGTCGGCGGAAACCCCTGATCTTGCGAACCGCCAGAGAGATTCTTCAGCGGCTCCTTTTGCCAAAACGTAGGTCACAAAGCCATGAGTGTCAAGAAAAGCCTCCTCGGTCCTCCCCAAACAGTGAGATGACGAAACGGATGATGTGTTGCCGCCACATCTTGGGGGGTAGAAACCCGGCCGAGAAACGATGTTGAGCTCCGAAGGAAAAGTCGGAGGGCCATGCTTGTCATGCCCGCTCGGAGGGGCACGTTTATCGTGCCCGATGAATCGGGATGGATTATCAAACGTAGCGCAGCGGACCCGACAGGCGGGTCCCTCCAAACAGCGGACGCGACAAGCGCGTCCCTCCGAGGGGATGCGACGTTGAGCCTCAAATGGTACTCAATTTCGAGAAATTGATCGTCGTTTGCAGGGGGAGGACACCATAAATGCCGCGGGTAAAGACCATCTCAATGAAGTCATCACTCCGTTGGATAAAGCTCTTCGGGACAATGACGACGTCAGAATCGGATAACCAGATCTCATCGCGCGGCGTGGCCTTGTTGCCATGAAGTGCAGCCTGGATGTCGAGCATGGTTGCCATCAATCGCCAATCGTCGCCACGACGGAAGACGACCACTTGTCGCAAATTGGCCCCCATCTTCCATCCGCCCGCCATACTGATGGCCTGGATGACGGTCGTTGGACCGGTCAGCTCAAACCGTCCGGGCGTCTGCACTTCCCCCAGGACATAAACGTAGCGCGGAGCACGTTGAACCAAGATCGGCATCGCCTCGATTCCTTCCACTTCCTCGCGATATCGCTCGTTAAGTTCCGCCTGAAGTTCGCGGAGGGTCAACCCTTGGGCCTTGACAGAACCCAGGCCGGGAAGGGCGATCGTCCCCTCGGGTGTTACGCGGACGTTTTGGCTCTGTCCACCTTCGCCGGCTCGACGATCGACAGTAGCCCGCAGGTCCTCCAGCTTGCTGTTGACCAGAACAGGTGTCACAGTTATGGCTGGCACCCGATAGTACCGCCGATAGAGTTGCTCCAGTGAGTCCCGCAGTTGTGCTACCGTCAGTCCAGTCGCCTTAACCTGACCAAGAAGAAGGAGAGTTATCGTCCCGTCCGGCTGAATCAGCACTTCACGGTTAAGTGAAGGATCGGTGGCCGACTCGATTTTCAATTGATCACCGACGTTGAGACGATACGGGCGGGATGTCTCCTCCCGTGTGATGCGGTAAACGATCTGGAGTTCATCATCCACCCGAAGGCGATATTCGGGGACGTGGGCCAGTCTTGCCCGCCCCACGTATTCACCCTGCGCGAATTTTTCCCAGGCGATCATCCGTGCCCGGTTCCAACCGCCCCATTTTGTCGGGTCACAAATGGCCCCATCCACAGCGCAACGGGGGCAGGGCGAAGCGGGATTGGGCAGCAGGACACCGTTAGCCGAATCGCCCTGTACCTGCATGTCCTCCGGCAAACCACCATGCTGGGTTTGTGGCTGCGACACGCGCAGGTACCCAGTCGATAGGTTGGCACTCTGAGATTCGGGAACCGAGGGGAACGGTCCAGGCGGGCTTGCCATTGGGGTTTTGGACTTGAAAAAAGGCAGGGCAGGGAAGCGAGGTCCAGTGGGGAACGCACCAGCCGCCGCTGGCCCGCCAACCGCTTTGGCCTCGACCTGTGCAGACCGAGACTCCTCATTGGTCCTCTCGGTGGCCAAACCATCATTACTAAGTGTTTCCGGCGGGACCCAAGCCACGTTCTGGGCGAAAGAATCGCGTATCACGTCGCCCGGCGGAGAGGCATTGGGCAAATCCACCAGGATTTGCGATGCCTGGTAAGTTCGCCCCGTTTGCCGATAAACCTTGGAAAGATTTGCCAAAATAATGGGATTTGGCCTAATGCGCCTGGCATATTCCAGAACACATGCCGCATCCTCCCAGCGCTCACCACGTGCCAGCAACACACCCAAATCATTGGCCGCCATGTAATTTTCCGGCCAGACATTGAGTGCCGCCTGATAAAACACCATGGCTTGAGCTTCAGAGTTGCCTTGAGAGAGGCTCCCCGCTCCTTTCCATTCTGCATAGATCTTGCCAAGGCCGCGGAGCGCCATCGATCCGGTGATCTCTGAAGCAACGGCCCGGGACAACAGATCCTGAGCGAAGCCCAGGTAGATTTGATAGGCTTCCAACGGGGTCAAGAAATGAAGAGGATGATCTTTTAAAACCGGCGAATCGTGGCGGGCAACAATCTCTGAAAGATTTAAGGGACTAACGCCGTTTCCACCTTGTGGGAGAAAATCCTCCGCCTCTTTCAAGGCAACCCAGGCGGCAGCCAGCATCTGGGAATGTTGAGAGGTCCGTTTTTCAGCATCGAGGGCCTGGGCCAGGATAATCAGGGCTGCGCGAAACTGCGCCCGAGCCGCAAACAATGCCCCACGCCCAGCCAGTTCATAGCCTTCGAATGTCAACAGATCGGCCTGCTTGGCCGCCTGTTCGAGTCGTAATGACCGCACGTCGGGCTGGACCACTTCCAGAGGAAGTGCTGAAGGAGCTTCACGTTTTTCGCGTCGAGAGATTCTGTCTCCAACACTGAGATTCAAAGGCCAGGAGAACGCCGGTGTCTGCATAACCGGGGAGTCAACCGGGGGAAGACGAACAAGATCGGATTCCGCGCCGGATAGGAGTTTTCCCCACCAGACTAGACCCCCCAACACGATCCCTGCGATAACAATACAAGTGCACCGAATATTGAAGACCGTTGCCCTGCGCACCATCACCAACCTCGTTCGTTCTGGTGGTTAGTTTCTACGGATCATGAAAAAAGATTACAAACGGCGCCTGGTAACCCACTCCTAGAATCCAATCGTCTTGGAAAATGAGTATCTCCGGGCAAAGCGATGACTCCGTTTCCTTCGTCAGAATAGTCAAGGGCCGAGATTTCCTTAAAACCCGTAACCCCGACACTGTCGCTCGCAAGACTCAAACGAGTTACCATCAAGTCGCAGGCGATCTGTTCTGATCGTTAAATCTGCCCTAATTTGCCAGACATGAAATGAATCGGCGGGCGGAAAGCTCGTCTGTCCGGCAAGGTTGGCTTGGAGAGGCAGGCAGATTAAAATGATGGTCAGAAAGAATGGGCAATTTGACAAATCCGTAGATATTAAGCAAGTTGCAGAAAACACATTTTTCGATAATGAATGTGTGGCGACAGCATCCGCTGCGTTTGTCCGTTTGGTAACGTAAGCGTATTTGGAAGCTTCCTGGGCGCGTGGCAGCATCGTGGGAAGTCCTGGCGAAAAACAGCCTTGGAAAGCGATCCGTTTTGCATCAAGATAAAGGGATGTCGTTCCCGAAATGGTGATTCAAGAAGGGGATTCCTGAGAAGGAATTTTTGACGTCGCCGATAGTTCCTAAGGGACGGCTAGAACCAATCAAACGGTTGCTGCGCCATTCATTGCGGTTTTTTGGTTAACGGTGACTCTTGCATGGGGTGATCTCGATGCCCTGACGGCGAATGCGATGAATCACTCGTCTGACGGAAATTATGCGTGGAAGGAGTGCCTCGATTACGCGGCCAAGACCGACATTGGTTTGCGGCGATCGAACAATCAGGATGCCCACGCTGAGGACCTCGCCGGGAGCGCCGAGGCCTTTCGCTCTCGCGGACACCTGTTCGTCGTTGCCGATGGGATGGGCGCCCATGCCGCAGGAGAGACCGCAAGTAAGAAGGCGGTCGAGACAATTCCGCTCATCTATCGCAAGTTGAAAGACCTGCCACTTAAAGACGCGCTGCGCGAGGCTGTGATTGAAGCGAACCGGGAAATCTTTGAATGCGCTCAGGCGAATGATAATTTCCGGGGCATGGGGACAACCGTCAGCGCCCTTGTGATGTCCCCGGAAGGCGCCATCGTAGCACAGGTGGGTGATAGTCGCGTCTATCGTTGCCGTAGAAACTCGATCGAGCAACTCTCTAGGGATCATAGCCTGGCTTGGGAGCTTCGCGACTTGCCGGACGATATTCGGCCGCAGTATGTACCCAAGAACATCATCACTCGCTCCCTTGGCCCGCAGATGGATGTCGAGGTCGATCTTGAAGGCCCATTCCCCATTGAGGCAGAAGACCGGTATGTTCTCTGTACCGACGGACTTTCCGGCCAGTTGCTCGATGAAGAGATCGGTCAGATTGTCAACAGTCTTCCTCCGGAGGAGGCAGCTCAAGCGCTGGTGGACATAGCGAATTTGCGCGGTGGGCCGGACAACATCACCGTTACTGTCATCCACGTGAAAACGGCCCCGCAATGTCGGCTTGCCGGACAGGACCGAGAGGCCCTGACGGCATCTGGGGCGAAATCACCGCAAGGATTATCCATCCTCTCAACAGTTATGATCCTGGCAGGTGTCTTGCTGGCTGGGCTTTTCTCGCAGCAGGGCTGGCAACATTGGGGAGTCGTCCTCGGTACCCTGCTCGTTGTCGGAGGACTCGGTTGTCTGCTGTTGACCTCGCGGAAATTGCGAAGGATTTCGCAATCACTGATTGCCTCGGGACAGGGAAACGCGCCGTATTCATCGACGGACTGTTCTTTTCGACGCGAAACGCTGGAAAATTTCCTGAAAATCGTCGCTGAAATCGAAGACCTCGCCCGTCGGGAAGGTTGGGAAACCGACTGGGCAAAATTGGAGGCACTGAAGGGCACCGCCATCGAATCTCAGGATCACCAGCTTGGAGCGGCCATCGCTGCCGCGTGCCAGGCCATCTCCCTTCTGATGGCGACAGCCAGGGCACAGCGCGGGGCCAGACACACGACATCAAACTCTGGCAATTTCTATCGTACCCTGTAATCTTGGATCCGGTTCATGTTCGGCAAGACGCGGCCCGACAGATCCGTGTCTGCGTCGTCGTTTTTGCGATAGTTTGATGTCCTTAACGCAATTGAACCCGAACACGCCCTTGGAGGGACCCGCTTGTCAGGTCCGCTTTTCGGAGGGACCCGCTTGTCAGGTCCGCTGCGCTATGCTGGATCATCCATCCCAGTTCATCGGGCACGACGAGCGTGCCTCTCCAAGCGGGCGTGACAGGCATGCCCCTCCCTATGTGCGCATCACGGTTGTCGTACCGACAATCCTGGCGCAGATATTAAAAACGTTGCCCAGGTTTCCGTAGCGCGCTATCATCTCCCCATGAACTAGGCGTCCTAAGCCACAATTGTTTCACTCAAGAACGAAATGTAACGCGAAACAGGCGATACCAGTCGCCTTCATGTTGAATCACTTCCTGCGAAAAGTGATTCGGTCGAACTGCGTAGCAGGTCATGCCGACAAGAAACAGTTGGCCGGAACACCGGGCAGGCCCTGCCGCGGAACACCAGGGCGTGCCACGACCTTGATTACCGGGAAGCCGCACATTTTGGAAATACCGATGGATAAAGCCTTGAGCGCTGAGTTGGGGTGGCCAGGTTACCAGCAACGGTCGATGGACCTGGACCACCTCTGCAAGCCCCGGGACAATCGACTCAAAAAGCTCGTGCCGCTGATCTGTCGGGGGCAAAACTCCCTCCCGTCCGGCCGGCGCCAACACAAGGACGACCAATCGCACCGGTAACCCAAAGAATTCAAGGCCGGGAGACTCCGGCGGCGGTTCCGGGTGCAGTGATTCCAGGTCGATCCGCAGGTCCGGCTCAGGCAGCGGGGGCTTCCGTCGGCGGAAAAAGATCGACCTGACACCCAGCAGAACAAGAATCAGGAGAAGTATCGCTACGATTGGCCAAAATGACATCATAAACTGTCCAGCCTCTTCCAAAAACGAAATCGGTATCATCTGCAAAACATGCTGGAAGGAAATAACGATCATACTTGGTTCTGATATCGGCCAACTCATGACAGACCGTGGTGATTGATAACAAAGTGGCTGAACACCACCGGCTTTACCTCAAGAATATCATGCTGCCGGTCGAATGAGAGCGAGCCAGTGCCCTGCGGCCAAGCGTAAGAGCTGTCTGCATCTTGTTTTTGGGTAGAACTCCGCTCTTGCTGCGAAGCGTACACCAAGCGTGCCCTCCATTTTGCTTGTCGCTGAGGAGCCCATAAATCCGATGCCCACACGATCGGGGGGATCGATACCGGTTGATTACACGAGGCCCTTACGGACGGCCCACACAGCAGCCTGCGTGCGGTCGCTCACCCCAAGCTTTCGCAAAATATTTTGGACGTGCTCCTTGACGGTCTCGACACTGATTTGAAGCGACTGGGCAATTTCGCGATTGGAGAGCCCCAGAGCAATGTGCCGCAGAACCTGGGTCTCGCGTTGGGTCAACTGGACATCGTCATCCTCAATAACGGCTTTGGATTGCATCGCATCGGCGACCATGCCGAGCCGAGTATCCTGAGCCGGTGGCTGCCCTGCGGCCGCGGCGCGGATGGAGCGAATGATCTGATCTCGCGAGGAACCTTTCAACAGATACTCGCTTGCCCCCAAAGCTACGGCCCGGGCTGCATAACTCTGATAATCGTATGTCGATAGCAACACAACCCGCGTGTCGAGCCCCTCTTGGCGCATCTTGGCCAATGTTTCCAGACCGTCGAGATCCTGGAACCGGATGTCCAACACGACGACATCGGGGCGAAGCTCCTTAACTTTTCGAATCGTCTCAAGTCCACTGGCCGCCTCGCCAATGACCTCGATTTCTGTCCCCCGCAGCAAATCCCTCAATCCCCAGCGGATGACTTCGTGATCGTCGGCAATAATAACACGAATCGCCATAGCAATGGCCTCCACGATTGTTTGAACATTCGCCGCACTCAGGCGGCAAATTCAGCACCCCCAACCACGACAACACGCAACAAAGACTGAATCAGGCATTCGCCAAACTGTCCCTGCGCCAAGACGGTCGTGAGTCCCCACATGGGGTGGCTAAGTCCATCTATAAAGATGATACTCCTTTTCGGTGGGAATTGAACCACCACCATGTCTTACGATGGCGATATCCCCCCAAATGGGTCAATCTGACAAGCATGTATCCCGCGTTTCCTATTTTACCTATGTTGACGAGAGGCCATTTGTGACGTAGATACTTTTCGACGGAGGTCCCGACGAAATCGGTCCATCGTATTTGGGATGGAACACACAAGTCTTGGCATTTTTTGGGTCGCTGGCCCACAAGAACGGTGGCAAGCGCAATTTTTTCGTGTGGGTTTGGCCAATCTTAAGCTGATTTTAAGCGACAGGGGTCACCCTGATGAACAAGGCCGCGTTGCTTTTGGTGGACGATGACCGACATCTTCTCCAATCGATGGCGGTTTGGCTTCGAGAGCAGGGCTATAAAGTGGATACGGGGACGTGTGTCCAGGATGCCCGCCGCGAATTGGCCCAGCGAAGCTACGACGTTGCCCTGATTGATATCCGTTTGCCCGACGGAGATGGCTTTGAAATCCTCCGCTTTGCCAAGGAACGATTTCCGGATATGCCGGTAATTCTTATTACAGGCTACGGGACGGTCGATCTGGCAGTGGAGGCCATTCGGGCAGGTGCTTTTGATTTTCTTACCAAGCCGCTGATCGATGAAGAGTTGCAATTGGCCATCGAACGGGCACTGAATCAACGTCGGGTCATTGAGGAGAATAAAAACCTCAAGACGCAATTGGACTTGCGGTTTGGACTCGATAACATCGTTGGCCGCGATCATCGGATGCTACGGATCTACGACATGATCGAGGCCGTGGCGGACACCAAGGCCACTGTTTTGATCACGGGGGAGAGCGGAACGGGGAAATCCATGATTGCCCGGGCGATTCATCGCCGCAGTGGCCGGCGCGACAAGCCCTTTGTGGAGGTCGCTTGCGGGGCACTGCCGGAGACCCTCTTGGAGAGTGAGCTTTTTGGACATGTGGCCGGTTCGTTTACGGGCGCGACGACAGACAAAATTGGCAAATTCAAACAGGCAGATGGCGGGACGATTTTTCTGGATGAAATCGGCACAGCGAGCCCCGCTCTTCAGGTCAAGCTCCTCCGTGTCCTTCAAGACTATCAATTTGAGCCGGTCGGCGGCACGGAGACGATAACCGTTGATGTGCGGGTGATCCTGGCCACAAACGAAGATTTGCAAAAGGCCGTCCAAATGGGGCGGTTCCGTCAGGACCTTTACTACCGCATCAATGTCATCAACATCGAATTGCCGCCGCTGCGCGAGCGCGTTTCCGATATTCCACTGCTGGCGGAGCACTTCCTCCGCCGCATCTGCGAAGAGATGGGTCGCCCCCTCAAGAAGTTGAGCGACGAAGTCCTGGCTGCCCTCCAGGCCTATCGCTGGCCGGGAAACGTCCGTGAATTGCAGAACGTCCTGGAAAGAGCCGTGTTGCTCGGACGGAAGGAGGTTATTGGGCTGGAGGATCTGCCGGCAGAAGTTGCGGCGGCCCTCTCGCCCGGATCCGCTAATTCGGACGCGGCACCGCTCAAACAGGCCCTTCAATTACCGGAAAAGCAGATCATTCTCCAGATGCTCGAGCTTCATAACTGGAACCGACAGGAGACGGCGAAGGCCCTGGGAATCAACCGGACAACGCTTTATAAGAAAATGAGACGGCTCGGAATCCAGGCCCCAGAAGAAGTCCCGCACGTCTAGTGCAGGCCGAACTTCAGCGCAGTCCTTGTCACATTTTGCGACATCGGTGATGCGCAACACGACAAGCGCGAAAAGAAACGCCTTCGCAAGGGGATTTCGGATCGCGACACGTTGAGAGAACAGCCCATTTCTGTCATGTTAATGATAGACACTAGGGGTGGTACAAGATTTGCTCGTTCAGCTTTGATCACCATTTTGGCGAAAGAGTGCGATTACTAATGGACATCCGCAATGTATTCGCAGGAGTTATGAGAATGAGAGGAACTATCCTCCGATCGACCACAGGTTTTGGTATTCTTGGTTGCCTGGCGATCCTTGTGATGAGCTGGTCAAGTGTGGCCATCTGTGAAGAGCAAACGGGTGGCGCTTCCCACGTTGGGCCAGATCCTCAGGCCTATCAGGCCTGCGTGGCAAAAGGGATCGACTATCTTGTCACTCGCGGGCAACTCCCGGACGGTTCGTTTTCCCCGCAGGCCGGTGTCGGCATCACTGCCATCGCTGTCAGTGCTCTGCTCGAACAGGGCCTGCCGGTCAATCATCCAGCCGTGCGATCGGGTCTGGCCTTCATAGAACGGCACATCCAGCCTGACGGGGGCATTTACTCCCCAGATAGTTTCTATAAGAACTACGAAACATGTATCGCAATTACGTGTTTCAACAGGGCGAATCAAGATGGTCGTTATAAGGATGTCATTGCGAAGGCCGAACGATTCGTCAAGGATATTCAATGGGATGAGAGCGAGGATATTTCTCCCAGTGATTATGCCTACGGTGGTGCGGGTTACGGGAGGAGCCGCCGTCCCGATTTGTCGAACACAGCGTATCTGATCGACGCCCTGAAGGCCCTCGGTCGCGGCCCTGATGATCCGGCAATTCAGAAGGCCCTTATCTTCGTCTCGCGTTGCCAGAACTTAGAGACCGAGCACAACACAACACCCTTCGCAAGCAAGGTGGCTGACGGCGGATTCTATTACACATGTGCCGCCGGCGGTCAAAGTTTCGCGGGGCAGACCCCCACCGGCGGCCTGCGAAGCTATGCCTCCATGACATATGCCGGTCTGAAGAGTATGATCTATGCGGGACTTAAAGCCGATGACCCCCGTGTGCAAGCGGCCAAGCAATGGATCGCCCAACATTACGACCTGGACTCCAATCCAGGATTGGGACAGCAGGGCCTCTATTACTACTATCACACGTTCGCAAAGACGATGGACGCCCTGGGAGAACCTTACTTTGTTGATGCCACCGGCAAACGGCACGATTGGCGGGCCGAACTGTTCGACGCACTGGCCAAACGACAACGCGAAGATGGTTCGTGGGTGAATGAGTCCGACCGCTGGATGGAAGGCGATCCCAACCTGGTCACCGCCTATGCCCTATTGGCTCTTGCCTACTGTCGCCCACAGGATGCGACCGCTTCCCCAAAGTGATTTGCAGCCTCTCGTTTTCACCCCAGTCAATCCGTTGTAGGATAACGTTATCCTATTGATCTTCGCAAATTGTAGAGACATCAGGATATCCGATTTTACGCACGTCTGTGTCTCCTGGTTGTGCGAAGGTGAATAAGACCAACGGCGCGTGTACGTC
>Ga0308414_1001451_pt1 | contig 15531 bp, 11 predicted proteins | sample HotsprSampleOS50_FD_205667 | JGI IMG/M metagenome (GOLD analysis project Ga0308414, IMG submission 205667) | Hot spring phototrophic mat microbial communities from Octopus Spring, Yellowstone National Park, Wyoming, United States - 20090730_OS50 ... | reverse complement strand
GCCGAGCACCATGCCCGGCACCGCCATCGGCATCATCGCCTGCAGCTGCGCCAGCGGCTGCGCCCAGCCGAAGGCGCGCGACCGCTCGATGCCGGTCTTCTCCAGCCAGTAGGCGCCGGCGAACGTCACCGCGGCGCCGGCCGCCGCGCACCACGCCGCCATCACGACGCTGTTGCGCCAGGCATGGTCCACGCCGGCTTCGGCGAAGCCGTAGGTGTAGTGGTTCAGCGTGAACGACAGGTTGTACGGCCACACCTTGACGAAGGAGCCGAAGACCGCCATGCCGAGCACCAGCAGCAGCACGGCGGAGACGGCCAGCACGTAGGCCAGCAGCAGCGCGTCGCGCAGCGGCTCCGGCCGCGGCGAATAGGGCACGCTGCGCCCGGTCAGCAGCGCCTGCTGCCGCCGCCGCACGGCGCGGTCGATGAAGAACGCCAGCAGCGCCGGCGCCAGCAGCACCAGACCGACCACCGAGCCCATCGAGAAGTTCTGCTGCCCGACCACCTGCTTGTAGACGTCGATCGCCAGCACGGCGGTGTTGCCGCCGATGACCTTCGGCACGCCGAACTCGGACACCGCCATCGTGAACACCACCAGCGCCGCCGAGATCAGCCCGTAGCGGGCGCCGGGCAGGGTGATGGTCATGAACTTGCGCCAGCCGGGCGTGGCCATCGAGTCGGCGGCCTCGTACAGTCGCGCGTCGGACAGCGCGAGTCCCGCCAGCAGGATCATCACCGCGTGCGGAAACGAGGCGAAGGTCATCGCCAGCACCATGCCCGGCATGCCGTAGACGGTCTGCAGCCCGAACCACTCGATGACGAACTTCAGCCAGCCCTGGTTGCCGAACAGATAGATGAAGGAGATCGCCGCCAGCATCGACGGCGCCAGGATCGGGATCATCGCGATGCTGCGCCACAGCCCCTTGAACGGAATGCAGCTGCGCTGGATCGCATAGGCGAACAGGAACGCCAGCGGCACCGTCGCCAGCGTCGTCAGCCCGGCGAAGGCGAGCGAGTTGGCCGCCGAATTGGCGAACGCCGGCGAGGCGAAATAGGTGGCGAAATTGGCCAGGCCGACGAAGCGGCCGTCGCGGTCTTCGAGGCTGCGCAGCAGCAGGCTCGCCAGCGGCACGGTGAGGAACAGCAGCAGCGAAGCGGCGAGCAGCACCACGCCGCCGCGGGCGACGAGCATCTCGGCAAGCAGCGACAGCCGCCGCGGCGCCGGCGGGTGGACGGCGATGGCGGTCACCGCGCGAACACCCGCACCCGTTCGCCGCGCAGCGCGAAGGGCACCACCGCGCCCTCGCGCACGTCGAGTTCCAGCGCCTGGTTCAGCGAGAAGTACACCAGCAGCGGCTGGCCGCCGAAGCCCTCGACCTCCATTTTCGCCAGGCAGAAGGTGCCGAGGAAGTCGAGCTGGCGCACCGCGCCGCGCAGCAGGTTCGGCCGGCCCTGAAGCGGCCCGGAATCGGCGAGCACGCGGTCCTCCGGCCGCAGGTACAGCCGCACCGCCTGCCCGGGGCCGATGCCGTTGACGCCGGTGGCGAGTTCCACTTCGCCCACCCGGTAGCGGCCGTCGCCGAGGCTGGTGGCCTCCAGTACGTTGACCTTGCCGATGAAGTCGGCGACGAAGGGTGTGGCCGGCCGCTCGTAGACGTCCAGCGGCGCGCCGACCTGCTCGATGACGCCGTGGTTCATCACCACGACGCGGTCGGCCATCGACAGCGCTTCTTCCTGGTCGTGCGTGACCAGGATCGTGGTCACGCCGACGCGGCGCTGCAGCTGGCGGATCTCGCCGCGCAGACGTTCGCGCTCCTTGGCATCGAGCGCCGACAGCGGCTCGTCGAGCAGCAGCAGGCTAGGCGCCGTGGCCAGGGCGCGGGCCAGCGCGATGCGCTGCTGCTGGCCGCCGGACATCTGCGCCGGATACTTGGCGCCGGAGTCCGGCAGGCCGACCAGCGCCAGCAGTTCGGCCACGCGGGCGTCGATCTCGGCGCGGCTGCGCCGGCGGTTGACGAGACCATAGGCGACGTTGTCGCGGATCGTCAGGTTGGGAAACAGCGCGTACGACTGGAACACGATGCCGTAGTCGCGCGCCGCCGGCGGCGCGTGCGACACGTCGCGGCCATTTTGGATCACGCGGCCGCGCGTCTGCGCCTCGAGGCCGGCGATGATCCGCAGCAGCGTCGTCTTGCCGCAGCCCGACGGGCCGACGAAGCAGACCAGCTCGCCGCGCGCGATGGCCAGGTCGACCGAGCGCAGCGCGACGAAGCTGCCGAAGGCCTTGTGGATGCCTTCGAGCCGCAGCGCTTCGTTGGGCACCGCCGCGCCGCTCATCCGTGCGACGCGGCGACGCGGCCGCAGGCGTCGCGAAGAAACCGTTGCCAGCGGCCGTAGGCTCGCCGGCCCGCCAGCGCACCCGCGCCGCGGCGCATGGCGGCAAAGCCGCAGCCGCCGCGAGAGCCGCGACGGGCAGCCGATCCGTCCATCGCCGCGCAGACGAGGGCACGCGGGTCTGCGCGCGCCGCCGGCGCCGCAACGCCGCCGCGCTCCGGCGACAGCGCGCCGAGCCTGCTGCCGGCCGGCAGCAAGGCCGGCGCTTGAGCAGCGCCGACCGCGCGCAGGGTGCCTGGCGCAGCGCCCCGGTCGAGGCGCCGGTCCGGCGCCTCGGCAATCGGCCTGGCTGGGGGCTGGCGAACCGGTGCCATGACGCCAGCTCAGCTGACCGCCTGCGGTCCGCTCGGGGCGGACAGCCGCGGCGACCGCTGCCGGGTTACTTCGGCGCCGCCTTGCTCTCGTAGCGCTTGCTCCACTCGGCGAGGATGCGGTCGCGGTTTTTGGCGGCCCAGGCGAAGTCGTTCTTCACCAGCCGGCTGGCATAGTCGGCGGGCACGTTCGGCAGCGGCTTCGAAAGCGCCGGCACGGCGACGATGGCGAAGTTGTTCGCATACAGACCCATCGCCTCGTCGGAGATGGCCCAGTCGAGCAGCTTCTGCGCCGCCGGCAAGTTCTTCGTGCCCTTGTGGATGGCCACCGCCTCGAGGTCCCAGCCGAGCCCTTCCTTCGGGAAGACCAGTTCGATCGGCTTGCCCTGCGCCTTCTCGCGGTTGGCGCGGTACTCGAACGAGATGCCGACCACGTACTCGCCGTTGGCCGCCGCGGCGCAGGGGCGCGAGCCGGAATGCATGTACTGGGCGATGTTCTCGTGCAGCGCGTCCATGTAGGCCCAGCCGTCCTTCTCGCCCCACAGCTGCAGCCAGGCGGAGACATCGAAGAAGCCGGTGCCGCTGGAGGCCGGGTGCGGCATCACGATCTGGCCCTTGTAGACCGGCTTGGTCAGGTCCTTCCAGGTCTCGGGCTTCGGGATCTTGCGCTTTTCAGCCTCGACCGTGTTGAAGCAGATCGTCGCGCCCCAGACGTCCATGCCGACCCAGGCCGGCGGGTTCTTCGGATCGCGATACTGCGCCGCGATGCGGTTCAGGCCCGCGGGCGCGTACGGCTGCAGCATGCCCTCGGCGTCGAAAATCGCCATGCTGGTCGCGGCCACGCCCATGATGACGTCGGCCTTCGGGTTGGCCTTCTCGGCCAGCAGGCGGGCGGTGATGATGCCGGTCGAGTCGCGCACCCAGACGATCTCGATTCCGGGGTTCGCCTTTTCGAAGGCGCTCTGGTAGGCCTTCAGCTGGTCCGTTTCCAGCGCGGTGTACACGGTGAGCTGCGTCTTCTGCGCCAGCGCCGGGCCGGCGAGCAGGGCGAGCGCCGCGGTCAGGGCGGCGAGCAGTCGACTGAACATGGGCGACATCCTCCTTGAGTGGAAAAACGATCGGGCGCGGCGACGGCCCGGCTGCCTTTGTCGTCGGTCGGCGGCCGGCAAACGGCCAGTGTTGCCGGCCCGCATGACAGCCCGGTGACCGCTGCCGCCGCAGCGTGGTCTCCCATGGCGCGGCAGTCTAGGAAGCCGGCCGGCGCAGCGTCAATTGTTTCTTGCAGATTGTCGACAATCTGCGCCGGCCCCTCTACACTGCGCGGCCATGCCGACCCCCGACCCGGCCGGCGGCGCCGTCGTGCTGCCGCACCCGACCATCGCCCTGCTGCGCACGGCCTCGCTCGCCTCCGCCGCGCAGCAGGAAATCGAGCGCCTGATCCTGGCCGGACAACTGGCGCCCGGCGCCAAGCTCACCGAGGCGCTGCTGGCCGAGCGGCTCGGCGTCTCGCGCGGGCCGATCCGCGAGGCGTTCCGGCGCCTGGAGGAAGCCGGGCTGGTGCGGCAGGAAAAGAACCGCGGCGTGTTCGTCCGCGACATCCCGCTCGACGAGGCGGCGGAGATCTTCGACCTGCGCGCGGTCATGGACGAGCTGGCCGGCCGCCGTCTGGCCGGCAACCTGCAGGGCGAGCAGGCGCGCGCCCTGCGCGGGATCGTCGAGCGCATGGAGCAGTCGGCGCGCGCCGGCGACGCCGATGCGTATCACCTGCTGAACCTGGAGTTCCACGAGCGGGTGGTCGAGTTCGCCGGCAACCGCAAGATGACCGCGCTTTACCGCCGCCTGGTCAAGGAACTGGCGCTGGCGCGGCGGCGCAACCTCAGCCAGGAGCAGGCGCTCAATCATTCCGCCGCCGAGCACCGGCAGATCCTGAAGGCGCTGCTGTCGGGCGACCCCCAGGCCGCCGGCCGCGCCCTGTTCGAGCACGCCGAGGCGAGCAAGCAGCGGATGCTGCGCAACCAGCGGCCCGCGGCGGCGCCGGCGCGCGGCCGCGCCGGTCGCAGGGGCAACGGATGATCGCCGTCAACGGCCGCCGCTACGCGCTGCCGACGCGGCCCACCGTGGTCATCTGCGTCGACGGCTGCGAGCCCGACTACATCGCGCAGGCGGTCGCCGCCGGCGCGATGCCGACGATGAAGCGCTGGCTGCGCGAAGGCACGGCCCTGCTCGCCGACTGCGTCGTGCCCAGCTTCACCAACCCCAACAACCTGTCGATCGTCACCGGCGTGCCGCCCTCGGTGCACGGCATCTGCGGCAACTACCTTTTCGACGCCGCCTCGGGCACCGAGGTGATGATGAACGACCCGAAGTGGCTGCGCGCGCCGACCATCCTGGCGGCGCTGGCGCAGGCCGGCGCCCGCTGCGCCGTCGTCACCGCCAAGGACAAGCTGCGCCGGCTGCTCGGCCACGGCATGCGCGGCATCTGCTTCTCGTCCGAGCGCGCCGACCAGGCCAGCGAGGCCGAAAACGGCATCGGCGACGTGCTGTCGCTGGTGGGCATGCCGCTGCCCGCCATCTACAGCGCCGAGCTGTCGGAGTTCGTCTTCGCCGCCGGCGTCAAGCTGCTCGCCAGCCGCCGCCCCGACGTCATGTACCTGTCGACCACCGATTACGTCCAGCACAAGCACGCGCCGGGCGAGCCGGACGCCAACCGCTTCTACGCCATGCTCGACCGCTATCTGGGCCAGTTCGACGCCGCCGGCGCCGTGGTCGCGCTGACCGCCGACCACGGCATGAACGCCAAGGTCAGGCTCGACGCCTCGCCGAACGTGATCTACCTGCAGGACCTGCTCGACGGCTGGCTCGGCGCCGAGCGCTCGCGGGTGATCCTGCCGATCACCGATCCGTACGTGGTCCACCACGGCGCGCTGGGTTCGTTCGCCACCGTGTACCTGCAGGCCGATGCCGCCGAGTCCGTCGGCGCCAGGCTGGCGGCGATGCCGGGCATCGAGGTCGTGCTGCCGCGCGAGGCCGCGGCGGCGCGCTTCGAGCTGCCGGCCGACCGCATCGGCGACCTGGTCGTGGTGGCCGAGCGCAGCGTCGTCCTCGGCACCAGCGCGGCGCGCCACGACCTGTCGCAGCTGGAGCTGCCGCTGCGCTCGCACGGCGGCATCTCCGAGCAGCGGGTGCCGCTGGTGCTCAACCGCCGCATCGAAGGGCTCGACACCGGCCGCCGCTGGCGCAACTTCGATGCCTTCGACCTGGCGCTGAACGGCGCCCAGCGGGCCAGCCGATGACCGACGCCCTGCCGCCGCCGCGCCACGAGCGCCTGCGCCTGGCCGGCGAGAAGGTCGCCACCGGGCGCCACTTCGAGGTCCGCTATCCGTACACCGGCGAGGTCGTCGCCACGGCGGCGATGGCTAGCGTCGACGACGTGCGGCGCGCCATCGCCCTCGGCCGCAACTTCCGCAGCCGCCTCAGCCGCCACGACCGCTACCGCATCCTGATGCGCGCCGGCGAGATCGTCGCCGAGCGGCGCGACGAGATCGCGCGCCTGATCACGCTCGAATCGGGCCTGTGCCTGAAGGATACGAACTACGAGGTCGGCCGCGCCTGCGACGTGCTGCTGTTCGCCGCCAACCAGGCGCTGGTCGACGATGGTCAGATCTTCTCCTGCGACCTGACCGCCCACGGCAAATCGCGCAAGGTCTACACGCTGCGCGAGCCGCTCGCCGGGGTGATCGCGGCGATCACCCCCTTCAACCACCCGCTAAACCAGGTGGTGCACAAGGTCGCCCCGGCGGTGGCGACCAACAACCGCATCGTCGTCAAGCCGAGCGAGAAGACGCCGCTGGCAGCGCTGCTGCTCGCCGACATCCTGTACGAGGCCGGGCTGCCGCCGCCGATGCTGTCGGTGCTCACCGGCGCGCCAAGCGAGATCGGCGACGAGCTGCTCACCCACCCCGACGTCGATCTGGTCACCTTCACCGGCGGCGTGGCGATCGGCAAGCAGATCGCCGCGCGCGCCGTCTACAAGCGGCAGGTGCTGGAACTCGGCGGCAACGACCCGCTGATCGTGATGGACGACGCCGATCTCGACGAGGCGGCGGCGCTCGCCGCTGCCGGCTCGTACCGCAACTCCGGCCAGCGCTGCACGGCGGTCAAGCGCATCCTCGTGCACGAACGCGTCGCCGAGCCGTTCATCGAGAAGCTGCTCGCCGCCACCGCGCGCGTGAAGTACGGCGACCCGCTCGATCCGGCCACCGACATGGGCACGGTGATCGACGAGGCGGCGGCGATCGAGTTCGAGTCGCGGGTCATCGAGGCGGTCGCCGCCGGCGCCCGCCTGCTCAGCGGCAACCTGCGCCGCGGCGCCCTGTACTCGCCCACCGTGCTCGACCGCGTGCGGCCGGAGATGCGGCTGGTGCGCGAGGAAACCTTCGGGCCGGTGTCGCCGGTGATCCGCTTCGCCGACATCGACGAGGCGATCCGCATCGCCAACGGCACCGCCTACGGCCTGTCATCGGCGGTGTGCACGCAGCGGCTCGACTACATCACGCGCTTCGTCGCGGAGTTGAACGTCGGCTCGGTCAACGTCCGCGAGGTGCCGGGCTACCGGCTCGAACTGACGCCGTTCGGCGGCATCAAGGACTCCGGGCTCGGGATCAAGGAAGGCGTACTGGAGGCGATGAAGTCGTTCACCCATGTCAAGACGTACTCGTTGCCGTGGTAAGCGGCGATTCGGCTCAAGCGGCGCGGCGCCCCTGACATCGGGCGGCGCCGAGTCGGCGCTGGCCTGGCGCGGCCGCGGCCCCAGGCGAGGGCATGCTGCCGGCGCAGCCTCGCTGACACGGGGCGGCGACGTCGATTCGCGCAGGCGCCGGGCGGCCGCGGCGCTGCCGGCTCGGCGCGGACCCACGGCACATCGCTGGCCTGCGTCGGCGCAGGGGGCGGGCAAATGGCGGCGGCGGCGTGGAGCCGCTGGCGCGGTCGGCGTTGCGGGTCGGCGCCGGCACCGAGTGGCGCGCGGCGGCGCCGATGCGGGTTGGCCCCGGCGCGGCGCTGCTGCGAGATTCCAAAAGGCTCCGCGTCGCGCCAAAGCCGCCACCAGCGCGACCAGGTCGCGGGCTGCGGCGCGGCGATCGTCGCTCGCCCGCGGCGGTGAGGCCGTACCCGCTGGCACCTGAGCGGACGGCGCCGCAGCGCCTGCCGCGGCCTGTGCAGCGGCAACGGGCCGGCCGCCGGAAGACGGCCCGAACCGCTGGCCGGCGGCTGCACCGGTCGGCGAAGGGGTTGGGTTTGCGGGAGGCGTGAGCGCGATGCAAGCGCTGTTGAACCTGCTGGCCGCGATCGCCCTGCTCGTCTGGGGCACGCACATCGTGCGCACCGGCGTGCTGCGCGTCTTCGGCGCCCGCCTGCGGCAGGTGCTGCGCGCCAGCGTCGACCGGCGGCCGCTGGCGGTGCTGGCCGGCGTCGGCGTCACCGCCATGCTGCAGAGTTCCACCGCCACCGCGCTGCTGCTGTCGAGCTTCGTCGGCCAGGGCCTCATGAGCACCACCACCGCGCTGGCGGTGATGCTCGGCGCCGATGTCGGCTCGGCAATCATGGTGCAGGTTTTCTCGCTGAACCTGGCCTGGCTGTCGCCGCTGCTGATCGTGGCCGGCGTCGTGACCTACCTGTCGCGCCGCAACGAGATGATCGGCCAGGCCGGCAAGATCGCCCTTGGCCTCGGCGTCATGATCCTGGCGCTGCAGCTGATCATGCAGGCCACCGCGCCGCTGACGCAGGCCGTCGGCGTGCAGGTACTGTTCGGCCAGCTCACCGGCGACGCGATGCTCGACGTGCTGCTTGGCGCGCTGGCCGCGATCGCCAGTTACTCCGGCCTGGCGGTGGTCCTGCTGACGGCGGCGCTGGCGGCGTCGAAGGTGATCCCGGTCGACGTCGCGCTGGCGATCGCGCTGGGCGCCAACCTGGGCAGCGGCCTGCTGGCGCTGCTCACCACGCTGCGGGCCGAGCCGGCGGTGCGTCGGGTGCCGCTCGGCAATCTGCTGTTCAAGGCGGCCGGCGCGCTGCTCGTGCTGCCGCTTCTCGCCTATCTGCCGGGATGGCTTGCCTGGCCGGCGCCGGAGCCGAAGGCGATCGTGGTCAACTTCCACCTCGCCTTCAACGCGCTGCTGGCGGTCCTGTTCCTGGGCTGCACCGGCCCGTTCGCGCGGCTCGTCGAATGGCTGCTGCCGGCGCCGCCGGATGCGGCGCTGCCGGGCACGCCGCGTCACCTCGACCCCACTGCGCTGGGCACGCCGGCGCTGGCGATCGGCAACGCCGCCCGCGAGGCGATCCGCCTCGCCGACACCGTGCAGGACATGCTCACCGGGCTGCTGGCGACGCTCCGGAGCAACGACTTCGCCGCCGCCGAGCGCCTGCGCGCGCGCGACGACGAGATCGACCGGCTATACACCGCCATCAAGCTGTACCTGACCCAGGTCAGCCGGCTGGAGCTGGAGGCGGCGGAGTCGAAGCGCTGGGCCGACATCATGCAGTTCACGATCAACATGGAGCACGTCGGCGACATCATCGAGCGCATGCTGATCGACGTCGCCGAGAAGAAGATCCAGCGCGGGCTGTCGTTTTCCGAGGCCGGCATGGCCGAGATCGAGGATCTGCACGCGCGGCTGCTCGCCAACCTGCAGCTGGCGGTGGCGGTGTTCCTGAACGGCGACCTGAAGAGCGCGCAGCGGCTTATCGACGAGAAGGTCGGCTTCCGCGAGCTGGAGATGCGCTACGCTGACAACCATCTGCGGCGGCTGTCCGGCAACACGCCGCAGTCGATCGAGACCAGCTCGCTGCACCTGGACCTGCTGTCCGACTTCAAGCGCATCAACTCGCTGTTCTGCTCGGTGGCCTACCCGATCCTGGAGGCGGCCGGCGTGCTGTCGAAGACGCGCCTGCTACCGGCGGCCGGGCCGGCCGCGTCGCAGGCGCCACAGCGCGGCGCACCGGCGCATTGAGTCGCCGGCGTGCGCTCGCTTCCCCGCGCACCGCGAGGCGGCCCGGTTCCCGCTGCTGGATTGCGGCCTGCAGAGGGGCCGGCATAGGGTATGCCCGCGTGCCGTCGGGGCGCTGCCAATCGGCGCGGCGGCGCGTGGCCGGCGCGTCGCGGTTGAGCGTCACGTTGGCGCATGGGGCGCTGCCAATCGGCACGCCGTTGGGCGCGCCGGCGCCCGGTCACCAGGCCGCCGCGATCGAGAGCCGGAACAGCCGCGGCTGCGCCGGAAACAGATAGGTGCCGCCCCAGGACTCGGTCGGCGCCTCGCGCCAGTAGCGGTTGTCGGTGACGTTGTCGACACCGCCGCGCAGCGTCAGCCGCGTGCGCTCCACCTGCCAGCGGTAGCTGGCGGCAAGGTCCCACTGCCAGTACGGCGACAGCTCGACGAGATTTTGCAGCGCCACCGGTTTGCCCGCGCTGTAGGTGAAAAGGCTCGACAGCTCCAGCCCGGGGGCGGCAGGCACCTGCCAGTTGGCCGCCAGCGCGGCGGCAAAGGGGGCGACGTTCGGCGTGCGCTTGCCGATCAGCAGCGGATCGACCGCCTGCGTCGTGCGGGCGTCGAGCCACGCCGCGCGCGCCTCCAGCCGCACGCCGGGGCCGGGCAGCCACGCCGCGCTGGCCTCGACGCCGCGGTGGCGCGACTGCCGCGCGCCGGCCACGCGCAGCTTGCGGCCGTCGGGCTGCTCGATGTCGTCGCCATAGGGCTTCTCGATCTCGAAAGCCGCCAGCGTGAACGCGCCGCCGCCAGCGAAGACCTGCTTGAACCCGAGCTCGACCTGCGTGCTCTTCAGCGCCGGCAGCACCGCGCCGTAGTTGACGAAGAGATCCGGCCGCGCCGGCACGACTTCGAGTTCGACGCCCTCGCCGTAGGCGACGTAGGCGAAGCCGCCGCCCCACGGCTGCCAGCCCAGCGCCGCCCAGGGCACGAAGAAGCGCTTCTCGGCCTGCGTGGCCTCCGAGCCGTCGCTCAGGGCGCTCTCGCTGTCGACCTGCAGCCAGCGGCCGCCCAGCCACAGCGAGCCGGCGCCCAGCCGCATCACGTCGGAGGCGGCGAGCTCGCCGATCGTCTGCGTGCGCTGCGGGTTGAGCACCGTCAGCGAAGGGTCGGGCGCGAGCGCCACCGGCGCGTACACGTTGCTGATGCCGACGAAGTTGTACGCCTGCAGCGGCGGCAGTCGTTCGCTGTAGCGCGTGCGGCGGGCGGCGAAGCGCAGCTCGTGCGTGACCGCGCCGGTGCGTGCCGCGCCGGCGAGCAGCGCGTCGAAGGTGGCGAGCCTTCGCCGCTCGTCTTCGCTGCGGTAGTCGTAGACGTCGACGTCGCCGTTGGCGCACAGGCCGGGGTAGACGTAGACCGGGCCGGCGCTGCAACCGTCGGGAAAGGCGATGCGGTCGTCGGTGCGGATGCGCTGGCCGCCAGCCAGGAGACGCAGGCTCCAGTTTGCGCCCAGCCGTTGTTCCCAGCGCAACGAGCCGGCCAGGGCGCGGCTTTCGAACGGCTGCGACCACGGCTGCGAATTGAGGTTGATCCGCGGCGACAGCGGCGGCGGCAAGATGGTGCCGAAGCTGTCGTCGCCCACCGCCAGCAGCCCGAAGCCGGGCACGCTGATCTGCCGCGACGCGTCGTAGTCGAACTCAACGACGAGCGTGGTGTCCGCCCCGACCCGCCAGTCGAACCAGCCGCTGACGAAACCGCGCCGGCCGTCGGCGTCCTCCGGGTACGGGCGGCGCTGCAGCGCCGCCGCGTTGATGCGGTAGCCGAAGTCGCCGACGCGGCCGCCGAAGTCGCCGTGCAGCAACGCGCTGCCGCGCTCGGACACCTCCGCGGTCAGCACCGCCAGCGGCTGCTCGGTCGGCCGCTTCAGCCGGTAGTTGACGAGCCCGCCCGGCGTGCCGCCACCGCCCAGCACGGCGGCCGGTCCGCCGACGATCTCGATCGCCTCGCGGTTGTAAAGCGCCACCGGCGTGTAGTTGGACACCGGCACGCCATCGCGGCGGTAGTTCAGCAGGCCATTCAGGCGGAAACCGCGCACCGCCAGCGACTCGACGAAGCCGAGCGTGTTGTAGGCGTCGCTCGCCGCCGGCTGGTCGCGCACCGCCTGCGACAGGCTCTGCGCGCCGCGCGCGGCGATCGTCTCGGCGTCGACGACGCCGGCCGACAGCGGCGTTTCCGCCATCGGCGCGCCGGTCAGCGAATTGATCTCGAGCCGCCGCAGCGCCGCCGGCGGCGCTGCCGACTCGACGACCACGCCGGGCAGCCGCGCGGCCTCGGACTGCGCCAGGACAAGCGCCGGGGCGGACAGCAGCGCCGCGGCCAGGGGCCATGAATCGCGTCTTGCCATCGCCTCGCCCTCCTCGGTCTGCCGCAGGGAGGCGAGAGCGGCGGTCCCGGAAGGCCAGGGGTGAGTGGACCGCAGCGGACGCTTCCCTGCGCAAGCATTGCCTTGTTCAGGTTCCAAGGGTCTTTCTCACCCGTTCGCCGCGACCCAAGCTGGCCGGAGCGAACCGCCGCGCCATCGCGCGGCGGATTTGTTCGGGACCCCTAGCGTTCGCGGGCGATTATAAGAAGCGCAGCGCCGCCAGCGCCGCCTGCACGCGCGCCTCGCCCTCGCCGCCGATGACGGTATGCGCGAGCCCGTGCGCGTGCAGCCGCTGCGCCAGCAGCGCGTGCGCGGCGGCGCGCACCTGCGGCCCGTCGCGCTGGATGCCGTCGGCCACCCACGGCAGGTCGGGTGCGAGCAGCAGCGTGGCGTCGTAGCCGGCGTGGTGCGCGAGCGCGTCCTCGTAAAGCGACAGGTCGCCGAAGATCAGCTCGCTGTAGACGGCCGTCAGCAGCGGCGCCGAGTCGGCCAGCACCCAGCGCAGCCCGGCGGCGCGCGCGGCGGCGATCGCCTCCTCCTCGCGCCGCCGCTGCTCGGCGAGGATGTGCCACTGTTCGTGCCGCAGCGGCGTGCGCTGCAGGCGGTCGCAGAACTCGCGCAGATACTCGGGAATCCGGTGTCCCGGCAGCCGCTCGGCCAGCCGCTGCGCCAGCTCCGTCTTGCCGACGCACTCGGCGCCGACGATGGCCACCCGTCGCACTGCGGTCATCGCGCCAGCCGGCCCCAGCGCCGCCAGCCGGCCAGCGCCAGCGCGCCGAAGACGACGAACAGCGCCGCCGTCAGCCACAGCGACTTGCTGGCATACAGCACGACGCTGACGGCGTTGACGATCAGCCACACCGGCCAGGTTTCGACGAACTTCAGCGCCAGCAGCACCTGGCCGATGAAGCTGCCGACGGTGGGAAAGGCGTTGAAAAACGGCACGTCGGTGTCGGTGAAGCGCGCCAGCAGGAACCCGAGCAGCGGCCAGAGCGCCAGCCACAGCGCCCCCACCGCCAGTATTCGCCGCGGCCCGAGGCGGGCGATGCGCAGCGGCACCGGCGCCCCTTCGGCGCCGCGGCGGCGGCCGAACAGCCACTGGTACCAACCCCACAGCGACGAGACGACGAAGAACGCCTGCACCGCCACGTCGCCATACAGGCGACTGGCGAAGAACAGCCATGCATACAGCAGGCTGGCCGCGATGGCCAGCGGCCACGCCCAGTGGATCTCCAGCACGTTCAGGACCACGCAGGAAAGCGCCAGCGCGAAGGCGATCACTTCCAGCCACGTCACCCCGACGCCGAACAGCGTGAAGGCGGTCTGCAACATCGGCCGCGACTGTACGCGAGCCGCGCCCGCACCTGGACCAGCGCCGCAGGCGAGCGAAGCTCTGCCGGATAATGCGTCGGTGACCGCGCCCTCGCCCGCTCCCGACTGGCCGCGCTACAGCGCGGCGATCTCCGCCGCCGAGCGGCGGCAGTTCGTATCCTTCATGCACGTGCTGATCGGCGCCGCCTTCGCGGTGATCCGGCCGCTGTTCCTGAGCGGGCTGGCGGTCGACGCCAAGTCCGACGACTCGCCGGTGACCGCCGCCGACCGCGATGCCGAGGCGGCGATGCGGCGCGAGATCGAGCGGCGCTATCCGCGGCACGGCATCGTCGGCGAGGAGTTCGGCGAAAAGCCGGGCAGCCGCTACCGCTGGATCCTCGACCCGATCGACGGCACGCGCGCGTTCATCAGCCACTGTTTCCTGTTCGGCACCCTGATCGCGCTAGAGCGCGACGACGGCGCTGGCTACAGGCCGATCCTCGGCGCCATCGCACACCCCGCGGCAGGCCTGGCGCTGATCGGCCATCGCGACGAAACGCGCCTTTATGCCGCCGACGGCGCCGTGCGCCGGGTGCGCGTTCGCCACTGCGAAAGCCTGGAACAGGCCACGGTCCTGGCCAGCAGCCATTGGGAAACCGGCGAGCAGCGCGGTGGCGAAGGCATTGCCGCGCTGGTGCGCCGGGCGCGGCTGTATCGCACCTGGGGCGACTGTTTCGGCTACTTCGCGCTCGCCACCGGCGGCGCCGACGTGATGCTCGACCCGACGCTCGCCTATTGGGACGTGGCCGCGATCGTGCCGGTGGTCGAAGGCGCCGGCGGCCGCCTCAGCAGTTTCAGCGGCGGCGATCCGCTGGCCGAACTGTCGCTGCTGGCCACCGCCGGGCCGCTGCACGACACGGTGCTGCATCAGCTCGACACGGCGCGGGCGTGACCCGATCGACGGCGGGCGGCGATCGCTGCGCCTGCGGCCGTGTCGCCATGGTCGGCATTGGCAATTCCGGGGCCATGCGCGACGGGGACTCGACCCACGCCGAGCGGACGGCGAGGAGGTCAACGATCTGGCCGGGCCTCGCCCTTGCGGCACCTTCGGCGTTGCCCGGTCTGGCGTGCGGGGATGCTTTCGCGCCTCCGGCGGCTCGCGACGCCTCCTTCAGCCTTCGACCGGGCTGATTGCCGCGGCGAGCGTCAGCCGATCCGCCACTGCTCGCCACAATGGCGGCAGCGCACGCGCAGCCAATGCGGGCGGCCCGCCTCCGGCGGATCGTCCGCCGCCACCGCTTCCGTGGCCAGCACCTCGAAGGCGCCCCAGCGCTGGCAGCGGGGACAGGCGGCGCCATTGGCGAACAGCTCGGCGCGCGCCAGCAGCGCGTTGAAGCGCTGCCACGACACCCACATCAGCGTGCCAGCGGCGGCGGCGATGGCGACGATGGCGGCGTAATACAGCGGCGAACCGCGCAGCTCGCCCATCGCCTCGTAGCCGGCCAGCAGCAGGATCAGCGACAGGAACGCCGTGACCAGGTAGGCGTGGCTTTCGACCAGTTGCCGCTCGTACCAGCGGCGAAAGCCGCGGCGGCGGATCTGCTCGCCGATGTCGCGTTGGGGGATCACGGTGCCGCCGTCATGGCGCGCCGGCGTCAGAGCTTCTCGACGGCGGCGCGAAGCCGCGTCGCCTCGGCCGACTCGGCAGCCGCCGGCCCCACCATCAGCACCGGCGGCGCCAGTTCGAGCCGCGTGATCACCAGCGGCCCGAGCTGATCGACCCGCAGCCGCGCGCCGCGGTGCGGCAGCAGCGACTTCGCCAGCCCCAGCCCGGTCACGGAGGGCGCGACGCGCGCCAGGTCGAAATCCGGCTTCAGCCGGCCGGGCTGCTCGATGCGCAGCTCGGCGCCGACGCGCACCATCACCCGCTGGTCGCTCTTGCCGCGATGCTTGATCGCGTTGCTGCCCAGTTCGCTGAGCGCCATCGCCAGCGGCACCGCCTCCTTCTCCGCCACGCGCCAGCGCGCCAGCTCGGCGCCGATCGGCTCGACGTGGACGAGCGCGTTGTACAGGCCCGCCAGGTCGGCGAACACTCCCTGAACGAGGGTCGCCAGCGG
>Ga0308414_1001450_pt1 | contig 15532 bp, 14 predicted proteins | sample HotsprSampleOS50_FD_205667 | JGI IMG/M metagenome (GOLD analysis project Ga0308414, IMG submission 205667) | Hot spring phototrophic mat microbial communities from Octopus Spring, Yellowstone National Park, Wyoming, United States - 20090730_OS50 ... | reverse complement strand
ATTAGCCAGAGAATTACAAATCATATTCGAAAGTACTGTGACACGCAAGATTTTTTTAACATTCGGCTTTGTGTTCGTGAAATGCTAATTAATGCAATTGAACATGGAAACTTAGAAATAGATTTTAATACAAAGTCTAAAGCTAAAGAAAATAAAAATTATTTCCAATTTTTACGTGAACGTCAAAAAAATCCTAAGTTTTCTAAAAGAAAAGTGTTAATTTATTATTTCCTTACTCCTAAAAAAGTAAGTTATTTAATTAAAGATGAAGGAAATGGATTTGATCATAAAACTTTTATTGAACAAAAATTAAAATCAGCAGGAGATGACTTACTTTCTCATGGAAGAGGAATTTTACTGACATTGCAGACTTTTGATATAGTAAGATATAACTCAAAAGGAAACCAGGTTTATCTCTGTAAGTATTGGAAACAAAAGTCTTAGTTTTCTTTCCACATACAGTTTAACAAAAATGGTTCAAAAACTTGTCCTATAAAAATTCTATCTTTATAGATAGCAGATGTGCTTCCAGCTGAAATTTCTTTACCCTCATTGTAGTAAATTTCTTTCCAAGTGTCATCTGCAAAAAGCCTAAAAATTTGAGTTGGAGAAATATTTTTACTAGAAGAAGAATGACGTAAAAACCTATAAAAAGAAGGATGTGCTGCTACAATTAAATTCCCTTTTTCATCTTCCTCAAAATTATCAGGACTAGAATGTAACTCTAAAACTTTAATTTCTTTTAACAAAGGTAAGGTATCTTTCCAAGTAATTTCATACTTGATAATTTGATTATCTAGCATAGAAGCACGATAGAGATACTCTTTTTGATTTTCTTTTTTGTAGTAAATTCCATTTCCAGCTGTAAGCTTAGGTTCAAGTAAACTCCAAGTCTTCCCATCGTAATAACTGATAGGAGAGGTTTTTCTTTTCCAAATTATATCCCAAAATTGCACAAGAGTATTAGAAGAAGAAAAATCATTAGAAACAAAAATTTTCCCATCTTCTAAAACAAATAAATCATTTGGACTATGTAAAGCTGGATCCTGTAGACTAGTTTCATAGATAACCTCTCCTTCTTTGACATTAAAAATTTCTATAGAATGTAAAGCTTTCTTTTTGTGTGATATTACAAAAAGTTTTTTTATCTTACCTATTTTTGCTAGATGTAAACCATGTGGACGAAAATCTTCTGGAAAAGTAAGTGAACTTTTTTGTAGTTTACCTGTAAGAATATGATAAGAATAAATAGAACCTGTACTTTCAAACTCTCTTCTATTGTGAGAAGAAATATACATCCAACCTGTTTCTCGATCAATTGTGAAATCTTCCGGACCTGGAATGTTAGAAATTAATTTACAGTCATTTAGAGGAAGTTCTTTTGGAGTGTAACAATTAAATAAAAAAAAGTATAATATGAAACTATATAAAAAAACTTTCATATTAAAAATTTCTTATATTACTAAATTCCTACAAGTAAAAAATTTTACTTTTTTACAGTTCTCATAATTAGTTTTCATACACTTAAACCAAACTAGAATCTTTCTTTTGATTATAGATATCATGACTGGTTTATTGAATATTAGATTATCTTCTTAATTTACTAGGATGTTCTTTACATTTAAAAAACATCCTTCTTTGTTAAAGATTATGTTTTAGGAATAAGATAGGAGGTTCTATTAAAATTAATAAAAAGTAAATAATTAGTTGATTTTTTTAATTTCTTTAGAAAACCTCAAACAGCAAAAGGGAAAAATATAAAATGAGAAAAAGCAAATAAATCAAAAGTTGAAAGATAAATCCTTAAGGGCAACTCTAATAACTTCCAAAATTAACACTAAAGGATAAAATTTCTTAGGAAAAATCCAGTTTTGTAATTGAAAAAAGTAGTTTTTAGAAGTGCCTAAAACTTGTATGGTCCTCTAATCATACCAATATTGTCGAAATCCTGGTCTAATAATAGAGCGAGGAACTTTATAGCTGATGTAGCTTGTTTAAAAAGCTTGTAGCTTTTTTGTGGTTTTGGGGCTTTTTGGCTACAATCGGAAGTGTAAAATCCTATGTATAAACCGTCGTCTCCCAAAAATCTGCTGAATTAGTCGAGGCCTTGAGAGGTCGGCTGAAGTAACTCCAAACATTGCTTTTGCGCGGTCTAAAAATTCCCCCAACAACGACAAATCCAGTTCCACTAAAAAGCTAAACAACCAACACCGGGAAACTCCACAACCATATGCCAGTATCCCGAGTTCAAACCAATCCGCATCATCTGGCCTAAAACAAAATTTTTGTAACTCTAGCCCATCCTCCTGATACGTAAGCTTTGACCTTCCATGAAACGGCAAATGCCCTCGAGCAAGTAAACCTCTGTATTTATCTAAAAGTTTCTTCAGGCCCTCTTTAAGTTTATAAGATTTCTTTTTAGTCTTAGAATTCTCTACAAAAGGAATCACTAGTTCTAACTTTTCTACCAAGTGCTTTGGAATAAGTAAAGTCGATACAGTAGACCTTTCAAATTCTCTTAAGTCTACCCTCTTCTCATGTCTACGGTGAAAATAACTTATCATAAAATCCTCCTTCTTATATAATACAAAAACAAAAAGCAAAAGTTGAAATTTTGTATATTTGCGAAAAAAAAATTCATCCTTCACTTTTTTTATAAAAACGAGATAAATATAAGCCATCTTAAAAGTTATGAGAAATTGGAAAAAGAAAACAAAACTTATTAGTTTATTAGAATACATAAATATACTTAACTATGTTGTAAATTATTCAAAATATTATAAATAAATTTTTGATATATTTATAAATAATTAGTTGAATAAAAATTAATCTCATGTATTTTAAGCAAAAAATTTAAAACTCCTATCCTTTAAAAATATAAGAAACTTTGCTACACAAAAAGCCAGGGAATTATAAAAACTTTAAAAGTTTTTACATAAGAGTTATTTTCAATAATTTATTTATACTTTAAATCTTATTTCTCATATCAAGAGAGTAGCTAAAATAATGAACCACACAACTGTTAAAAAATGCCAATAAATAGAAATAAAACGAATAGGACTATGAGATTTTTTAGTATAATACCCTTTTTGAGTAGAAAGATAAATAAAAACTAAAAAAACTTGACCAATAGATAAATGAAAAGCATGTAAAAAAGTCAATAAATAATATATGAATATATAAATATTTTTTTGACTAAAGTAATCTTTAATTTCAAACCAACTAAAAACTTGCCAAAGTAAAAAACTCAATCCTAAAATACAAGTAAATAGTAAAAATCTTGCTGAAAGTAAAATTTGATCTTTTTTAATATAAGTTTGAGCTTTTTTTAAAGTAAGGCTACTCAAAAGTAGTAAAAAACTAGGAAGATACAAAAACCAAAATAAATTATTGATTTTTTGAAAAGACCAAGTACTTTTATAGCCATTTGCAAGTGAATAATTCATCCAAAAATAAGCTATAATCCCACCTAAAAAAAGCACTGACAAAGAAGCAATAAGTAAGTAAATAGTAAAGACCCCTATTTCTTCAGGAGATGCCCCATTACCCTTGCCCTCGTCTTCGGGTCGAAAACTATGTCTGTGTAATACTAGGCTGTAAAGAACTGGAATCATAACTTCATTTTAATTTTAAAGAAAAAATATGCTAGCAAAAAAAAGCTTAGATCAAAAACTAAATCCATGAATAAAACTTTTTACTTAAGTCTATTTACTTTTAGTTTAACTACCACATGGCTTTTTTCACAAACTACAAAGAGTATGAATCTACACGACTTTATGGAAGATTATGTAGAAACTGCTGAAAAAGACTACAAAAAAGGTAAAAAAGAAAAGCTTTTACAATTATTAAACTTTATCCCAGAACTCGCTCCAGAAAAAGATAAGGCAGAGTGGAAACAAATTATTGAAGAACATTTAAACTCAGGTGAAGTCCTAAAAAGCTGTAAATCCTGCCATGTAAAGTTTAAAAAAGAATACAAAAAACTTTATAGGAAAAAACTTTTAGATATCCCAGAAGATCTACTTAAATAGAAACTTTCCATTTGTTTTCCATTTCTTATAAGAAATTCGCTTGAGTGCACTTTGTTTGCTCCACTCTTCCCATTCTTGCTGGCTTAAGTTTAACAAATTTTCCTTGTTTTGAACGAGAAAGTGTAAAGGCTTAAACTCTTCCATATTTGAAAACCTACCTAAACGAATAGCTTTTGTATTCCAAGGACAGACATCTTGACAAATATCACATCCATAAATCCATCCAGAAAGTGGATAGTTAAGTTTCTCATTTGGATTTTCAATGTTCTCGTGTGATATACATTTGCTAGCATCTATTTTATACTCTTCAAACAAAGCACCAGTAGGACAAGCTTCTAAACACTTTTTGCAAGATCCACATCTGTCAGTAATTTGGAGAGATGGAGAAAGTTCTAAATCAGTTAAAATTACAGAAAGAAAAAAAAAGGAACCTTTTTCAGGTGAAATTAAATTAGTATTTTTCCCAATCCAACCTAAACCAGCATCTCTTGCTAAAATTTTTTCAGGAACAGGCAGACTATCTACCCCCTGACGAAACTTATAAGCAGGAAATTTCTTTTGGAGAAAATCTAAAAGTGGTTTAGCTTTTTGTTTTAAAACTTGATGATAGTCTTTTCCAAAAACATATTCAGAAACTAAAATAGAAAGTTGTTTTTTTAAATTTATCCCTTGCTCAGTACGATATAACATACCTAGTGCAATTACAGATTTTGGGACAAAACCAATGTTTTCAAAATTTAAACGAATATTTTGGCGATTTGGATACCAATCCATACAGCCATAGAATTTTTTTTGAATCCAAGTAGTAATATTTTGCTTGTCTTGTTCTTGTAATTGAGCTTTAGTAAAACCAACTAAATCAAAACCACATTCTTTAGCTTTTTGAATGATTTCCTCTTCCACGTTTTTAAAAAGAAAGCAGGGCAGCTTCTAAAGAACTATGTAAACTCATTTGTTTATCTAAAGCAAAATGATGAAAAAGTAAAAGTTTTTGCTTGTCTATACAAATCCGAAGACGGTATCCATTTACCTGAAGGGAATTACTTAAAGAAATTATAGCCCCAAGTGCAGAAGAGTCTATAAAAGTAATTTTATAGAGATCTAAAATAACTTTAAACTTCTTTTTGTTTAGTAAATCCTGAAAACTTTCTCGAAGTTCTGTCACATTATACATATCTAGTCTACCTTGAAAATGAAGTATAGTAATTCCATTTTTTTCAGAAACTTCAATGTCCATAAGTTTTGCTTAGATATTTGAGTTTATATTTTTCTAATTTCTTTTTCAAGTCAAAAATCTTTTTTTTATAATTGGAATTTTGTAATTCTTTAAAAACTTTTTGATAAATAAAAATAGCATCCCTTTGCCAGTCAAATAAAGTATTACATATTTCTTTTCCTTTTTTAGTAAACTGAGAAAGGTTAGATTCTAAATCTTTTAGAGAATAGTCTAACATAAGTGTTTCTTCTAAAAAACGAAATCTAGCAAAATCTAGATCTCTTGCTGTCAGATTTGTTTTAGATAAATTTGGACTTGTTATAATAGAAAAAAAAAGTTTCCTTCCAAAGCTAAAAGTAAAACAAGCATGTAAAATTGCATATAAGCTCCGTAAACTATCTCTCCAAGGTGAATAAAATTTTGGTTCTGTATCTTGCTTAGAAAATATTTTGTATTTTTTTAAAAGTAAATTTAAATGATGATGAGAGTTCTCATGAACTAAATCATCTATAGTTTCAATTAAATTTCTATCGATAGTATTTAAGTAAGAAATTCCAGGTTCATGAAAATGACTATAACTTACAAGACCCCTAGATTGAACAAAAATAACTTTATATGTTAAAGCTTTATACAACTCATAGCCATGAGGAAAAAGCAATTTTAATTCTCTTTCAGCTTGCTGAAATTGGAAAATTTTTTTTGTCGGTGTTTTTTTCTTAACTAAACTTACCTCAACTCCTAACTGGGAAGGATCTCCATTTGCTTGGTAATAATAGTTTAAAGAGTTTTCCATTAGAATATAATTTTCTTCTATAGTCTGAAGAGATTTTTTTCTTTCTAGAATCCATTTTAAAAGAATTTGTAAAAGTTTTTCATAGTTAGGTTCAGTTCTTTCCCAATCTATAAAACGAAAATCTTCTGTCCCAAAATCTTCTTGTAAACTCAAACTAATTTCATTATAAAAATTCAATAAATTATTTTTTTGAAAAGCATAAGTTAACTCTCTTAAAACTAAATTAAAATATTCTAATTCTCTATAATTATTTAACCAAGAATCCATCCCCGCATAAGACTTGTACTTTCTATAAACTTGAAATACTTGTTTTTCTTCTTCTTGAAGATGAGATGAAATTTTATCGAATTCTTGAACTAAACTATTTTCTAATTCTAGAAGTAAAGCATTTAAAAATTTTACTTTAAACATTTATAAAAACAATAAACGAAAGAAAAATCCTATTGGAGTTAAAATACCCATATCTTGAAAAACTTTTTGTGAGTTTGGATTGATAAAAATTATTGTGGGATACCCACTTACCTCTAAAAGCTTTAAAACTTCTGGATTTCCTGCTAAAACACTAAACTCGTACTTACTTTCTTGTAAAATTTTTTTTAACTCATTTAAATCTTCCCCTTCTTCAATGGAATAAAACTCCACTCCTAAAAGTTTAGCTATTTTATGATCCCATTCTACAATTGGTTTGTTTGCCTTACATACTTTACACCAAGTTGCCCAAATGTAAATAACTTTTTTACCAGGTTGATTGAGTGATTTTTGCTCATAAGGCTGATGTACAAATGGCAAGTCAGGTAAATTTAAACTTTGTCTTGGACCAGACTTAAAATAAGAAGTAATAAGACCCCACAAAAAAAAGATTAAAAAAATTCCAATAATTTGTAAAGTAGATTTTAACATTTTAAAAATTTATTTCCAAAAGTACATGAAAAAACTTACTAAAACTAACCAAAAAAAACCCGAAAGTAATACACTTTTGTCTGTAAGTATAGCCTTAGTTGGATTGTGAGCTAAGTTTTTAATGTAAATAATGTATAGACTCCTAAAAATAGCGTAAACAACAATAGGAATAGTATAAATCATTTTATCAGTACCTAAGTTTTGTACAGTAGAAGGACTTACTGTATAAAGCACATAACTCATAAGTGTCATAGTAGCAGTAATACCTAGCATTAAATCTAAATACACTACAGAATACTCATGTAAGATTTTTCGATGATGCCTTGCTGAATCACTTAAAAGAATGAGTTCTCCTCTTCTTTTTCCAAATCCCCAATACAAAGAAAGCATAAAAGTACATAAAAGTAACCAGTGAGAAAAATCTACATTTACTACAACTGCTCCAGCTATAGCACGTACAACAAATCCTATACTTATAGACATAACATCTAAAATTACAATATGCTTTAAATACATACTATATAATAAGTTAAAGAAAAAATAAAAACCTACCAGGTAAAAAAAAACATGACTTAATGTATAAGATAAAATTAAACTAAAAGTAAGTACTATTACAGTAATAAACAAAGCTGTACTGGAATCTATAGCTCCACTTGCCAGAGGACGGTGTCTTTTTTCGGGATGCTTGGCATCTTCTTTGCGATCCAGATAGTCATTGATTACATACTGACAACTAGCTATAAAAGAAAATAAAAAAAAGGCAGAAACTGCCCGAAAAATGGCTTCAGGGTCATTTAGTTTTTTTCCAAAAATCAACCCTGCAAATAAAATAATATTTTTTATCCACTGATAGGGACGAATTAAAATGATATAATTTTTTATAGTTTTAGTCATTAAATTTTTTATAGTTTTTTATCATACGAACTTCCCAAGTAATTTTTTTAACCTTTACTAAGTTTTTCCAATGAAAACGAATTTGAGAACTAGGACCTAAAGTTTCGAATTCCAAAGCACGACCTATTTTATATTGACCAGGCTTTAAATTTTCTGATCCTAAAAAACCTATAGCTTTTTCAAAAAAGTTTTCAGTAATTATCAGAGGAGCTTCAAAAACTAATTTATCATTTTTATCATAAAGTTTTAAGTTTCGTATTTGAACTCTTGCTTTTGGCTCTTGAATAGGAGAAATGCTAATATACTCAATAGGATATTCATCTTCTAAAACTTGAAAAAGAGTAGTCCAATTTTCTGAAGGAGTATAAGGATTTTCTTTTTTTAAAATTTCAACTTTGTTGTTTATCTTTGCTGCTACTTCCATGTAACTCATTCCTCCCTTGAGAGGACGGGTTTTTATAAACCACTCTACCCCTTTGTATGCAGAAAAAAGGAATAGTATAGAAAAAAATATTGCTTGAACTGTAAGACGTGTTTTGAATTCATCAACTGGATTAGCAAGTTCTGTTTTATGCTTTTTTAAAATATGTTTTTCAAGACCCGAGAGAACTTTGGTCAAAGTTTCTTCTCTATTTAAAGATTCATCTTCTTCCACAGATTCTAAATCTAACTTCAATAACTTCTTAAGTAAATCTTGTACTTCTATAATAGGAATTTTACTTATAAAACTTTCTGCTTCTTCAAGCTTGTTAATTTTGGGAAGTGAGTAAAATTCAAAAACTAAATTAATTATATCTATAACTAAAATTTGACTTAAGATTTTTGAGTCTTCATACTTTGAATTACTATTGCAAATTTCTATAGTTTCTAAGCGAGAGTAAGCTTTTGAAAGATTTTCTAAAAACCTATGTTTTCTATTGTAAGCTTTTTCTTCTTCACCTTCTAAAACAGGTTTTTTAAAGTTAATTAAAAAAAAATTTTTGAGTTTCATGTTTTTTTCCTCCAAATATTATTCCAAAATTCTTCTAAAATTTGTAAAACATTTTTTGCATTATACTTTTCTAAAAACTCAGTAGAACGTTCCCACTCTTCTTTTGTAAAATCTTCTCGAAATTTATTTTCTTCCATTTCTAGTAAAATTCTTTCTTTAGGATTTTTTACATCTATAACTTTTACTTCTATATATTCCCAACCTAAACTCTTTACTGCTAAAAGACGCCTATAACCTGCAATCAAATTATTATTGACATCAATAAGAATAGGCTGTAATAACCCATACTTTTTAATAGATTCTGCAAGTTCGGAAATCTCTCCTGCTGATTGGCGAATCCTATCCTTTACGTGAATTTCGCTCACACGTACTTTCACAACACCATTTTTCTCCTAGCCTAAAAAATACAAGTCTTTTGTATAAAACCTTAGTCTTCAGAAGGAGTATGTAAAATTCTACTCACTAGACCTCTTACAAAAATAATGGTAATTTTTTTATCGGGAGAAGAAGACTCATTTAAGCGAGTAATAGGTCTGTAATAATGAAAGTACTCCTTTCCTGCTCCATCTTTTTGGATTTTATCGGGTTCTCCTAATAAACTTAACACATAAGGCTTAGATTTCATCATTAAAGAATTTTTTAATTCATTTCTATCAAAAAGTTTTTTACTATCTTCTGAAATATTTAATGATTCATTTGTAGATTTTATATTTGCTTTTTCAACAAGTTCTTTACATTTCACTTCATCTAAAAAAGTTTCCATGCAAGACTTAAATAGACTTTGTGTTTGGGTTTGTTGATCTTTAGATAGGAAGAGTGAACAACAAAAAAAAACTAAACATATAGTATAAAATAATTTCATAAATTTACACTAGAAAATCCAAGCTGTAAAAATTTTAAAAACTCATCTATATCCCTTGTCATCCCTTCTAATTTAACAACTATATTTTCCTTAGCATCCATGATTACATACAAAGGAAGCCCAATTGTCCCAAATTTTTTCTCTTGATAAGCTTGGTTTTTTTCATATTCTTCTCCTTCTCCATCTGTATATAATTGTACTAATATAAATCTCGAAAGGGAAGATTGTACCTCTGGATTAGAAAAAATATTTTCTTCCATCCAACGACAGTTTACACAGGTAAATCCTGTAAAATCTATAAATATAGGCTTGCCAGTTCTTTTCGATTCTTCTTTGGCTTGTTCTAAATTTCTTATCCAGTAAAATTCTTTTTGACTAGAAAAATAGGTTAACTTCCCATACCCCGAAGGTGGAAGGTAGGCATTTAACTCACCAAAAGGAAAGTGAAAAACTAAAGCTAGAATTAAATAAAAAGCCATACTTAAAAAGGTTAAAGCCCAAGTTGTACGCAATTTAGAAATTTTCTTTAAGTTTGTCTCATGGGGAAATTTATACACACCAAACAAATATAAAGCTATTAAAAATAAAATCAAACTAGAAAGAAAAATAAATACATCTTTACTTAATATACCAAAATTCCAAACGATATCTACATTGCTAAAAAATTTTAAAGAAGCTAAAATTTCTAAAAAGCCCATTACAATTTTAAAACTTACCATCCAACTCCCCGACTTAGGTAAAGTTTGTAAAAAACTTGGAAATAAAGATAAAAAGAAAAAAGGAAAAGCAAAAGCCAGCCCATACCCAAACATTCCAACAAGAGGAAAAAACCATTCCCCACTTGCAGCAGAAATTAAAACTGTCCCTAAAAAAGGCATAGTACAAGTAAAAGTAGTAAGTGTAAAAGTCAATCCCATAAAGAGAGTTGGAAAAATACCTGTAAAATTTGTATGTCCTAGAAGATTTAAAATAAAAGTTGGAATTCTCACTTCAAAAAATCCCATAAGATTGAGTGCAAACAACAAAAATAAAATTCCTATCATGAGGTTCAAAATAGGATGAGAAGCAAGCTTATTTAACCCACTTGCTCCAAAAAAAATAGTAATAACTAAACCTAAAAGTGAAAAAGTAATTATAATACTTAAAGCATATAAGAGAGAATCCAAAAGCTTTTTTGTTTGAACAGAATCTTGCCTTTTTAAAAAATAAGAAACTGTTATAGGAATAAGAGGAAATACACAAGGAGTTAGCAAAGAAATAAAACCAAATCCAAACGATAGCCAAAAATAAGACCAAACTGAAATCTCGTTCATACTTATTAGACTTTAAAATTACTTTCCTTCTCCCGCTTGAATTATACTAGCTACTACCATATCTCCAGTTACATTTACAGCCGTGCGAAACATATCTAAAATTCTATCTACTGCAAAGATAAGTGCAATTCCCTCTGTTGGAACATGTATAGAGTTTAAAACAATTACTAACATAACCATACCCGCACCTGGAACTCCTGCAGAGCCTATAGAAGCCAAGGTAGCTGTAAGAACTATAGAAAGCTGATCATTTAAAGTTAAATCCATTCCTAAAGCTTGAGAGATAAAAACAGCCGCTACTGCTTGATACAAACTTGTCCCATCCATGTTAATTGTAGCACCCAGTGGTAAAACAAAACTAGCTACTTCATTCGAAACTCCTAAATGTTTTTCTGTATGTTCCATAGTCAAAGGTAAGGTAGCTGAACTAGAACTAGTAGAAAAAGCTAACAATTGAACAGGTAAAATAGATTTAAAAAAACTAATATAGTTCCACCTAGTAAAGATTTTTAATAAAATACCGTAAACAACAAAAATCATCAAAATTAAACCAACAAGTACACTAAATGAATAAGTACTAAGTGCTTTAAAGAAATCAAAAGCTTGCTCTAAGTTTCCTCCAGCAAACTCCACAAGTAAGCTAGCAAGTAAAGAAAAAACTCCAATAGGAGAATACTCCATAATAATATCTATCATTTTTAGAATTACTTCGTTTACACTTTCAAAAAAATTGCGAACGACATTTGCTTTTTGCTCTGGAATTAAAATTAAAGAAATTCCAAAAAACAAAGCAAAAGTAATAATAGGTAACATTTGAGTATTATCAGAAGCAGATTGGAAAAAATTTGTTGGAAAAAGATCTACAAAGAACTGTAAAGGAGAAGAGGTTTTTACTTTGGCTGCAACTTTTTGTTTAGAACTTACATTATCAGAAAATTTTTGCTTTAGTTCTTCTCTTTTAGATTCTGGAAATGAATTTCCTGGTTTCACTATATTTACAACTACTAAACCTAGACTTACAGCAAACACTGTAGTACAAATGTAGATAATAATTGTCTTAAGTCCAATCCTCTTAACTTTTCCAAAATCTCTTAAGCTAGAAACTCCTACTACCAGAGAAACAAAAACTAGTGGAACAGCTACCATCTTGAGCATGTTTAAGAAAGCTGAACCAAAGGGTTTAATCCAATTGATTGTAAAACTATCCAATTTAAAACTAACAGCTATAAGCCCATAGATAACCCCAATTCCCATCCCAATGAGAATTTTTACATGAATAGGAATGTGTTTCATTTTTTTACTACCTCTTTTGAGTCATCTTCAAGTTCTTGTTGTAATCCAAGCAAAGCAAAGCCTTTCTTTTTGAGTCTTTTAAAGAAACTTTCTTTTTTAGGTGGGGGAACATAGAGAGCTTCTTGCTTTTTGTTTTGTAGGTTTTCTTTTCTTTCACTTACTACTGTTTTAACAGAAAGAGCAATTTCGGGATGGGCATCTAACAAGGGTTGAATATCTTCTTTTCTCACTTCATATACATAAGTTTTAGAATCTGCTACTACATCAGCAGTACGAATAGCACCTGTAAGTAAAGACATTTCTCCAAAAAAAGTCCCAGCTCCCAACCTTGCAACTTCTATGCGTTCTCCATTTTCTAGTGGGGCACGAACGCTTACTAGTCCTTCTACAATAATATACATAGAAAAGTTTGTGTCATCTCCTGCTTCTACAATTTTTTCACCTGGATTAAACACTAAACTACGTAATTTTTGACTTAAATAAATTTTTTCTTCTAAAGTAAACGGCTCAAAAATGTCAATCTCATCTAAAACATTAAAAGGACTTCTAATATCTTCAATAGACTGAACTTCTTCTTGTTTAATTAAAATCTGTTGTTTTTCAAAGGCAGGTGAAATTCCTGCTCTATGTAGATGAGTCCAAATACTTGCCCAAACAGCCCTCCGTATTGCATTTTTCTTTCCATAATCTTTAAAACAATAACCAAAAAGATAATCTGCTGACCAATCAGTAAACTCATTAAATCTAGCATAAGGAGCTGGATTACGTAAGACTCCATCTGCCGATAAAATTGCATCTAATAAAACTTTTACTACTCTCTTAGGATGAACGTTAGGATCAATGTGAATCGTAAACCACATTTCTACCACACCATCAGGTAAACTATAGTTGATAATTGGAGACTCTGAGGCTACACTATTAGGAATACTAATAATAACTTGATTTCTAAGCTGGAGCCTTGTTGTTCTCCAAGTTATATCTACAACTTTTCCTTCTTCTAAATTTCCAATCTTTACCCAATCTCCTACTCGAAAAGGTCTTTCCATATTGATGGCTATTCCAGAAAAAACATTGGAAATGTTTACTTGAATAGCAAGACCTATAATCATAGCTACTACCCCAGTACTAGCTAAAAGGCTAGTAATTTTTTGATCATAGACAAAAGCTACAATTCCAAATAAAGTCATTAAATAAATGATAAAGTTCAAAAATTTTCTGACTACTGTAGGTATCTTATGATCTGTACGTATCTCTAAAGGAATCCAAATATATCTTTCAATTGCTTGAGTTACACTAATAGCCGGAACAATCCACCAAAGTAAGTCATAAGTTGCTATAACTAAACGTACCATAGAGATATTGTCTGATTTTATAAACTGTTCAACAATTTCTACTTCAGTAGCAGATAGTAAAATATAAGCTAAAACAGATTGAGAAAACCAAATGAGGTTACTAAACTTTTTGTAAGACTTTAAACTGCCTAAAATTCCAAGCCCCATCATCCCACCTAGAGCTAAAATAGAGATAAAAAGAGCTAGACTAGAAGGCATAAACCTCCGCAAACTAAATTCATCTTTTTTAATTTGCACTCCCATGTTAAACCTAGAAAAATCAATACTAGGTTCTGCCATACCTAAATACTTAGGGTTACCTAGTGCAGTTTTTTTAAAGGTATCTTGAAAAGACCAATCAGAATCAATAACGTATCCTGTAGAAGGACTTAGGATTTGAGAACGCTTGGATGAGTCAATATGTTTTTTTTGACCTGTAGTATTTAATCCCATTCCAATGAGATCAATTACATAAATTAAATTATTTCTACTTAAACTTTTATGATGAAAACTAATACCTACAGGAGTTTGTCCTAAAACAAATTTTTTAGGTAAAGAATTAGAACGAAACTTACCTTTTAAATGATAAAGTCTGTAGTGATGAGAATGATTGGGATTTTCATCTTTTTCTACTAAAAATTCATCTTTCAACACAATAGGTTCTATAGCATTTCCAAACTCAATATCCCAAGGCTGAATACCTGCTAGATAACGAAACCAAATGTAAAAATCTAGACTATAAGTTTGATCTGAAACTTTTAAATCAGTGATCTCATTTATCTCAATCCCAGTGTAAACAACATTTGTTTTATACATGAAAGTATCATTTAAACGGATAATTTTTTCTTGTGCTAAAGCTTCTTCAGGATTGTAAATTTCAGAAGCATCTTTTACTGTTTGAAGTTGAGATAATGCAGAAATAATATTTTTATTTTTATAAATTCCTATAGATACAGGTTTTTGAGAATCTCCATTACGGAAAAAATTTAAACCTGTAGCTCCCTCAATAGCATCTTGTGGTTGATCTAAAGAAGTCAAAAAGTTTTTAACTGCTAGTCTTTCTGCTTCTAAGTTTTCTTTTTTTCCAGTGAGGTTTAATTTTCTTATGGCTTCTAATAAAACCATAATTGTATCGTAAGCATAGACTGCACGCCAGTCTGGAAATTCTTTATATTTTACAAGATATTCATCTCTAAAGGCTTGAGCTTTTTGATTTGCATTGTCAAAAATAAGTGGAGTAGTTACATAAATCCCATTGGAATAGTAACCAGGATTATCTAGTTCTTTAGGGTCAAGGTTCCCTTTCTCATCTTTTTCTAAAGCATTTAAAAAACCTTGTGAAGCAAAAGAATCAGGTGCAATAAGTGGATTTTTTAAATTGTTTTGTTTGTAAAGTTTTACAAATTTAGCTCCATTGGAAGAGTTCATAGCTAAAAACACAAACTGCTTATCATTTTGAGCTTTTAGTTCTCGAATAGTTTCTAGAATTTGCTTATCGTTTCCAGAAACTATCTCTTTTATATAAATAACTTGCAACTGGACATCAGGCTTACGGGCAGTTTCTATAAAAACCTTAGCTAAGTTTTTTCCATAAGTTTCATCTTCATGGATGATCTTAACTTGATTTACTTTTATAACTTTTCTTAAATAATTAGCTAAAAATTTTCCCTGTAAGTCATCGTTAAAAATAGTTCTAAAATACCAATCACTTATTTGTGTAAGTTGGACACTAGTAGAAGAAGGTGAAACAGCGACAATCTTGTCTTTATAAATAGGAGCTGCTGCAATAGAACAAGAACTCTTGTTATGTCCTATTACAGCTAAGGCTTTGTTTTCTTGTAAAATTTTCTCTGCTATTTGTTTAGCTTTTTCAGGCTCGTTTTCATCGTCGTAAATGTCTATAATTAT